>ERZ1699231.14-NODE-14-length-113073-cov-8.465745_pt1 | contig 113073 bp, 96 predicted proteins | sample MGYA00581551_ERZ1699231 | MGnify/ENA primary metagenome ERZ1699231 (study PRJEB42319, sample SAMD00040326) | human oral metagenome | material: saliva | host: Homo sapiens | study: EMG produced TPA metagenomics assembly of PRJDB4115 data set (Metgenomic analysis of... | reverse complement strand
ACGTTTAAGCATAAATATCTGCAAGATTTATAATGTAAAGGTACAAAAACTTGCAGATATAAGCAAATGATTTGTAGTATAATATACTGTGAATCAGCAGAATGTTAGGCTTTTAAGGGTGGACTAAATACAATGCTATGGATAGCCTTTTGGGCTATGCTTTACCATAGTCAGAGGGATTTGGGATAGGTTTTAACGCTATTCTCGTTTAATCCATTTTAGAATTGTTGGGTCTTTCAGCTTGTTGTCTTCTGCAAGGAGTACCATTTTGGAAACAATCTCCACGGTCTTTGGGTCTTCATCCATAAATGGGAGATAGAGTTTCCCACGGTGCTGACTGTGTACAGGAATGATAGGAATCTCTACGCCACCGACCTGGCGCACATTGCCCGAACCGAGGTGGATAGTATAGTCGGCAAGTGATCCTTTGACGTGAATAAAGTTGTCAGAAACTGTTACATTCTTAAACTTCATTAAGTCAGCAGTACACTTGACAATAGCTGCACGCAGTTCCTTCGTTGAGTTTCCTGTTTCTGGGTCGACACCACCGACGAAGGCAATGCTAATTGTCATGTCTACATCACGCATCACTTCGCTGTAAAGAATAGGGTCAATATTCGCAATCTTCAGTCGGTTGTAAGTGCGTGTAGATGAGAAGTAGACACACTCAATGGCGGGAGCTTCCACATCGGCAGGAGTAAACCAGTTGGCTTGTGCATAGAGTTCAACAGAGATTCCTTGGCGATAGAATACCTTGCGCAGCCCTCCTTCATAGTCTGCACTCCACCCACGGCTACGCAATGCAGCTGCTGCCTGCTTCACCTGAATCTGATACCCACTGTAACGAAGCGACTCGTTTTGTTCTGCTTCATCAGGTGTCGGGATGTAAATCTCACGGAATATCTGTTTGAAAGGTTGTACAATCTTCTTGTTGAAGACGAAGTTTTGCCATGTTGACCACGTGCCATCGGCATAGAGTTGCTGGGCATGGACGATAGTAATCGGTTTGTCAGCTTTCATCTTCTGGATACCATCAAGCGTCTCCAGTCCCTCGTTGGTATAGAAGCCTGTGGTTGTTCCTTGTCGAAGGAGTAGCAAGCGGAACATCGGACTGACGATAGGATTCTCAGCAATCACCTTTACATCCTGTGGACGTAATGGTGTCTGGCGTATCATCATATCCTCCATAATCGTGCGGGCACGTTTTCTCTGCTTTGTCCACTCCTTACCCATAGCAGCAATATTGAGGTAATCAGGGTGCTTCTTAATCTTTGCAGGTACCGTTTTCAGCACCTTCTCACCTTGTTGAATGATGAGTTTGTTGGTGCCATCCTCTGCTAACTGTAGTTTCAGTGTGTATCCCTCCACGTCTATTCCTTGTAGGAAAGCGGCGTTGTCAGTCACCTGCTGACTCTCCATACGCCACGTTAGCTGTATCGGGTCAGCATATCCGGCACCGCGTGAGAGGTTGAGTAAGGCAATCTCACATACTCTCTTCTCTGATGCTTGACGCTGTGCGCCATACTGCTTAGACTCTTTCAGGAAGGCTTGTATAAGCTGATAGCGTCGTTGCAAAGCCTTGTCGCTCTTGTCTGGAATCAGTCCTAATGAACATACGGCATCCTTGTTGCGCTTGGAGTGTATCTGTTCTGTGATGGTTTCTTCGTCTATCTTGCCGAGTGCTGTGTCTGCAAAGCGACGTGCCCGACTGTGATAGTTGCTGTTTCCGATGTATCGTGCAGCCTTGTAGAACAGGTCGAAACGCTTTTCTCCAACCACGGTATAAGCTTCGTGGAAGAGTTTTTCGTCAAAGGCTCCATCGGCAAGATCAGATGGGTCGAGGTCGGTGAAGAGCGCTGTTGCAGCCCTCTTCTCGTCTTCACCCATCTCCTTAGTATGTGCAATGAAGTAGTAATAGGCAAGGTCGAAGCCTTCCCAGTTGAGATACGCTTTGATAAGTGGAACCCACTGCGGTGCAAAATACGCCAACTCTAAGAGCCTGTCGTCTTTGATTGTCTTAAGTATTTCTGGCGTATCTGTTTCGAGTGGGAAGGTGCGCTCAATGATATCGGTCAGCACTGCACGCTTTTCAGTTCCATAGCTACTTGCTATCAGGTGATCTTTGCCCAATGCTTTCATTGCCGTAACCATATATTCAGCACCCTGAAGTACCATTGCGTTACTTATACGGATGATGATATTAGAGGCTGTTGTCGGTGCATTGAAGCGCGTCATCTCAACTTTGAAGAGGTGTTGAACTATCTTATTGATGATTCTCTCCAGATTCTTGTAAGTCTCTTTGCCGTAACGTGCGTCAACGTTCTTATCATCTTCATATTGTAAAGTAAGTCGGTGACCTCGTGTATTATAGATATAATCTCCTGCATTACGTAGTTCTTCGCCTTCGTCATTCAGCAGTAACTCCATAAAGGCATCGTCAGACAGATACCCTTGAAGGTTGTAACGCGACAATATGAGTGCATCGATTGTATAGTATGAATAGTATAGGTTCTTATCCAGTCGGGCTATTGGCGCATACTTCCCATACATTGCCATTGACATATCTGCAAAGAGTTTGAACTCTTCTTCATTTCTCCAACAGTTTCTTGCGTATCTCATTGCAGTCTGGAAGAGTTCGCTATTGAATACGTGTTCATCATCATCTGAACCGTAACTGGAAATCCTTGTGTATCTGTTGGTTGGACAATGGAAGAATATCAACGCCAGAATGGAGTAGGCTTGAGAGAAAAGTAGGGAAGGAGTCTTCTTTTCTAAATCGTTGAGCAATGCTTGTACGATGAGTCGGAAGTGGCTGCCATACTTCCACGTTTCAATGCTTTTCTTGTTCTTGAATGGATAATTGTCAGCATCAAGTTCTACGAATTCGGTGCTATAGCTGTCATCAAGTACAGAAAGCATTATATCGATACCTAACAGGTCCTCGTCTTTGAGGGGATGAGCCGCAAGAAAACCTTTCCAAAGTTCAGGATAAGGAAGTGTGTCAAGGGTATGCTCGTCAGACGTAAAGGAAAGATAACTGTCACCAATTGTTTGGGTTCCTCCCCAATAGTTCTTATACTCCTTGTCTGCATTGTCCTCTATGATCTTTTCCAGTTCGGTGTATAGCTTGCGCAGTTCGTCAATGGTGTAGGTAAAGACAGAGCCTGCGTCTGCACGATTCTTGCCGGTAATCTTATTGAATACCTTACTAAGGAACGACTGCGAATCATTCTCTGTTAGGAAAGGATCAGATAGCTTAATGGTCGGAATATCCCCCGTCTTGTATAGACCGTAACCACCTTCTGCACCGGGATAGGTTGTAGGAGCAGTTGTATTTGCCTCTTCACTTGTAGAAGCAAAGTCCTTTGCAAGCTGTTTGCTACCTTCCCTAAGCTCAGTCAAAGCGGCTGTTATATAGTCTCCCTTTGTTGTCTGCAAGCGTTCGCATGATGCTTTCAGCTGTTTGTAGGGCAACGTAAGCAGGACGCGTACAGCATTACTTCGTGTGTCAGAAACCTTGGATTTTAGTTTCTTCTCTATATCTTTGACATCTGTTGTGGTAAATTCTTCCTTGTAGAAGAAGGTCAAGAGGAAGGCAAAGCCCTCTTTTTCATAGCCAAAGATATTCTTAACAAGGAACTGGCGACGTGCTTCAGGACTGCCTAAAGGGTAATATTCCTTCATAAAGGTGTATAAAGGATTCTTTTTCTCATCCTCTTGGCTATAGTTATAATATCTTATGAAATGCACTCCCCAGTTAGGCATCTTCTCAAGAAGAATATGGTCAATCGTTTCCTGTGTCTTCATTTGGCTGGCAAGTACCCACAGAGCATTGATGAAGTGTTCGTGTGAAAGACGGATATTGAACCATTCAAAGCCTTTGAAGGTGAAGTCCGTGTTATTCTTAACCTCCTTCTCCCATTTCGCTATCTTATCAAAAAACTTTTGGAAAAGTTCACGTTGCTTTCCCGAAATGCGGTCAACCTTCCCATATTCATACTTCTCCTCCCTGGTTGTACAACTTAATTGTTGTATGAAGAAAGCCTTTGTGAAAGGATCATCCAGATGCTTCGCAAAGAACTCGAGGTGGTCAGTAACTTTGAAATGACTTGAACGGTCAAGATAGTAGATGGCTGCAATACGGTTCTGGAGAGGGGTGTCGCCATCAATTAACTGTAAGGCATCACGCTGTGCAATACTGAAATCCTCAACACCAGCCGTATATAAAGCAATGTAAACGAGTAGTGCATTCGGACCCGTATAGGCTTTTACTCGTTCCTCTGGATGGGTCAAGAATAGATGAATACCTTCGAAGATAGTTTTGATATCCTTGTCGGAAACAGACTCGTAGCCGATGCCAGCCCACGTCTGAACAGATCGTCTAACGGAACTATAACGCAGAAGTCCTTCTTCGGTAATGACATCCAGCATTCGTTTGTAGAAGGACAGGCTATATTCATTACCACATTCTACGATACTCTGGCGCAGACCCTCTTGTAGTTTTGCAGCTCTCAGCACGTTGAGGAGGAGGGTATGCAACTCCTCGTTATTATTAGATTCTATGGCTGTGATGAGGCTTTGCGTAAGGATTCCGACGTTATTTTCACTGGTCAGTACCTCTTTCACAGCTTCGATAGTCTCTGGGTTTCCCAGCTGGATGGCAGCTGTAAGTACAGGAGTAAATGAAAGGTAATAGCTGGTTATATCAGGGTATTGTCCACGGATTAGCTCGTCAATCGTGAGACCGTAGGCAGCTGCGGCAAAGAAGGCACGCATTGTGTCAGATATATCATATGCTATCTCCTGTAAATCAATGCCTTTTCTTACATCTATACGATAGATACCTTTCGTGTGAGAGATTTCTTTAAGCTGCTTTAAATGTTGTTCTAAAAGCTGGGAATAGTTCTTTGGAAGAATGTGAGGGAGGTTTGCACCTGCAGAAATAAGTTCCTTTATGGTACGGAAAGGAATCTTCTCTTCGTCATAACCTTTGTAAAAAACATTTCGGTAGTAATTGAATTGATAGTCTTCTTCCTTGCATGAGTTTACAAATCTTTTCTCCCATATATTGCATTGGGATAGGTTGATGCTATTGATATATTGTTGACAGTGTTCCTGTAACTCCTTCTTTGTTTTCATATTTTATTCCTTTCAATAAGTTCTTAGATGGTAAATACGTTCCAGCCAATGCGAATTTGTTGGTTAATAAGACTTATAAAGTAGCGATTTTTGCTGAATCTAAGCCTTTTCCTCTCACAATTTTCTCTCTAAGTTTAACCTTAAAAATAAAGACCTGTGAGCATTGTGAGTCTGAGAAAGACGACTTCAGTTCCTTGGCAGAGGGTGATAGGGCCATTCCATTCCGTCACTTCTTCACCATTGATAAATACTTTGAAGAGACCATCATCGTATGCCTGCTTTGTTCGTTCCATCGCTTTTGCCATTGTGTCGTGGTTTTCACCATAGTTCTCAGCAAAGCGGATGCGTCCTTCCTCAGCCTGTTCGGCAATTTCACTTTCGGACAAAGCGTGGTTCTCTTTTGGGGTCTGCGCTTCTGTTAGGCCTTGTAGGGTTAATATGTAGAGTAGATCTCCGAGCGTATTGACGGTTTCATCAATTTCTACAGGGTGCCTTCCTAATTCTTTTCTACTGCCCAACTTCTTTTTTATAATGTATATTTCCATTCCATTTAGGTATTTCTTTCTTTTGCAAATATAGAAAATAATTGGTAAACAAATGGATCTTATTGCATATCTTTGACTATGGAGGGGAATAATAGTGGGGTGATTGATAAAGGAGAAAATCGTTAGAATGTCGTTTTTAACCCAAATCGTTTATTAGAGGCTAAACATATTTTGTTTTTATTGGTGTCCGATAAAAACTGATTGAAAGTTCTACAAGCCTTTGTTTATCGGCAATACAGGTACATTTTACCAGTGGGGGCTTACTTTTTGTTTCAAATAGTAACCGTTACTCAAAACTATTATTTGAATGAAATTTAGCCGAATATTCAGAGAAAAACACCCCAAATGATACTTTTATAAGCATTCTTTATTACAACAAATTGGAGAGGAAAGTTTTACCGGACACCAATATTTTGTTTTATTATTGAGCAGATTGTTTGTCTTTGGTGCGTAGGTGTAGTGGGCTACGTCAAGCAACAAAGACGGACAAGATGCCGATAAGAAAATAAAAGATGTTAGGAGATGCTGTTTTATGTTTCGAAATCGTTTTCAATTTGCTGTCATTACTGTCACATAAAGTTGTTGTATAACTATTTAATTATCAGTGAAGTTATGCGAAATGTTAAAAGTGACAGCAAACTAAAATAAAAATATCCTTGTAATATGTGTAATAGTTTCTCTTGTTAGGGAGTCTATGTCACTTCAAATATTGAAAAGACTTATTTGTATAAGTTCATTACGGTCTTATTCTGGGTTTTAGGACTGACCCTTTATTATTGCTTTAAACATTGTCATATTTCAGTCAATAATTAGTAAATATACAACTTGTAGTATCTTTGCATAGTGGCAGTGATGTACAAAAGAAAAAGCGGAGGTCTTTAAAAGACTTCCGCTTAATTCTTGAAGGGTGGGTGGTGGGATTCGAACCCACGACATTCAGAACCACAATCTGACGCTCTAACCAACTGAACTACATCCACCATATTGGCTATTTCTTTTTAGCGAGTGCAAAGGTACGGGTTTTATTTGGACTGACCAAATATTTCCCGTACTTTTTTATTATTTTCCCTTATTTTACTGGTGCTGCTGGTGCTGCTGGAGCAGTAGGTGCCTGTGCTGCTGGTGCAGCTTGCTTCTGCTGGCTTGCACCGAAGTTAGGCAAGTTGTTAGGGTTTGTTGTATTGTCATCTAATGCAGCTTTTTCAACAACACTTGCGTCTGTGGTTGCTGATGGTGCAACGTAAGCACTTGCTACGCTGATAATAACCATTGCGATAGCTAAGCCCCATGTAGTCTTCTCTACAAAGTCTGTAGTCTTGCGAACACCCATGATAGCATTAGATGATGAGAAGTTTGATGAAAGACCACCGCCCTTTGATTCCTGAATCAGAACGACACCAATCATCAAGAGTGCTGCAATCACGATAAGAATTACGAATAACGTGTACATTTTCTTGTCTTATTTTTTATTGTTATTTATTATCAATTTCTCCAAAAAACGTATTTGGTCTGCAAAGTAACGATTTTTTTTCGGATATACCAAATTTAATCGCCTAATAATTTCCAATGCTTTAGAATATCGACCTTGTTTTATATAAATTCTTGCTAATGTTTCAGTAAAGTAGCCAGTATCTTCATTTTCAGCTGCTTCATTGTGTTCATTCTCTTCAGGTTCGTACTCAGTCTCTTCTTGTAAAGTGATTTTACCCCCTTCATTATAGATGAAATCGTCGATAAGTTCTTGTCCTCTTAGTTGTGGAGTTATATCCTCATTTTGCTTACTTTCACTTTCCAATAAATAGGCAACGTAGTCTACAGTGGCATCAGCAGGTGTCGGCTTGCGCCTTCCTTCTGTTTCCTGTGTTGTATCTTCTTCTTCAGGAATCTGCTCTAAGAATGTATCGATAAGCGATGTTGTACGGTCTTCCTCTGTAGTCGTTTCAACGTTGATAGTTATTGACTGCTTTTCTGCCTTTTTCTGTTCTGGAATCAGTTGATAATGGGCATCCTCAACGAGCTTGAAGAGGATATGACGGTCAGAGATGTACACTGCTGCACGTCGTAACTCATCATCGAAGGTGGGGTCATGAAGCAGAAAGAGATTCTGCAACAACAGAATACGAGCTGGCTGATAGTAAGGATAGAGCGCAAGCATACTCCGGAGATCGTATAAGGTCTCCTTGTTTAGATTCTCCGGATGATTAATAAGATTGGCTATATCCATAGGACGATAAGCGATTATGTGGGGTGATCAGAATAATAGTCAATGAAATTAAAATACTGATGTGGAATGGCTACCAGTTTGCAACAGTTGCGTTGAATATCTGGTCGGTAAGGTCCTTCACCATCTGTGTGACGAGTTCCTCCTGTACAGAATTCAGACTACGTACAGTTTCATAGCTTGAAGTAGCTGTGAACTGTCGTTCAAAGTCTTGGCTATGGTTTGTATTGTTTGTGAAGCGCACATTGACAGTGATGGAAAGTTCTGTTTGTGCAGAATATCCTTCACTTGAGACACTCTTATTACGTTGCTGATACTGTGTGATTTCACCTTCAATCTTCATATCACCATTACGCTTTACTTGTTGTAGGCGTGTATGGTTAGCAAAGACATCTTTCAATTGATTGTTGAACATTGGTCCCATTGGTCCCCATACATAGGTAGAGCGGATAGGGAAATCTGCAATTTGAATGGTATGCACTTTGCTGTAATCAATACTTGCACCATTAAATTTATAGGATACACTGCAAGCTGCCAATAAGAGCAAGCAGATAGCTGTCACACACCATGTCAATGGGCGGATAGATGTGAATTTCTTTCCTATCTTCATTGTTTTGTAAGAGGGTAGTCCCTTTTGTCTCTATTGATTAATCTTTGTCTAATCCGTATTGTCTGATTCGGCGATAGAGTGTGCGGTCGCTGATGCCCAACTCTAAAGCAGCTTTCTTACGATTTCCATTGTTACGCTCTAAGGCTTTCTCCACCAGTTGCTTTCCAATGTCGTTGAGGTTGAGTGTCTCTGGTTCAGATATTTCTTCTGCCACAGCGTCTTCAACCTGTTCTATCGTTCGTGTTGGAGTGATAGGCTGTTTGCTTGTGGTAGCAGGAAGATTAGAAACTGTTGATGGAGTAGGCTGGAAACCGCTTGCACCATTGAGTTGTCTACTTTCCTCCAACTGCTTACGAACGTTGTTGAGGTCACGTCGTAAGTCACTTACATTACCTCTCAACTCATAGAGAATTTTATAGAGAATCTCACGTTCACTCTCATAGCTATGTGAACCACCACTTTGTATCGTAGCAAGCTGTGTGCTGTCTTGGTCACGTGGGATGAAATGTAGCAATGTTTCTGCATCAATCTCACGCTTCTCGCTTAGGACAGACATCTGCTCAGTAATGTTCTTTAATTGACGAACATTGCCAGGCCATTTGTACTGTAACAGAATCTGGCGTGCTTCATCTGTGAGTGTAATTTTTGGAAGATGATACTTCTCAGCCATCTGCATAGCAAAGAGGCGGAAGAGAAGAACGATATCTTCGCCACGATCACGGAGTGGTGGCATCTGAATTGGAATAGTGTTAAGACGATAGTATAAATCTTCACGGAACTTACCTTCGCTAACAGCTTTCTGCATGTTGACGTTAGTAGCAGCTACGATACGTACATCTGTCTTACGGATTTCCTGGCCACCAACACGGATATATTCACCTGTCTCGAGTACGCGAAGTAGTCGAGCTTGCGTTGCTAAAGGAAGTTCACCCACCTCGTCGAGGAAGATGGTTCCTTTGTTGGCTATACCGAAATAACCTTCACTATCGCCAATAGCTCCTGTGAAAGAACCCTTCTCATGACCGAAAAGTTCACTATCAATGGTCCCTTCTGGGATAGAACCACAGTTGATAGCAAAGTATTTCTCGCGACGACGAGGAGAATTGTCGTGGATTACACGTGGGATAATCTCCTTACCAACACCGCTCTCACCGATAATCAGTACAGACAAATCAGTGGGTGCTACCTGTAAAGCAACATCCAGTGCCCGATTCAGTCCGTCGTTGTTACCGACAATGTTATATCGTTGTTTGGTCCTCTGTAATTCTGTTGTATTCATTTAATTGACAAATTTACCTATTTAATTTGAAAAAGCTGCAACTTTGGCAGACTTTAACAACTTTCTTTCTGTCTTTCTTTGTTGTTTTTCAGTGGAATGAATCAACTTGTTCTAAATTATTCTCAAGAAGAAAAAGATTTCTTTTCATAAAGATAATTTGTGAAGTATAAAACTACCGAGTGTATATTACTTGTTTTTCTTTCTGTCCAGTTTGATAAGCAATAAGCCAATAGCTGTCCAAATAAGTTCACGGATACGGACAAGTAGAGCAACGAAAATGCCCGCTTCGAGCGTGAGTCCTAAGCCTTTAACAGACATCAGGAAACCTCCTTCACGACCACCTAATTGTAGAGGTATGAAGAAGAGCATATTAGCAAAGAGAGAGGTGAACGCAAGGATGAGAATGCAATCAAAGTAATTGACAGAAGGTAGCAATACCAAAAGGATGAAGAATATCTCTAAAGCACTGCAAATCCTGCAAGATAATTCGAGTAGAACAACGGTGAGAAAGGTACGTGGGTTTTGGTTGTGTAATGATGCTATCTGTGTGTCAATTCTGTCAAGTTCTTCCTTATGATTGGCAACAAAAGGTTCTGCCCATTTCTTAACAAAAGGAATGTGGCGAACAAGGTTCATTACGCGGACTGCTAATCCTTTTTTATAACCAGTGAGGAAGAACCAAATTGCAGATACGCAGAAAGCAAAAACGACAGCTAACATCGTGCCCATCAGGAGGTTGACTGGTTGCGTGAAGATATAAAGGAAGATGGATATAAGCCAAAACCAGAAATGGCTAAAGATGTGTGTCATAGCATAAAGGACGACAGAAGAAGTAGCACGTTCTGCTCCAATCTTCGGTGTCAGCTCCATGATACGATACGGTTCGCCACCCATTAGTCCTCCAGGAGTAGCGTAGTTAAGTGCAAAGCCTGATACAGTAACCTTATAAAGCCAGAAGAATGATACTTTCTTCCGCTCCTCAGCGTCTTGTGTCTGACTACGTATAATTGTAAACCAAGCTGCAGTATTAAAGATGTATAAGAATACCCATAGTACAACTACTGCAAAGAACCAGTAGCCTGCATGCTGTATTTTCTGCCATGCATCAGCAAAGTCAAGGTTGTACACCATAATACAGAGTACAACCAAGCCAAAAGTGAAGAAGATGTTCTGAAACTTTTTGTTCATAAGTCTTCTTATTTATATTTGTCGTAAGGAATGAAGGAAGACACGCTTAGTGTGTCTCCTTCGTATTACGGTTTTCACCATTGTTTGGTATGCGATCCTCACGCTTACGTGGAATAGCAAAGCGCACCTTGTCGCTTTCGTCTCTTCTTTCCTTGTAAAGCTTTGGAAGTGGATTGCCCATTGGTGCATCATATTCTGCACGATTGCGGAAGATGTCAATAGCAAGATAGATTGCATGACGGAATGGTAGTTCGTCAACATTACCCTTTCCTGCTAATGAAAGGCTATTAGGTATTTCTGCAGAAGTGCGAACGAGTGGCAATCCTGCTGTGTAAATGATACCATGAGATACAGAAAGCGTACGGAAAGGAGCAAGTCCTTGTTCGTAATACATTGCTAAAATGCCATCAAAATGTTCTGTGTAATTGCAGCCAAAGAACGTATCGGCAGGATAAGGACCAAAGGCTTGTATGCCATTCTCAACAAGTTCGTCAATAGCTGGCAAGATTATCTCATGCTCTTCAGAGCCTAACAAACCATTGTCGCCAGCCTTAGGATTCAGTCCAAGCACTGCTATGCGTGGACAAGAAAGGCGGAAGTCGCGGCGAAGACTCTTAAAGAGTGCACTTGCATTATTAACAATACTTGCCTTTGATATTGATTCTGCTACTTGGCGCAGTGGGAGATTACGTGTAGCAAGGGCAACTCGCAGTCCATCGTTTATCAAGATTGACAAGCCTTGCTCCTCTGATTCCATGTGATCTTCAATGTAACGGCTCTGACCACTGAAGTGGAAGTGCTCATTATTGTCAATAGGAGCTGTAACGAGAACGTCAAATAGTCCTTGGCGATAGTCCTCTAAGGCCTTGTCTACAGCACGTAAGCCAGCAACACCAGACTCCTCTGAGGCAACGCCCAAATCAACCTTAATTTCGTCATCAAATACAGGGAGCAGGTTGAGTCGTCCGTTCTGTGCTTCTGATGCATCTTTGATGATAGTGAAGTTAGCTTCTATGTCAAGTGCATTACGATGATAGGTGGCTACTTTAGGCGAACCATAGATGATAGGCGTACAAAGCTCCAGCATCTCTGGTTCGGCAAAGGTCTTAAAGATAAGCTCATATCCAATGCCGTTGGTATCTCCGTGTGTTATTGCTACGCGGACTCTTTTATTATCGTTCATATACTTATATCTTGTATTGTTTTGTTATATTCAGTTTCCTATTGGCTCTCTGTGTGTAGTCTGTTAGTCTTTTTGCGTTCTTATTTTTTACCTTTTTACTTTTTCCCTCTACCTCTTTCTTCTTCTATCTTCTTTGCTGTTGAGAGCAGACCGCAGGCTGCAAAGATATCCTGTCCACGACTGGCACGGATAGTTGTGAAGATTCCATGTTGTGTTAGATAGTTTCTGAATTTCTCCATTCTGTGGTCATCAACACCCTGCAATGGGATATTAGGGATAGGATGGAAGCGAATAAGATTCATTCGGCAGTCCAATCCTTTGAGTAGTTGTACGATAGCCTTGGCATGTTCCTCGCTGTCGTTGAAATCCTTGAAGACAATATATTCGAATGATAGACGGCGCTGATGAGAGAAGTCGTAATTGCTGAGTAACTCGATAATACTATCAATAGACATTCCTTTTTCTGCTGGCATCAACTCCGAACGCTGGTCGTGTAAAGGGGTGTGCATACTGATAGCAACATGGCAGTCACTCTCATCAAGGAATCGTTTTAGCTTTCCTTTGACACCCACACTACTCACAGTGATGCGTTTTGGTGACCATCCGTAACCGAAGTCGGCAGTCATAATCTCTGTGGTACGCAGTACGTTGTCAAGATTATCCATTGGTTCACCCTGACCCATGAAGACGATATTCGTCAATTTATCACGTTCTGGGAGGGAATAAATCTGATTAAGAATATCTGTAGCTGAAAGACTACCTTCGAAACCCTGCTTTCCTGTCTGGCAGAAGAGGCAGTTCATCTTACATCCTACTTGTGAAGAAACACAGAGTGTAGCACGGTCTTCGTCTGGAATATACACCGTTTCAACAAACTTACCGCTGTCAGTAGGGAAGAGATATTTGATAGTTCCGTCTTTAGAATGTTGTGCATCGATAGGCTCTTTGCAGCCAATAGCATATTCAGCAGCGAGTTTCTCTCTGTTTGCTTTTGAGATGTTCGTCATCTCATCAATACTTTTCACATGCTGTGTATAGAGCCATTTGGCTATCTGTCCGCCTGTAAAAGCTGGCATTCCGAGCGACTTAGCAACCTCTTTTAGTTCGCCAAGTGTCATTCCCAACAAATACTTCTTTGCACTTTCCATTCTCGTTCTCAATGTTTTGTTGCTGCAAAGATAACGAAAAAATAGCTAATATTAGTGTTTTCCTTTCTTTTTTGCCACACTTCGATAATATGGAGTGGTAAAGTCTACTAAAGTAAGAAGAGATTTATCACGTATTATACAATAGTTTTTTTGATTTAATTTTCCTGTCATTTTTAACATTTAGCGTAAATGTGTTAGAAATCAATCGTTTATGCGTCTACGTTGGATGATAGAAGTGACAGGAAAGTTTGTATTGAGAAAAATTGCTTTTCTGGCTCTTCTAAGATATCTTTCTTTTTGGCTTTAAAAAGTATGACATATCCGTTTTTGTATGCTTTTGAGGGTTAGCACTATTGGTGCTTACCATGAGCACAATATGTGTTCGGCACCAACACTACGATAATAAAGAACAAGGGAGGGGCTTATGGTTCCTGTTAAGGCTGTCTATTAGTAGCAGGAAAGCCTGTTATAGATGCAAAATGATGTTAAAACTAATGTGTAATCGCTTGCGATATAAATATCTTTTTATAACTTTGCAACTGAGAATAATGGTTTAGAAAGATTCGAGTAATAAAAGATTGTAAAGACGATTAGTAAGTAAAGGTATTTTAGGGGGGCGTGACACTGACATCAGTTAGCGCTGGGAGAGGGTGATGCGCCCCATTTAAAAAGAAACAGGATGAACAAAGTAAAGATGATTTTCCGCCTCCTTTTAGGAGCATTTATGACGTATGCAGGTGTTTCTCACCTGACTTTTAACCGATTGGAGTTCGTGGCACAGGTGCCTATGTGGCTTCGATTCTCAGAAGGATTTACCGATTTCGTGGTACTTTCTTCAGGTGTAGTAGAAATTGCTTTAGGATTGAGTATGCTATTCTTGTATAAGCATAAGGCGGTAGTAGGAGCGTTGCTCGCCCTCTTCTTTGTACTTATCTTTCCTGGAAACCTCAATCAATATTTCTATCATATTGATTCATTCGGGTTGAATACTGACACTGCACGTCTTATCCGACTATTCTTTCAGCCAGTACTGATAGCATGGGCATTGTGGTCTACTGGTGGTTGGCAGGTTTGCAAAGAATGGATGTCGAGATTAAGAAAATAAATCGTAAGGATTAGGAATTAACTTTGATAGAGTAGAAACTTCCTTGGTTGATACTTTTCAAGGCTATGATAGACGAAACACATGAGTTTGAAATATCGCTTTTATGGCGTAAAAAATATTATTGTAGAATTTAATAAAGAGTAAAGAATTATGGCAACAGTTTATGATTTCAATTTGAAAGATAAGAAAGGTAACGAGGTAAGTCTCGAGACATATAAGGGTAAGGTACTTCTTATCGTAAACACAGCAACAGGTTGTGGTTTTACTCCACAGTATGAGGAGTTGGAGGCAATGTACCGCAGCCTGAAGGAGAAGGGTCTTGAGATTCTCGATATTCCATGTGATCAGTTCGGTCATCAGGCTCCAGGTACAGACGAGGAAATTCACGAGTTCTGTACAGCAAAGTTTGGTACTGACTTCCCACAGTTCAAGAAGAGCGATGTGAACGGTGCTAACGAACTCCCTCTCTACACATGGTTGAAGAGTGAGAAGGGCTATGCAGGTGGTGCATATGAGGAGAAGTTGGCTGCTATTATGGAAGACCTTTACAACAAGGCAAACACAGAGCCACGCAAGCAGAACGACATCCAATGGAACTTCACTAAGTTCCTCGTTAACCGCAATGGTGAGGTTGTTGCACGCTTCGAGCCTACAGTAGACCTCAAGGAGGTTCAGAAGGCTGTTGAGGCTGCGCTTTAAGCAGAAGCTGATAAGTAAGTTTTAATAGTCCTTTGAGGGACAATCGTTTAGGAGTTGAAGGTTTTAGTGGGGTTAAGCCATTACTGTTTCTTTTCGGAGGGCAGCAGTGTAAGGATATGAAAGGTATCGGCTTAACCCCTACTAAATTTCTTCGCTCCTTTTTTATTAAGACAATTTGGAGTACGAATGGCTGTAGATATAGAGGCATTTCGCAAGGAAGTTTATAACGTTGTGGCATCAATCCCGAGCGGTCGTGTACTGAGTTATGGGCAAATAGCATGGCTTGTAGGCTGTCCTCGTCATGCTCGTTTGATTGGAAAAGTACTACATGGCGTATCTGAAACAGAAAATTTGCCATGTCATCGAGTTGTAAATGGTAACGGACGTACGGCTCCTTGTTGGGAAGAACAGCGCGGTTTGTTGGAAGCAGAAGGGATAACCTTCCGTGCAAATGGCTGTGTAGATATGAGAAAGTGGCAATGGAAGCTGGAGGAGTAAAGTTTCTGTAGTCATTTATTCCTGAAATATTGTGGTCTAATGACCGATTTGGGTTAAATGTGTGAACGCTTTTCGTATTGTTTTAACAGAGGGACCGAAGTTACTCATTAAACAAAAATATGGTTCTTCCGAAATATGGGGTGATAAACTAAAAGTCTTATATAATAGGCACACGGAGTCACGGAGGGGACGGAGGTAACGCAATGGCGCGGAGGTACCGACGGCACAAAGAGGGACGGAGGTGTAGCGTACAGATTTTTGATAGATAATTTGGGATAAATGCTTTGTATATAAATTGCTAATAGAATTGGCAAACAAGCTCCGTCGCTCTATACACCGACGGTGCCTCTGTGACTTCCATTGCTTTGTTTTAATAATTCTCCGTCCTCTCTTTTTCTCCGTGTGACATTTCCTCAGAAACCTAACCTTAAGTAGCAAACCTTATCACTTCAAAATCCTGAAGACCCAAAAACATGACTAAGGCAGTCAACTATCTGTCCTATTATCATCCTCTTTCATTGAAAACCTTTTCATATTAATACTTCGAAAATCTGCAAGTAGGGGCTTGAAAAATTATTACATAATTTCAAATAAGACATCTATAAATAACGGCAAAAACACATACAAAATATAGGTTTGTAACCATAAGGAAATCAATTAGTTACAAAGTCGCAAAGTGAAAGGTGCTTATTTGGACTTCAAAAGGGCGTTAATAAGGGTCTTAAAGGGCACCTTTTGCAAGTCAATTAGGCGTCTTTTAGAAGCCGAAAGAGCATGTATTGGTTTTGAACCACATGAAAATAGTTTACAAACTTCAACTAATGAGGGAATAAGTTGTTTGTAGAAGACAGATAGACATCATACCTGATTACCTTTGTCATATAGTTTATCCCCCTTTATAAAACCATCTAAATGGGGGTAATTATTCCGTTTATGTGGATTAATATTATTCTATTATCAATCTATACATTTAACGGAAGAACTTTTTTTTTATCCTTACTCTGTGACTATATTATAACGATAAGATACAAACTAAACCTTTTTCTTTTTGATTTATGTCCGTCATTCCTTTGTAGACTGAAATAAAAGCATTAATTTTGTAGGCATAAAAAGAAAAGCAAATGCAGGCAATGATTTTTGCAGCCGGACTCGGTACCCGTTTGAAACCGCTTACTGACACAATGCCAAAAGCGTTGGTAAGGGTGGGAGGTGCGCCACTGCTTGAGCATGTAATCAGGAGATTAATAGATGCTGGATGCAGTCGTATGGTTGTTAATGTACATCATTTTGCAAACCAGATAACAGACTATTTGGATGCACACAACTATGGTGTGGATATCTATGTGTCTGATGAAACAGAGCAGCTCCTTGACACCGGTGGTGGTATCAAGCGAGCTGCTTCGCTTTTTGATCAGCATCAGCCAGTGCTGATTCACAATGTTGACATATTAAGTAATGTGGATTTAGCTGCTTTCTATCGCCATGCTTTAGAAACAAAGGCAGATGCTCTGCTGTTGGTAAGCCGTCGTGTGACCCAACGTTACTTGATATTTGATAATAATATGCGCTTGGTGGGCTGGACAAATGTGGCTACAGGCGAGGTGAAGTCACCTCATGCTGAGATACGTCAGTTGCATTTCGTCTCACCAACAGAGGAAGAAAGTTCTTATTATCAGAACAACTGTTACCTCTGTGCCTTCTCTGGTATACACGTGTTAGCTCCTTCTGCGGTACAAACCGTTGAGGCTGTTGATAAGGATAAGTTCCCCATTATGGACTTCTATCTCAACAATTGCGACACACTTGATATCCGTGGCGAACTAAAAACCGACCTTCATCTACTTGATGTAGGCAAACTCGACAGCTTACAAGCTGCTGAAGACTTTATTGCAAATTCAGAGTATCGAAGCTCCAAGACGGAGAACTGATATTCTTTAAATACATTCATTTACATGCAACAGAAGATTATCATTTTGGATTTCGGCTCACAGACAACTCAGCTTATCGGTCGTCGTGTACGTGAGTTGGATACCTTCTGCGAGATCCTCCCTTACAACAAGTTCCCGAAGGACGACCCATCTGTGATTGGTGTGATTCTTTCGGGTTCACCTTATTCCGTACATGATCCAGAGGCTTTCAAGGTAGACCTCAGTCAGTTTATCGGTAAGATTCCAGTGCTCGGTATCTGTTATGGTGCTCAGTACATCTCTTATTCAAATGGAGGTAAGGTTGAGCAGACGGGTACACGTGAGTATGGTCGTGCCAACTTAGAGAGTATCGACCTTAACAACCGCCTTTTTGCAGGCTTTGAGAAAGGCTCGCAGGTATGGATGAGTCACGGTGATACGATTACTGCAATCCCAGAGGATTACGACATTATAGCTTCTACAGGTGACGTTAAGTATGCTGCCTTTGCATCAAAGACACAGCCAGTATGGGCAGTACAGTTCCATCCAGAGGTTTACCACTCATTGCAGGGTAAGCAGTTGTTGGAGAACTTCGTTGTGAATATCTGTGGTAGCAAGCAGGAGTGGAGTGCAGCTTCATTCGTAGAGAGTGCTGTTCAGGAGATTCGAGAGCAGGTGGGTAACGACCGTGTTATACTTGGTCTTTCTGGTGGTGTTGACTCTTCTGTTTGTGCAGTATTGCTCAATAAGGCTATCGGTAAGAACCTTACTTGTATCTTCGTAGACCATGGTATGCTCCGTAAGAACGAATTTACAAAGGTGATGGAAGCTTATAAGGGACTTGGACTGAACGTTATCGGCGTTGATGCATCGGAACAGTTCTTTAAGGATTTGGAAGGTGTTACCGATCCAGAGCAGAAGCGTAAGATTATTGGTCGTGACTTCGTTGAGGTGTTTAATGCTGAAGCTAAGAAGATTACGGATGCTAAGTGGCTCGCACAGGGTACTATTTACCCAGACCGTATTGAGAGTCTTAGCATTACGGGTATGGTTATCAAGAGTCACCATAACGTAGGTGGTCTTCCAGAAGAGATGCACCTTCAACTTTGTGAGCCACTTCGTTGGCTTTTCAAAGACGAGGTTCGCCGTGTAGGTTATGAGCTTGGAATGCCAGAACGACTTATCAAGCGTCATCCATTCCCAGGTCCTGGTCTTGCTGTTCGTATCTTGGGTGATATTACTTATGATAAGGTTCGTATCCTTCAAGATGCAGATGATATCTATATTGAGAAGATGCACAACTATACTATGCCAGATGGTTCAAGTCTTTACGACCATGTTTGGCAGGCAGGTACCGTATTGCTCTCTACGATTCGTTCAGTAGGAGTGATGGGTGATGAGCGTACTTACGAGCATCCAGTTGCTCTCCGTGCCGTTACATCAATGGACGCAATGACAGCTGACTGGGCACACCTCCCTTATGATTTCATGGCAGATGTTTCTAATGAAATCATTCGTAAAGTGAAGGGAGTTAACCGCGTATGTTATGATATCTCTTCAAAACCACCTTCAACAATTGAGTGGGAGTAAGAAGGAAAACAGACAAAATAAAAGGATAGGGACGCAGTTGTGTCCCTATTTTTCGTTATACAATATTATAAAGAAATAAGAACAGGATTTGTATAGGACTTTAGGATAGTGTAAGATATTGTTTGTTGCATTGATAATCAGGTTGTAAAGTCTTGTTTTACTTGGTTGGTTTCATTACAGTCTTTTAATCATTGCAAATTATTTACGTGAAAAAAAATATTTATTTTCATGAAGAAAAATATTTATGTTCATGAAAATAATTCTTTTTTATCGTGAAGAAAATTCGAAAGTAACACTTTGTAGACTGAATAAAGGGTAAGGCTCATGGTCTTGAAACAGTGTTTTAACAGCTTTAGAAGGCTGATATTAGGACGAAGGTGGCGGGAAGGAAAAGTGGTTTGGTAATCTTAATGGAAAGAAATTAGCGCTGTTGTTAAAAAAAAAGTCCGAAGACTCATAGTGAATCTTCGGACTGATTATATCTGTATTTCAGATAGTTACTTACTTGTTCTTCAGCAAATCGCGAATCTCAGAGAGCAGTTTCTCCTCGTTAGTTGGCTCTGGATCAGGTGCAGGAGCAGCTGGTTCCTCTTCCTTCTTCTTAGAGAGCTTGTTGATACCCTTTACCATCATGAATACGCAGAAAGCAATGATAATAAAGTCAAGCAATGTCTGCAAGAAGTTACCATAGTTGATGGTTGCTGGAGCAGGAGCAGTTACACCAGGAATTTCTACTTGTGGAAGTGTGTACTTAAGGTCTGAAAAGTTAACGCCACCGATAAGCCATCCGATAGGAGGCATGATGATATCGTCAACGATAGATGAAACAATCTTGCCGAAAGCACCACCGATGATTACACCGACAGCCATATCAACGGCATTACCCTTTACTGCAAATTCCTTGAATTCTTGAATAAGTTTGCTCATAATTAATTTTGTTGTTAATTTGTTTGTTTGTCTTGCGTTTTTATACTAATACCCTTTCTTTTGTTATATAGACTTTGCAATCTTGGTTCGTTAGATTGCATAGAATTGCCTATGTGTGCGAAACGAGTTATTTTTTATAATAATTAATACGCTAAGCGACTGCAAAAATAAAAAAAAAATTGTATCTTTGCAATCGTAAGATAGAAAATCTTCTATAAGGAGGTAAAAAGAAATTCGTTTTTATAAACTTTTATAAATAATTTAAAGTAAAATGGTAAATGTAGCTATTAACGGCTTTGGCCGTATTGGTCGTCTCGCATTCCGTCAGATGTTCGAGGCTGAAGGTTATGAGGTTGTTGCAATTAACGACTTGACAAGTCCTAAGATGCTTGCTCATCTGTTGAAGTATGATACCGCTCAGGGTGGTTTCGCTGGCAAGTTCGGTGAGGGTAAGCACACTGTAGAGGCTACTGAGAATTCTATCATCGTTGATGGTAAGGAGATTAAGATCTCTGCTGAGATGGACGCTGCTAACTGCCCATGGGCTGCTAACAACGTAGACGTAGTTCTCGAGTGTACAGGTTTCTACACATCTAAGGAGAAGGCTTCTGCTCACCTCAAGGCTGGTGCTAAGAAGGTAGTTATCTCTGCTCCTGCAGGTAACGATCTCCCAACAGTTGTTTTCAATACTAACCACAAGACTTTGACTGCAGCTGATACTGTTATTTCTGCAGCTTCTTGTACAACAAACTGCTTGGCTCCAATGGCAGCTGCGTTGAACGCATATGCTCCAATCCAGTCAGGTATCATGTCAACAATCCACGCTTACACTGGTGACCAGATGATTCTCGATGGTCCACAGCGCAAGGGTGACCTCCGTCGTTCACGTGCAGGTGCTTGCAACATCGTTCCTAACTCAACTGGTGCTGCTAAGGCTATCGGTCTCGTTATCCCAGAGTTGAACGGTAAGTTGATCGGTTCTGCACAGCGCGTTCCAACTCCAACAGGTTCTACAACAATCCTCGTTGCTGTTGTTAAGGGTAAGGACGTAACTGTTGAGGGTATCAACGCTGCAATGAAGGCTGCTTCAACTGAGAGCTTCGGTTATACTGAGGATCAGATTGTTTCTTCTGATATCATCGGTATGCGTTTCGGTTCTTTGTTCGATGCAACTCAGACTATGGTAAGCAAGATCAGCGATGATTGCTACCAGGTACAGGTTGTTTCTTGGTACGACAATGAGAACTCATATACTTCTCAGATGGTTCGTACAATCAAGTACTTCGCAGAGTTGAAGTAATACCAACCAGAAGGTCATCTGCAATCCTCTCTTGCGTAGAGAGTGATTGACGGATAAAATAATAGTCCCTGTCAGCTTGCTGGCAGGGATTTTTTTGTTATCTTTGCGACATGAAGAACGAACAGATAGGTGAGGGTACGGCTGCAGGTATAGCTCTTGACAAGCGTATGATAACCATTCTTGGTCCTACGGCTTCGGGTAAGACCGATCTTGCTGCACATTTGGCTGCTCGGCTTAACGCTGAAATCATCAGTGCAGATAGCCGTCAGGTCTATCGTGGCATGGATATTGGTACGGGTAAAGACTTGGCTGATTACACAGTTGAGAGGCATACAACACCTTATCACCTTATAGATATATGTGAACCAGGTACGAAGTATAACCTTTTCCGCTATCAACAGGATTTCCTTGATAGTTATGAAGATATACGGAGTAGGGGAGTGTTGCCTATTCTCTGCGGCGGTACAGGTCTTTATATTGAAGCTGTGCTGAAGGGTTATAGCCTTTCGCTAGTGCCACAGAATCCTGAACTGCGTAAGGAGTTAGAGGAAAAGTCGCTTGAGGAATTGACGGCAATGTTGGTTGAACTGAAGAAAAAGAATCATTCCGTCATGCACAACAAGACGGATGTTGACTCTTGTCAGCGTGCTATTCGTGCGATAGAGATTGAAACCTATAACCTCACAAAGCCAACAGAAGAGCGGCAATGTCCACCAATTGAGTCATTAATAATAGGTGTAGACATAGATCGTGAAGCACGAAGAAAGAAAATAACCAACCGCTTAAAAGCACGTCTTGAAGAAGGAATGGTTGGCGAGGTAGAAGGATTACTGAAGCAGGGTATACCTGCAGAAGACCTTATCTATTATGGTTTGGAATATAAGTTTGTAACAGAGTATCTCATAGGAAAGCTGTCTTACAATGAGATGTTCCGACAGTTAGAAATCGCCATTCATCAGTTTGCTAAGCGACAGATGACGTGGTTTCGTGGTATGGAGCGTCGTGGCTTTACGATTCATTGGGTAAATGCTGCACAAAAGATGGAAGATAAAGTTGAAGAAATATTGAGTTTATGGTAGAGGAAGGAAGATGGGGCATCATTTATTGTCCGAAGGGAGGATTACTTGGTAATCCAGTAAAGCGTTGGGAACAAGCTGAACGCTGTCTGCAAGCACACAACATACAGTATGATATGGTGCAAAGTGAGAATCCACGTAGTGTGGATAGACTCGTGCGGATGCTGATTAGTAATGGTTATAAAACTATTATTATCTATGGCGGTGACTCTGCGTTAAATGATGCGGTCAACTATCTCATGCTCTTAGAACCAGAAGAGCGTGAGCGTATTACGTTGGGTGTTATCCCGAATGGCGTGTTAAATGACTTTGCACACTTCTGGGGTTTCGATGAGTCACACTTAGAACAGACGATTGTTTGGCTTAAGCAGAAGCGTGTAAGACGAGTAGATGTTGGCTGTATTCACTACGAGAATAAGAAGAATGAGCGTTGCCGGCGATATTTTCTTAACTGTGTAAACATTGGTATGGTGGCAAATATCATGAGTCTTCGTCGCCGTTTGCGCCACCTTTTTATATCCCGCACAATCTCCTTCATCCTCTCTTGCTTCCTACTAATGTTCCAGCGTATGGATTATTTCATGTCGCTGAAAATCAATGCAGATAGTATAAAACAGCGTCTGATGACTGTTTGTATTGGTAATGCCCAGGGTTATGGGCAGACCCCGAATGCTGTACCTTATAATGGTCTGCTCGATGTTTCCATCGTTTCTCAGCCAAAGCTGTGGCAAGCAATGGAAGGAATGTATCTCTTGTTGCGAGATAAGATATTGAATCATCGTAATGTGATGCCATATAGAACGCAGGAGCTGAGTGGACAAATAGCTGAGCACACACCAGTCAGTGTTGATGGTCGACGCTTGAATGGCACGCCTGTTGGTACGTTTACGATTGGTGTTGAGAAAGAAGTTATAAACTTTCTTATTCCAGATTAACCTTTTACTATTAAATAGTTATAGATTTTGTCTAAACTACTTATAGAAATGTTGAACGCTGGTTATGAGTGCTCAGCAAAGTGTTTTCGTGTACGTAGGTTTTAGTGGCATTCTCTCTCTTATTATAGAGATAGTAGTTACTCTCTTCTTACCTTTTTTGCTAACGTTTTATTGCCCCGCACAATATGTGCGGAGGCTTCGCACACATGGTGTTGGTGCTTAGTACGCATGGTCTTGTATGCTAAACATTCTGCAATCTATTGTTTGGATAAGCGCAGATTGTTGTTACGAAAAATGTTATATTTTACTCTAAAAAAAAATAGGACTTTCTTGGTTAGGAAACAACACAAAAACAAGAAATTCTGAAACATTGTAGTCTAATGATTGGTTTGGATTTAAATATGTTCAAGCACTGATAAACCAGTTGAAAGAAAAATCAAATTTGCTGTCACTTCTGTCATCTCGTATAAGATGCTAACAAATTAGTTTACAGTTAGTTCTATGAGAATGTTAAAATGACAGCAAATTAAATTAAAAGTAAATTTGTAATAAGAGCTATATTACCCTTCTCATTCTATTAAGTATTATAACTGCAAACACAAGAAAACAGAATATTTCGAAGATGAGAATGGGAGACTTGTAGAGGAATGTTTTATTGTACACTAATAATTGAAAATATTATCTTACTTTATGATGCCATTATGAAAAATATTTGTATCTTTGAAGAGCCGAAGGGCAAAGTCTGTAAAGACTTCTACCAAAGGATAAATAAAAACCAAACAATAAACCTTAAAAGACATGAGCTACTTAAAATTTGAAAAAGCTCTGATGACCAATCTTCAAGATTCGCTTCCCAGAGAGCTGTTACGAACGAATCGCTCTGGTGCCTATTCTTGCTCGACGATTGTTGATTGTAACACACGCAAGTACCATGGACTGCTTGTTGTTCCTGTTCCTGAACTGGACGACGAGAATCACGTACTGCTGAGTTCGCTCGACCCTACCGTCATTCAGCATGGTGCCTCTTTCAATCTGGGTTTGCACAAGTATCAGGGCAATAACTTTAGTCCACAAGGACATAAGTATATTCGTGAATTTGACTGTGATACTGTGCCAACTACGCTTTATAGGGTAGGTGGTGTCTTGTTAAAAAAAGAGGTTGTCTTCCAGCATTATGAAGACCGTATTTTAATCCGTTATACTTTATTAGAGGCTCACTCAAAGACTACTTTGCAGTTCCGCCCATTCCTTGCCTTTCGTAGTGTTCGCCAGTTTACTCATGAAAATGGTGCTGCTAATCGTTCGTATGAGGTTGTGGATAATGGTATCAGCACGTGTATGTATGCTGGTTATCCATCGCTTTTTATGCAGTTCTCAAAGAAGAATGAGTTTCACTTTGAACCCTACTGGTATCGTGGATTGGAATATCCAAAGGAGCAGGAGCGTGGTTATGCTTCTAATGAGGACCTTTATGTTCCTGGCTATTTTGAGATGAATATCAGCAAGGGCGAAAGTATTGTCTTTGCAGCATCAACGGCAGAATGTCGTACATCAACTTTGAAGAATCTGTTTGATAAGGAAGTGGAGTCACGTAGTCCACGTGATAACTTCTTCCACTGCCTTGTTAATGCTGCTCATCAGTTCCATAATCGTACAAAGAACGATGAGCGTTATATTCTTGCAGGCTATCCTTGGTTCAAGTGTCGTGCTCGTGATCAATTCATTGCTTTACCAGGACTTACTTTGAGTATCGAAGAACAAGATTACTTCGAACTGGTAATGGAGACCGCTGCAAAGGGATTACGTGAGTTTATGGAAGGTAAGCCACTCAGCGTGAAGATATACGAGATGGAGAAACCAGACGTTCCTCTTTGGTGCGTGTGGGCTATACAACAGTATGCTAAGGAGGCTGGTAAGGAGCGTTGTAGAAAACTCTACATGGGTTTGATTCGTGATATCGTTGATTATCTCTTAGCAAGTAAGCATCCAAACCTCACTTTAGATACGAATGGATTGCTCTATGCTGATGCAAAGGGAGAAGCGATTACATGGATGAATTCTATGAATAATGGTCAACCAGTTGTTCCACGCTCTGGGTATATCGTAGAGTTTAATGCGCTATGGTACAATGCACTACGCTTTACAGCCGCAATGGAGATGGAGAGTGGTAATGAAGAGCGCGCAAACGAACTTGATGCACTTGCAGAGAAATGTAAGGTTTCATTTGTTGAAACATTCCTCAATGAGTATGGCTACCTTTATGACTATGTTGATGGTAGAATGGTTGACTGGAGTGTACGCCCTAATATGGTGTTTGCTGTAGCACTTGATTATTCTCCACTTGACCAAAAGCAGAGGAGGGGAGTCTTAGATGTTTGTACACGAGAGCTACTTACACCAAAGGGACTGCGTTCGCTTTCTCCAAAGAGTGGTGGATATAATCCGATGTATACTGGTCCACAGAGTCAACGCGACCTTGCCTATCATCAAGGAACAGCTTGGCCATGGTTGGGTGGCTTCTATCTTGAGGCCTGCTTGAAGCTTTATAAGCAGACACGTCTGAGCTTTGTAGAACGTCAGTTGGTAGGTTATGAAGATGAGATGATTAACCATTGTCTTAGTACACTACCTGAACTCTTCGACGGTAATCCACCGTTTAATGGACGTGGAGCTATCTCCTTTGCCATGAACGTAGCTGAGGTGCTTCGTACGTTAGAATTACTTGAGAAGTATAAATTTTAAGAGGAGGAACCAGTATGAAAGTTTTAATGTTTGGATGGGAGTATCCTCCTCATGTATATGGTGGTTTAGCAACTGCTAACTTTGGTATTTCAGAAGGTCTGCATGCACAGGGTGATGTTGAGACGATTCTCTGTTTGCCACATCCTTTTGGTGATGAAGACCATACTTATGCTGAGATTGTAGCAATGAATCATGTGCCTATCGCTTATCGTGAATTGGGTTATGATTATGTAAAGAGTCGTCTTGGCAATATTATGTCACCAGAACTTTACTACAAGTTGCGTGAGCATATTTATGCTGACTTCAATTATATGAACGTCAACGACCTTGGCGCAATGGATTTTGCAGGAGGTTATCCTTCAAATCTGCACGAGGAGATTAATAATTATTCGATTATTGCTGGTGTTGTTGCACGTACATATGATTTCGATATTATTCATGCACACGACTGGTTGACTTATCCTGCTGGTATTCATGCCAAGCGTGTGTCAGGTAAGCCTTTGTGTATTCATGTACATGCAACCGACTTCGACCGTTCACGTGGTAAGGTTAATCCAACCGTATATGGTATAGAAAAGGATGGTATGGATAATGCTGATTGTATTATGTGTGTGTCAGAACTTACACGCCAGACGGTAATTAATCAGTATCATCAGGATCCACGTAAAGTGTTTACGGTTCATAATGCCGTTTATCCTTTGCCACAGGAGATTGTAGATATCCCACGTCCTGACCATAAGGGTAAGGAGAAGATTGTTACTTTCCTTGGTCGTTTGACGATGCAGAAAGGACCAGAATACTTTGTTGAGGCTGCCAATATGGTGCTTCATCGTACACGTAACGTTCGTTTCTGTATGGCAGGTTCAGGCGATATGATGGACCAGATGATTTATCTTGCTGCTGAAAGAGATATTGCGGACCGTTTCCATTTCCCTGGTTTTATGCGTGGGAAGCAGGTTTACGAGTGTTTGAAGGCCTCTGATGTCTATGTTATGCCGTCTGTCAGTGAGCCTTTTGGTATCTCTCCTTTGGAGGCAATGCAATGTGGTACACCGAGTATCATTTCAAAACAGAGCGGTTGTGCAGAAATTCTTAACAACTGTATCAAGGTAGACTATTGGGATATTCATGCGCTTGCTGATGCTATTTACTCCATTTGTCATAATGAGAGCCTCTTCGATTATCTCTCTGTAGAGGGTAAGCGGGAAGTGGACCAGATAACATGGGAGAAGGTTGGTGCGTGGATTCGTGAACTTTACCTTCGTACCTTGGGTTGGCAATAAAAGCCATGAGAGTACTAATAACCTTTTTAAAACTAAAACAAAAAGATAATGAAAACAATCTGTTTATATTTCGAGATACACCAGGTCATTCACCTGAAACGCTACCGCTTCTTTGATATTGGTACCGACCATTATTATTATGACGATTTTGAGAACGAACGTTCTGTATCAGAAATCGCTGAGAGAAGCTATATGCCAGCACTGGATACGCTGTTGCAGATGATTAAAGACAATGGGAAAGCATTTAAGGTAGCCTTCTCACTTTCGGGTGTGGGTATTGAGCAACTTGAGATGCATGCTCCACAGGTGCTTGACAAACTGCAAGAACTGAATAATACAGGCTGTGTAGAATTCCTTGCAGAACCTTACTCTCATGGTTTGGCATCATTAGCTAATGAGGAAAGCTTTAAGTCTGAAGTAAAACGTCAGGCTCAGAAGATTAAGGAATACTTTGGTCAGACACCAAAGATATTACGTAACTCATCACTTATTTATAGTGACGATATTGGTTTGATAGCTTCTCAGATGGGCTTTAAGGGAATGTTGACAGAGGGCGCAAAGCATGTCTTGGGTTGGAAGAGTCCACATTATGTATATAATTGTGCTCTTGCTCCTAACTTAAAACTTCTGTTGCGTGATGTGAAGTTGAGTGATGATATCTCATTGCGTTTCAATAATTCAGATTGGGATGGCTATCCATTGTTTGCTGATACATATATGGCACAGATTGCAGCACTCCCAGATGAAGAGCAGGTAATTGGTATCTTTATGAATCTTTCAGCACTTGGTATAGAACAGCCATTGTCAAGTAATATCCTTGAGTTCTTCAAGGCATTACCAGTTTGTGCTAAGCAGCAGGGTATTACCTTCTCTACTCCAACAGAAATTTGCATGAAATTGAAGAGTGTTGACAATCTCTATGTGCCAGATACCTTGAGTTGGATGGATGAAGAACGTGATGTCAGCACATGGTTGGGTAATCCAATGCAGCGTGAAGCTTTTAACAAGTTGTATAGTATTGCTGATCGTGTACGTATTGCTAACGACCCACGTATCAATCAAGACTGGGACTATTTGCAGGCAAGTGATAACTTCCGTTTTATGTCAACCAAACCTTCACGTGTTGGAATGGATCGTGGTATCTATGATAGTCCATTTGATGCCTTCACCAATTATATGAATATTCTTGGCGACTTCTTGAATCGTGTCAATACACTTTATCCTGCTGATATTGATAATGAGGAGTTGAATAGCTTGCTTACCACTATCCGCAACCAGGGCGATGAGATTGAAATGAGAACTAATGATATTAGTAATCTTCAAGCAAAGGTTGACAAATTGGAAGTTGAAGGTGATAAACTTCGTGCGCAGTTAGAGAAGAAATCGTCAGTGAAGAAGGCTACTACATCAAAAACTGCAGCAAAGAAACCTGTCAAGAAAGCTTCTGCTAAAAAGGCTGTAAAGGCTGTTGCTGAAGAAGTGAAAGCTAAGTAAGTCTTTTATAACAATACGTTTAACGCTCATATAGCAAACTGGTGAATCTATCAGTTATGCTATATGAGCGTTTTTTTGTTATCGGACAGCAATATTTTGAAATGTCATCTGATATTATTCGTCTCTAATGAAGGTTATTAGAAGTTTGGTTTAAGGGAGTAGGGGGGTAGTTGTTATAATGTACAATATCTTAGTGTGGTATGGTATAATGTGTATAGTAAAACTGCTATGGGACTTATTTCTCCTCCATTGAAACACAGCACCAGCGAGAAACCTTGAGCATTACCCCTATGCCAGGGATTTCTTTTAGGAGATAATACTTCTTACTTGAGCGAACTAATCGCCCAGTCATCCCCTTTAATGGTCCAAACTTAACAAGAACCTCGTCCCCAACTTTCATTTGTGCCTCGTCTGAAGATAGGAACTTACGCATCGTTATCTCTGGATTACACATCAAACGGAACTCATACATCTGGTCGTGTGGGATAAGTGCATACTCTTGTGAATCCTTAGCTTTCTTTACAACGCTAATCTTATAGTTGGCTTCTTGTACAATTTTCTGGAATGAAATGTCTTCTCCAGGTTTCTTAACAAAGATAAGATTGCGAACAACAGGACGAAGAACAGAGTGAGGTTTGCCATCATGTCCTTCTATATCGACATATTGTTCTGGAACGAAACATTCCAAACCATGACTTGTAAAGTAGGTTCTCACCTCTTCAAGCTTCAGTGTGAATAGCCTCACTGCATACCAAGGTGTTCCATCATCAATGACTCCGTCTATATAGCTTGCTGCTGTTGTCATAGTTTGTACAAGAATAATTATTTGTTAGATGTGTAACCAATTAGCCATAATCCTTTTCCCATCTGGTGTTAGAACGCTCTCTGGGTGGAATTGGATGCCATAGATGTTATGCGTTCTATGGCGTAATGCCATGATTAGTCCCTCTTTGCTTTCGGCTATTATTTCTAAGCAATCGGGGAAGATTGTTTTCTCTACGACCCAACTATGATAGCGTCCCACGAGAAAGGTTTTAGGCAAACCAGCAAACAATGGCGTTTCAACGATTTGTGTGGTTTCCGTTGTTACACCATGGAAGACATCAGACAAATTCTTCAACTTTGCTCCGAATACCTCACCAATGGCTTGATGTCCTAAGCAAACGCCCAAGATAGACTTTACGCCAGCGTAACGATGAATAACGTCCAATAGTAAGCCAGCTTCTGAAGGAACCCCAGGACCAGGACTTAAAACAATACGATCGTAGTTATTCAAATCTTCAAGGGAGAACTGATTGTTGCGAACTACCGTTACATCAACTCCTAATTCCTTTATGAGATGAACAAGATTATAGGTGAAAGAATCGTAGTTATCAATGATAACACAATTTGTTTTCATTCGTGTATCAACCTTCTAATCAATAGACTTACTTTACTTTCTCAAGAAAGTCCTTTAGTAAAGCAACATCCTTTACCGCAGGTGCTGTCTCAAACTTCTCGTTCACACTGATACCATAGAACTGGGGATGAGAAAAGCTTTTAATCTTGTCAATATCTTCGGCACCAATATTCCCACTTACAAGGAAAGGAACTTTCCCTTCATATGCTTCCAAAATGCTCCAATCCTTTAGATTATCTTGGATGTTAAAGAGGAAATAATCAACCCCTTCTACATATTCTTTGTATTTCTCAATGTCCTCACGCTTTGTAATAACAATACGCTTCATAATCTTTATTCCAGCATGAATGTCTGGGTCAAGGGTGCGGCGAAGATTATCAATCATCACCATACTTTCTTCTCCATTAAGTTGGACAATATCAAGATTGAAGTTTACAACACGAGTAACAATATTCTGTGGCATGTCATCAGCAAAGACTCCACAAAGAGTAGGTCTTTGTTGCTGTTGAGATGATTCATGTGCAGATAAGGCAGACAGCGTCCCATAATCGGGAATAATACCAGCACATGACGATATCTGACTAACGTAACGTTCGCTTTTAGGAAGGAAATTCAATCCCACCCAGTCTATGCCAAGTTGAGAAACTTCGTGAATATTGTGGGCATCACGCATGCCGCATACCTTTATAATCATATAGATATAAAATTCTCAAATTCTTTTACGCTACAAACTTACATAAAATTATCGAATTATACGCTTGTGAATTAAAGAAAAGCTCTTTTATTTAAAGGAAAGATGAATAAAAAGGAATGATACAAGATAATCCCAACAAATTAATGCATATAAAGTGAAAATATTCTTGTAGGAAGATATAATAATATCTTTTAGATAGCGTTTAGAAGACATATAACTCTCAACAACTTATTTTTGGCCTATGGTTAGAATATTTACTTCCGAAGAACTTAAGCCGTCTGAGAAGACGCTTAATATTATCCGACAGATAGCTTATACCTATCGTGTTATTAAAATCAATGGGAAGATGCAAACCTTCTGTTTGAATTAATATTTATATGGAAATAATAGTATCACCTTCCCTACTCTCCGCTGACTTCCTTCATTTGGATAAGGAGATTGAAATGATTAATGAGAGTGAGGCTGATTGGCTTCACATGGATGTAATGGATGGCGTCTTTGTGCCTAATATCTCTTTTGGCTTTCCTGTGCTTGAAGCAGTAGGTAAGGCATGTAAGAAGCCAATGGACGTACACTTTATGATTGTTCACCCAGAGAACTATATCCAACAGACAGCTGACACTGGTGCAGCTATCATGAATGTTCAGTATGAAGCTTGTGTTCACTTACATCGAACGATACAAGCGATTCATGCTGCTGGTATGAAAGCTGGTGTGACGCTTAATCCTTCAACACCTGTCAATGTTCTTGAGGATATCATTGGTGATGTGGATATCGTTCAGCTCATGAGTGTAAACCCAGGTTTTGGTGGACAGAAATTCATAGAGAGTAGTATCAAGAAAGTACAACGCCTTCGTCAGTTGATTGAGCGTGAAGGTAGTAAAGCTCTGATAGAGGTTGATGGCGGTGTACAGGCTGACACGGCTCCTCGTTTGGTTGATGCTGGTGTCGACATTCTTGTTAGTGGTAGTTATGTCTTTAAGGCTGCAGATCCTAAGGCAACTATCCATTCACTCAAACAATTACATAGATAATTATAAGGTATAAAAGATACCCTCACTTGTTCTTAACTTGATAGTTAAGAGATAAGTGAGGGCATTTTGTATCGTTAAGAAAAGAACTATTTGTTCTTATGTTAGTTGCAAACTTACTTTGTGTTCACGAACCATTCTCCGCAAGTTGAATATGGCGTAACGCATACGCCCAAGGCTGGTGTTAATGCTAACACCCGTCGTCTCAGCAATCTCTTTAAAAGACATCTCTTGGTAAAAACGCATAAATACCACTTCACGTTGTGTCGCAGGAAGAAGGTTCATCATTCGTTTTACATCAGAGAGTGTCTGACTGTTAATGAATTGACACTCAATGTTATCAATAACAGTATCATCACCACCAACATTAGATAGGTCATTATCCTTAGGGGCATCAATCACTTTATCTGCACGCTGCGCACGATACCAGTCCATAATCACATTATGAGCGATACGCATAATCCATGCAGAGAACTTACCTGTTGGTGAGTATCTTCCCTGTTGCAACTTCGTGATAATCTTTACGAAGGTTTCTTGAAACAAGTCATCAGCAGCATCCCTATCACGCACAACGAATAGAATATACGAAAAAAGTTTCGATTGATTGCGCGATAGCAACAAATCGAAAGCATCGTTGCTTCCTTCAATGTATGACAATGCCAACTGTTCGTCGGTCATCTCATTCAGATTCTTCATTTTCAATTTTCTTTCTTATGAAGTAGAAGTTTATCGATAGGCTTTTCTAACTTATATAATTATTTGGGAATGCAAATATAATCATTTTTCTTATTTAGAGCAAATCTTTTATATAAAAAGTCATTCGTCCAACCATTCACTTGCTAATATATGCTTTTTCATTCCTGGTATTCCCAAGTACTTTTGTTTAATTCCGAAGAAGGCAATATGTTTACCATAGTTTTGCGGATTGGCTGCTAAGCCTATTTCTTCTTTCATTTGTTTGTTGACCATTTGAATGGAAATAACATTCTCAGGCTCAGCCTCTTCTGGGTCATCCGCTAATAGGATTGCAGAGTCAAATGTGAAAGGGGCTTCCCATTCTGCCTGCTTGATGCTTCGTTTGCAAGCACCAACAATATAACCATGTACCCAAACTCCATTATTTCCAAAGTCTCCTTTGATAAATTCTGAAACAGTATAGATCTTCGCTTCATTAGGGGATTGTGTAGGGGAGTGCTTTTCGGTTTCGTCTTCATTATCATTATCTGATGGTAGAATTGTTTTACCACAGCTAAACAAAAGTACAGCAGCGAAAAGTAAGGAAAAAAGTTTGTATATCTTCATAGAATTAAGTTTAATAATCTGATACAAAGGTAAGTAAAGATTATCAATAAGTCAAGTGTTGGACACGTTTTTCTGAAATGTAGATAAATAAAAAAGAGGTTGGTGCAGGAAGCTACCAACCTCGAAAATGATTTAGCAAAATATCTAAATCAGTGAAAAACACGTCGCAAATATAGGATAAATAGTGGAATAAAACAAATTTTATCAACAAAAAAATATGTTTTTAACATTGTATGCGCACACATGGGCTAAATATGATACGATAGGTTCTTCTGAAATATGCCGTGATAAAGATGCTATATTTGGTGTAAAACGATAATACCTCTTTATACGAATAGTTTTATTTTTACTTTGCTGTCACTTTTAACACTTTACGTAACACTGCTGTAAATGAGTAAGTTATATTCTTGAAGTGACTGACAGAAGTGATAGGAACTTTATTTTTGAGAGGATTGCTTTGCTGTAATCGCTTTTCTTATTTTATATTTAGTTATAAGACGAAAGAGATAATGACAATGCAGAGAGCATTCAATGACTATATTGAAATCTAAGGACTTGTAGTGAAACAGATGTGCCAATATAAAAGAATGATTCCAACAGCAGTCGTATGTTGGAGGGCTCACACATGAGTACATGCTAAAAAGAATTCGTATAAGGATTATACATTGATTTATAATTGCATATATCATAATTATTAGTTAAATTTGCACTGTAATTAAACCTTTTTATTAATTAAATAAAGTTATTATGAATAAAATTCTACGCTTTGCTTTTGTTGCAGCATTCGCTGCTGTTAGTTCTTTATCTTTTGCACAGAAAACAGTTACCTTTGAAGCTGGTAAGGATAAAGGAACTGGTTTGACTATTGAAAAGGAGGGTGTTACTATTACTCTCAGCACAGGTAAGGTAGACGAAAGTCATTCTTATCGTTTGTACAAGGATGCTACAACAACAATTACTTCGTCTGCAGCAAACATTACCAATGTTGCTTTTGTATGCGATACATATAAAGCTGGTGGTAAGAGCTACTTAGGTGATGGCTTTGATGCTACAATGGAAGGATTGACTATTTCTACTGACAAAGTTAATGTAACATGGACTGGTGATAAAAATTCTGTTGAGTTCAAGACTCCTGGTCATCAGGTACGTGTTAAGAAGATTACTGTTACATTGAAGAATGATCCTACAGGTATTAACGAGATTAGCAACGGTACTCTGAATGCAAATTCACCTATCTACAACCTCGCTGGTCAGCGTGTAGGTAAGGATTACAAGGGTGTAGTTATTCAGAATGGTAAGAAGTTTATCAAGAAGTAATAAGTTTATTGAACTGTCTGATAAACCCCTCTCATAGGATTGATTCATTAGTGTCTTATCTTATTAATGGAGACATTTTTGAACACATATTCTAATCTTTAACCAGTGTGTTGAGTGTCCGCACATGTTGTGTTGATGCCCAACACATGTGGTGTGGATGCTTAGCACATATGGTGCGGTTGGCAAACAGACATCGTTTTGTGGGCAATCACCATTACAATATAATAGACGGGTAGAAGTCGTTTGCCGTTTGGAAGCGTGTGTGTCTCTCTTAAGAAAGAACGATATTTTGATGAACAGAGAGTTTAACTTAGGTTTTTAAGTATAATCAAATAGCTTAACTTGTTTGAAATGAGCGTGTTATTAGAGTATTTTACACGCCTAATCATATAAAAAAGCACCAAAGAAACGATATATTTCTTTGGTGCTTTTATCATGTCATATTCTTAGATTAGAATTCACTTGTAAAGTGGAAACGGATATTCTCAAAGTCTTGCTGTGCCATGCTTAGCACATAACCTGAGTCAGCGAGGAAGACGTCACGTCCCTCAATATCCTTAGCCATATACTGGTATTTACGCTTTTTGAAGTTCTCTAACTCTTTCTCGTCGTCAGCCTCAATCCAACAAGCTTTATAGAGGTGTACTGGTTCCCAACGACACTTGGCATTATACTCATGCTCCAATCGATATTGGATAACCTCAAACTGAAGTTGTCCAACGGTCCCCACGATACGACGGTTGTTGAATTGATTGACAAATGACTGTGCAACGCCTTCATTCATTAACTGCTCTATACCTTTTTGGAACTGCTTAGACTTCATAGGGTCATCGTTCTCAATGTATTTGAATAGTTCTGGTGAGAAGCTTGGCAGACCGCGGAAGTGGATGTTTTCGCCCTCAGTTAGTGTGTCACCAATCTTAAATACACCACCACTATCAGGCAGACCAACGATGTCACCTGGGTAAGCCTCTTCTACTGTACTCTTGCGTTGAGCCATAAACTGAGTAGGAGAGGAGAAGCGCATCGTCTTTCCATTACGAATGTGGAGGTAAGGCTGGTTACGTTGGAACTTTCCAGAGCATACCTTACAGAAAGCGATACAACTACGATGGTTAGGGTCGATATTGGCTGTAATCTTGAAAATGAAGCCTGTGAACTTTGGCTCACTTGGCTCAACCATACGCTCTTCTGCCTTGGTTGGACGTGGACTTGGTGCTATTTCAACGAAACAATCGAGCAACTCTTGCACACCAAAGTTATTCAGTGCAGATCCGAAGAACACTGGTGCAACCTCTGCACGGCGATAAGCTTCAACATCAAAGTCAGGGTAAACACCATTGACTAACTCAAGGTCGTTGCGTAGCTGTTCTGCAAAGTCAGCACCTACTTGCTCGTCCAAATCATTTGAGTTGATATCTACTTCAATTTTCTCTGTCACACGCTGCTTGTTAGGTGTAAAGAGGTTCAACTGCTGTTCGTAGATGTTATATACACCCTTGAAGCGCTGTCCCTGGCCGATAGGCCATGAGAGTGGACGTACACTAATCTTGAGTTCTTCTTCCAACTCGTCTAAAACCTCGAATGGATCACGACCTTCACGGTCCATCTTATTGATAAAGATGATAACTGGTGTGTTGCGCATACGACACACCTCCATCAACTTACGCGTCTGAGCTTCCACACCCTTGGCAGAGTCAACAACGATGATAGCAGAGTCAACAGCCGTCAGTGTGCGATAAGTATCTTCTGCAAAGTCTTGGTGACCAGGAGTATCAAGGATATTTACCTTATAATCTTTATAGTCAAACTCCATTACAGAAGTTGATACAGAGATACCACGCTGTTTCTCAATATCCATCCAATCGGATGTAGCTGTCTTACGTATCTTGTTGCTCTTCACCGCACCAGCAACCTGAATCTGACCACCGAAGAGAAGGAATTTCTCAGTCAAAGTAGTCTTACCAGCATCTGGGTGAGAGATTATGGCGAACGTTCGCCTGCGTTCTATTTCATTCATTTGTTTTATATTCTTTGGGAGTAAAAACCTTGTCAGCTGTTGTTGAAGTGGAGCTAACTAATTAGCTTATAATTCTTTAAATCAATTTATAGCTGAACTTAGTCTAACAATCTTTCTTTTTAACTCCTATTATTTGTCTTATTCCTGTAAGCCTTTCATGCACTTCTTCAGTGAATCAACCCAATATGGAATCTTTATACCAAAGGTTTCCTTAATCTTTGTCTTATCAAGGACAGAGTAGGCAGGACGTGTAACAGGTGAAGGAAACTCGTCGCTGTGGCAAGGTTGAATGTCACATGCTGTGTTTCCAGCAAGTTCTGCAATCTTTATAGTGAAGTCATACCAGCTACATACACCCTCATTAGAGAAGTGGTAGATGCCACTATTTCCTTCATACTTGCGGTTCTCAACGATATCGAAGATGGCATCTGCTAAGTCGCCAGCATAGGTTGGTGTTCCGCACTGGTCGAATACAACCTTCAGCTGTGGCTTAGTAGCTGTGAGATTCATCATCGTCTTAACGAAGTTATGACCAAACTCGCTGTAAAGCCATGCAGTACGAAGAATAATATGGTTTACACCAGTAGCTTGAATCTTCTCCTCACCATGTAGTTTTGTTAAACCATAAACGCCAGTAGGAGTACCCTTCATGTCCTCTTTGCAAGGAGTATTATATGGGTCGCCACCGAAGACATAGTCTGTGCTGACATGAACAAGTAAGCCACCAACCTCTTTCATAGCCTTTGCAAGGTTCTCTGGTGCAGTCGCATTGAGTAATTCAACAATCTCACCCGCTGTCTCTGCTTTGTCCACATTGGTCCACGCAGCGCAGTTGATGATACATTCAATCTTATTGTCTTGTACCATCTTGCGGATGTCTTCGAGATTAGTAATGTCTAACTTCGTATATCCCTCACATACGTCCGTGAAGATATAGCGGTCTTTACTCTGTTTAGATACAAGCTGTATCTCATTGCCAAGCTGTCCGTTAGCTCCAGTAACTAAAATATTCATAAGCTATCTCCTTTATTCTTCGCCGAAGTTTAAGCCTTCAGTCTTATCCTTAATATAGTAGTCTGACAACATACCGATGAAGGTTGTTATCTCGTTAAGCGCACGAGTTGTCTCGGGGGTAATCTCTTTCTTCTGTAAACGAAGCATCATCACTCCATAAAGAAGGTCGAAACAAGTTTCGATCTCACTCTTTCCTAACTGCGCAGCAACACTCTTTAAGCGTTCATCATTTGTACGTGCCATCTTGTCTGCTGTACGTTTTGTCTTACCTCTTAGCTCAACAATGAATGGTAAGACACGATAATATTCAGCAGAATAGAACGGAAACTTTGATGATTGCAGCAACTGTGCGTGCAACTCTGTAAGGTCCTGCATAAGCACCTTGTTAATCTGTAGGTGTCCACCTTCTCGACAACCTTCTTGATTCATCATGCGTACAAGGTCGCCAAACCAGTCTTCCTCTTCCTCCTTTTGTTCTTCGGTGTATTGGAACTGGTCGATATATTCTTTACGGATTCGTGTCAATGAGCAACCGTAAGCACGGATAGTATCTTCTATCTGCCACATATAAAGCAGATATTCTGCTATACTCTTCTTTCTTAATTCCTTAGCTACAAACATAAATTATCCTTATTCCATTAATCCGTCAATAGTTGGCAGATGATAAAGATTAAATACTGTACCCACAAGCATAATGATAGAAAACAGAATGACAACAGAACCTATAACCTTATTTATAATAAGAATACCATTGACATCAAACTTTCCTCTAATCTTATCTATCAACCATGATAAGCCATACCACCAAAGTAACGCACCAGCAGGGATACAGGCAAAACCTATAATCATCTCTAATGGGCGATTGGGCTGTACGAAAGCGAATTGTGCGTAACTTGCAATAAAGAGGAAGATAATCATTGGATTAGAGAGGGTTACCAAGAAGGCTGTAACGCCATTATGGAAGAGAGACCCCTTCTCCTTACCACTCTGATGAGCTTTCTTCATCGGATCTGACTTGAAGCAATAGACTCCAAAGAGTAATAATAATACACTTCCTGTAATCTGTACTATCAACTTATATGTAGGGTTTTCTAAAGGTCCCATAATGAAACTCATACCTAACCCTACGATAAGTGCATAAATTGTGTCGCTGATAGCGGCTCCAATACCTGTTATAAAACCATACCAACGCCCCTTGTTCAAAGTTCGTTGTATACATAATATTCCAACTGGACCCATGGGAGCCGATGCTATAATTCCAATAAGCAGTCCCTTGAAGATGAAATCCAATATATCTAATTGAATAGGAAATTGCATGCTTGTTATTTTGAGTGCAAAATTGCAAAAATAATACGAGATAAGCAAATTTACCTAACAAAACTTTGTAGCATTCCTCTTTTTTTCATAACTTTGCCCATAGTATATTCAAACTAAAAACTTATTATGTCATGGACGTAACAGAGCAGAAACCAGTTGTAACTGGATTGGAAAAGCCATTTGTAATTGGCTTGGATTTAGGAGGAACAAACGCAGTATTCGGTGTCGTAGATCAGCGTGGTCAGGTACTTGCCACCAATTCTATTAAGACACAGGCTTATAAGACAGTCGAAGATTTTGTAGAAGCAGGTGTAGAGGCTATACGTCCTCTCGTTGCTAAATATGGTGGAATTGGTCAGTTCCGTGCTATGGGTATTGGTGCACCTAATGGTAACTTCTATCGTGGCACGATTGAGTTCGCACCAAATCTCTCATGGGGACACGATGGTGTTGTGCCATTGGGCGATATGTTCTCGCAGAAGTTAGGTATTCCTGTTGGTCTTACCAACGATGCGAATGCTGCTGCTATCGGTGAGATGCAGTATGGTGTAGCACGCGGCTTGAAGGATTTCATCATGATTACTCTTGGTACAGGAGTTGGCTCAGGTATTGTTATCAATGGTCAGATGGTCTATGGTTCTGATGGCTTTGCTGGTGAGTTGGGTCATATGATCATGGTTCGTGGAGAGAAGGGTCGTACTTGCGGTTGTGGTCGTACAGGTTGTTTGGAGACTTACTGCTCTGCAACAGGTGTTGCTCGTACCGCTCGTGAGTTCTTGAAGAATAGCAAGGAAGACTCTTTGTTGCGTGAGATAAAGCCAGAAGATATCACTTCTTTGGATGTTTCTATTGCTGCTGGTCGTGGCGATGCACTTGCTAAGCGTGTTTACGAGTTCACTGGTAATATGTTAGGTGAGGCTTGTGCTGACTTCGCAACCTTCTCTTCTCCAGAGGCTTTCATCTTCTTTGGTGGTCTAACTAAGGCTGGTGACTTGTTGATGGAACCTATCATGCGTTCTTATAAGGAGCATGCTTTGGAAATCTTCAAGGACAAACCAAAGTTCTTGGTAAGTTCGCTTGACGATGCTGCAGCAGCCGTTCTCGGTGCTTCAGCTATTGGTTGGGAATTGTAATTAATGATATAAAGTCCAGAGTTCTTTTGAGTTATATGTGCAGTTTGTCTGCTTGTCTACTTGAAAGAGTCTAAAACTTATATATTCAAAGTAGGGACAAACATCCTTGTCAGACATTCTTTTTATAATTAAAAGAACTGACTTACGAGGTTGTTTGTCCCTATTATGCTTTTTCTATATTGCTAACTTTATGCGATTTCCTTTTTGTAATGGTGTCTGCAGGCTATGTTTAAGTTGATAGAAGGCGATTTTCAATAAATTACCTATGTGTGTCTTGCTATATTGATAGTGTTAAAAAGGAATCTTTCTACCCGTATTCTTTCTATGTGTTGCTATTCCGCACATCTCGTGTTGATGCCCCGCACATATTGTGCTGATGCTTCGCACCAATGGTGTTGAGTATAGAATGTCTTGCTAAACATTGATTAGAAGGAGGCAATTTGTAGTTAGTATAGAATTGTTCAGTCAAAAGTAATCATATGGAAGATTCTTCGTTTGAAAGTTATATCAGGCTTTAAAACTCTTTGTAGACTTTCTTTTTGTAGTTTTTGTTTTGTGTTCTCGTTTTTTTAATCTAACTTTGCGAATACTTATAATACTTAGAAAGAAAAAACAATAACAGAAGATGAAACAGGAAGACGACATCAAGAAAGCGATTGAAGTGATGAGAAAGGGTGGTATCATTCTTTACCCAACTGATACAGTGTGGGGTATAGGTTGCGATGCTACCAATGCGGAAGCTGTAGCAAAGGTATATGCCTTGAAACGCAGAGATGATTCGAAGGCTCTTATTTGCTTAGTTGATTCTGATAACCGACTTCAGCGTTATGTTCGCAGTGTTCCTGATGTTGCTTGGCAGTTGATAGAAGCTGTTGAGAAACCAACAACATTGATTCTTGATGGTGCTGTTAATCTCGCTCCAAATCTGATAGCAGAAGATGGCTCTATAGGTATTCGCATTACAAAGGAGCCCTTCTCACATGAGTTATGCTATCGATTCCAGAAGGCTATTGTAAGTACTTCGGCAAATGTCAGTGGTGAACCTGCTGCGCAGAATTATCGTGATATCTCACAGGAGATTCTTGATGGTGTTGACTATGTTTGTGAGTCAAGACGTCAGGAACACAAACCACATACTCCATCCAGCATCATCAAATTGGCTGCTGATGGCGAAGTAAAAGTTATAAGGAAATAATTGAATAGATAGATGAAAGTATCAGGTAGTCAGGAGATTATTTCTCGACTTGATAATTGGCGAAAGAATCATGTTTCCAATCGCGAGTTAGTCTTAGTACTGGCGTTTGCTATTGGTCTTCTTGCTTCATTAGCAGCATATATTCTTCACTTTATTATCAAATTGATAGAGGAATTAGTAACCTCTGGTTTCGACGTTGCAACGATTAACTGGCTCTATCTCATCTATCCAATCGTAGGAATTTGGCTGACAAGTCTATTTGTTAAGTATGTTGTACGTGATAATATTTCGCATGGTATTACGCGTGTCCTCTATGCTATTTCAACAAAACAATCTCGTTTGAAAGCCCATAATACTTGGTCGTCTATCGTTGCCTCTGCTATTACGATTGGTTTTGGTGGTTCGGTAGGAGCTGAGGCACCTATTGTATTGACGGGTTCAGCTATTGGTAGTAACCTCGGGCGTATCTTTAATTTAGATAATCGCACACTCATGCTTCTTGTGGGTTGTGGTGCAACAGCGGCTGTATCTGGTATTTTCAAGGCTCCAATAGCAGGATTGGTATTTACATTGGAAGTGTTGATGGTCGATTTGACCATGGCTTCTCTTTTACCGATATTGATTGCATCAGTGACGGCAACGTGTTTCTCCTATTTCTTCACAGGTGGTTCGTCAATGTTTCATTTCCAAATGGATAACATCTGGGGACTTGATCGCGTTCCACCGACAATCTTGTTAGGTATCGGTTGCGGTTTTGTATCACTCTACTTCATGCGCTTAATGTCATGGTGTGAGAATGGTTATGGGAAACTTTCTTCTAAGCCTTATCTGAAACTTCTTGTAGGAGGCTTGGTGCTTTCTCCACTTATTTTCCTCTTTCCCTCTCTCTATGGTGAAGGCTATGATAGTTTGAGATTGTTTATAGAAGGAAAGACAGAGGCTGACTGGATGCAAATCATGAGTGGTTCTATGTTTGCTGAAAAGTCAAATTTCTTACTGCTTTATGTGGGCTTAGTTGTAATGACGAAGGTCTTTGCAACCAGTGCAACAAATGGTGCAGGCGGTTGTGGTGGAACCTTTGCGCCTTCTTTGTTCATCGGTGGCTTTGGTGGTTTCTTCTTTGCTCGTTTTTGGAATATGGAGCAACTTGGTGTTTATATTCCAGAGAAGAACTTTACACTCTATGGTATGGCAGCTGTGATGTCGGCTGTGATGCATGCACCTTTGACGGGTATATTCCTAATTGCCGAGCTAACAGGCGGTTATCAACTCTTCATCCCATTGATTATCGTGACTATCAGTTCTTATCTTACGATAAATATTTTTGAACATCATAGTATATATGCTGTACGTTTGGCAAAGCAAGGTAAACTTCTCACACACCATACAGATAAGTCTATCCTCACTTTGATGAGTATGGATAAGATTATCGATCATGACTTTACATCTGTCGGACCTGATATGGAGATGGGAAAACTTATTCATGCTATCAGTTCAAGTCGCAATGATTATATTCCTGTGCTCGATGAGTCTCGTAAGTTATTAGGTGAGATTGATATTAACAATCTACGACATATTATTTTCCGTACTGAACTTTATCACCGTTTCCATGTCAATCAATTGATGTCGCCACCAGCTGCAATGCTTGGTGTCAACGACCCAATGGAGGATGTGATGAAGACTTTTGAACGTACGGGTGCACAGTATTTACCTGTTGTGAATATTGATAGCCAGTTGGTTGGCTATATTTCTCGAGCTCGCCTTTATAGTATGTATCGTCAGTTTGTAGCAGATTTTAGTGCAGAATAAATAGGTATCTTCCGTATCTTACTTATTATCTCATCTCTTGTTAAATTCCCAAAGATAATGAAAAAAGAAAATATACGTATTGTTTTCATGGGTACTCCAGAGTTTGCTGTGGAGTCGTTGAAAGCATTAGTTGAGAATGGATATAATGTTGTAGCTGTAGTCACACAGCCTGATAAACCTGTTGGACGTCATCAAGAACAGCTGCAGCCATTACCGGTGAAACTCTATGCACTTGAACATAACTTGCCTGTTTTGCAGCCTGTAAAGATGAAGGATGCTGATTTTATAGAAGAGTTGCGTTCTTATAAAGCTGATATGCAGGTGGTTGTAGCCTTTCGTATGTTGCCGGAGATAGTGTGGAGTATGCCTCGCTTAGGTACGTTTAATGTACATGCAGCCTTGCTTCCGCAGTACCGTGGTGCTGCTCCTATCAACTGGGCGGTTATCAATGGTGAGACCGAGACAGGTGTGACGACCTTCTTCCTTGATAAAGACATTGATACTGGTCGCATTATCCTTCAAAAACCATTTGCTATTCCTGATACAGCAGATGTTGAGTATGTCTATGATGGCTTGATGTATTTAGGTGCAAAGATTGCTATGGAAACAATTGATCTCATAGCATCAAAGTTACCTGAAGACAATTTGGATAATGTTGATTTCTCTGTAGTTCTTGATGGCATAAGTGCTCCTCAGGTGTGTGAAGATGCTGAATTACATCATGCACCGAAGATATTCAAGGAGACATGCGAAATCAATTGGAACCAGTCTGCTAAGAAAGTTTATAACTTTGTGCGTGGACTCAGTCCTTATCCTGGCACTTGGAGTACACTCTGTTCTATTGAAGACAATGGAGTAAAGCCTTTGATTATGAAGGTTTATAAGACGGCTAAGTCTGACCGTACATCTGTAGGTACCCCTGGTACGCTCGTTGTAGAAAAGACCCGTCTCTATGTCAATACGGCTGACAATCTCTTGGAACTTCTTGATATTCAGTTAACTGGTAAGAAGCGAATGGATGTTCGCTCATTCTTGAATGGGTTTAAGGATATAGAGAAGTACCTCTTCCAGACAGAATGACAATAGTTTAGACAGAATGACAATAGTTTAGACAGAATGACATAAAGACATATTCCTTTAATGACATATTTTGTTGTTTGGAAAGAAGTTAAGTATAGGCTATCAGACAGAACTACATAAGATATCTTAATTCACAGCCTACACGTCCCATATTAAAATATATCATTAAAGGAATATGTTTTTTATGTCATTCAATCTTCCCTTAAAATATGTCATTAAAGCAATATGTCTTTATGTCATTCTGGCTAAATATTTGTCATCTGTCTTTCCTTAGAATATGTCATTAAAGGAATATGTTTTTATGTCATTCAATCTTCCCTTAGAATATGTCATTAAAGCAATATGTTTTTATGTCATTCTGTCTAAACTATCGTCATTCTGTCTTGCTCTATAGCTTCACTGGCATTGTTATTTGTAGTTCTGTGAAGTCTGCCTTCGTTGCATGTGCATTAACGCTAAAGCCTAAAGTAAGATTCTTTAGCTTAGGGAAACTATAAAACACACCAACTTGTTCATGATAAGGTCTTTCCAATCCATTGCGTGATTTATAACCCATGTGTCGGTAGAGGTAATAGCCTAAGCTGACACGAACAGACATGTTACCATAAAAGATCTCGTGACGGCCTTCGATGCTAAGTGACCACGGGCTATGCTTCTCTCCGATGTATCCATGTTCTTTATCATGTTGTGCAACCCTACTGGCATAATCTCCATAAAAAAGACCAAAGCCTATGCCAGATGCCCAGCGACGTGCATAACGATAGAGTAGGTGAGTATGGAAAGAATAGGCTCCGTAGAAAGCAAACTGCTCCTTACGATAGTCAGGATGACCTTGCGGAGTTTCAAATTGTGTTTGTTGCCAATCCTCTATTAAGGTTTTACCACCTATTCCAAGCGTAAATTCAGTAAACCAATACTTTTGGAAGGGATTTTTAGGAAGTGTGTTTCCCTTTGCAACCTTTGTTGTTTCCTTCTCTGGTTCGTATACAATACCAAGGAATGGACCTAAATAGTTTGCTCCTTTGTTGGGTCGTGCCATAGCTCCATTGCTATGGTGTGCAAAGTCTAATCCTGCCTTTACACTCCACTCTTTTGCCACCTCATATTGACCGTACAGTCCAGCTGTGAAGAAGATATTAAGCTGTGAACCAATATATTCGTTGTCAATATTGTTCTTCTGGTTGTATTTTAGCGAAGTATAGCCTACGCCAGTGCCTAAGTAATAGCCCCATTGCCAGTGCTTACTACGATAAAGTGGACGATTAAAAGTGCCATAGAGTGTCAGAAAGTTGCCTAATTTACTGGTGTAGTCTACTGTCTGTGCTTCTCCCCATGGATTGTCTTTATGCATTGTTGTCCCATGGTTGAAGTTATAACGCAGGCCAATAGAGAATGTTGGATAATTATAATCGCGTGCAAAATCATTCTCTGATGGTGTGATATTTAGTTGTGCAGCTATGGCGTGCGTCTCTTTCGTCTTAGTCCAAATACGTGGCTCCTTGTCCAAACATAAAGTTTGGGCAGGCGTATAATGCACCTCTATACCAGTTTTGGATATAGCAATAGAATCACACTCCTCTGCAGAAGCAACTGCAGAGAGTAGCAAAAAAGGTATGAAAAGGAATTTTCTCACTTGTCTTCAAACGGCATCAGAGCACCTGTATTCTGTAGCCAAGTGTTACTTCCAACATGCTGTTGCGAGCGTTCTTTAATAAATCCTTTGCTTCAGTGTCTCTTGCTAACTTTCTGAAGTATAGGTTGTAACGTGCTTCTATCTGCCATTGCTTCCATTCGTAACTAACACCAAGAGGAAGTGCGACATCACCACTATGGATATGATTCTTGAGGTTGATATCTTCACCATTTTTCTCTTTAGCATGTGCGCTGATAACATATCCTGCGTGTACTCCAGTAGTGAAACTCCATGGTAAATCTGCCCAAGGATACCAACGTACTATATAGTTAGTGTTGATATAATGTAAATTGACATTGTATGGACCATATTTTTGTATAATAGGATTTCCATAGTCGTCTGTGGCGTTGATATTACGATAGATACCAGAACCTCCTTGGTGGCTATATTGCATTTCAACGTCTATTGCAAGGTTTTTAGCCACGAAGACTTCAACATAGGCACCAGCAACAGCCCCCAACTTAAAATTGTTATCAACACCTAAGAGGTTTGATAAGTTTAATCCAACTTTTGGGGCTGCATATAAATCCCATACCGTATGCTCACCAGTTGGTTTAGTATCTTGAACAATGGCTCCTTTAACGTCTTGGTAGCCTTCTTTAACAACTTCGCCAATACGTTTCGCGGCGTTCTTGTTTATTACCTGAGCCTGTCCGTTTGTCAATGCCACTAAAAGGATGGCAGCAATCAATATAATCTTTTTCATTTTTTAGGATAACTGATTCTGTTGCAAAGATAGTGATTTTTCTTCAAACCATTGATATCTTGTGGCTTTTTCATACATATAAAGATACAGAATGCTATAAAGGCATAGATAGTATTAAGCCAGAATGACATAAAAGTATAGAAAATGATAAGCCAGAATGACATAAAAACATATTCTTTAATGACATATTTAATTCAGGCTATGTGGATAAATATGTTAAGCCATAATGATATAAAGACATTTTTAATGACATATTCAATACAAGAAAGGTGGTTGGAGTATTAATTATGTCTCTATGTCATTCTGTCTTAGCTTTGTCATCATATGTGTGGGGTATCTCGGTGATTACTCCCCTCCCTTTGGGGGAGGGGCCAGTTGGTGGGTCAGGCCTTGTTGCTCATTCTTTCTTTTTTATATCGTGTGCCTACAATAATTCTATTAATATTCTTTCTTTTCTCATTTTTTTTATTTAAATTTGTACCCATAATAAAGGAAATTAGAACTATTAACAGAATGATTCTGCGAACGGAGCATCTACTGAATTGACCAACACAGTCTTATTGTTTAAGTTAACGATTGTTACTGTACCACGTCTATTTGTTTTTTGCATTTTCGTTCTTATGTGGAGGAACCGTGATAGTTGTCAGCCTGCAAGCTATTCATTGTTTGTAGGGAGGAGATGATGTTTTCTCTCTAAACCTCAATTGGTTACTCTGTGTATTCTTGGTTTTGTTCTCATTTCCTTATCTAATCTTAGAGTATCTTAATATTATGATTACCCAATGAAAACAAATGAATTGCTGAGCTTAGAAACTTTCCCAAAGCGTTATGAAGCTTGCTTTCTTGAGAATTGTGCAGTGAGAGAAGATTGTCTTCACCATTTATATTCAAGTTACAACCATCTTCCAATACATGGGGAGGTGCAATCTTTCCCTCGGCACTTATGCCCGAAAACCTTATCAATGGTCGTTGCAGAATGTTTCATGCGAAGAGACTTGTCACTTGTTATGCAGGTTTCACTCATTTCTTAGACGAGGTACACCGAAAAGATTCAACTGTTCTATAATAGTCCCGTATTCTCTGTCTGAGGGCTTTTGTCAATGTGTCCGATTACTTTTGGAAACATTCATTTAAATGAATTCTTTAGAAAAATTGAACATAGCATTTATAGCTTGTGTAAAATATTATACTTAAAAAATACATAAGAAAACTGAATTACAGGATAAGAGAGATTTAAAAGTTTTTTTATAATGGAAAAACATGTTTGCAAAATTCTTCTTATGCTTAAGAAATTCTTATCTATAGGTATAAACAATACCTTCAAATAAAACAATAACCAACAAATAATATATTGCTTACGTATAATAAGATTGCTATTAAATGTCATCTTATTTTTATGTTATACTTCTGATATTGGTGTTAACTATTTTTATCTTATCAGGTAGTTTTTCTTCATTTATTGATGAGCAATGGCTTGTGCTATACCTTGATTTTCTTACATACGAATAGTTTAGGAAATATAGAGCATTATTTTTTCGATATACCGAAGATTACTTTTTTATAATAATACGATATATTTAAGATTATAGATATGAATGAGATACTACTCTCAGTGATAATTCCAGTGTATAATGGTGGACATTATCTCTCTAAGCTTATTAATAGTATTCTTGATAAGAACAAGGATTTTATCGACAAGATAGAAATTATACTTGTCAATGATGGCTCAACTGATGATAGTTTGGTATATTGTAAAGAACTTGCAGAAAAAATCAAACAAATTAGAATCGTAACAAAAGAAAATGGAGGAATAGCTTCTGCAAGAAATTATGGACTTAAATTTGCTACAGGCACATTTATAACATTTTGTGATCAAGATGATATCGTACTTCGCGCATATTTACCGTTTATAAAACTGATGCAGGAAAACAAATGTGATACATTAATTAGTGATGTCACCGTCTGTCAAGATGGACAACTGAAGAAACAAAATAGAATTGTTTTAGATGAAGTCTGTGATTCTAATGCAATAAACAGTTTAGTTAGATTTTACATTGGAGGGCGTAAGTTTCCAATAAAATATCCTTTACAGCAAGAAGTTAATGTTCCAAATTCTATTTGGAACTGTATTTTCTCTTCTCATATCATAGAACAAAATAACATTTATTTTGAAGCATTCGTAGATTATGATGACGATTGGAAGTTTTGTGTGGAAAATGTTTTATATTCTAAAAGAGTTTATTTAGCAAAAGACTCATTTTATATCTGGATAATTAATACTGCCTCAGAGTCACACACACCAAAGTATATACCAGGATTATATGAAAGAAGACAACGTTCTATAGAATGGCAGACAAATATTTTGAAAAATCTTAATGTTCCTGAAGAAGAAATTAAAATCAATACAATTTTACAGACAAAGCGTTCTATAATATGGGGATTTTACAACTCTTTTATACTATCGTTTTTGAAATGTAGGAAAGAAACTTCTGAAATTATACATCGTAGTAATTTTGATAAAATTTATAGTCAATGTGAATCTGTGGTTGATGTTCTTTATATTTTCTTATTGACAAACCATTTGTTTCCTATTGCTTATTTTGTAAATAAATATTTTCTTAGACGGAAATATCATTAAAGTATTTTTGCTATATAATATAAAAATCTTTAGTCTCTTTCAATAATAAGTAACTATTCAGCGATAAGGCTTATAAACTATCATTGATTATCATTAAGTTACACGAACAAATACATGCAAATTATTATAAAGAACGTTAATTCCAACCTTTCGATGACAAGAACACGTTTATAAGTTCTTGATGCGCAACGTTCAATATCTCTGGATAGTTACAATAATAAATTATTCTGCTAATATTAATTAAAATAATTCCTAATTGAGAATGTCTTCAAAATCAGATAATAATAAACGGATAGTTAAGAATACCTTATTATTGTATATAAGAATGGGGGCCCTGATGGCTATAAACTTATATACAAGCCGTGTTATTCTAAATGCATTAGGTGTTGTTGACTATGGTCTTTTTAATGTTGTTGGTGGTTTGGTCATCATGTTTTCTGTTCTTTCAAAATCATTGACAAATTCAATAAGTAGATACTTAACTTTTGAACTAGGAAAAGGTGAAACTATACGTTTGAAGGAGATGTTTTCTTCTGCACTTCTTATACAATTATTGTTATGTGTTATTATTCTGGTTTTTGCAGAAACGGGAGGGCTATGGTTTCTAAATGCTAAAATGACGATTCCAATAGGTAGGAGTTCTGCTATACAGTGGGTTTACCAGATGGCAATCCTATCTTTTTTAATAGGTTTAATAAGTGTACCTTTTAATGCAATAATAGTTGCCCATGAAAGAATGTCAGCTTTTGCTTATATAAGTATTATAGATGCTGTTTTAAAGTTAATTATAGCCTTTTTAATCTATGTGTCTCATATAGATAAATTGGTATTCTATTCTTTCTTAATCCTACTCGAAACGATTATTCAGAATTTCATTTATTGGGTTTACTGTAAAAGAAATTTTGTTGAATGTAATTTTAGATTGAGGTTCAATAAAAGACTTATTAAAGAAATGGCTAATTTTGCTGGTTGGAATTTCTTCGGCACATTGTCAAACTCTCTTAGATTGCAGGGTGTAGATGTTGTTATAAATATTTTCTTTGGGCCAACGGTTAATGCTGCAAAAGGAATTGCAACCAGTGTTAACTCTGCTGTAAACGGTTTTGTTACAAATATGATGATGGCAGTAAATCCTCAAATAATAAAATCTTATTCATCTGGGGATCGAGAATATATGATGAACTTGATAAATCAGAGTGCGCGATATTCTTTTTATCTCCTTTTCTTATTTGCCTTACCTGTTATCTTAAATACTGATTATATTTTACATTTATGGCTTGGATTCATCCCAAGCTATTCTGTGCGTTTTATACAATTTATTTTATTGCTCACAATGCTTGAAGCCTTGTCAAATCCGTTGGAAACAGGTATGATGGCGACAGGAAATATTCGTAATTATCAAATTATTATTGGTTCCTTACAAATATTAAATTTACCTTTATGTTATCTAATGTTTAAGATTTCTTTTGGACCAGAGATAGTTTATGTAATAGCCTGTTTAATTACTTTTGTATGTCAATTTATTAGATGGATAATGCTTAAACCTTATGGTTTTAGTGTTCGTGCATATATTAAAAATGTTCTTAGTAACATTTTTTTTGTTGGATTGGTTGCATTACCTATTCCATTTATTTTTCATCTTTATTTCTCTCAAAATTTTATAGGTTTATTAGTAAATGTTTTTGTTTGTATATGTATTACTTGTTTATCTATAGTATATGTAGGTTGTTCTAGAGATGAACGAAAATTTATAATTAGTAGATTAAAAAATAAAGTATTGTAATATTATGTTTAAAATCGGCATTTATTATATTTGTACCGGGCCTTATAAAGGATGGTTTCCTGGTTTTTTAGAATCTCTAAAAGATTTCCTTCCTGGTGACGAAAAACATCTTAAGATTATATCCGATGGTTTAGATGAGTTTCATGATTATAGTGATGATAAACATAGGATATATGTAGATAGTATTGACAAAATTCATGACTATCCTTGGCCTATAGTTGCGTTATTTAAATTTAAATATATACTAGATAATAGAGATGATAGCTTTGATTATTGTTTTTATTTCAATGGTAATTGTGCAATACTCCCAAAGTCAGATTCTTTTTGGGATAATCTTCGAAGAACATTATTGCAGAATGATTTACTTGTAACTTATCATGCTGGAAATGCTATTGTTAATGACATTAAGAACTTTAAACGAGGAAATAGAAAAATTGATAAGAGGAATAGCAGTTCTTATATTGGTACATCTAATTATATTTATGTTCAAACAGGATTGTTTGGCGGTAAAGCTGCTGCAATTTATCAAATGTGTCAAGAGCATTTAATTCTTGTTAGCAAGGATTTACTGAATCATATAATTGCACCATGGGATGATGAAACGTACTATAATAAATATATATATTCTAACCCAGAACACTTCAAGATAAAGTATATGATGTGTTTTTATGCACAAGAAATAGGTTGTATAGACAAATATAAAAATGAAGTATTTGCTTTGCTTAGGAATAATGATAACTTTAAGAGTATGAAAGTTCGTCAGACTGGTGCGCCCAAATCTCTTTTGGGTAAAATTTGGAATAAAATTATTCGATAATGATAGCAAGTTATTTTTCAGGTAGGACCGGTAATCAGATGTTTCAATACGCTTTCATGCGGAAATTATGGGAACAACGGAATCAAAAAGAAAAAATTATCTTTAATTTCTCATTGGTTAATCAGAGAAATAATGAGAAAGGGTATAAAGATACTTTTGAAGATTTCTCAGTTCTTCCTTATTCTACAGATAATAGAAATTTAATACTGAATTATGGAACATTTTTTCAGTTAATGACATTTTTGATTTATAGATTCTGTAGAATATTTTTTAATAAGAATGGGTTTTGGTTTTCGATATTTCGAAAAATCGGTCTTTTATACTCTGAGTATTGGGAAAATGACCCTTTACCTTACAATGTAAGTTCTAAGAATTTAATTATTTATGGTAAATTTGAGAATTCGCTCTTTTTTAATGATATACGTCCTATTCTTCAAAGAGAGTTCACTCCTAAACATGAAATCTTAGATTCAAATCGTGAACTTTATGATGTTATTAAAAAAAGTAATTCTGTGTGTGTACATATAAGGAGGGGAGATTTTTTAAGTGATGAGTTTAGAAAAGACTTTTATGTTTGCGATGAGGAGTACTATATAGAAGCTATAAATTTGATTTTGGAGAAGGTTGATAATCCCGTTTTTTTCTTTTGTTCGAATGATATTGACTGGGTTAAAAAGAATATTCATATTAAAGCTCCTTGTTTTTATGAACCGCAGGATAATCCTTTATGGGAGACATTTAGGATGATGTATTCTTGTAAGCATTTTATTATATCTAACAGTACCTTGAGCTGGTGGGCACAATATCTTGCAGAGAATAAGAATAAGATTGTAATTTCACCAGATCATTGGTATAATAATCCAAAGAAAGATATTTATGCTCGTTTGCTTGAAGAGCATTTTATAAAACTTCCAACAGAGCATCATACATGATCCTATTATCAATTAATTTAATCTGTACTAATTACATATAGGTAAGCTAAAATACTCAATGTATATCGTTTGAAGTTGTGATGAATATTGACTTTGTTATTTTTTGGGTTGACGGTTCTGATATTGAATGGCAGAAGAAGAAAGCACTATATAAAGGTACCCCTTTTCAGAATGCTGATGTCAGATATCGAGATTGGGATATTCTAAAATATTGGTTTAGAGCCGTAGAGGAATATGCCCCATGGGTACATCATGTCTATTTTGTAGCGGATAACCAAAAGCCTGAATGGCTAAATTGGGATAATCCTAAACTTTCTTATGTAGATCATAAGGATTTTATTCCTCATGAATATCTTCCAACTTTCCAGGCAAATACTATTGAAAATAATCTTCATCACATATCAGGGTTAAGTGAAAATTTTGTCGTATTTAACGATGATATGTTTATTAATGCCCCAATTGTTCCTGAATATTATTTTAAGAACGGTCTACCATGTGATGCACCGTTTGAACATGTGTTCACTCCACGTTGTTATTTCCCTGACATTGATGGTTGGGGAATAAATATTATGGAGTTTTGTGATATTCAGGTTGTTAATGCACATTTTAATAGAAAAGAGGTAACTAAAGCCAATCCTAAAGGGTGGTATGGAAGCTATTTGGGATGGAAATATCGTTTGCAAGCCTATCTGATACGTCTTTTTAGACGAACAGAATTCCAGCATTTTTATACTCCTCACAATGAAAAAGCATTTTTGAAATCAGTATATGAGGAGGCGTGGAGTAAAGAGAGAGAGATGTTAGCCAAAAGTTGTACTAAGTTTCGTGAAGAAGTTAGTCTGAATAATTATTTTTTCCGTTATTGGCAGCTTGCTTCAAATAAGTTCTATCCTGTTAATTATATTGAGACAAGAAAAGTTATTCAGCTAGAACAAAATAACTTACGATTACTTGAAAAGGAAATGTTTAATATTAATATTAAATCACTCTGTTTGAATGATTCTTCTCGGTGTGATTATAATAGTTATCAAGCCTTAAAACCTCAAGTAATACAGTTATTTGAAAGAAAGTTTCCACAAAAGTGTTCCTTTGAGGTATAATAATATACAGTATGAAGAAGAAAGTTCTTTTTATCATAGGAAGTCTGCAGTCTGGAGGTGTATCAAAAAGTATGGTAAGTCTCCTTAATGCTTGGAATACAGAAAAATACGAAACATCACTTTTACTTTGTTGTAAAGATGGAGATGTTTTCTCAGACTATCTTCCTAAAAATATACAGCTTATCTATAACCCAGTTATTGAACATGTTATGGGTGGCTTCTCTTCTCTTAAATGGTTATTGGCACATGGGCACATACTTTTATCTATAGGAGTTCTGCTTCGTCTTTTGCTTTCACGTATCTCAAGATCGTTATCTGGTGAGCTGATTGCTAAGATGATGCCTATTGTTTCAGATGTACATTATGATTTAATTGTTGATTATGGAGGACAACAATTACTTTATTATATGGTTAATAAGTTGTCTGCAACAAAGAAGGTGTCTTTTTTTCATAGCGATTATTCTAAGTGGTCCTTCTATTATAATGCAGATAGAAAATACTATCCAATAGTTGATCATATCTTTACGATATCTCAAACTTGTGTTGATTCTTTAAAACATTTCTTTCCAAACTGTGCTGATAAGGTCTCAATAATGGAAAATATTTCATCACCTACTATTATAAGGCAACAATCTTTGGAATCGATAGGCGAGTTTAAGAAACAGATTGATCAAATGAAAGCTAATGGAAATACAATATTGTGTACTATTGGGCATATCTGTCGTGGGAAAGGCTTTGACCTTGCAATTGAGGCATCTGATATTCTTAAGAGGAACGGTATTAATTTTAAGTGGATCTTTATTGGAAAAGTTTTAGAGGAAGATCTTTTAAAACTAATAGCTGATAAAGAACTTGATGATAATGTATTACTTGTAGGAATTCAAAGTAATCCTTATCCATATATAGGCATATCTGATATTGTTGTTCATCCTTCTCGATTTGAAGGGAAGTCTATTGCTTTAGATGAAGCGAAAATACTGTGTAAGCCTATTGTTGTTACAAATTTCTCTACTGTTGGTGATCAATTTGAGAACGGTAAGAATGGAACGATATGTGAAATGAGTGGAAAGGCTGTTGCTAATGCAATCATAGAGCTTATAAATGATTCAAGTCTACAAGATTCTTATAGAATGTATCTTGAGTCACACATTATAGATAATTTAAGTGAAGTAAATAAATTATATACATATTTGTAATGGCATATTATATTATATTATTTGTAATAACAACCATTCTTGCCTGGTTTTATTCTGGTAACACAAAAGTTTCTAAACCTCTATTTTTTTCTTTTTGCTTGAGTATTGGCTTATTTGTTGGTTTGGCTGATATGTTGGGGGGGTATGACAGATACATTTATAGTGAGGTTTTCCAAGATATGCATGAAAACGTAACTAAGGGTGTATTATTCAGTGAGGAATTTCTTTACTTCTTTGGAAAAGAGCCTGTTTATGGATTGATTAATGATTTTATTGCATTTTTCACTCCTAACCGTTATATCTTTATTTTAGTTTATACTTTGTTTTTGTATATAGTGTATGCGGCTAATTTTTATAGATATACAAAAAATCCATTTTTTGCTCTTCTTATATTTGAGGGCTTAATGTTTTTCTTTACTTTTACTTATCTTCGTCAAGTATTAGCATCAGGAGTTGTATGGTTTGCAATCCCTTATGTAGCACAAAGGAGTTTCAAAAAATATCTTTTGTTTATAGTTTTAGCAACTCTAATTCATAACTCAGCTGCATATATGATTCTTTTGTATTTTATCCCAAGACGTAAGTTTGAGAAAAAGTATATCGTAATCTTTATGTTAACTTTATTAATTATTGGAATCAGTGGTGTTACAAAGTTAGTTTTCTCTGTTTCAGGAGATGTTGTAAGTAATGCAAGAATTGCAGGTTATGCGGACACCGCGGAAATAGGATTTAGAATCGAGTATGTTATTGAGGCTACGTTATTTCTTTCCATACTATTATTGAATTATAAAAGAATAGATGATGATGCACTTTCTTTAACATTAGCCAATGTTTATTTGATGTTTTGTGGCGTTTTACTTTTCTTTTGTAAATCCTCTGATGGTGGTCGTATTGCGTGGTATTGTTTGATAGGAATCATTGTTATATTAGAAAGACTTTGTAGACCTAAATCTGCAGTAGCATTAAAAGGCTTTATAACGGTGATGTGTTTTGTTCTTTTTTATCGAATACTTTCTGCATGGGGTATCTTACTTTACCCCTATAAAACATTTCTTACCCCAGGAATCAGACAAGGGGACTTTATTGAAGAAGCGTATGAATATGATCATGCATACGATAATGATAAACTATACAATCTATGATAACTGTATTTACACCAACTTATAATAGAGGCAATTTGTTAAATAGACTTTATCAGAGTCTTTGTAGGCAAAATTATAAGGAGTTTGAGTGGATTATAGTGGATGATGGAAGTTTAGATGATACAAGTTCTATCGTTAATATAATACAAGATAAACATCCTTGTGGTGACTTCTCAATACTCTACTATAAAAAAGAAAATGGAGGGAAGCATACAGCTGTAAATACTGGGGCTCAGAAAGCGCATGGAGATTTGTTTTTTATTGCAGATTCTGATGATATTTTACCTCCTAATGCTCTTCAAACAGTTGCAGAAGTTTGGGAGCAAACGAAATATGATAATTCTATTGGAGGTATATGTGGTTTCGATGGAGGCATCAATGATGGTAGTATCATAGGTACCGGATTTCCAAAAGAAGTTCATCTTTTGAATATAGAGTTATCTAATCATATTAATATTGGCTATATAGATGCAACAACAAGGGATGTTAGATTTAAATTTAAAGTAGATGGAGACATGAAAGAGGTATTCCGTACTTCTGTCCTACGTGAGTTTCCTTTCCCAGAGATAAAGGGGGAGAGATTTTGTCCAGAAGTTTTAGTTTGGAATAGAATTGCATCTAAATATAAGCTGCGACATATAAATAAGATCATATATTTAGTTGAGTATCAGCAAGACGGAATAACCTCAGCAATTACAAGAAGTAGGATGAATAGCCCTATCGCGTCTACAATGACTTATGCAGAGATGTTAGACTATGATATTTCATTAAAATGGAAGATAAGGTCAGTTATTAACTATTGGAGATTTAGATATTGTATTAAGAATAAAGCCTTAAAGGCACCAGATGTGAAGTGGTATTGGAGACTGTTCCAGATAATAGGCTTGTTAATGCACTTAAAGGATAATAGAGAGTAAGATATGAAACAGATAATCATAGATCCACGTTTGAAGTATAATTACGCTTCTTGGTATTTATTAGGAATAAAAAGACTTTTAAAGGGGTGGAAGATATCATATGAGGTAAGTCCCTTTAAAGATATTAAGTATGAAAATACTGCTGATTACAATAGTGGATTTGCTTTTATTATTAGAAGTAAAGGTCAGGAAAAGAAAGTCTTTGTTGATACCGAAGATGTAGCCAAGATTTTTGAAGACAGATATGAGTGGTGTGATGTCTATGGAATGGTAAACCCAACAACAGAGCAGGTTACGGAATATGATAAGTTGATTGCAATTGGACCAGAGTTTGGTGTTACGCTCGGTAGTAGTTTCTCAACTATTATTCGTTGTTTACGACTATTTCTCAAAGGGCGTAAGTACTCAAATATTTCCTTCAAATGCTATCTTCGTGATTATCTTTATACGAATATTCGTCGTCGCCCTATAGAGGCTTATGAATGTGAAACGAAAGTTCGTCATAATTATATTTTTCATGCCTCTACATTATGGTATAATAAATTTGCAGCAACGGATACTAATATGTATCGTGGCGAGTTTTTGAAAGCATGTAAGAAAGCTGGTATTAATATAGAAGGAGGATTGTTCTATGTTAATGGAGAATCAGTATTAAAGGAAATGCCTGATTATCCTAAATATAAGGAGGAATATAAAGACTTTATTTATGAGAGTCGACTCTCTATGGATGATTATATTAGAAAGACAAAAGAGAGCTTTGTCGTTTTTAATACACCAAGTGTATGTGAATGTCATGGATGGAAACTTGCAGAATATCTTTGTATGGGGAAAGCAATTATCTCCACACCTTTAACACGAGAGATGCCTGCTACTCTGGAACATGGGAAGCATGTACATTTTGTAAATTCAGTAGATGAGATATATGATGCTGTGGTAAAGATTAATTCTGACGAACATTATCGTAGGCAGTTAGAAGAAGGGGCAAGAGAGTATTATGAAAAGTGGATTGCTCCAGAGATTGTCATTCAACGGTTATTAGAAAAGGTTGGTGAACAGCCTTGAATCTGAAATGTAATTCAACTTTGCTGTCATTCCTGTCATTCGAAAATAAAGCATAATCTGTTGAATATCACTTCCCTATGGTGAAACGTTAAAAGTGACAGCAAATAGTTTTTAAACTTATTGTGGTGTTCTTATTTGGAATACGATTAAAACAGGATTATTATTGTAGAATAAACGCAGCTGATAATGAGAATATTACAAGTCATTACATCTTTGGATATGGGTGGCGCTGAAACGTTGGTGGTAAATTTGATACCAAGGTTGCAGGCTTTGGGGGATACTGTGGATTTATGTATCTTTGATGGAAAAGAAACACCATTGACCCATAGATTGAAGAAAGAGAGTCCACAGACAAAGATATTTGTATTAGGGCATGGAGTTTATAATCCGCTCTATATATTAAAGCTAATAAAGATAATGAGGAATTATGACATTGTCCATACTCATAATTCATCACCACAACTATTTGTTGCAATTGCCAGTTTATTTAGTCATACGAATCTTGTTTCTACAGAACATAATACTTCTAATCGGAAGAGAAATTGGATGTGGTACCGCCCGATAGAAAGTTGGATGTATGGTAGGTATGACCATGTAATATGTATTAGTAAGATTGCAGAAGACAAACTAAGAGAATATATGGGGGGAGAATGGCTTGTCAAATCATCAAATAAGTACAAGTCAATTACCACAATAAATAATGGGATTGATGTCAATACAATATCAGAAGCTGAACCATGTAAAGAGTTGTTAGATTTAAAAGAAAGTCGTAAGTCTATCTTGATGGTGGCTGGATTTCGTAAACAAAAGAACCAAGATACTATTATTAGGGCTTTAACCTTATTAGATAAAGAAAAATATGAGGTCTGGTTTGCTGGTATAGGTGAACGGATGGAAGAAGTAAAACAGTTAGCTCTATCTTTAGGTGTAAGTGACCGAGTTAGATTTTTAGGCTTACGTACTGATATTCCAAATGTCCTGAGAGCAGCAGATGTTATCGTAATGTCTTCTCATTGGGAGGGATTAAGTCTTAGTAATGTCGAGGGAATGAGTGCACATAAGCCTTTTATAGCCTCTGATGTTAATGGTTTGAAAGAAGTAACTAAGGGATATGGTATTCTTTTTCCACATGAGGATGCAAAGGTATTGGCTGAGGAAATTAATCGTTTAGCAAGTGATGAGACTTATTATAACGAAATTGCAGAACGCTGTTATAATAGAGCCTTGGAGTTTGATATCTGCAATACTGTACGTGGTTATGCTGATGTCTATAAAAATGTCTTTAATTAACATCATCAAGTTTTCTTCTTGATAAATAGTATTTTATAAGTTGAAAGATATTCAAAGAAAAAAGTTAATTCGCATAACAACTGCAGATATATCCTTAGATGGATTGCTGAAAGGTCAGTTGAAGTTTTTGAACCAATACTACGAAGTCATTGGTGTTGCAAAAGATACAGGTGTTCTTAGGGAAGTTAGTGAACGAGAGGGAATTCGTGTTGTGGATGCTCCGTTAGAACGCCCTATAAGTTTAGTGAAAGATATAAAGGGCTTGTGGTTTTTGTATCGTCTGTTTCGTAAGGAGAAACCATGGTGTGTACATGTTAATACTCCTAAGGGAAGTCTTTTGGCAATGATAGCTGCATGGTTTGCATGCGTTCCGCATAGAGTTTATACTGTCACTGGCTTACGTTATCAGGGAGCTCATGGAGTTCTTAGAAATATTCTAAAAGGGATGGAAGTTTGTACTTGTTTTTTTGCAAATAAAGTTATTCCCGAAGGAAATGGAGTAAAGCAAATTCTGCAGGAGGAACATATAACAAAAAAGGAGTTGAATGTTATTCTGAATGGAAATATAAATGGAGTTGATATTGACTACTTTTCTCCAGACCACTTTACAGCCGAAACAAGAATAAACGGAAAGCCATATACAGGAAGTAAAGAAGATATTCGTAAAGACTTAAATCTTAGCAAAGATGATTTTGTTTTTATATTCATAGGGCGAATCGTTGGTGATAAGGGTATGAATGAACTATCTGATTCTATGAAACGTTTTCAAAAAGAAGGTAAGAATGTAAAGTTACTTCTTGTTGGACGCTTTGAAACAGAACTCGATCCTTTGAAGAGTGGTAATGAGGATTTTCTTAGAAATAATCCAAATGTACGTTTTGTTGGCTATCAAAGAGATGTACGTCCATTCTTTATTGCAGCAGATGTTTTAGTTTTTCCAAGCTATAGAGAGGGATTCCCTAATGTAGTGTTGCAAGCTGGTGCAATGGGTCTACCATCTATTGTAACTAATATCAATGGATGTAATGAGATTATCAAAGAAGGTCTGAATGGTAAAATATTTCCTCCTAAAGATACAGATGCATTATTTAAGGAAATGAATTGGTGTATAGAAAATAAAGATCTTATAAAGGTGATGGCTTCACAGTCTCGTAAAATGATAGTTGATAGATTTCGACAAGAAGAGGTTTGGAAGGCAACACTCAAAGAATACGAAAAACTTGAAAAGTAGTTGACTATGAAGTGTGATGTTATTGTAACATATTGTTGGAACCGAGTTGGGTATAATATTATTCGTAGCCTTTATGAAAAAGGCTTAAAGGTTGTTGTTGGAGATACATCATCATATAATATTTGTAGTATCTCTAAATTTAGTGTTGGCAAATTTGTCTATAGAGATTTCAAAAAAGATGAGCAAGGATTTATAGAGGACTTAAAGAAAGCTATCAAAGAGTTTTCTCCAAAAGTTCTTATGCCCACGCATGATGAAGCCTTAATTATTGCGAAACACATAGACGAGCTTCCTAAGGATGTTATATATACAATGGAATCTTATGAGAAACAAGTTTTGTTGTCTGATAAATATCAAGCAACTGTTTTATCAGATTCTGTTGGAGTGCCAGTACCTCGCTTTATAGATGATATAAAAGAAGCTACATATCCAATAGTTGTTAAAACAAAATTCGGTAACTCCGCAAAGGGAGTATTCTTTCCTAAAAATTATGAGGAAGCAAAAAATATCTTACTCCAATATGATAAGAAAGATATCTTAATAGAAGAATTCTTTGCAGGTATAGATTACAGTGTAGATTGTGTTAGGTATGATGGTTTCTTCCAAGCATGTACATATAGATCTTTAGTAACAAAGACAGATGGTGGAGGTACAACAACACAAAGAATTTTGGTTGAAATGCTGGAATTAGAAAGATATTCTAAGCTAATTTTAGATAAAGTTGATTATAAAGGAGTTTGTGGTATAGATTTTAAAGTTAATGAAAAAACGAAAGAGGCTGTGTTTATTGAAGTTAATGCTCGATTTACTGGTGGTTTAGCAACACCAATGGCTGGTGGCTTTGATATTCCTTATATTGTATATTCCCTTTTCACATCAGGGAAGTATGAGCATAAGATTCAACCACGTATGGGCACAAAAACCAAGTGGATTCTTGGTGATATTATTACTCTTGTAGGTAAGACTCTTCGTTGCTCGCTGACAATGAAAGAGTTTAAACAGATTATGAGTTGGAACTTTGATGCTTTTGATGATTATAGAAAGGAGGATAAGAAAGCTATATTGGGTGAGTTCCTTTATTATTTTGTAAAATTGGTAAAGAATAGAAATCTGAATCCATAAGTTAATGTTATGTTTTTAAAATGGTTGTTTGATAAACTTGCATCTTTGTTCGGTTTGCTATTCCTTAGTCCAGTATTATTGGTAGTAGCAATTCTAATCAAGGTGAAGATGCCTGGTCCTATATTGTTTTGTCAGAAGAGAGTGGGGCAGTATGGCAAACTGTTTACTGTATATAAGTTCAGATCGATGACAGTCAAGGCAGAGGCTTCTGTGGCAAGTAGGGATTCAGAAGCAACTTCTATTGCATCAACTGAGCAGTGCCGTATCACACCACTTGGCGAGAAACTTAGACGTTATAAGTTAGATGAGTTACCAGAACTCTGGAATGTCCTCAAAGGTGATATGAGTTTTGTCGGTCCACGTCCAGACGTTCCTGGTTATGCAGATCAGTTGCAAGGAGAAGAAAGAGATATTTTGAAGTTAAAGCCTGGAATAACAGGTCCAGCCAGCTTGAAATATAGAAATGAGGAAGAACTCTTAGCCTCTGTTGAAAATCCTGCTCAATATAATGATGAGGTTATTTTCCCTGATAAAGTTAGGTTAAACCTCTATTATTTAAAGAACTATTCCTTTATAAAAGATATTCAAATGATTGTCTGTACAGTTCTCGGTAAAAAGATGGACTATGCAGGTGAAAAAATATAATTAGTAAAATGGAAAGAAATCGTGTTTTACTTTGTCTCGCTCACATGAGTGGTAACGAGATGAAATACATCCAAGAGGCGTTTGATACCAATTGGGTGGTGCCATTGGGACCAAATGTCAATGGTTTTGAAGATGACTTGAGACGTTTCTCTGTCTCTGTAAGTCCTTTAGGTGAAAGGAGAAACTTCCTTGAAAAAGAGGAATATCCACAGACAATTATGGCGCATGAGGATAATCCTGATAATCTTTGGAAGGAGTCTTTACCAGAATTGAAGGATAAGCGTATAGTCGCACTCTGTTCTGGTACCTCTGCTGTACACCTCGCTTTAGTTGCATTGGGAGTTAAAGCAGGCGATGAGGTCATCTGTCAGAGTTTTACCTTTTGTGCCAGTTCACATCCAGTAACTTACCTTGGTGCAACTCCTGTGTTTGTTGACTCAGAGAAGGAAACATGGAATCTTGACCCTGCACTTTTGGAGGAAGCTATTAAAGATAGAATTGCCAAGACCGGTAAGAAACCAAAAGCAATCATCGTAGTTTATCTTTATGGTATGCCTGCAAAGATAAAAGAAATTCTTGCAGTAGCAGATAAATATGATATCCCTGTTGTAGAGGATGCTGCAGAGGGTTTAGGTTCAAGATATGATGGACAGGTATGTGGTACCTTTGGCGAGTATGGTGTTCTTTCATTTAATGGAAACAAGATGATTACCACATCAGGTGGTGGTGCACTTGTTTGTCCTAATGAAGAGGCTCGTAATAATGTGATGTTCTATGCAACACAGGCTCGCGAGGGTTATCCATACTATCAGCATGAGAAGATTGGTTTCAACTATCGTATGAGTAATGTTTGTGCTGGTATCGGTCGTGGTCAGATGACAGTTTTGGATGAGAATATTGCTCATCATCGTCACATTGCTCATTTGTATGAAGAGGCTTTCAGTAAGATAGATGGTATTACTTTTCATGCAAACCCTTCATCAGAGTTTGATTCTAACTTCTGGTTGAATACAATGGTTCTTGACCCTTCTGTTAAGGTGAAAGGTCAGGAGAATGCATATAAGACAACAGTACAGGGAGCTGTAGGTGGTGCGGCTGGTGTTATTCATTCAGTAGATAATGCTCATACCGATTGTGAACCAAATGCTAATGTTGAGGCTATGCGTGTCTTCCTTGATAAAGCCAATATTGAGAGCCGTCCTCTTTGGAAGCCAATGCACAAGCAACCATGTTATAAGGATTGTCCAGCATACGTAAATGGTGTGAGCGAAAGTCTTTTCAAAGTAGGTATGTGTTTACCAAGTGGACCATTAGTAACAGATGATGATGTGAAATATATTGTGGAGAAGATAAAAGAGGCAATGGTATAAGTGCTATCTTTTATAACCCATATTAACCCAAATCGGTCATTAGACCACAATATATATCTTAATATTACGGTATTGTTTCCTAACATCTTTTATTTTCTTATCGGCATCTTGTCCGTTTTTGTAACTTGACGTAGCCCGCTACGCCTGCGTTACAAATCCAAACAATCTGCTCGAAAATAAAACAAAATATGTTTAGGATTTAATGCCCCGATTTGGGATTAAGGGCTGACGTCGGAGATCTTAATGTCTTCGGTGCCAGCCCTTGTTGTGTTTCTCCATATATTAGATTATGGTAATATCTGATTTACCTTACCTTCTTATCCTCTACATAAAAGCCGTTGGGATTATCAAATGAATAAATAAAAATCTCAATTTTTATTAGGTTTGTATGTCAAGTGGATAAAAGGCATGATTTTCTACCATTTTTGATATGTATGTGTCGCAAAAGTACGAAAAAAAACTGAACGAACGAAGAAAAGAATAGAAATTTAGTACTTATTTTTCAAGTTTTATTTTCTCTTCTTTTTTGATAATATCTTTTACATTATCTGGCGTTGTAGATGGTAATAACATCGTAGAAATCAATGAGTTGATAATTGTCGATATGTTTTTTAATTGCGTCGTCTTATTATCTTTATTGGTCGTGTTGTCTGTTCTTTTCGACAAAGAATCCTTTGGCAATGTAGCCTCATAATTTGTCCAACAAGCAGCAGCCATACGTTTTATCTGTGCAAGTCGTCCCTGCACATTTTCTTCCTGTTTATACTGGTTATAAATCTTTTCAGCATTCATATATTGGTCATATGCAGGTTTCCATGATTGAAGAAACATATTGCATAGACCTAACCGATAATAGACATCTCCTTTTTCCCGTTCATAACATACGGTTAGTGTTTTCTCATAATAGGGGATTGCTTCCTTGTATTGCTTTAAGTTAAACTTACTTTCTGCAGTAGTATAATAGTAGACTGACCGCTCATGTGGCGCAAATACTTCCAATTTAGGCATAACACCCTCTAAGTATTTAACTGCTGCTTCATAATCCCAATCATGGTAATAGCAAAGGCCTATATAAGCCTTAAAACGTTCGTTAAGCTTATATTCTTTATCCAATCGCTGAAAGATAAGCAGGGCTTCATGATACTTTGCTGAAGTAAAGTATTCCAGCGCTTTCCCTAATTCTTCAGCATCCTTGCTCTTTTGTGCAAATGCAGGGATAGAAGTTGTAAGGCATAGCAGAAGCGTTATGATTAATTTTCCTGTTCTTCTTACAGCCATATTATCTTTTTTACAATCTTCTCGCCATATTGTGCAAGGTCAATATCAATCAGAACTTTTCCTATTTGATGATTTTCGTGAGAGTCACCCATAGTTTGCTCTATCTCCTTTAAGCATTGTATTACTTGGGTGAGAGATAATTTTGTATCAAAAGTTCCTATACAATTCAAGAATTTGTCAGACTTTATTCCAATCGGTTCAGTCCATTGTGTATCAGAGAATTTGACACCCTCGAAACGTTGTTTCAGCAGTGTCTGAGCTTTGAAAATATTCTCCTCCTGATTAGAATTTGAGCCAAGTGCAATGATTGTCTTCATGAATACAAAGTTACGTATAAGTTTTGAAATCTTTGTGAGATTTAAGATAATTCACTTTGTATTATATAATAAAACCCGTATTTTTGCAGTTATATAATCTAAAAAGAACTTTTTATGAAGCGATATATCTTCCTTTTTATCTCATTCCTCTATATGTTTTCTACCGTAGCGTCGGGACAGGCAAGGTGGAATCAAGTTTATCAATCCTATATTGATCAGTATAAAGACATGGCTATTGAAGGTATGCTGAAGTATGGCGTACCTGCAAGTATCACGTTAGCACAAGGTTTGCTTGAGAGTGGGGCAGGGCGTGGAAGACTTGTTCTTCTTGGTAATAATCACTTTGGTATCAAATGTCATGGTTGGTTGGGTCGTACGATTTCGCATGATGATGATGCAAAAGGAGAATGTTTCCGTGCGTATGATAGTGCGTTAGAAAGTTTCGAAGATCATTGTAAGTTTCTTCGTGACCGTCCCCGTTATAGAAGTCTGTTCAGTTTGGATAGATCCGATTATCGTGGTTGGGCGTATGGATTGAAGCGAGCAGGTTATGCTACTAATCCTGTCTATGCACAGAGTCTCATTAATCTTATTGAGCTTTATAAGCTTTACGAGTATGATAAGGCGAAAAGTTATGACCGCTTTATGGCTCATCATAGTGGTGAGAATTCTGTTGTTCGTGGCATAGAAAATGGTCGTCCAAATCCTGTTCAGGTTTTGGGTGCACATCCTATCAATAAATACAATGACAACTATTATGTTATTGTAAGACAGGGAGATTCTTTTAAGTCGTTAAGTAAAGAATTAGAAATTAGTGTAGGTAAGTTGGCTAAGTACAATGAACGTGATAAGCATGAACGTCTGATTCCTGGAGAGTATATCTGGTTGAAGAAGAAACAAAAGAAAGGTCCGAAGGAGTTTAAGAAGCGTCCATATTATGTACGTAAGTCAGAGAGTTTGTACGATATTGCACAACGTTATGGTATTCGTTTGAAGAGTCTTGTGAAGAAGAACGAAAAGATTGCCGAGCGTGGTCTGAGAATTGGCGATGAGGTGATATTATATTAATCCCCAATCTCTGTATTCATTGCAATTCATATTGTAAAGTTAGAGCTTTGGATTAAACGTAATATCTCTCTAAAATGGTTTATCTGATACCTGCCCAATCAGTTGTAAGACTAAAGAAAGTTTAGGCTTTAATGATTAATAGGAGGCCAAGATAATTATTAATACACATAAAAAAGCCCTTATTTATCTGCTTATAGATAAGTAAGGGCTTTGTTATTTGTTAGTCTTTACGCTATTTGTTACGCCTTTGCAACAAATGCAAACAATCTGTTCGACAGTAAAATAGTTAGAGTTCCTAAGAAGCGGATAAGGACCTATGACTGATTAGAAATCAGTCAGACAGGTATCCAATGCTTTGGTGATAGCCTCTTTGTCAAGGTCTTGACCAATAAATACGAGTTTCTGCATTCTGTCACCGTATGGCTCCTCCCAATCTTTCTTAAGTTTAGGATTATTCTCAAGGAACTCGCGCAACTGGAATGGTGGCATAGTAGCATACCATTGACCTGCATTGCGAAGACTCACCTGCTTACCAGCCTGCTCAAAGACATAACAGATATCCTTCTCATTAGAGAAATAGCAGAGACCTTTACAACGAATAATCTGCTTAGGCCACTGACGAGCTACGAAGTCATCAAAGAAATTGATGTCGAATGGACGGCGTGCATAGTAAACGAAGGTTTGGATGTTATATTCCAAAGCTTCACCGCTTTCTTCATTCTCCAAACCGTGATGATGGTGGCAGTGGTGGTGATGGTGATGCTCGTGATGATGCTCGTCATGCTCATCGTGGTGGTGTTCATGCTCATCATGGTCGTGATGATGTTCATGTTCATCCTCCTCATCATCGTGACCTTCTATCTCTGCAATCCATGAAGCAGAGGTAGCAACCTTGTCAAAGTTGAAATCTCCTGTATTGAGGATTTTGTCTAAGTCAACATCTCCATAATTACACTCGATAATCTCAGCCTTTGGTTGAAGTGAACGAATAATCTTCTTCACCAGTCCTAATTCCTCTTTGCTGACATCATCCACCTTATTAAGAAGAATAATATTGCAGAACTCAATCTGTTGGATAAGTAAGTTCTCAATATCATCTTCTTGCAAGTCTTTCTTCAAAAGGTCGTTACCAGCAGAGAACTCATCACACATACGACGTGCATCAACAACGGTCACAATAGAATCAAGTACTGCCTTACCTTTCTTAGCAAGGTCTGGATACATTTGTGGATATGCGCAGATAGTCTGTGCGATAGGGGCAGGCTCGCAGATACCACTTGCCTCGATAACAATGTAGTCGAACTTCTGCTGTGAAACAATTTCGTTCAACTGCTGCACTAAGTCCATCTTCAGCGTACAACAAATACAACCATTTTGGAGTGCAACGAGCGAATCATCCTTCTGATCGACAACGCCACCTGCCTCGATGAGGTCAGCATCAATATTCACTTCACCGATGTCGTTGACAATAACGGCAAACTTAATACCTTTCTTGTTGGCAAGAATCTTGTTTACTAACGTTGTCTTACCGCTGCCTAAATAACCTGTAAGCAGGAGGACAGGAGTCTCTTTTATATTCATCTTATGTGTCTTTTGTTTTATAATTTTTAGACTACAAAGTTACAAAAAATATGCCAAGTGACGTATTCAGCATGATGAAATATTGTGTAATTTAGTTTTTCCTATTCCTTAATTGAAAAAGAGTGGCTATGCCAATCAACGCATAGCCACTCTTTTGGGATGTACATTGATCTCTAATACGCTTTATAGACAAAGGGAAGCCCCAACTACTTATCCTATCGAAAATAGTTCTATATCAAAAATCAATGTAGAAAAAGCAGGGATATCACCATCGCGTTTTGTTCCATAACCCTCTTGATATGGGATATGAACACGCCAATGGTCACCCTTATGCATTGCACAGAGTGCCGTTTGAAATCCTGTAATCAGTTCGTTTACGCGGAATGCCTCTGGAATACCTCTCTGCCAACTATCGTCGAAAACATTGCCGTTAATAAGACTACCACGGTAATGACAGGTGACAATAGAACGTTCTGTAACTTTTCCTTCACCGCTTCCTTCCTTTATTACTTCGTATAGAATACCATTAGGAAGTTTCTTGATACCTTCCTTCTGACTAAGTTCTCTAAGGTATTCTTCATTCTTTAATTTGTATTCTTGTTTCTTTCCCATATAACTTAATTCTACATTAATGCACGCAAAATTAGCCAATATCTTTTGATTTCACAATTAATTCAATTACTTTTGTTTCGGCATAGTATTTGTTCTATAGCTTATAAACGTACGATATGAATTTTGATAGAATAGAGAATGATACACGTCGGGCAGAGTTGATTCGCGTGTTGGAGCATTCAATAGAGCGATTGTCATTGGCAGAGTTGGAAGCTTTGTATTACGACCTTGTTGCTAAGGATTACATAAGGGAGTAGCGAAATGCAGTTGTTGGATAACTGGAACAAGGAGATTTTACGCCTTGCCATCCCCTCTATTATAAGTAATGTGACTGTTCCATTGTTAGGTCTTGTTGACTTGGCGGTGGTAGGGCATATTGGTAATGAGGCTTATATTAGCGCGATAGCAGTCGGTTCGATGATATTCAATGTGATGTACTGGCTATTAGGATTCCTACGTATGGGAACGAGTGGCATGACATCACAAGCATATGGACGACAAGACGGACAGGAATGTATGAATATTCTTGTGCGCACACTGACAATAGGAGTGGGAATGGGAGTCCTCTTTATCGTGGCACAGCGTGGTATAGAGTGGGGGATGCTTCGGCTGATGAATACGCCAGAGGCTTCATGGCACTTTGTTGCTACCTACTTTAGGATCGTTATATGGGGTGCACCAGCTATGTTGGGACTCTATGGACTGACTGGATGGTTTATCGGAATGCAAGATACGCGTACGCCAATGGTGGTGGCTGTGTTGCAGAACGTAGTTAATATCCTTGCCTCTTTGTTCTTCGTTTTTGTATTAGACTGGAGAATCAGTGGTGTTGCAGCAGGTACAGCTTTGGCTCAGTGGGCAGGCTTTGTAGTCTCTTTATATGCTGCATACAAGCGGATAACATCAAGAAAAGAGCGAGGATTGGCTTTTGGGAAAGAACGTTGTGTAGTCTTGCAGACAACCTTCCGTCATGTATTTATCATGAGAGGAAAATGGGGTGAGTTCTTCCGTGTAAACAAAGATATCTTCTTGCGTACGCTTTGTTTGGTGGCAGTGAACTTCTTCTTTACGTCAGCTGGAGGAAAGCAGGGGGCTATGATGTTAGCTGTGAATACATTATTAATGACCTTGTTTACGCTCTTCTCTTATCTGATGGATGGTTTTGCCTATGCTGGAGAGGCGCTTAGTGGTAAGTATTATGGTGCAGGAGATAAAGAAGGACTGCACATAACAGTTTGTCGACTCTTTGGTTTTGGTGTCATTATGGCATTGATGTTTACTGCGGTTTACGTCTTTGGCGGTGTAGGTTTCCTTCGTCTTCTCACAAGTGATACGGCTGTTGTGACAGCTGCACAGCCTTATCTCTTTTGGGCTTACCTTATTCCTATAGCAGGAATGGCGGCTTTTGTGTTAGATGGGGTCTTTATCGGCTTGACAGCTACTAAGGGAATGTTATTTTCAACAGCTATGGCAATGATAACATTCTTCGTTGTCTATTATTTGTTTTGGAATAATCATGGAAATAATGCCTTATGGATAGCTTTCCTATCTTTTCTTGGGATGAGAGGATTTGCCTCTATTCTCTGGGCACGTAGATATTTAGTAATAATTTAAGAAAAAAGATTGTAAGATGGGTTATGGTTGGATAATCGTGTTTCTTTTGGTCCTTTTGCTGGGCTGTGGATATGTAAGTTGGCATGTATGGCAGATTCTGCCCCTTGCTGTAGTGGGTAAATGGATAGTCGTTGGAGCATTGTTGCTTTGCATCGTATGCTTCTTTACCAATTTTATCTTAGGCTTGGATAATAAGCCAATGCCAATAGCTATAACATTGTATGAAGTTGGCAATTCTGCTGTGTTTGTCGGGCTGTATCTGTTGTTACTCTTCCTTGTGCTCGACTTGGGAAGATTACTTCATCTTGTTCCTCGTTCCTTCCTTTATAATAGTTGGGCAGGTACAGTATCGGTAGTTGTTATTATGATTGGATTATTCGTTTATGGATATTTCAATTATTTACACAAAGAGCGTGTACCCTTAACTTTGCAGTCGGCAAAACCGATGAAACAGCAACATCGTTTGGTAATGATGACCGACCTACATTTAGGTTATCATAATCGTACAGATGAGTTCAGAAAGTGGGTTGATAAGGTGAATGAAGAGCAACCAGAGGCTATTCTTATAGCAGGAGATATTATTGATGGTAGTATTCGTGCATTAATAGACCAAGATATGGCAGCTGAATTTCGTCGTCTGAAGGCTCCTGTTTATGCATGTTTAGGCAATCATGAATATCTAAGTGGGGAACCTCGTGCAAAGAAGTTCTATCAAGATGCAGGGATTCATCTGCTCATTGATAATCATAGTGTGGTGCCTTTGGCAGGTGGTGACTCAATTCTTATTGTAGGACGAGATGATAGGACGAATAAAAAGCGTGCCAGCCTACAGCATTTGATGAAGTCTGCACCAAAGGGTTATTATACAATTCTTATGGATCATCAGCCTTATCACTTGGAAGAGGCACAGCAAACTGGTATCGACTTCCAACTCTCTGGCCACACGCATTATGGTCAGGTGTGGCCTGTAAGCTGGATAGAAGACCTTATCTATGAGGATGCTTTCGGACCTTTACAGAAAGGGAATACTCAATATTATGTGTCTTCTGGAATCGGTATTTGGGGTGGTAAGTTCCGTATCGGAACAAGGTCTGAATATGTAGTAGCTGATATCAAGTAGGGATTAACCATTCTGTTTGTTTAGAACAATATTTTTAATAAACTACTTATAGCATAATATGCTAATTGTTAGTGGTTTAATTTATATCATTAAATGATATCTACAAGTTGAATTCTTCATCATCTGTTATAATGTTCATGCTGCGCACATATGGTGCGGAGCATGAACACCATAGGTGCGGGGCGTAAGCACCATTGGTGTTCATGGTTTAATGTTTTATTATTTTTTGTTGAGAGGGGGCTATGCATTGTCGGAAAAGAATCATATAACCAAATATAAACGATAAGGTCGGTAATTGTACGATTAATTAAGAAATAAGACTTCATTATCGCCTATCACCAGATGAGAGATTAGGACAGAATAATTCTAAAGATGTTCCAACGTTTTCTTAATAAGATAAGTCGTTCGTTACGATGTGTTGAAGAATCTAAAAAGAAAAACAGATATTAGTTTGCGGTTATCAGAAAATAGTTGTATTTTTGCAAAGAATATATTTCGATCGATGAAATAAGGAAAGAAGTTCCTTTGTTTTCGTTCGTTTTTATTTTGCTAAAATTAATGTTGATAGTTGACTACACGTTATTTGTTCAAATGAAAAAAATTATTTTCTCCCTCATAGTTACGGCTATGATTATGACCATGACGGGATGTGGCTCAAGTAAGGGCTTTACTTACTTAGAAAACGCTGATTCTATTAGCCTTGCTGCTTCACGTGGCTTGTATGATGCACGCATCATGCCAAAAGATGAATTGACGATTACTGTAAACACTACTGACCCAGATGCTGCAGCTCCTTTCAATTTGCAGGTGCGTAACCAGTTGGGTAGTGGTAAGCAGGTTGCTTCGGGTGGTGGCTCTTTGCAGGGTTACTTGGTAGACAACTCTGGATTCATCAATTTCCCAGTAATTGGTAAGATTCATGTAAGTGGCTTGACAAAGCCTGAGTGTGAAGACCTTATCAAGAGTAAGATTCAGCCGTATTTGGCGCGCACCGAGAATCCTATCGTGACTGTTCGTATGAGCAGTTACCATATAACCGTTCTTGGTGAAGTTGGTCATCCAGGTGTTATTCCTGTATCAACAGAGAAGATGAGCGTCTTGGAAGCAATTGCACAAGCTGGCGACCTTGGTGTTTATGGAAAGCGTGATAACATTATGTTGATTCGTGAAGATCCAACAGGTCAGAAGCATGTTGTACGTTTGAATCTCAATGATGCAAACTTGCTTAACTCACCTTACTATTATCTTCAGCAGAATGATGTCCTCTATGTTCAGCCAAACAGTGTAAAGGCTAAGAACTCTGGTATCGGTAGTTCTACTACCCTCTGGTTCTCTTTCATTGGTATTGTGACATCAGTGGCATCGTTGCTTGTAAACGTATTGAGAAAGTAAAATACTGTCCTTAGAGGCTCTATAGCCTTTCTTTGGATAAAATATAATAGGAATGAGAATATCTTTGATATCCATGTCTTGGGTAGACCTTAGTGGACTACTAAAAAGAGAGGGTGTGAGAGGTATTCTCTTTTTGAATTTGGGGTAACTGATTGTATAAGGATTATGTGTGGAATTGTAGGATACATTGGAACAAAGCGTGAAGCTTATCCCATTTTAATTAAAGGCTTACAGCGCCTTGAATATAGGGGATATGACAGTGCAGGTGTAGCATTGATAAATAAAGGTAACGAACTGAATGTTTATAAAACAAAAGGAAAGGTTGCTGACCTGGAAGAGTATTGTTCAGATAAGGACATAACCGGTAATATCGGTATTGCTCATACGCGTTGGGCAACACATGGTGAACCTTCTTCATTAAATGCACATCCACATTATTCACAGTCGAAGAATCTTGCTATTATTCATAATGGCATTATTGAGAACTATGCTGAAATTAAGCATAATCTCATGGAAAAAGGAATGACATTTCAGTCAGAAACTGATACGGAAGTATTGGTACAATTGATTGATTATATACAGACAAAGAAAAACCTCAGTTTACTGGAAGCTGTTCAGTTAGCACTTCATCAAGTCATTGGTGCATATGCTATAGCTATACTTGACAAGCGCAATCCAGACACTATTATTGCGGCACGTAAGCAGAGTCCATTAGTAGTAGGTATTGGTGATGGAGAGTTCTTCCTTGGCTCGGATGCCAGTCCTATCATTGAGTATACGGATAAGGTAGTATACTTGGATGATGGCAATATCGCCGTTATGAAGTTAGGAGAAGAACTGAAGGTTGTTAATATTCTAAATGAAGAACTGTCACCAGAGGTGCGTACAGTAGATATTAATCTTGGAGAGATAGAGAAAGGAGGTTTCCCTCACTTTATGCTCAAAGAGATTTTTGCACAGCCAGAGTGTTTGAAGAATTGTATGCGTGGACGTGTACATCCAGAACATACTCAGGTAACATTGAGAGCTTTGATAGATCATCGTGATAAGTTGTTGAATGCAAAGCGCATAATTATTGTTGCTTGTGGTACAAGTTGGCATGCAGGACTAATTGGTAAACAGCTCATAGAGGAGTATTGTCGTATTCCTGTTCAGGTCGAATATGCAAGTGAATTCCGTTATGGCAATCCTGTGGTTGGTGATGGTGATGTTGTAATAGCCATCTCACAGAGTGGTGAAACAGCAGATACACTTGCTGCAGTAGAACTTGCAAAATCAAAGGGTGCTTTTATTTATGGTATTTGTAATGCCATTGGTTCAAGTATTCCACGTGCAACAGACACAGGAACTTACATTCATGTAGGACCTGAGATTGGTGTAGCATCAACGAAGGCTTTTACAGGACAGGTTACAGTGTTGACAATGTTTGCGCTTGCACTTGCCAATGCAAAGGGAACTATCAGCGAAGAAGATTACAAGAAAGTGATAAAAGAGTTGGCTGAAATGCCTTCTATTATAGAAGAGGTGTTAAAGTCAAATGAGCAGATAGCAGACTTAGCACGTACGTTTACTTACGCCCGTAACTTCCTCTATCTGGGTCGAGGATATAGTTATCCGGTAGCTCTGGAAGGAGCATTGAAGTTGAAAGAGATATCCTATATACATGCTGAAGGCTATCCAGCAGCAGAGATGAAACATGGACCAATAGCTTTGATAGATTCAGATATGCCTGTCGTAGCTATTGCAACACATAATGGCATGTATGAGAAGGTTCGTAGTAATATCCAAGAGATAAAGGCACGACAAGGACGCGTGATAGCTTTAGTTTCAAAGGGTGATACAACCATCTCTAAAATAGCAGATGCTGTTATAGAACTCCCAGACATGATGGAATGTCTTGAGCCATTAGTAGCAACGGTTCCATTACAGCTGTTGGCTTATCATATTGCTGTATGTAAAGGCAAGGATGTTGATCAGCCAAGAAATCTGGCTAAGTCTGTAACAGTAGAGTAGGGGGAGGTGAGTGGTTGACGCCAGACATTATAAGACATAGTCTGTGTATTTATTCTTAATGAATATAACGAATGCGCAGACTGTGTTACTCCTAATAAAGTGAAGTTTATATTCATCTTCCTTTTTATTAAGGGAGATATGAAGATAGATATACGATTTTAAAAGTAAAAGAAAGATAGAAAACCATTATCAATGGAAAAGAACATTCATGAAGACTGCGGTGTGGCAATGATTCGATTGCTGAAGCCGCTTGAGTATTATCAGGAGAAGTATGGCACCTGGATGTATGCACTGAACAAACTCTATCTGATGATGGAGAAACAGCATAACCGTGGTCAAGAGGGAGCTGGTATGGCTTCTGTAAAACTGGATTCTGAGCCAGGTAATGAATATATGTTCCGTGAACGTGCAGAGGGTAAGAATGCTGTCGCTGAGATTTTTGCTAATGTTCATAAGCATTATAAGAACCTTTCACAGGAGCAGTTATCTGATGTTTCTTTTGCTAAAACTAATCTCCCCTTTGCGGGAGACCTTTATATGGGCCACCTTCGGTACTCAACTACCGGCAAGAGTGGCCTTTCTTATGTTCATCCTTTCTTGCGTCGCAACAACTGGAAAGCAAAGAATCTCTGTATGTGTGGTAACTTTAATATGACTAATATTGGAGATGTCTTTGAGATTTTGACTGAACAGGGACAGTGTCCACGTATCTATAGTGATACGAACATTCTTTTGGAATTGATGGGACACAGACTTGATCGTGAGGTTGAACGTAACTTTGTGGATGCGCAGAAGTTAGGTTTGGAGAAGCGTGCTATCACCAACTATATTGAAGAGAACGTACAGATGAGTAATGTTCTCAAGACAACGATGCAGCACTTTGATGGTGGCTACGTTATCTGTGGATTGACTGGTTCGGGTGAGATGTTCTCTATTCGTGACCCATGGTCGATTCGCCCAGCTTTCTATTATAAGAATGATGAGATTGTTGTTTTGGCAAGTGAACGTCCTGTTCTGCAGACTACATTCGACCTTGAGTGTGATGATATCCAAGAGTTGAAACCTGGTCAGGCACTGATTGTAAATAAGCGTGGTGAATGTTCATTACAGCAAATACTTGAACCTAAGCAGAATGCTGCTTGCTCTTTTGAGCGTATCTATTTCTCACGTGGTTCAGACCGTGATATTTATAAGGAGCGTGAGACATTGGGACGTCAGTTGACAGAGCCTGTATTGAAAGCAGTTGACTATGATACAGAGCATACAGTTCTCTCGTATATACCTAATACTGCGGAGGTTGCATTCTATGGTCTTGTTCACGGCTTTAAGGAGCAGATTGATAAGAAGAAGGTTGAGCAGATCGCAGCTTTAGGTTCTAAGGCTTCTTCAGAGGAGGTCTATCGTATTATACATCAAGATGTACGCTCTGAGAAAGTGGCATGGAAGGATATTAAGTTGCGTACCTTTATCACAGAAGGAAACTCGCGTAATGACCTTGCATCGCATGTTTATGACGTAACATACGAGTGTATTAAACCTTATGAGGATAATCTTGTCATTATTGATGACTCTATCGTTCGTGGAACAACATTGAAGGAGAGTATCCTTCGTATTCTCGATCGCTTGCATCCTAAAAAGATTGTTGTCGTATCCAGTGCGCCACAGATTCGATTCCCAGATTACTATGGTATTGATATGCCACATCCAGAAGAGTTCTGTGTCTTCCGTGCAGTAATCGAACTGATACGTGAACGTGGTATGGAAGACTTACTTCGTGAGGTCTATGAGAATTGTAAGAAAGAATTGGCAAAGCCTAAGGGAGAGACCATTTCAAATGCTGTACGTGCAGTTTATAAGCCTTTTACGGTAGATGAGATTAATAAGAAGATAGTTGAAATGCTGCGCCCAGAAGGTATGACAACACCTGTAGAACTCGTGTTCCAGAGTGTGGAGGGATTACATAATGCAATACCTAATCACCCCGGTGATTGGTATTTCACAGGAAACTATCCAACTCCAGGTGGTATGCGATTGGTCAATGAGGCCTTCGTAAGCTATTACGAGCGTGAACATCTAAATACAGTAAAAGCGTAATAACCGCTTGTCTGTAAATTATCATCATGAAAAAAAAGAATTATTTTCATGAAAAGAAAGATTTCTTTTCACGATAAAAAATATTTCTTTTCATGAAAAGAATTTTCAATCCAACAATACTATAAGCAATGAGGAACGTAACTTTAGTCTTAAGTGACGGAACAAAATTCCATGGAAAGTCGTTTGGATACGATGCCCCAGTAGCTGGTGAGGTGGTCTTCAACACTGCGATGATGGGCTATCCAGAGAGCTTGACTGACCCTTCATATGCGGGTCAGCTACTAACAATGACCTTCCCATTGGTAGGTAACTATGGTGTACCACCTTTTACTATTGAGGAAAGTGGTATCCCAACCTTCATGGAGAGTGATAAAATCTATGTCTCAGCCTTGATAGTGTCTGACTATACAGAGGAGCATTCACATTGGAATGCTGTGGAGAGTTTGGCTGACTGGCTGAAGCGTGAACACGTACCAGGTATTACTGGTATTGATACACGTGAACTTACTAAGGTTCTACGTGAGCACGGTGTGATGATGGGTAAGATTCTCTTTGATGATGAACCTAATAATATCCCAGAGGCTGATTACGAGGGAGTAAACTTTGTTGATCGCGTTTCAACAAAAGAGATTATCCACTACAACGAGGGCGCTGGTAAGAAGGTTGTCCTTGTTGACTGCGGTGTGAAAGCCAATATTATCCGTTCATTGATTACCAGAGGAGTTGAGGTTATCCGTGTACCTTGGAACTATGATTACACTGGTATGGATTATGATGGCCTTTTCCTCGGTAATGGTCCTGGTGACCCTGATATGTGTAATGATGCTGTTGAGGTTATTCGTAAGCAGATGAGTATGAGTAAGAAACCTATCTGTGGAATCTGTATGGGTAATCAGTTGCTTTCAAAGGCTGCAGGAGCAAAGATTTATAAGTTGAAATACGGTCATCGTGGACATAATCAACCTGTCCGCATGGTAGGTACTGATAAATGTTATATCACCTCACAGAATCACGGTTATGCGGTTGATGCTTCAACATTAGACAAGGATTGGCAAGAACTCTTCGTTAACATGAATGACGGTAGTAATGAGGGTATTCGCCATAAGGAGAATCCTTGGTTTACCTCACAGTTCCACCCAGAGGCTTGCTCTGGTCCGGTTGATACTTACTTTATGTTTGATAAATTTGTAGAAACACTGAAATAATGAAAGACGAGTCAATAAAGAAAGTCCTGATACTTGGTTCAGGCGCATTGAAGATTGGTGAAGCAGGAGAGTTTGATTACTCTGGTTCACAGGCGTTGAAGGCATTACGCGAGGAGGGTGTTTCTACGGTTTTGATTAACCCAAACATCGCAACAGTACAGACATCTGAGGGTGTAGCAGACCAGATTTATTTCCTTCCAGTTCAACCTTACTTTGTTGAGCGTGTTATAGAGAAGGAACGTCCTGATGGAATCCTCCTGTCTTTTGGTGGTCAGACAGCACTAAACTGTGGTGTTGAGTTGGATAAGACAGGTGTTCTAAAGAAGTATAATGTAAAGGTTTTAGGTACCCCTGTTAAGGCAATTATGGATACTGAAGACCGTGAACTCTTCGTTGAACGACTCGATGAGATTGATGTAAAGACAATCAAGAGTGAGGCTTGTGAGGATATTCAGCAGGCACGAGTGGCTGCAAAGAACCTCGGCTATCCTGTTATTGTTCGTGCTGCATACGCATTAGGTGGCCTTGGTAGTGGATTTGCTGATAATGAGGATGAGTTGAATACACTCTGTGAAAAGGCTTTCTCTTTCTCTCCTCAGGTGTTGGTTGAGAAGAGTTTGAAGGGTTGGAAAGAGATAGAGTACGAGGTTGTTCGTGACCGTTATGACAACTGTATCACAGTTTGTAACATGGAGAACTTCGACCCACTTGGTATTCACACAGGTGAGTCTATCGTTATTGCACCATCTCAGACCCTTTCTAACAGCGAGTATCATAAGCTTCGTGCACTGTCTATAAAGATAGTACGTCATATTGGTATTGTTGGTGAATGTAATGTTCAGTATGCTTTCGACCCAGAGAGTGAGGATTATCGAGTTATTGAGGTAAATGCTCGTTTGTCTCGTTCTTCAGCTCTTGCCAGCAAGGCAACTGGTTATCCTCTTGCTTTCGTTGCTGCTAAGTTGGGTATGGGCTACGGACTCTTTGAGTTGAAGAACTCTGTTACAAAGACCACTTCAGCTTTCTTCGAGCCAGCACTCGACTATGTAGTCTGCAAGATTCCACGTTGGGACCTCAGTAAGTTCCGTGGTGTTGATAAGGAGTTAGGTTCAAGTATGAAGTCTGTCGGTGAGGTAATGGCTATTGGTCGTAACTTCGAGGAAGCCATTCAGAAGGGACTTCGTATGATAGGACAGGGCATGCATGGCTTTGTTGAGAACAAAGAATTGCAGATTGACGACCTCGATGCAGCGTTGCGTGAACCTACCGACAAGCGTGTATTCCTTATTTCTAAGGCAATGCACAAGGGCTATACGGTTGATCAGATTCATGAGTTGACCAAGATTGATCGTTGGTTCCTCAACAAACTCAAGCATATTATAGACATTGATGAGGAACTGAAGACTAAGAATATCAATACACTTGATAAGGAACTTCTGCGTACAGCAAAGGTTTATGGCTTTACAGACTTCCAAATCGCACGTGCTGTTGGTTTGGAGGAAGAGTGCAAGAAAATGCACGAAGCTATGAGAATCGTTCGTCGTCTGCGTAAGAGCTTTGGTATTCTTCCTGTTGTTAAGCAGATTGATACGTTGGCAGCCGAGTATCCTGCACAGACCAATTACCTCTATGTTACATACGCTGGTGTAGCTTCAGATGTTACGTTCCCTAATGATCGTAACTCAGTTATCGTACTTGGTTCAGGTGCTTACCGCATTGGTAGTTCTGTAGAGTTCGACTGGTGTGGTGTTCAGGCATTGAATACCATCCGTCGTCAGGGCTATCGTTCTATAATGATTAACTATAATCCAGAGACAGTGTCAACGGATTATGACATGTGTGATCGCCTCTATTTCGATGAGTTGACCTTCGAACGTGTTATGGATATCATTGATGCAGAGAACCCACATGGTGTGATTGTATCAACAGGTGGTCAGATTCCAAATAACCTTGCTATGTATCTTGATGAGGAGAATGTGCCTATTCTTGGAACATCAGCAAAGGATATTGATAACGCTGAGGACCGTGCTAAGTTCTCGTCAATGCTCACAGAGAATGGTATCAACCAGCCAGAATGGAGTGCCTTGACAAGTATGGACGATATTGATAAGTTCGTTGACCGTGTTGGCTTCCCGGTACTTGTACGTCCATCTTACGTACTTTCTGGTGCAGCTATGAATATCTGTTCTAATAGAGATGAACTCACTCGCTTCCTTCAGTTGGCTGCTAACGTCAGCGAAGACCACCCTGTTGTGGTAAGTAAGTTCATTGAACATGCAAAGGAGATTGAGATGGATGCTGTTGCACAGGATGGTGAGATATTGGCATACGCTATCTCTGAGCATATTGAGTTTGCTGGTGTTCACTCTGGTGATGCTACAATTCAGTTCCCACCTCAGAAACTTTATGTTGAAACTATGCGCCGTATTAAGCGTATCAGTCGTCAGATAGCGAAGAAGTTGCACATCAACGGACCATTCAACATTCAGTTTATGGCACGTGATAACGATATCCTCGTTATTGAGTGTAATCTCCGTGCGAGCCGTTCATTCCCATTCGTTAGTAAGGTGTTGAAACTCAACTTCATCGACTTGGCTACTAAGATTATGCTCGGTGCACCTGTTGAGAAACCAAGCAAGAACCTCTTCGACCTTGATTACGTAGGTATTAAGGCATCTCAGTTCTCTTTCAACCGCTTACAGAAGGCCGACCCAGTATTGGGTGTTGATATGAGTTCTACAGGTGAGGTAGGTTGTTTGGGTGATGATACCTCTACAGCTTTGTTAAAGTCTATGCTGTCTGTAGGTCTTAGAATACCAAAGAAGACAATCTTGTTGTCAACAGGTGGAGCAAAGCAGAAGGCTGAAATGCTTGATGCTGCAAAGATGTTGAAGCAGCATGGTTATGAACTTTATGCAACAGTCGGTACATCAAAGTATCTCGCAGAGAATGGAATTGAGAATACATGTGTGTATATGCCTTCGGATGAAGGACAGCATCCACAGGCACTCGATCTCTTACACGAGAAGAAGATAGACATGGTTGTGAACATGCCAAAGGACCTTACTCCACGTGAGTTGACCAATGGTTATAAGGTTCGTCGTGCAGCAATCGACCTCAATGTACCATTGATTACAAACAGCCGATTGGCAAGTGCGTTTATCTCAGCCTTCTGCAATGTCAGCTTAGATGATATTGATATCAAGGCTTGGGGAGAATATTAATAGTCTTCTGGGGTTAAAGGAGTTAAGGGAGTTAGAAGGAGTTTAGTTAACAATTATCATTGTTGGGGTTGATACCTTTCACTAAACTCCCTTGACTTCCAAAGCAAGGATTAGGAAATAATGTCTAAACTCCTTCTAACTCCCTTAACCCCTTTAGCTTCTTAAAGATGAAACAACATTCAATGAAGTTACTGCCCTTAGTCTTTGTGGCTATCTCTGCAGTAGCTTTTATGTCTTGCTCAGGCTGTTCTTCGCGAGGAGTAGGGCATTATGATACAACACAGGTAGACACAATGTTGGCTGTCGATCTTGATAGTAATTCGTCAGGTGATGGGACGTATGTTTCTTCATGGACCTATCTTAACGATTCTGCAGTAGCTAATATGCAGAGTGCTCCAAACAAGAAGTCGCAGATAACGCCTTCTAATCGTATGAACATTCGTGTACGTTATCTTGGACGTGTAGGTGTTGAAGCATGTATGATTCTTGGTGATGGCGAACAGTTTGCGGGTAACAGTTATGATACAACCAACTATGTTCGTGTCTATGCGTATGGAGAGGAGGTTGGACGATTCAGTTATAAGCCGGGTATCAGTAAGCAGACTGATTCCGCTTTTGTTCAGAATCCAGAAGTTTTTGTTGATTGTCTCCGTAAGTATCGTTCATTCAAGATTGAAACAACCACCTTTACCAGTGGCACACTCGTTTACAGTTTTGATGCTATTGCTGCATTGGCAAAGAGAAAACAAAAGTAAGATGTTACCTTTATTGTAACCTTTGTTTTACTACAATAGCATTATTTATATCTCTAATTATCAGAATATAACATTATAAAAAGGCAGTATTTAAAGGATAAAACATAATGAAGAAAGGATTTGTATTAGAAGGAGGAGCCATGCGTGGATTGTTTTCTGCTGGTGTAATGGATGTTCTGATGGAAAATAACATATGGCCTGATGGCGTTATTGGCGTTTCTGCGGGTGCGGCTTTTGGTTGTAATATGAAGTCAAAGCAGGCAGGACGGGCGATAAGATACAACAAGAAGTTGGCAAACGACTGGCGTTATGCTTCTTTGCGTTCACTCTTAACAACAGGTGACTACTATGGTGGTGAATACGCTTACCATTATATGCCTCGTCATATTGATTACTTTGATGTTGATACTTTTCGTGAGAATCCAATGGAGTTTTGGGCTGTATGTACAAACGTTGGAACGGGTAAAGCGGAGTATAAGCGACTGATGGAGGTTGATAATAATTGTTTAGAGTATATTCGTGCCTCTGCATCTATGCCTATTGCTGCTCGTATTGTGACGGTAGAAGGCAAGAAACTTTTGGATGGTGGTATTGCAGACTCCATTCCTCTCCGCTTCTTTCAGGAGCAAGGCTATGAGCGTAATTTGGTTGTTCTTACTCAGCCAGAGGGTTTTGTGAAAGAGCCAATCTCACTGATGCCCCTTATGCGTATGTGGTTACATCGTCATCCACGTGTTGTAAAAGCTTTGGAGCAACGACATATCATGTATAATGAACAGTTAGCTTACGTTCGTGCAGAAGAAAAGAAGCCTAATACCTTAGTGCTTCGTCCTAAAGCAAAACTAACAATAGGGCATTTCTCACACGACCCAGCAATGATGCAAGCCACCTATGATCAGGGTAGGGAAGTAGCTTTAGAACATCTAAACGAGATAAAGGAATTGTTTGGAGTAAGTGAGGTAGAATAAGTTATACGTTTTTCCTAAAAGAGAAATCATACCTTATAATATTAATAAGTATAAATCAAATTAATCAATAGACAGTGGAGAATCTGTCACAAATATGAGATAAAAATGGATACGACAACAAATGAAAAAGTGAGTATTTTGTTTATTTGCTTAGGTAATATTTGTCGCTCTCCGGCTGCACATGCTGTGATGCAACGTCTTGTTGAGGAACGAGGCTGTGAAGACCGATATATGATTGACTCGGCGGGAATTGGTAATTGGCACGTTGGACAATTACCTGATAAGCGCATGCGTGAACATGGTAGACAGCGTGGATATAGTGTTGATCATCATGCTCGTCAATTTGATGCGCGTAGAGATTTTGAGTTATTCGATAAGATTGTCGTAATGGACGAGGATAATTATCGTAACATTACGTCTCAAGCACCTAATGAAACGGCACGAGGAAAGGTCGTACGAATGGCAGATTTCTTTACTCAACATCCTTCTGCTACTTGTGTTCCAGACCCTTATTATGGTGATGCAGACGATTTTAACTTAGCTCTTGATTTAATAGAAGACGGCTGTGAGGGTATTCTTAATACTATCTAAGGCTTTCCGTTTTAGGGTAGTATGACTCTTCTCTAACCACAAATAATACTCATTTTAACAACATATTGTTAGGTGTTAAGTACTCTGCACCATTGGTGTTAACCGTTAGCACATATGGTGCTAAGCATCCGCACGATGTGTGCTGGGCGTTAATACGTCAGTAGATAATGGACTAAAAAGGTCATAATGAGTATTATAACCCCCCCCCATAACAAACCATTGTTGGTAATGTTATGGGAGTTTTCTTTTTTATCCTTTGGTATCTTAGACTATTCCATAGTCTTTAATATCTCCTGACAGAGCATGTAGCCCTTAATCATCATACGTGGAACGTGGAATGGACCCTTGAAGATATTACCCTTTGCAGGCTGTGCAACGGTTCCGTCACGATGTAGGTAACCATACCACTCAGGATAGTCTTGGTCAGGGAAGTGGGCGTATGTCCACTCGCTAATGCGCTGATGACGATAGAGATACTCCTCGTCGCCAGTTCCAAGGTAGGCATAGAGAGAGGCAATGATTGTCTCGCACTGTGGCCACCAGAACTTCATATCCTGCGAGTAGTCCTGTGGTGGGAGGTTACGGCAGTCTCTGAAGTTGATGATACCACCATATTGCTTGTCCCATCCCCAGTCCCATGACCAATCGAAGATGGTGAGGGCGGTGTCGAGTAAGTCTTTATCCCAGTTGCGCAACTTAGCTTCCTCCATGATAAACCATGCGGTCTCAATACAATGACCAGGGTTGATAGTACGTGTTGCATTGGTATCAATGAACTCTCCCTTTGGGCCGACTGTTTCAAGTAATGCCTTAAACTCTGGGTGCATGAAGTAGCGACGGAGTAATGAGATAGACTCATCAATCTGCTGGGTTAGTGTTGGGTCGTTAATCACTGCACGCAGACGTGAACCAACGTTGATAAGAATCATGATGATAGAGTGGCTCTGCATCTCTACACCTGCCTCATATTTAGCTGGAAGGAAGCCCGGAGTAGAGAGGAAACGCTGTGCATCGTGGAATACCTGCAATGCTCTTTCTGCATAATGCTTGTCACCTGTAGCCAAAGAATATTCGGCAAAAGCTATTGCAGCGAAAGTCTCTGAGAAAACATAGCGACGCTTACGCAGTGGTTTACCCTCTGCTGTTACCTCAAAATACATGTGTCCATCCTCGTCAAAGCAATGCTTCTCAATGAAGTCAATGGCAGACTTTGATGCCTCAAGCCATTCCTGATTCTTCTCTACATTATTGTATGCAAAAGCGCAGATGAAGGCCCATCGTCCTTGAAACCACACCGACTTGGTCGTGTCCATCAATGATCCATCACGATCCAAGCAGGTGTATATACCGCCATTCTCCTTGTCCCAACCATGGTTCAACCAGAAAGGCATAATGTTGTTTGTTAGGTCGTTCTTGTAGGTTTCAGCCCATGAACGTAAGTATTCTTTCTTATCCATAATTTTAGGTGATATAGACAATGTGTTAATTTCTTAATGGATTGTAAAGTAAGGAGGACAGTCTGTACCGTTGTATAGCTGTCCCTTACTACTGTCCTTTGGCAAAATTAGGACTAATTTATCAATTATCCAAAGAAAAGAATTGAAAACTCTTTCTTTATTGCCTATAGAATATGTCTTACTTTAGTACTTTTGCAAGGAAGCGAGAAGTGTAGCTCTCTTGGTTCTTTGCCACAACCTCTGGTGTACCACAACTCAACATGCGACCGCCACCACGACCACCTTCTGGTCCCATGTCAATGATGTAGTCTGCAAGTTTGATGACATCGAGGTTGTGTTCGATGATGATAACGGTGTTGCCACGGTCAACAAGTTTCTGTAAGACGTCCATCAAGATACGTATATCTTCAAAATGAAGACCTGTTGTAGGTTCATCAAGGATGTAAAGTGTCTTACCAGTGTCACGCTTTGCAAGTTCTGTAGCCAACTTAACACGCTGACTCTCACCGCCAGAGAGGGTAGTAGAACTTTGTCCAAGCTTGATATAGCCCAAACCAACATCCTGTAATGCCTTGATTTTCGGCAGAATCTGTGGTACGTTCTCAAAGAATTCTACAGCCATATTGACTGTCATATCCAATACGTCTGCAATAGATTTACCCTTAAAACGCACTTCTAATGTTTCTCGGTTATAGCGTTTGCCGTGACAAACCTCGCACGGTACCATCACGTCAGGTAGGAAGTTCATTTCGATGGTTTTGTAACCATTACCGCCACAGGTCTCACAGCGTCCTCCTTTCACATTGAAAGAGAATCGTCCAGGCTTGTAACCACGGATCTTAGCTTCGGGAAGATTGACGAAGAGTTGGCGGATATCGGAGAACACGCCTGTATAAGTTGCAGGGTTACTGCGTGGAGTACGGCCGATAGGACTTTGGTCAACGTTCACCACTTTATCAATGTTGTCAATGCCTTCAATCTTTCCGTAAGGCATAGGACGTTTCAGAGAGCGGTAGAAGTGTTGTGAGAGTATAGGCTGTAAAGTCTCATTGATGAGTGTACTCTTTCCTGAACCAGACACACCAGTGACGACAATTAGTTCGCCAAGTGGGAAGGTTACGTTCACGTCTTTTAGGTTATTACCCTTACAACCTGTGAGTTGGATGGTCTTTCCATTTCCTTCTCTGCGCTCCTTAGGAAGCTCAATGGCACGTTCACCATTCAGGTATTGTGCTGTGAGTGTATGTGTCTTGAGCATGTCTGCAGGCTTTCCTTGGAAGACAACCTCGCCACCTTTGCGTCCAGCTTTTGGTCCGATGTCTACAATCCAGTCCGCAGCACGCATCATGTCTTCGTCGTGTTCAACAACGATAACCGTATTTCCCATGTCACGTAACTCTTTCAGAGAGTTTATGAGACGCTCGTTATCGCGTTGATGAAGACCGATAGAAGGTTCATCGAGGATGTAGAGTACGTTAACAAGTTGTGAACCAATCTGCGTTGCAAGGCGAATACGTTGGCTCTCACCACCAGAAAGCGTAGCACTTTGACGGTTTAATGCAAGGTAATCAAGGCCCACATCGAGTAGGAAGTTTATACGCTTACGTATCTCCTTCACAATCTCAACAGCGATTGTACGCTGTTTCTCATTCATGTGTTCCTCAACATGGTCTATCCAATCTCGCAGTTCGGTTATATCCATCTCTGCAAGTTCAGCAATGTTCTTATCCCATATCTTGTAAGATAAAGCCTCACGATTAAGACGATGACCATGACATTCTGGACATTGTGCTTCGGCTATGAACTGGTCTGCCCACTTCTTTCCAGCTGAGGAATCATCGTTCTCCATAACCGTACGGAGATACTTAATGATGCCATCAAAGGACACAAAGTAATCGGAGGTGGTATGTACAAGCTCTTTAGCAATCTTCAACTTTTCCAAAGAACCATACAAAACCTCATCCATTGCTTCCTTTGGAATATCCTTGACAGGGGTCTTGAGGTCACAATTATGCTTCTTTAAAAGAGCGTCTATCTGCCAGAATATCATCTGGTTCTTGTACTTTCCTAAGGGAACGATAGCCCCGTTATAGATGTCAAGCTTATCATCAGGAATCACTTTCTTCAAGTCAATCTCATCAATCACACCCAAACCCTTACATTGTGGACAGGCTCCTTCGGGTGAGTTGAATGAGAAGATGTTTGGTGCAGGGTCTTTGTATGCTATACCAGTGACTGGGTCCATTAGTCGTTTAGAGAAGTATTTGGCTTCGTCTCGTTCGTTATCAAGAATCATTATCAAGCCATCTCCTTGCTTCATTGCCGTTGAAACGGTCTTTGCCAAACGCTCACGTAGTGTACTATTCTCCGTACCACCGAGTTTCATCTTGTCGATAACAACCTCGATGTTATGGTTCTTGTAGCGATCAACCTTCATACCACGTGTTAGCTCTTGTATCTCTCCATCGACACGAATATACAAGTAACCCTTGCGTCGCATCTGCTCAAAGAGCTCACGATAATGACCTTTACGGTTGCGAACAAGTGGCGAGAGAATATATATCTTGCGGTCTTGATAATCAGACATAATCATGTCCACCACTTTTTCCTCAGTGTATTTCACCATCTTTTCACCGCTCATATAAGAGTAAGCCTCACCTGCACGTGCAAAGAGAAGGCGGAGGTAGTCATATATCTCTGTAGTTGTACCAACGGTAGAGCGGGGATTCTTATTGGTTGTCTTCTGTTCAATGGAGATGACAGGGGATAGTCCTGTAATCTTATCTACGTCCGGACGCTCCATGTTTCCAAGGAAGTTGCGTGCGTAAGCAGAGAATGTTTCAATATAGCGACGCTGACCTTCGGCGAAGATTGTGTCGAACGCAAGCGAACTTTTGCCTGAACCAGATAGGCCTGTGAAGACAGTAAGTGAGTTGCGTGGGATAGTTATGTCTACATTCTTCAGATTATGTACTCTGGCTCCGAAGACTTCTATTTTCTCGTTCATGGGGTTGTTGGGTGTTTGGTGTTGAATGTTGGGTGTTAAATGTTTGGTGTTGATGAATTGTTGGGTGTTTGTTGTTGGGTGATGGGTGTTGAGGAATTCCTCCGTGTTGATGATTCTCTTGATGGTAAGAACGGATGAAAATCGCTATTCATCACCACCCGTCACTCACCACCCATCACCCACCCAACATCATCTTGTCGACTGTGTGTAACCTCTGAGAAGGTTAACATCTCGTCGGATGTGGAACTCTTTGCCGTCAGCTCCTTTGGCGGTTACATTGACGAAGTAAGTCCCTTGGGCAACATCTTTGCCTTTATACTTACCATCCCAGCCACCAGCAGGGTCATTCCATTCGTATATCTTTTGTCCCCAACGGTTAAAGATGATAGCTTTAAACTCTACAATACTCTTATATCCGGGCTTTGCACGATAGATATCATTGATACCATCTCCATTGGGTGAGAAAGCATTAGGCATCTGTAGGCTACTCTCACTGATGGAGAAACTAATAGCATTGTAGCGTGTTGTGTCATTATTCAAGATTTCATAAAGCACCACTCTCGTTGTTCCTGCCTCTGTAAAGGTGTATTCGGTATTCTCATCATAACGGATAAGAAAAGCCGAACGCGGGTTATTTTGATTGAAGAAGTGCCATTCGTAATGGGTTGCTGCGTCCTTTGTTGTAGGTGGATTGGCAGAGAACGTAATTGTCAAAGGAGCCGAACCAACATAAGTATCGCCTGCGGCAATAGTATTGGTTTCACCATTTGCATCGGTATATTTACCTGAGGGTTGGCAATCTTGTGCCCATGCTATAGAAGAGAAAAGCATAGACACCATCACCCCCAATAGTCTAAATTTATATTGTTTCATTCCAATAGTTCGTTTGATGTTACCTTGAAAAATGTATAATCGTGCAAATTTACACAATTTTTCCCATACAAACAAGTAAATCTATCTGCCTGAATAGGATAATAGTATGTATTTCTATCTGCTAAACTCAAATAGCATATTCTCTTGCTATGGCACTTCTTAAGAACTGACAATATTGTATTCTCTTTGAGAAAGGAAGGCTTATATCAATTCTGTCTTGTTCGGGTGGGGTGTTCTAACTCTTTTTCTAACAACGAAGTGGCTTAGTTCTAACAATATTTTGTAAGGTGTTTAATAGTCCGCACCATTGGTGCTTAGCCTTAGCACCATTGGTGTTGATGCTTCGCACCACGGGTGTTGAGCATCAGTACCATGAAAGAAAATGGTAGGAAAGGTTGATTGATGTCGTAAAATAATATCTGCTAAGAGATTATTGGAAACTCAGACAAGAATGCTTTATTTGGTAATAATAAATGAAATGGTGTAAGCGTTTTTGTGTTTTTTATCATTCTACATCTTTTGATTACAGATTTCTTTTGTATATTTGCAGTTGTAATTTGTTACTGATTGAAAACAAAAGTATGTTTATGAGAAATTATTTAAAATGTCTTATGCTATTTTTGGCTATGACTTTTAGTTATAGCGTGTTGGCTCAAAGTGTTCAATGGCGTGATCAACATAAGGTGAAACGTAAGGAAACCATCTTTGGTATTGCTAAAGAATATGGTGTTACTATTCCACAACTTCTTGATGCTAACCCTGCAATGAAGCAGGCTGGTTATGAACTGAAGAAAGGTGATTTAATCTTTGTCCCATATTCAAAGGAGGGCGATTTTCTTCCAGATGGTTCTGTGAAAGGTAAGACGGACAAGAAAGCTGCGACAAAGTCTACTGTTGCTCAGGCTCCAGTAAAGGCTGTTAATGCTATCCGAGTTGGTGTTATGCTTCCTTTGCATAATCAAGATGGAGATGGAAAACGTATGGTTGAATACTATCGTGGTATCTTGTTGGCTCTTAATCAATTGAAGAGTGAGGGAATTACAACAGAGGTTCACGCTTGGAATGTACCTAAGGGTGCAGATATCCGCAATACCTTACTTGAGCCAAATGCTTCAAAGTTAGATATTATCTTTGGGCCTCTTTATTCAGAACAGGTAAAACCATTGGCGGACTTCTGCCGTGCGTACGATATTAAACTCGTTATTCCTTTCTCTATATCAGGCAATGATGTAGAAACAAATCCTAATATTTTCCAAGTATATCAGACGGAGGCTTCGTTGACAAACAAGGCGATAGCAGCTTTCTTAGAGCGTTTCCAGAAGTCACATCATCCAATCTTTATTAATTGTAAGGACGAGACAAGTCAGGTGGGTGAGTTCACAACAAGCTTGAGAAAGCAGCTTGATTTACAGAAAATCAAGTATAATCTCACAAGTTTAAAGTCATCGAATGCAGACTTTTCAAAGCATTTTGATGCTACTCGTCCAAATGTTGTGATTCTTAATTCAGAGAAAAGTCCACAGTTAAATGAGGTGTTTAATAAACTGGCTCAGTTGAAGAAAGCGCGCCCTGGTATTGCGATTAGCCTTTATGGTTATAACCAGTGGTTTGTTTATCAGGATTATTATCTTGACCAATACTTCAAGTATAACACTTATATCCCATCTACCTATTATTATAATAAGGCAGCGGATAAGACAAAGGAACTCGAAGCAAAGTATACAGAGCAGTATGGTGAGCCTATGTCAAGACAGTATATTCCACGTATGGCAATTACTGGCTATGATCAAGCAGAGTTCTTTGTACGTGGCTTGAAGGCTAATGGAAAGAACTTTAAGGGTACTGCTGCCGAGGTTAAGTATCGTCCATTGCAGACACGTTATGACTTTGTTCGTGTAGGACAGGGCGGATATATCAATGATAACTTCCAGCTGGTTCACTTCAAGACAGACCAGACAATGGAGAATCTTGTCTATTAAACAGTTGTAGAGAACCTTATTCAAAAATGAAGAATAGAATCTCAAGATTATTAGTTGTTGTCCTACTTGCGCTGCCGTTGACTGCTGCAGCGCAGATAGGAGACCATCGTAACGACTTTGCTATTGGTGTAAATGGTGGTTACGTACTCTCTAATGTGGGCTTCACTCCGAGTGTAAGACAATCTATGCATGGTGGAGTAACTGGAGGATTGAGTGTGCGTTATGTGTGCGAGAAGTACTTTAATACTATTTGTTCTATCTATGGTGAGGTGAACTATGCCTCAATCGGATGGAAAGAGAAGATACTGACGGGTACTGATCAGCCTGTTATCAACTCTAATGGGGATGCTGAAGCGTATTCACGCACTGTTAACTATATTCAGATTCCGGTCTTCGCACACCTTGCATGGGGGCGTGAACAGAATGGTTTTAACTTCTTCTTCCAAGCAGGACCACAGTTAGGACTCTATTTGGGAGAGTCAACATCAAAGAACTATGACACCCCAAATCTTGCTACTGATGGTACAGGGCGAAGCAATGCGGTAACAGCACAGGAGTCAATGCCAGTAGAAAAGAAGTTAGACTACGGTATTGCAGCTGGCTTAGGGTTAGAGTATAGCAACCGACATGTAGGTCATTTCCTACTTGAAGCCCGTTACTACTATGGATTGAGTAATATCTATGGAAGCTCAAAGAAAGACTATTTTGGTAAGTCTAACTATGGTAATATCGTTGTTAAGGCTACCTACCTTTTTGACATTGTAAAAACAAAGTAATAATTAACCTATAATTTTATCATTATGTTTGAGAACCAACCTAAAGCACTGTATGCATTGGCATTAGCCAATACTGGTGAGCGTTTCGGCTATTATACCATGATAGCTGTTTTCTCTTTATTTTTAAGAGCCAATTTCGGGTTATCTGGTAATACAGCTGGCTTGATTTATGGTGTTTTCCTTGCCTTAGTTTATTTCTTGCCATTGGTCGGTGGTATCATGGCCGACAAGTTTGGCTATGGAAAGATGGTGACTATTGGTATTATCGTCATGTTTGCGGGCTATCTATTCTTGTCTATCCCATTGGGTGGAGGAGTAATGGGCTATGCAGCAATGTTTGGTGCTTTGCTACTTGTTAGTCTTGGAACAGGCTTGTTCAAGGGTAATCTACAGGTGATGGTGGGTAATCTTTATGATGCACCAGAACTGTCAGCAAAGCGCGATTCAGGTTTCTCTATCTTCTACATGGCAATCAACATTGGTGCACTCTTTGCTCCTACAGCAGCTGTGAGAATTAAGGAATGGGCTGAGCATTCGCTTGGCTATTCTGGTAATGATGCTTACCACTTCTCTTTTGCAGTTGCTTGTGTTTCTTTGATCGTTTCTATGATGATTTATTATGCTTTCCGCAGCACATTCAGACATGTTGAGGCTGGCGCAGGTAAGAGTAAGAAGACTGACACTACAGTTGCTACAGAAGAACTCACCCCACAGCAGACTAAGGAGCGTATCGTTGCACTTTGTCTTGTTTTTGCTGTTGTTATCTTCTTCTGGATGTCGTTCCATCAGAATGGTCTTACACTGACTTTCTTTGCTGATGAGTTTGTTAATCCAAAGTCAGAGGGTGTACAAACAATGGCATTTGATGTAATCAACCTTGTGATGATTATCTTCATGATTTATAGTATAATGTCATTCTTCCAGAGTAAAACTTCTAAGGCTAAGCTGATTTCTACTGTTGTATTCCTTGCAGCCGTAGGAGTATTGGTTTATAAGTATCATAACATCGGTGGTCCTGTTGATGTTAGTGCTCCTATTTTCCAGCAGTTTAACCCATTCTATGTAGTAGCTTTGACTCCTGTCAGCATGGCAATCTTTGGTGCTTTAGCAGCTAAAGGTAAGGAACCAACTGCGCCTCGTAAGATTGCTTACGGTATGATTATCGCAGGTAGTGCTTACTTGCTTATGGTTTTGGCATCACGTGGTTTGCTTACTCCTAACGAGCAGACTGCAGCAAAGGCTGCAGGCGAGACTGTTCCTTTTGCTTCTGGTAACTGGTTGATTGGTACCTATCTCATTCTTACTTTTGGTGAGTTGTTGCTTAGTCCTATGGGTATCAGCTTCGTTAGTAAGGTTGCTCCTCCAAAGTATAAGGGTACAATGATGGGTGGATGGTTTGTTGCTACAGCTATCGGTAACCTGCTTGTCAGCGTTGGTGGTTTCTTGTGGAACGACATACCTCTGACAATTGTATGGTCTGTCTTTATTGTACTTTGTCTCCTCTCCGCTGGTTTCATGTTCCTTATGATGAAGCGTTTGGAGAAGGTTGCATAAAGGTAGCCATCCACGGAATCATATTTTATGATATAATAAAAGGCTGAACTCTTCCTTTGAGTTCAGCCTTTTATCATGTAATCATATTTGAATGACCAATATCTCTATCATATAAGTAAGTCGATTAGCGTCTTACTCTCTTATTATAAGGGTGATAATCCTTCCTTCTTTTTATCCTTTTATCAACGTGTTGTTGCCTAAAACATAATGTGCGAACGCCCCGCACATGTTGTGCGGAGCGTTCGCACTAATGGTGCTAAGCACTAAATACCTTGTAATCTATTATTAGAAGGTGTGTAATTTATTATCAAAAAAGGGCTACACAGTCCTAAACACATAATGCTTATTTGATTAGGGGCTTGCTACGCTAAGTTATAGAGGTTCATCTACTTTAGCTTTTCAGCTAAATACTTACCTGTCAAACTCTCCTTGCAGCGAGCCACCTCTTCTGGTGTAGCAGCTATTACGAGGTTTCCACCCTTATCACCTCCATCAGGACCAAGGTCGATGACATGGTCAGCACACTTGATGACATCAAGGTTATGTTCGATGACTAATATCGTATGTCCACGTTCGATGAGCGCATTGAAAGCATGCAGTAGACGATCGATATCATGGAAGTGTAGACCAGTTGTTGGCTCATCAAAGATGAAGAGTGTTGGCTCTTGCTGTTCTTGTCCAATGAAGTAGGCAAGTTTCACACGTTGGTTCTCACCGCCAGAGAGGGTAGAAGAACTTTGTCCGAGTTTGATGTAGCCTAATCCAACATCTTCCAACGGTTTTAGTTTGTTGACAATCACTTTGCGTTTGTGCTCACTGAAGAATTGAATAGCCTCAGAGACAGTCATGTTCAAGACGTCGTTGATATTCTTACCTTGGAACTGTACGTCAAGAATCTCACGTTTAAAGCGTTGTCCGTGACACTCCTCACACTCTAAGACAAGGTCTGCCATAAACTGCATCTCCACTGTAATGACACCTGCACCCTTACATTCTTCGCAGCGTCCCCCCTCAGTGTTGAATGAGAAATACTGTGGTGTAAAGCCCATCTGCTTTGATAACTGCTGGTCTGCAAATAGCTTTCTTATTTCGTCGTATGCTTTCACGTAAGTCGCAGGGTTAGAGCGTGTACTCTTACCGATAGGGTTCTGATCAACAAACTCCACGTGTTTAATCTGCTTCCAGTCACCTCCAAGAGAAGAATATTCACCTGGTGTGTCGGCAACCTCATCCAAATGGCGTTTGAGGGCAGGGTAGAGTATACCTTTCACAAGGGAAGACTTTCCGCTACCACTGACTCCTGTCACTACAGTAAAGACATTCAGAGGGAACTTTACGTCAACACCCTTAAGATTATTCATGCGTGCTCCCTTCAATTCTATCGCCATATTCCATGGTCGACGACTTGTAGGTGTTTCGATAACTTCCGTTCCTGTGAGGTATTTAATGGTATATGAACGGGGGTACTGCTCCAATAATTGCTGTGATTGGGTATTCTTTTTTTCTTTAATGCCTCCCTCTATTCGCTTGATATCAGATACTTTACCTTCGAAAACAATCTCTCCGCCAAGTCTACCTGCATCTGGTCCAACGTCAATCAAGTAGTCGGCAGCACGCATGATTTCCTCATCATGTTCCACGACAACCACTGTGTTACCTAATGCTTTAAGTTCCTTCAGTACATGAATGAGGCGGTCTGTATCTCGACTGTGCAAACCAATGGAAGGTTCGTCAAGTATATAGAGAGAACCAACGAGGGAAGAACCAAGGGAAGTTGTGAGATTGATGCGTTGACTCTCACCACCACTCAGTGAGTTTGATTGGCGGTTAAGGGTGAGGTAGCCCAATCCTACATCTAAAAGGAACTGCAAACGACTTGTTATCTCGGTCATCAGTCGCTTACTGACTTCCTGTTCATGCTCTGTTAGTTTCAGATTGTCAAACCATTGTTTAAGGTTGATGATTGGCATATCAACGAGGTCGGTGATAGCCATGCCACCTATCTTCACCCATGTAGCCTCCTTCTTTAGCTTCGTACCGTGGCAGTCTGGGCAAACTGTCTTACCACGATAACGGCTGAGCATGACACGGTATTGAATCTTATATTGGTTCTCTTTCAGCATTTGGAAGAAGGCGTCAATACAGATACGGTCGTGAATGTCTTTCTTTCTTTCGCTTGGTAGACCCTTCCAAAGACTTTCTTTCTCTGCCTTAGTTAGTTCAAAATAAGGCTTAAAGATAGGGAAGTTGTCTTTTGCAGCACGTCTGCAGAACTCATCTTTCCATGCTGCCATCTTCTCGCCGTGCCAGCATTGTACACAGCCATCATAGACAGAAAGAGACGAGTCAGGGATAACTAACTTCTCATCGATTCCGATGACACGACCAAAACCCTCACAAGTCGGGCATGCACCGAGGGGAGAATTGAACGAAAACATATTATCGTTCGGTTCTTCAAAGCGTATGCCGTCTGCTTCAAAACGCGTAGAGAAATCATAGGTAAGCTTAGCTGGCAGAATCATTAACTGCATATTGCCGTCGCCCTCATAAAAAGCTGTCTCGCATGAGTCAGTGAGTCGGGTCAGTGTATCTTTATAGTTGTCAACTGACAAACGGTCAATAACGAGATAGATATTCTTTGCTTTATCCTTTGCCATGCTTTTATTGTCATCATCAGCAGGGTTTTGTTCAAGCCAGTCTTCTATGCGGATAAAGTCATTATCTACATAGATACGTGCATAACCTTCCTGCATCTCCATCTCAAGTTGGTTCTGTACGCTTCGTCCTTCAACGATGTGGAGTGGGGCAAGGATACAGAACTTTGTTCCTTCTGAGTAGGACATGACTTTCTCAATGACGTCTTCAACGGAATGATGCTTTACCTCTTCGCCAGATACTGGACTGAAAGTCCTACCTATACGGGCATAAAGAAGACGGAGATATTCGTATATTTCGGTAGAAGTACCCACCGTTGAGCGTGGATTACGTGAAATAACCTTTTGCTCAATGGCGATAGCAGGGGGGAGTCCTTTGATGAAGTCGACCTCAGGTTTAGACATTCTGCCTAAGAACTGACGAGCATAAGCAGAAAGACTTTCCACATATCGGCGTTGTCCTTCAGCGTAGAGTGTGTCGAAAGCAAGCGATGACTTGCCCGAACCTGATACGCCAGTAATGGCAACAAACTTACCTTGAGGGATTTTTACATCTATATTTTTTAGGTTGTTAACCTTAGCTCCTTTTACCTCAATATATTTATTCATATTTTTCAACTTTATTCTACATTTATCCTTACATACTCTTAAAAGAGATTTAAAGGATTAATCGCAAGATGCAAAATTACAAAAAAACTTTGGTTCTTTCTGATATTTACTTTATATTTGCAAGCGATATTTGATTTTAAAAGAACACAATTATGAGAGTTAAGAAATTATTGGTTATTGCTTTGTTGGCCCTTCCAATGATGGGTATGGCACAAAGCTCATATGAGCAGATAGGTGAATCTGCAAGCATTACACAGTTTGAAAACAAGCAGAATAACGCAGCTTACCAGCAATGGTTGAGCCAGTATGAAGAGTGTGGTCGTCAGATCAATGCAATATCTGAGCAGTACCAGCGTGAGGTTGAGAAGCGTGGCTATCCAAAGAAGAAGACTGTCAAGGCTAAGATGGCACTTGTAAATCAGTATATCAGTTTGTTGCAGCAGCAGCGTGATTCACCAGAACTGAATCAGGGAGTTGATCTTGACAAGGTGAATAGTAAGATTACTATGTGGCAGGAACAGCTTGAAGGTTTGGCTGCTTTGCTGAAGAAGATTTAAATTGTATTATATTGTAATATTAAAAGAGCTGTAGCCGCTTTGGTAGTTACAGCTCTTTTTTGTTTTATTGCTCTTCACCATTTGTGTTAAGCAGAATCTTTTTATTCCCTTTCTTTGCTTCGAAATAAGGTGGCTCGTCTCTTAGCGATATACTGTCATAGATGAAAGGTGCAATAATAGTATCCTTACCGTCAGGAAGTATCAAGCCAAGTTTACCATCTAATTGGGCTATGAGCGGCATTGTTAGTAAGTCGTCAACATAGACATAACAAGTACGAAGGAACTCATACTTCGGTTCAACGAGTGTACGTCCTCTGTGATCGAGAATGCCAAACTTCCCTTTTCGTTCGATAACCTCATGATACTGAATGTAGATCTCACGTATAAGGTTCAGATACTTCACCATCTTTCGTTTATCGTTGACCAATGTTACGAGGTAATCGAAGGTGTCAGAGTAGTTTGCCATAGCACGAGCTAAGACAATCTTCATGTCTAATCCTTTGATAACCTTGCGGTTCAAGTCGATGTATCGTGCAATAGCAGCCTCCTTTTCCTTCATCGGTAGGTCTTTCAGATGCTCTTCAAAGCGTAGCATCTGTTGTTTGCTGCCGTGCATGGCTTTGATGTATCTATGTATCTGTCGCCCCATTTCGATGCACACGAAATGGCGAATCTGCTGCTCCTCTATAGGGTCAGCGTATTCCTGGTTGAAGTTGTCTTGCGTAATCATGGGCTTTTTCTCCTTTGTTTTTGCCAAAGATACTGACTTTTGATAGTTCTACCAAGAATTTAAATGATTTTAATTCAAATGATTTTGAAATGTCTTTATTTTCGGCTTTAGACTAAAAGTTAAGCTCAACATCTTTACCAAATGGAGCAAGGGACAGACCTGCCATTTTGAAGTGTTGCTTTGCAAAAGGAATACCTATAATCGTGATGGCAAGAAGTAGTCCAAAGAAGATGTGGGTAAGACATGCCCATAAACCACCAAAGATAATCCAAATGATATTGAGTGGAATGGTGATACAGCCTGAAAGACTTTCTCCATCTCTCACTTCTGCCCCAAAAGGCCATAGGCACAAGAGTCCGAGCTTGAATGTTTGTACTGCAGCTGGTATGCCGATAATGGTGATGGCAAGTGCTAAACTACCTGTAAAATAACCGATAGCAGCCTCTAATCCGCCAAATATCCACCAAATAATGTTTCCAAGAATACGCATAAATTGATTGTTGAATTAAGATGTTAAAGTGCAGAGGACTCCTCTGCTTAAATGTTATAAGGTAAGTTCCGAATCTAATTCTACCAACATCTTGCTTTCGTTTCAGCATCATGTTGTGTGGTGTGGAGCGTTAACACCATTGGTGCGAACCATTAGCACCATTGGTGCGGAGCATCAGCACGTCGGTTGAAGATGAGAAGAAAGATTCGTTATGGTCGTTACATTATATGTATAAGATGCTAATGAATAACCTATGTGGGATATGTAGAATAGATAGCAGAAATCGTTTATAAAGATTATATGATGTCTGTAATTTCTTCTAAAGTCTTCCGCTTCTTCTCATTCGTTGGACAATCGTCGGCTATGTGACCGATAGGAATGATGGCAACAGGCTCAAAACCTGTATATGGAAAGGTCTCTTTCAGTTTGGCTACATTAAAGTTACATATCCAACAACTACCTAAGCCTCGCTCTGTTGCAGCTAAGCAAAGATGTTCAGTAGCAATGGCAACATCAATATCACCATGCTGCTTGTTGTCTTCTTGGCGTATCCAGTTCTTTTCAACCTCACGCATACAAATGACGTAGAGCGGTGCCGACTTGAACCATTCACGGGCATAGCATTCTTGTAGCTGCTTGCGTGCCGCTTCAGACCTCACAACTACAAATTTCCATGGCTGTTTGTTGACAGCCGATGGTGCCATACGTGTCACCTCAAGGATATATTGTAAGTCTTCTTCTGATACAGGGGTGTCACTATATTTGCGTACAGAAAAGCGCTTTTTAGATAGTTCTAATATGTTCATAACCTGATAAATCTAAGCTTTCCAAGTGGATTAAGCTATGAAGTGTTTTGTTGTTTATTCTCTCACTATAAAGGATTCTACTTATTGTAACTCCTCTTTATAATATAGTATCGCCTTAATGGCAATCTGTTCCGCTTCCTCGATGGTGCAATTTAGTCTTCCACCTGATGCGTCAGCGTGACCACCACCATTGAAGAACTTTGCTGCCATAGGTTGACAGTGGAATCCATTGCAAGAACGAAGACTCACGAGTACGGTCTTAGGCTTCTCAGTATCTTCTCGTAATGAGATACTTAGTTTGAGTCCTTTAATCTGCTGTGGAATATTAACAAGTCCCTCCATATCTCCCTTGATGAAATGGAACTGTGCCATCTCCTCTTTTGTTACAGTATAATAGGATGCGTGCAACTCTTCAATCACCTTCATTTTATTGAGGATGATGTGTGCACGGAGGCGGAGGGCATTGGTAGAGTAGTTGTGGAATACACGGTTATAAATCTCGTCCTTATCAATATTCTTTGCAAGAAGCTGACCGATAATATAGAATATCTCTGGGCGTGACGAATTATAGGTGAAACCACCTGTGTCGGTCATCATACCACAATAAATGCAGGATGCACATTGAGTTGTCATCTTCTCGTAACCATCTAATTGACTAATCAGACGGAAGACAATCTCACATGTACTTGACATTTCTGGATGTGAGACTGTCAATGCGTTGTTTGTTTCAGGTTCTAAGTGGTGGTCGATGAGTAGGCGAGGGGCTGTGGAAGACTCCAAAACTTCTTGCATTGCATCTACACGTGAGTTTTGGTTGAAGTCAAGACAGCAAACGAGGTCAGCTTCCTTAAACGCCTTCTCAACCTCCTTTGGTCGTCTGTCATAACGAATAACGGAATTATGTCCCGGTAGCCAATGCAGGAAGTCGGGTGTAGCGTCAGGCATACATACCTTGATATTGGTCTTACCAATCTGGTTTAGGTAATGCATCCATGCCAGTGACGAACCTGTTGCGTCACCATCTGGTGACTTGTGAGCACAGATTACTATGTTTGTTGCATTGGAAAGAAGATTACGTAGTGTTGCAATTTCTTCTTGATTCAATAGGTTTAATTCCATTATAGCTGTAAACTTTCGTGTGTGTTTGAAAGGTGTTTGGGTGTTATACCCGATGTGTGTAGAGATGAGAGAACTAAAAAGCCCTGCCTGGATACTCGTCTTACATCTTGAAATAGTGAAGAATGTATGCGGAGATAGTACCCAGGCAGGGTTATGAATTAGAACAATTTAGCTGGATATGTACCATCATCAACCAGTGACTGAATCTTTTCAACCACGCTCTGACGATCGGCAGCGTATGTTACGCCAAACCATTTGCTGGTAGTGTCAAGCACCTTCACGGTAGATGTACCATCGTTGATGAGCTTGTTTACCATTAATGGGATGAAGTATTCAGACTTCTTATTCTCCATGTTCTTTGGATCAGAGAGGAACTCCTTGAAGTATGCCTCGCTGTACTCGAAGTAGTCTGGTGTGAAGCCCCATACATTCATAGAAACAGGAGTGTTCTCACCTACAGCTACCCACTCACCATTGTCGTCTTTATACTTGATTTCGCCATCGCGACGCTCAATCTCCGTACGCTCAACAACAGTTGTCAAGTTTCCTTCAGCATCTGTAGAGCAGATACCACGAGCAACAGTACCATTCTCGCTCAGTGTGTTACCTACGCGGAAACCAACCATTGCATACTTGTCTCTTGCACCTTCTGGGAGGTCAGCAAGGAACTTACCGATAACCTTGAAGCAATCACGGTTATAGAAGTCATCGCAGTTGATAACGCAGAATGGCTCTTTGATAACATCTTTTGCCATCAATACCGCATGGTTTGTACCCCATGGCTTCTCACGACCTTCAGGTACAGAGAATCCTTCTGGCAGTGCATCGATACTCTGGAAAACAAGTTCTGCAGGGATATGGCCCTCATACTTTGAAAGAACTTGGCTGCGGAACTGCTCCTCGAAATCCTTACGGATAACAAAAACAATCTTACCAAATCCAGCCTGGATAGCATCATAGATAGAGTAATCCATAATGGTCTCACCATTAGGACCCAGTTCGTCGAGCTGCTTCAGCCCACCGTAGCGGCTTCCCATACCTGCCGCAAGGAGTAATAATGTAGGTTTCATTTTCTTTTTTATATCGTTAAATTATATATTATGTTCTGAATGCAAAGGTAAGAAAAATATGGGATATATAATTATTTTATGTTATGAATTATGAGAGTTAAATATGTTGTTCGTTTTTAACTTTTTCAAGTTTAATTCAAATCACTCGTTATACCCTAACATTTATCATTCTTATTTAGAATGGTATTGTTTATTACTATCTTTCATTTTCTTATCAATATTTCGTCTATCTTTCTAATTTTTCATACTCTACAACGCTATATTACAAAGTATTATGTCATATAAAGGTGCCCTTATTTATAAGTTTTCTGAAAGGTAATAATATTCTTGGTGTTTTGAATTTTATTTACATTATTTCTTGTTTTACATCTTTAAAAATAAGCAAAAAATACTATTTTGAGTGCTTTTGTAACTCTCTTGTTATGAATTAGTTACAAGGTTAGATTTTAAAAGGTGCTTACTTGGCTTTCAAAAGGGCGTTAGTAAGACCTCAAAAGGGCATCTTTTGCAAGTCAATTAGGCGTTAATTTGAATGCAATTTGTGCTCTTTTAAAAATGATTATATGAAAAAATATGACAAAAGGGTTGTTTTTATTCTTTCTCTGACCGTATGATTAGCGTCCAAATGGAAGTAATAGAGTGGGGAAGTGTTAGGCACGTTTCATGAGAATAGCGCGCTCTTTGGGTGAGAACTTCTCAATTGCATAGCGTAGCATGGTACGGGGCATGTCTGCTCGATGGCTCATCACGTAATCATAAAGTCGCTCAGAATCGCGCTTCCCAGCTTCGCGAAGCATCCAACCAATAGCTTTGTGCATGAGGTCGTGTGGGTGCTGCATCATGAGGTCGCTAAGTGCATAGGTGTCTTCTAATTGTCCTTTACGAATGAATGCGTATGTTGATACGATAGCGATACGATTATCCCATAGTAGTGGACTTTGAGCTAAATGATAAAGAATGTCACGTGATTTGTCAAGTAAGTATTCGCCTATGATGAAGCGACAAGATAGGTCAATAAGGTCCCAGTTATTGATTCGCTTAGTTTGAGAAAGGTAAAGATTGAATAGCTCTTTGCGTAAAGCTTCGTCTTTTTTCTTACTATTCTCTACCATTATGATTAAGGCACAAAGGCGCACTTCATGCCATTCTGACTGTATCAGCTCCCGTATCTCCTCTATGGATATGTCTTTGTGTAACTTGGCAATAGCTCTGATATTGGGTACGGTAACACCTAAGAAACGGTCGCCTTCACCATATTCTCCTTTGCCAGCCTTAAAGAACTTAGGGAATATCTCTCGCTTCTCCGCATCTGATAGTGCTTGAAGTTTATTTGTTATAGTCTTGGTAAGTTGCTTCATTGTTAACCCTTTATTAATTTATCAACTTCTTTTCTAATGCAAAGATAATTATTTTCTTTTGTTTTTAGTCGAATAGGTAAGAAGAACTGACAGATTGTCAGTAAGTCCTTTTGGCATAGTTTTCGTATAATTGAAGGCGAAATGACTTGGTGACAGGTCATATACAGAATGAAAATTAAAATCTTAAAACATATACAATTATGACAATTAAACCTTTAGCAGACAGAGTCCTCGTGCTTCCAGCACAGGCAGAAGAGAAAGTTGGTGGTATTATCATCCCAGACACAGCCAAGGAAAAACCACAGCGTGGTAAAGTTGTTGCCGTTGGTAATGGTACTAAGGATGAGGAGATGATTCTCAAGGTTGGCGATGAGGTTCTCTATGGTAAGTACGCTGGTACTGAACTTGAGAATGAGGGTGAGAAGTATTTGATGATGCGTCAGAGCGACGTGTTGGCAGTTGTTGAGTAACACTTCTCCTATTCTCTCTTTATAAAAAGGTCTTAAAATAGCTGTAGTTTGGCTATTCTGTTATATCTTGTAGAATGATGTTATACATATAAGAGATAAAAAAGAATAGCAAACAACGCATAAATAAACAATCAAAATAAGGAATAAAGAAAATGGCAAAAGAGATAAAATTCAATTCAGACGCACGTGAACTCTTGAAGAGTGGTGTTGATCAGTTGGCAAATGCAGTGAAGGTAACACTCGGTCCTAAGGGGCGTAATGTTGTTATCGGTAAGAAGTTTGGTGCTCCACAGATTACTAAGGACGGTGTTACCGTTGCTAAGGAGGTAGAGCTTGAGGATAACTTTGAGAATGCTGGTGCACAGCTTGTTAAGAGTGTTGCAAGCAAGACTGGTGATGATGCTGGTGACGGTACAACAACTGCTACTATCCTCACACAGGCAATTGTTACTGAAGGATTGAAGAATGTTACAGCAGGTGCAAACCCAATGGACCTTAAGCGTGGTATCGACAAGGCTGTAGCTAAGGTTGTTGATCATATTAAGACTTCTGCAGAGGTAGTTGGTGACAACTATGACAAGATTGAGCAGGTAGCTACTGTAAGTGCTAACAACGACCCTGAAATTGGTAAGTTGCTCGCAGATGCTATGCGTAAGGTGTCTAAGGATGGTGTTATCACTATCGAGGAGAGCAAGACTCGTGAGACAAGTATCGGTGTTGTTGAGGGTATGCAGTTTGATCGTGGTTACCTCTCTGGTTACTTCGTAACAGATACAGATAAGATGGAGTGTGATATGGAGAACCCATATATCCTCATCTACGATAAGAAGATTTCAAACGTTAAGGACTTCCTTCCAATTCTCCAGCCAGCAGCTGAGAGTGGTCGTCCATTGTTGGTCATTGCAGAGGATGTTGACTCTGAGGCATTGACAACATTGGTTGTAAACCGTCTTCGTGCAGGTTTGAAGATTTGTGCTGTTAAGGCTCCAGGCTTTGGCGACCGTCGCAAAGCAATGCTTGAGGATATCGCTGTATTGACAGGTGGTGTGGTAATCAGCGAGGAGAAGGGTCTTTCACTTGATAAGGCAACTCTTGAGATGTTGGGTACAGCTAAGAAGGTTACCATTTCTAAGGACAACACAACAATCGTTGATGGTGCTGGTGAGAAGGAAGCAATCAAGGACCGTGTGGCTCAAATTAAGAACGAGATAGCAGCTTCAACAAGCTCATACGATAAGGAGAAGTTGCAGGAGCGCTTGGCTAAGCTCTCTGGTGGTGTTGCTGTTCTCTATGTTGGTGCTAACTCTGAGGTAGAAATGAAGGAGAAGAAGGATCGTGTTGACGATGCTCTTTGCGCTACTCGTGCTGCAATGGAAGAGGGTGTCGTTGTTGGTGGTGGTACCACTTACATCCGTGCTCAGGAAGCATTGAAGGACCTTAAGGGTGAGAATGCTGACGAGCAGACAGGTATTAATATCGTTTGTCGTGCTATTGAGGAGCCTCTCCGTCAGATCATCGCTAATGCAGGTGGTGAAGGTGCTGTTGTAGTAAATAAAGTTCGTGAGGGTAAGGGTGATTATGGTTACAATGCTCGCAAGGATGTTTATGAGGACCTTCGTGCTGCAGGTGTTATCGACCCTGCTAAGGTATCTCGTGTTGCACTTGAGAATGCAGCTTCAATCGCAGGTATGTTCCTGACAACTGAGTGTCTTATTGTAGACAAGGTTGAGGATACTCCAGCTATGCCAGCTGCTCCAGGTATGGGTGGTATGATGTAATAAGCGTTTTATCAAGATATTATAAAATAAAAGGAAGACATTTATAGCGTCTTCCTTTTATTTTTTTAATTGTCTCAATAATATATATTCCTTTTAGACAGTTCTATTTTTTCAAGATAGATAAAAGTGACATGATATTTTCTGCATAAAATAAAAGTTATAGCGTTTGATGCAAAAAAGCCCTAATAGAAGAGTATAGTTTCTTTACTTCAAAAGGAGCATGAGTTATAATGAAGACTTCGCCTGTATTATTAATAGCCATATAATCTCCATCATTTAAATTCTTAATCGTATAATATGTATTTCCTTCGATCTGGAGTTCATTAATATCACCTATATCTATTTTCTTTAGTTCTTCTGGCGAAAGTTTTTGCGAAAGCATTTGTATGATGTCTTTCTTTCCGTTTGAATGATTTGCATAATTATTTTCTTTCAGTGTATTAAGAGAAACTTTATGCCAATCTAAATGGTTATATTTAGAATTAAAATAATAGCCAATTATTGTACCAAACGAAATATATAGTTGTACTTCTACATATTCTCGTTTTTTCTTGTTCCAAATATAAATACCTGATAATGTTACTAATTCTGGATATTTATAATTACTATAGTCATAGTATTCTCTATTGAGAACCAAGTTGTAGAATCCCTTCCCATAAAGTTTATTTTTACATTTTCCTATAATGAATCTGCTATTTATTTGCTTTATTAGAAAGTCCCATTTAGTTGGCAAGATACAAATTACATTTTTAAGAAAGTAGAAATCCTGCTCCTCTATTTTATTTTTATTAAAAAGACTAAACATCTTATTTTGTTTTTGCTCATTATTCGTATACGGTCCAGCTTTCGTAAGTAGCACCATAGACATAAGTCCTAATATCTTCCACACTTACAATGACAACTCCTATTTTCGTAAAAGTCGGCAGAGAGTTCTTATATTTAGAAGATACGCTTGTCTGATTTTCAAATAGTGTAAACCCCATTACTTATTTATGCTTAAAGATATTATTTTTCAAGGGCAAATATACAACTTTATTTCGTAAATGTACTTTTAAGCAATAAGAAAATAGGCTGGTATATTATGTGTTATTTCCAAATGTTACATATGGAATTACTATGAAAAACCTAATCTAAATTGAATTGCTGTCATTTTTTACATTCTGCGTAAATTGTTTATTGTTAGATGCTTAGTTGGAGAAAAGAGGTGATAGGAGTGAAAGCACAATAGAAAAGGTGTGTAGTTCTCTTTTGTATTTTGAATTGTAAAGATATGTCGATCCGTAGCGTGTATAGATGTTTGGCAGTAAGGATATTTAAGGCAATTATACGTCAATTTTAATATGAGCTTGTTAGAATGTTGTATATAATATCTCTTATTTTGTCAATGTCAACAAAGTTTTTTTAATATTATGATATAGATAGACATCCCCAATATAATACATATCGGTAATATTAAGAAGAAGCAATAAGTTGGGATTATCCTATTAAATTTATGCTGGGAATATTTCTTATACAAACGCTCTACCATCTTCTTATTTCCATATTTCATTGTAACAAAACCTAAGATTGAAATGAAATATAAAATAAAAAACGCGGTATTAATTCTACCACCTTTCCGTGCTATCTCGAGTACGACACCTGCTATCGGAAGAAGAACAAACATAAGTACGCATGATAAATACAAAATACTATTTAACATAGCAGAATCATGTTTTGCTTTATAAACCATATGTATTCTAAAAAATATATAATTTATAATCATCTGATTCTATCTTATTACCAGTTAAGTACTCGACCATTTATATTGTGTTCCACCCTATAACGTTTAGCTTCTTTCCTCATTGGAATCAATCCCATGAAATCTAAGATTCTAATAGGATTCGTATAGACCGTTTAACGTAAGGTTCATTGATAACAGACGCTTACGCTGCTTGTCGTAGGTATGGATAGTTTCCGTATCATTGTCAAGATTTATGTAGCTCGTTTGACCATTCTTATTGTAACCTATCCTGTCAATAATAACGCTTTCATTCCCCTCCTTATTGCTCGTAAGCCAATAATTATAGAGGAAGTTCAGGGATTAGGATTCTTGATTTATTCTTCGATACGAGTTTTATGTCAAAACTATTTCTTCTTTTTATTAAACTATCTCCTACCTGAACTGTATGTAGATCCCACTTTGAAGAAATATCTAATTTAAGAATCTGTCCCTTTCTATCGATACCATAAACATAATATTCGCGTGCTTCTTTCTTTATGCTCAAGACTTTCACACAATATGATTGCCCTTTAACGTATTGATTATAAGAGTTATTACTCAGATCATCTTGTTTAATAAAAATAAAAAAGAGAATAACACAGAACATTGGCCATAAAAAACGTTTTCTTAAAAGAAAGGTATTCATGGGCAACCTCCCTTCCTTGATACATCCAAACGTGCTGGCTTTACATTTAAACTCACTCCATATGACTTTGACAAATTAGTTTCATATAAAAGTCCCAAGTTTCCTACAGATAAGCCATTTAACATCCCAAGACCTATATAACTATCAAATGAGTTTAAATCATTTTTGTTTAGATACTCGTACATAACAAAAATTCTTATTTATATTCAGTAAAACAAAAAACCTTCGACTTTCTTTTGTATCCCACGTCGGTAAGAATCTTGCTTAATTGTCCATTCTCATAAATCATATTATTCTATTTGTTTGTATTTTAAATTATCAGTTTCTGCAAATATAAAAAACTAATTTTAGAAATCAAAGTTTGATGCTTACTTTTTATTACAGTTCCTAATAACAAACGACATACATTCCGTTAAAACACTTATAGATAGTACAAATGTAAACTTCGCCTTGTTGAGTTTCGTCAGCGACGTTGGGTTGGCGGCATTCGTGATACCGAGGATATTATCCACAGTATCATAACGATACCTATTTCCCATCACAGTCTGACTATCCGCTGTAAGCTTCATCACCTGCAGACGTTCACACTGCTTATCATAGGTATAGGTAGTCTCCGTGCCATTACCGAGTTTCGTATAGACCGTATGACCCTCCTTGTCGTAACCTATCCTGTTACCAATAACGCTCTGATGCCCCTGTTTATTTCTCGTAAGACGCTCAACCTGTCCGGCAGCATTGTAGTGATAGGTAACCACTTCACCATCAGGATAAGTTATCGTCTGCACACGGTTCCAGCTGTCATAGGAGCATTATAGGTATAGGACATAAAAAATAATTATCAGCTGTACATGTGGTTCGAAGACTAAAACTCTTCTATTATCTTTGCTATTTCTTTATCAATCTTTTCTATTTTAGGACAAAAAAAAGTTCTCTTATACATTTTTCTAAATATAAGCACATCTGTTATATTATTTTTTATCCAAAGTTCAAAGACGACCAGAAGGTCTAATGATAGTTTTTTTCCTGTATAATCTGTGATTAGAACATCATAATCACCTATTCGTTTATACACTTGATTCCCATTTGGATATAGAGTATATCCATTATTATTAAAAAACTTGATATTTCTCTTTATAAAATATGAATATTCCATAATAACGATTATTTTGTAGAAGGAACATATCATAGTCCTGGTATAATAAAAATAATAGCAGGGTCAGCCCCATGTTTTATAGCATTGTCTATATTCTTAGTACCATTTTCCCAAGTTGGTCGAACAACAGGCTCAAAGCCTAATCCCCATAGAGTGCCATAATTGGGGATATATGAAGGCGTTTTTATAACTCCTTCTGTTAGATAGTATAATTGATCTTGGATAGTACTATAAGTGATACCCTTATAAAGACTTCCTCCAATATCCAATGTTGTAAGTACCGCTGCAGTCCGTCCAAAGATGTTAGAATACCTTGTAAACACTGGGAGATTCTTACTTAAAGTTTGATTGACAAGCTGGGAAGTATTTGCGTTTCTCCATATTTTGCCTGTCTGATCTATTTGAGTCAATCTTCCATTATATAAATATTGAGTAAACATGAAATTGTACATTTTAGAAATATCCTTTGTCTTTTTATATGCTGCAATATCGGCAAACTTTAAAACCTCTTTATAGCTAAAAGCTTTATTCATCTAAACAATAAAATATCGAATAAATAGCTGTAGGCTTAAGTCCCATAGAAAAGATTTCCTTTTTCGACAAATGACTTACAGACTCTGCCTCTTTAAGAACAACAAACTCCTTTTCTTCTAACATCTTTTTTAAAGTAAAAGACAGAGTTGTTTTTTCCCTTTCAGAGCTATGCTGATGTATTTCATAAAAAATAACATCACCCGAAAAATAGTAACAACATATTAATTGACTGCGACGATTCTTAGGATAGTAAAACGCACCTGCGGAATGTACAAGAGTACCATCATATCCATATTCAAGATCAGATAAATAGAGATCTCTTTTATAAATACCTCTTTGTGCATCCAAAGCAAAATCCATATTAAGAAATTTCCGATATTCTAAAGTGTCAAAAGGATTGGTCCATTTACGAATCGTAGAGTTATCTTCTATCCTCATATAGAACGGATAAGTTTTCCCTTTTATCGAAATTGTATGCCCATTACGTATATAACATAATCCGTCCGAGGATAACTCGTAATAACCTTTTATAATCGCTTTTTCTACATGGATGGATTTAAAAGTAGTCTGCGCATTAAGCACTATTGCGGATATCAGGAAGAGGATAACCCAGGCTGTTTTATTTCTGTATTTCATAATTTCTATCTACATGAATATTTACTGTTACTTTAGAAGAATGATTATTAGGTACTGCTTGCAATATCAATCGAATACCATATGAAACCTCCTGTGGACTTATTGAACGTTTTTGTGCGGATGTCATTATACCTCCCTCCTTTGAATCCCTTCCTAGTGGGTCTTTTTCTGGCATACTTATTCCCATTTCATGATCATGTTCAAGCCCCCAAGAGTGACCTATTTCGTGCTGTAAGGTTTGCCCTTTATTATTTGGCTTTAAAACCCCTTCTCCTAATGTGATAATGCGATTTGCGGGGTTGTATTCTCCAGCTGCATCTCCACTTCTCCCATGGAAATCTTCATTTCCTACTATAGCATTGGCATTTTTATCTTGTTCCAAATGCTGGTTTATCTCATCCATTGAACTACATCCAATGAATTCTTGATTAAATTTTACATTCCATTCAGATTGATTGTAAGAAACTTTGAACCCTTCCATTCTTCCCCAGCCTGAATCTGAGTTGATCTCAAAATCAGATTTCCAACCACCAGCGCCTTTAAATACAGCTTTTCTTCTTAGTAAGTCATCATTTACATTATAATAGAATTTCTGATTTATGATAATACTATGATTCTCGTAGTCAATGACAGCTACTCCATCTTTACCGTTCATATCCATAAATGCTATTGGATTGTTCTTACAATAAATATAAGAGCCAACATTATCGTATTTCTCTGCCAACGGATCCACACACATCCATCTTCCCAGCACAGCATCATAGTGGCGTGCACCATAATCATACCAATCCAATCCGTGCATACGATCAAGTTCCTTACCGTTGTACTTGTAAGGTTGTGCGCCTCCACCTGTACTCTCACCCATCAGTCCACCAAAGGCATAGTAATGATTCACTTGTTCCACTTGTCCATGCTCATCTATCACTACACGGTTGTTTCCAAGGTGGTCCTGCAAGTAGTAATGGTATGTTGGAGTGGAATTTGCAAGTGTGATGTATCCCACGTCAGTAAGAATCTTGCTTAATTGTCCATTCTCATAAATCATATTTCCACAGTAATCGGTTTTCAGCGTTAAAGCCACATTAGTAGATAGAGGCGGAACGATGCTGCCCATAGGTACAAAGAGGTTAGTCTTCGAGGTTTTATAGGTGACAGAGAGTTTACGTCCTGCCAGTCTAAAAGGTTATTGTTCTATTTGTTTGTATTTTAAATTATCTGTTTCTGCAAATATAAAAAACTAATTTTATAAATCAAAGTTTGAAGCCTACTTTTTTATTGTAGTTTTCAAATGACAAGCGGCATTCACCCCAACTAAATATTGTAAGGTAGCTTCGATTATTACTGCTGATGTCTATCATTGGGGGGATTATAGCACACAGATAATAAGACAAAAGAGGAATATCCTTGCGGATATTCCTCTTGTTGTTTCAAGTGATTCGCATGGGGACTGTAAGATTTCTCATATACATCTGTAAATAAAGCATTTATGAAAATATTTTATTTGCATGGTATCACAAAGGATACACATTTTCTGCAAAAACTAACAAACAAATATCATCTTTTATATTAATTATGATAAGGTTCAGTCCCTATTGTTAAAATAAACGCGATACCTCCAAGTAAAACTCCCATAAACCAAATCCGTCATTAGAACTTTTAAGTAGGAATTTTCTGTTAATTCTCTATATTTTAGCAAAATTATATGACTTAGCTGTTGTTGTTGAGTCCACCTTCTAAACTTTTGTCAGCGGTTCACTCATCCGTCCGAACGACATCACCATATCATACGATAAAGTATAAAAGAATCATCCCTTATGAGTATTTCTATTCTTTATATCTTAAAATACTTCCTATAAGTAAAATGAAACTGTTTTTCATCTGTAGTTTTTGATAGTACTTATTTATAAGTTATACGTACGCTATCTACATAATATACATCAGGAAAAGGTTCCTTTAGCAAAAATCGTACTACGATATGATTGATAACCGAGTCTCCGTATTTGTAAAAAAATATATACTTATATATAATAACATCTGCACACCCAAAAAATAAGCAGAGAGATAGTTGATGCATTAAAAAAAAATATATAGTTTTTATTTACATAAGCCATATTATTTTAATCTTTTTAAATAGGGATTAGCATTTCCAAATCGTATAAAACCATTTACAGTCGCAACCGTATCTATTTTTGTGGCACAACTATTTTGATGTACTTTAGCTTCTCTAATATAATCTGTGATTAATGGGAGAAGGGTATGTAATATTTTTATTTCAGATGTTGAAAGAGAATCCTTTGCTACGCTTAAGTAATCCAAAAGCTTATCTTTTGTTCCGTTTCTATATAAAAGGATTGAGAAGATTCTTGTATTTATGATTTTTTTACCTGGCGTGACTTGGTACTCTATACCTATACTACCCATTAAAGAATCTATAGGAAAAGGTTTGTCGTATGTGATCTCATAGGGGGGACAATCTATAGGGTCTGTTATTTTTACGATCTTATTACTAGATTCACAACTCAACATTATTATAGAGATTATGAATACAATTAAATAAAAATTATTTCTTTGTAGCATTAGTTATTATATTAAATATTAAAGAAGTCTCAGTATTTACTATTGGATGATCATTATATACTCCTTTTGAATTGGCTTTTGAACCTAACTTAAATGTAGAAACCGCCTTCTGAAAGTTCACTTTCATATCATCACCATAACTTAACTTCTCAATAGCGTTTGAATATATATTGCCTTCTTTGGAATTATTACCTAAAGGCCAACTGCCAAACATATATTGAAATGTATATGCCTCTACCTCTGCATTTACAGTAGTAAGACTAGTCTTATTTTCTCTTTGATAGCCATGGAATAATTCATGCGCTAGAGATTTCCATTGATCACTAAATTTTTTATTTAACAATTCTGCCGCTTTAATCTTGCCACCGCCATTAATGTATTTTGAATTAGAAGAATAACTAAACTGCATCATATTATTTTCTAGGTTCACCGTTTCATTAACAATATCATAGCTATACTCTGATTTTATAAGCACATCTAAAACAGTCTTTGCATGTTCATACCCATAAATTTGATTAAGTGCATCTATTGTTGAATTTGCGAATTCATTATCAACATGATTATTCATGTTTACTGAATATGGAATTGAATGTTCTTCTCCTTTACTATCAGTATAATGAATATCTATTTTTCTCCCGTCGGAGTCAATTAGCTTTATAGGATTCCCTGCGCAATATACATAATCACCAATAGCTTGATATTTCTCTGCCAACGGATCCACACACATCCATCTTCCCAGCACAGCATCATAGTGGCGTGCACCATAATCATACCAATCCAATCCGTGCATACGATCAAGTTCCTTACCGTTGTACTTGTAAGGTT
>ERZ1699231.13-NODE-13-length-125688-cov-9.210503_pt1 | contig 125688 bp, 116 predicted proteins | sample MGYA00581551_ERZ1699231 | MGnify/ENA primary metagenome ERZ1699231 (study PRJEB42319, sample SAMD00040326) | human oral metagenome | material: saliva | host: Homo sapiens | study: EMG produced TPA metagenomics assembly of PRJDB4115 data set (Metgenomic analysis... | reverse complement strand
AAATATTGTTACAGCAAATGGTGTCGGTCATTTGGAATTCACTCAAAAAATGCTCTCACTTCTGAAAGCCAATACCTCGGAAAAGATTGCAGCTTGGTATGACTTTTATAAGAATGGATTTGTAAAACAGGAGTAATTCTAACAAATAAAATTAATGGGGAAAGACTGTGGTAAAATGCATATGCCATTTTGATAATCTTACAGTTTGAAATAATTCATTAAAAATGACCATTTCTCTACTCGATTTTGAGTAAAGAAATGGTCTTTTCTCTATTTTAGGAAAAACCTACTTATAGTTGAAAGTTGTCAAGTTATTAATTTGCATTTTGACACACGCTCATTTTATATAACTTATTGTAATAAGCCAAAGAATAATAGTTTAATCTCTTAATCGGTACAAACCAATCTCAGAGATAGCAGGTACGGCACGCACCTCACTGATGATAAGGCGCACCTCTTTAGCAGTCTCAACAGGGAACTTAAGCAAACGCTTATGGCCAACGGTCGTACCCTCTGTAACTTTCTTCCAGTTGCCCTTAGCATCCTTTACTTCGAGTGAGAACTTCTCCACACGCTGTCCCTTACGGATATCCTCTTGCACAGAAAGGACATTAAAGGTAGCAGGTTTATTCAGTTTGAATGAGAAGACAGCCTTACCATCCTTCATCTTTGGACGTACAGATGTATCATAATTATCGTCAATAACATTGCGACCCTTACCCTCTGAAAGCGCACAAGTAACCTTTGCCTTTGCCAAAAGATTATCAGTGAAGGTGTTTGCATACAACTGGCGGAAACCACGAAGACTTCTTATATCAGCCTCAGAGAGTTTACCTTCCTTATTAGGAGGGAGATTCAAGAGGAGTACACCATTCATTCCGACAGAAGTGAAATAGATGTCCATCAGTTCCTTTGGTGACTTCACCTTGCTATCCTGTTCCTCATGATAAAACCATCCCGGACGAATAGACACGTCAATCTCAGCAGGATACCAAATAAGTGACTTTGCCTTTTCAATCTTCTTACGACTACCAAGGTCTTGCCCCATCATATCACCAACAGGTGCAGTCAGTACTTCCTTCTGTGAGTTCTTTGCAATAGCATCCTGATCAAGATTGTCCTTTGGCACAACACTCCATTCCATCTCACGACCACGGCCAGTCTCTGTACCAACCCAACGAACATCAGGTCCCATAACTGCTATCACAGCTTCTGGCTGCAACTTACGAATAAGCTCATACCAACGTACGAAGTCATACACCTGCTTCTTACCATTTGGTCCTTCACCACAAGCACCATCAAACCACACTTCACTTATCTTACCATATTGTGTAAGCAATTCCGTCAACTGTTTAACAAAGAAGTCGTTATAAGCTTCAGTTCCATAAAGGTCTGAATTACGATCCCAAGGAGAGAGATAGACACCAAAGTCCATACCATACTTCTTGCAGGCATCGCTCACCTCACGCACAACATCACCTTTACCCTTCTTCCATGGAGAGTTCTTAACACTATGTTCTGTATAAGCCGATGGCCACAAACAGAAACCATCATGGTGCTTACAAGTAAGGATAGCACACTTAAAGCCTGCTGCCTTCAACTCACGTATCCACTGATCAGCATCAAGGTCAGTAGGATTAAAGATAGCTGGTGACTCCTTACCATCACCCCACTCTCTACCAGTATAGGTGTTTATACCATAATGCAAGAAAGCAGTAAGTTCCTGACGCTGCCAATTAAACTGACGAGCAGAAGGAACAACATTTGCTGCCTTACGAACAATTTCCGCAGGAGAATCTGTCGGATTGATTATTACAACGTTCTGCTCCTGAGCATGAAGCGTTGGAAGAACTACCGGCGAGAATAATAAGCTTGTACAAGCTATCGTTGCCTTAAAAAAATGGGAATAAGAATTCAGCCACATAATTATATAGGTAATGATTTATAAATGTAATTTTAATATTCTACGGCAAATTTAAATATTTTCGTCGAGAAAACCAAATTCATACATAATAAAACGCATTTATAAGCGTTATATATACAATGGTCTGAAATCAAAGAAGTGCAGTTCTCAAAACAAGAGGTCTATCGCATTGGTAAATTAAAGTTAAATAAAACCTTTTTGATAAGTAAAAACACCTCTTTAACTGTTTCTTTCTTTAGAAATCCTATATAAAGAAAATGAGTCTAAACCCTAAGAACCTAAAAGAGGAAAACAAAATGCTGCATAGTCCAGCAACATGGGTTCCTACGCTTTATTTTGCCATGGGTATGCCTTTCGTTGTGCTCAACATGGTTTGTACACTTATGTATAAAGGAATGGGAGTATCTGATAAACAGATAGCCTTTTGGACCTCTCTCATCATGCTTCCTTGGACCCTTAAACCATTATGGAGCCCGTTCTTAGAGATTTATAAGACAAAGAAGTTCTTTGTCGTATTGACACAGCTGCTTACAGGTGTGCTTTTTGCATTAGTAGCCTTTGCCCTTCATCTTCCTTTCTTCTTCCCCGTCACAATAGCGATACTTGCTGTTATCGCGATGAGTGGTGCTACGCATGATATTGCAGCAGACGGAACCTATATGTCTGTGCTCTCAAACGAAGAGCAAGCACGATGGATTGGTTGGCAAGGAGCATTCTATAATATTGCAAAAATTGCTGCGACTGGAGGATTAGTCTACCTTGCAGGTACGTTTATTGAACATTTTGGAGTAACAAAGGCATGGATGTTTATCATGTTTATTATCGCTACAATCATGTTAGTGATAGGCTGTTACCATATCATTATACTCCCAAATCCAAAGAAGACTACAACTGATTCTCCTAAAACATTAAAAGAATCGTTAGGTGAACTTGTTGAGGTATTTATCGACTTCTTCAAGAAGAAACATATTGTATATTATATCTTCTTCATCATCCTCTATCGCTTTGCAGAGGGATTTGTAATAAAGATTGTTCCTCTCTTCCTTAAGGCATCACGTGCCAAACAAGGTTTGGGATTAAGTGAACAAGAGATTGGACTCTGCTATGGTACCTTCGGTGCTGCAGCCTTCGTTATTGGCTCTATCCTTGCAGGCTATTACATTGCACGGAGAGGATTACAGAAGAGCCTCTTCGCCCTCGCATTAATCTTTAATATTCCATTTATTGCCTATACATTATTAGCTGTCTATCAACCAGAAAACCTTTGGTTGATTGGTGGTGCTATCGTTATGGAAAACTTTGGCTATGGCTTCGGCTTTGTTGGACTTCCACTCTTTATGATGCAGCAGATTGCATCGGGTAAACACCAGATGGCTCATTACGCTTTTGCAAGTGGTATCATGAACTTGGGTGTAATGTTACCAGGTATGTTGAGTGGTGTTTTCAGCGATATGCTCGGTTATCGACAGTTCTTTATTTTCGTATTGGTATGTACCATTCCAGCCCTGCTGATTACATGGTTTGTTCCTTTCACCTATCCTGACAAAACAAAGAAAGAACAGGTTGAAGCATAAGAAAAGAATAGATTTTATAACATAAACCAAAACATAATAATTAAAACCAAAAATTATGAGATTAATCATAGAACCTAATTACGAAAAGTTATCTAAATGGGCAGCAAACTACGTGATTGAGCGTATTAATGCTGCTAAGAATCAAGACAAGCCTTTTGTACTCGGTTTGCCAACTGGTTCTTCACCAGAGGGCATGTATGCTGAGTTGGTAAAGGCTTATAAAGAAGGTAAGGTAAGCTTTAAGAATGTTGTTACATTCAACATGGATGAGTATGTTGGTTTGCCAGAGAGTCACCCACAGAGCTATCACAGCTTTATGGCTGAGAACCTCTTTAACCACATCGACTGTCCTAAGGAGAACATCCATATCTTGAATGGTAATGCAGAGAACCTCGAAGCAGAGTGTCAGCGTTATGAGGAGATGATTCGTGAGGCAGGTGGTATCGACCTCTTCTTGGGTGGTATCGGTCCTGATGGTCACATTGCCTTCAACGAACCAGGCTCATCTCTCCGTTCACGCACTCGTATCAAGACATTGACCTCAGATACACGTATTGCAAACTCACGTTTCTTTGACAATGACCCTAACAAGGTTCCAGTACATGCACTGACAGTAGGTGTTGGTACAGTAATGGATGCTAAGGAAGTGTTGATTCTTGTAAATGGTCACAACAAGGCAGAAGCTTTGCGTGCAGCTGTAGAAGGTCCACTCACACAGAAATGGACAATCAGTGCTTTACAGATGCACGAGCACGGTATCATTGTTTGTGATGAAAGTGCAACAGACAAGCTAACAGTAGAAACATACAAATACTTTAAAGACATAGAAAAGGAGAACTTGTAATGAAACTGAATTTAAGTTCACAGATTGTACTCAATCAAATACCTGAGGAGTTTTATCGTCCTGCAACAGCTATCGAACGCTCTGAGATAACACGTTTTGAGAAGGTTCCTACTGATATCTTCCCAACAATTGAAGAAGGAGCTATCGACATTGCCAACCATCTTGAGACAGATATCAAGAAAAGAGAACAGGAAGGAAGAAAATATGTTATGGGCGTAGGCTCTGGTTCTTCCCTCACTCCTATTTTCCACGAGCTTATAAAACGTCATCAGGCTGGCAAGTTGAGTTTCAAGAATGTTGTTGTATTCAACGCATACGAATACTTCCCACTGAGCGAAGAAAACGTAAATCGTGGTATCAACCAGCTCAAAGAGCGTTTCTTGAATCATATTGATATTGATGTAGAGAACATCTTTACGCCAGATGGTACTATTGCTCAGAATGATGTACAGGAACATTGCCGCCAATACGAGCAGCATATTAAGGAATTAGGTGGTCTTGATGTTATCCTTTTGGGTATTGGCCGTATGGGTAATATCGCTACCAACGAGCCAGGTTCAAGCATTACATCTGCTTCTCGCCTTATCTTGATTGATGAGACATCACGTGAAGAGATGAAGATGAGCTTCGGTTCTCAGGAGTCAGTTCCTCCATGTTCTATCACTATGGGTGTTAGCACTATCCTCTCTGCACGTAAGATCTTCCTTACAGCATGGGGTGAAGAGAAAGCTGAAATTATCAAGAAGACTGTTGAGGGTAAGGTAAGTGATGCTATTCCAGCATCTTTCTTGCAGACACATAACGACGCACATGTTGTTATTGACCTCTCTGCAGCTGCTAAGTTGACACGTATTCAGCATCCTTGGCTTGTTGCTTCATGCAAATGGACAGATAAGTTGGTACGCTCTGCACTTGTTTGGCTTTGCCAGATTACAGGTAAGCCACTTCTCAAGTTGACCAATAAGGACTATAATGAGAATGGCCTTAGCGAACTCCTTGCGCTCTATGGTTCTGCATACAATGCAAATATCAAGATCTTCAATGATCTCCAGCATACAATTACAGGTTGGCCAGGTGGTAAGCCAGATGCTGACGATACTTATCGCCCAGAACGTGCTAAACCATTCCCTAAGAGAGTGATTGTATTCTCTCCACACCCTGACGATGATGTTATCTCAATGGGTGGTACCCTCCGTCGTTTGGTACAGCAGGGACATGACGTTCACGTAGCTTACGAGACATCTGGTAACATCGCTGTAGGTGATGAGGAAGTTGTACGTTTCATGCACTTCATCAACGGCTTTAATCAACTCTTTGCTAATGAGCAAGATGAGGTTATTAAGTCTAAGTACAAAGAGATTAAGGAATTCTTGAAGAACAAGAAGGAAGGAGACATCGACTCACAGGATATCCGTACCATTAAGGGACTTATCCGTCGTGGCGAGGCACGTACTGCTTCAACCTTCAACCAGATTCCTCTCGACCATGTTCACTTCCTCGATCTTCCTTTCTATGAGTCTGGTAAGATTGAGAAACTTCCAATGGGCGAAGCTGATGTGAACATTGTAAGAGAACTCATTACCAAGGTTAAACCTCATCAGATTTATGTAGCTGGCGACTTGGCTGACCCACATGGCACTCACCGTAAGTGTACAGATGCCGTTTTGGCTGCTATCGACCTTGAGAAGGAAGCTAAGGCGGAGTGGTTGAAGGATTGTCGTGTATGGATGTATCGTGGTGCATGGGCAGAATGGGAAATTGAGAACATCGAGATGTGTGTTCCTATCAGTCCTGAAGAGCTACGTGCAAAGCGTAACTCTATCCTCAAACACCAGAGCCAGATGGAAAGTGCTCCATTCCTTGGCAACGACGAACGTCTTTTCTGGCAGCGTTCAGAAGACCGCAACCGTGGCACTGCTAAGCTTTATGATGACTTAGGTTTGGCTTGCTACGAGGCAATGGAAGCATTTGTTGAATACAAGTTTTAGTACTTATAAGACAAACAAGAATTAATGTATAAGAAGATCTTATTAACTGTTTCCCTCTGCGCCTCACTCTTACAGGTTGGTGCAGTAGGAACAGAGAAGAGCAATAATATCAAGAACGATGATGGTTTTACCACCATCGTTTTTGATAGAGCAAACAGCCCTGTTCCTTATCGTATCCCAGCTATTACCGAGACACGTAAGGGAACACTGTTAGCAGCTTGCGACTTCCGCCTTAGTCATACCGACGTGGGATGGAACAACAGAAATGGTTTGTGGCAGATTAACATTGTTATGCGAACGAGTAAGGACTTTGGTAAGACTTGGTCTGACACTGTTTGCGTAGTACGCGGTAACGAACATGCAGCTGACCCTATCCGTACTGCTTTCGGTGACCCAAGTATCATTGCTGACCGCACGTCAGATAATGTATTACTTCACTGTGTAGCAGGTAAGAGTGCTTATCAGACTGCAACCCGTCAGAACCCACAGCATGCTTACTTCTTCCACAGTACTGATGGTGGTAAGACATGGGATAATGGAACAGACCTTACCGAGATGATTCATGGTCTCTACGATGGAAAGCTACCAAATGGTGGCAACCCAGATGGTATCTTCCTCACATCAGGTAAGATTATGCAGAGCCGTTACATCCGTAATGGCAAGTTCTATCGCCTTTACATCGCACATCCTATCCGCCAGAAAGGTGTTGACCGTTGCGGTACTTTCGTTATCTATTCTGACGACTTCGGTCGCACATGGCACGTCTTAGGTACTCCTTCAAAGGCTCCTTCTATTGCTCAGGATGAGTCAAAGGTTGAGGAGATGCCAGATGGTAGCGTATTACTTAGCTGCCGTGACGTTTACGGAGGCAGACGCTTCAACATCTATACTTACAAAGATGCTGCGAAGGCTACAGGTAGTTGGGGCGAAGAAGTTATGCCACAGAATATGACTGGCAAGCAGGTAAATGCCTGCAATGGTGGTATTCTGATTGTTCCTGCAAAGAGAGTTGCTGACGGTAAGAAGCTTTTTGTAGCCCTTCAGTCAGTACCACTTAGCGCACGACGCGACAGTGTAGGTTTCTTCTATAAGGAGTTGGCAGCTTACGCTGACTATTCTACAGCAAAGGCATTGGGTAGCAATTGGAAGAAAGGTCTGCGTGTAACAGACGAGTCTTCATGCTATTCAACAATGGTTCTTATGAAGAATCAGCGCATCGGCTTCCTCTATGAGGTACGCGGACAGAATGACGGCTATGACATTGAGTTCAAGAGTCTGTCATTGAAGGCGATTACTAATGGAGAATATGACATTCTTCCTTACGTTGATCGTTCCAAGTACGTGGTTGATGCAGCTAAGGCACACCAGACCAAAGCACCACTTGCAGTAAAAAAAAAGCAAGTGAAAAGAAAGAAATAACAGCCTGGAAAGGCGAACGTATTGGACTTGAGTTCCCATTACCAGAATCGGTAAAGGGCAACTTAAAATTAACTATGAGCTGTAGCAATCGACTCCTGTCGACTGCTACAGCTCATTTTCTTTCTGCCGTTATCACTGATGATTTCCAAAACTGTGGTAATCACCCCGACTCCTTACAGACATGGCTCATGCCCGACATCATTGGCGATGATAGCATAAAGGCTGATGATTCTATGTATGGCAAGTCTGCATGGTGCACAATTGAGATTCCTCAAAACATTAAGGCAGGTAGCTACAAATTAAACCTACTGCTACAACAAGATGGTAAGACTGTAAGCACCATCCCATTCACAATCAAAGTGCTCAATCGCAAGCTTACCCTCTCTGACAACTTCCATCTCAACTTCTGGCAACAACCCTATGCTGCGAGCAGATACTACGGTGTAGCTCCTTGGAGTCAAGCACATCTCGACATCCTCCGGCCTTATATGCAGTTGCTTGCACGTGCTGGACAACGTAACGCTTCAGCCATCCTCTTCTACGAACCTTGGGGCGTACAGAGCAATGACAAGTTCGATGCGATGATTGAAACGACACGAAAGGCAGATGGTACATGGTCGTATGATTATACAGCCTTCGACCGTTGGATTTCGTTCCTCGACTCTTATGGAATCAATGGAGATATCAATTGTTTCTCAATGGTGCCTTGGGACATGACTTTCACCTATTATGATGAAGCCTCGAAAAGCTATAAGGAACTTAAAACGACAACTAATAGCAAAGAGTACAGCGACTTATGGATTCCGTTCTTACGTTCCTTTGCTGCCCACCAGAAGGAGAAAGGTTGGTTTGACAGAACAGTCATAGCAATGGACGAACGCGCCCTCGATGCTATGCAAGACGCCTACCAAATTGCGCAGGAGGCAGCACCGGGTATCAAGATGTCATTAGCAGGAAACTACCACAAAGAACTTGTCGATAAGATCTATGATTATTGTATTGCTTGGAAGCAGCAGTTTACACAAGAAGACCTTGCTTTGAGAAATTCAAAAGGTTGGATTAGCACCTCCTATACCGCCTGTCCCGATGCCATGCCAAATGTTGGCAGCAACAACGAGCCGATAGAAGCAACCTATCTCCCACTCTATTGTATTGCTAATGGCTTCAATGGTTTCCTCCGCTGGGCATGGATGAACTGGACTGATAACCCTATGTATGACAGCCGCTTTAAATTGTTCACACCTGGCGACACCTACATCGTATATCCAGGAATGCACTCAAGCCGCCGTTTTGAACATATAATAAGAGGTGTACAAAACGTTGCCAAGATTGAGACATTACGCAAGGAGTACAAGCAAAAAAGAAATCAGAAAACTTTACAGATGTTAGAAGATGCCCTTTCTCAATTCAAAAATCCAACACCAAACGAGGCTGAGCTGAGAGAAAATATATATAAAATTGAGTTACTACTCAATAAATAAACATTATAGGGAAAGGTCTTTCAAAACCCGAAGTGATTAAGCCAAAACAAATTAAGGAGGTATTACACAATACTACTATTATATTACGATGAAATTCTTTTCCTGTCATTTATAACAACTCAAGTAAGCCGATTATAAATTTACAAATTTACAGCATACATGAGATGATAAAAATGACAGGAAACGCATTTTTAATGGAATTACCCTATCATCGTCATATTGAGAAACTGAATTAGAATTATTCACAAATGGTTACATCATACACAATAAAAGAAAAAAATCATTTCAATCTAATAAATAATATCAAATGGACAAAAAGAGAGCATCTTACAACAAAAAAAACTATTTAAATTGTTCATATGTAGGAACTTTTATATCTTTGTAGCAAATAAACAACTTATAAAAATCAAATGGAAGACAAATTAGTTTCTAAACACATATTGGATGCAAGCCAATATGAAGGGAAAGGAAAATGGAAAGGAGTTATACAAGGATGGGTTGTATTCCTAATTATTTATGGCATTACACGCATACCAAACGTACAGCAAGCTATGTTAGACTTTGCTAATTCGATGAAAGGCGTAGCTTGGCTCTCATCTGGAGTAAACTTTATTATTCATGGTCTCTGGATAATTGCAATTCTTTTAGTAATAGGAACGCTGATAAAATGGAAAGAGAAACAGCCCTTCATGGAGTTACAAATCTATGAGGATGGAATCGGCTTTGTAACAATGTTTGGTAAATTGGAACGTGTAGAGCACAATAAAGTTTATTTCCACTACGGAAAATATCAAAAAAGCATTTTCATAGATTGTGCCGTATTGGGTATATCAGCCCATAACATTCCATGGGAGTACTTCTCACAGGCTGACGTTCTACACAAGAATCTTGAACGCTATGCGAACTGGGATATGCATAAGTATCAAAAGAATTAACCTACATTTCAACATTCACAAATGGAAATAAACACATATTACATAATGGCTGCACTTGTTATCTTGTGCGGAATCATAGCAATAGTCATAGGGGTATGGTACAATATCAACTACGGAAAGTTTACACCAAAGATTGAGATCTTCTCAGACGGGACTGGACGTATGCTTTTCCTTGGTGTCTCTGAGCGCTGCAAGAAGCAGATGGTTCGTTTCAACGCAGAGTATCAAGTTGGACAAATCATCAATTATCAAGGAAAAAAATATGTCATAGAAGAAATCAAGCCTATTACTACAATAGACGCTAAATATCTTGGTCCACGACATGGTCTTGCTGCGTACTTGAAAAGAGCATAACCCTTAACAAGTGAAAAATCGAGTAGAAAGAGAACAAAACCTTTCCTTTCTACTCGATTATTGTTTTTAATCTACACGTTTATAGTTCTTTTATTGGGTCTTCAGGATTTTGGAGTGATAAGGTTTGTCACTTAAGGTTAGGTTTCTTACGAAATGTCACACAGAGAAAAGGAGAAGACGGAGGATTATTTAACCCCAATCGATCATTAGACCACAATATGTATAATTCTTATTACTATGGTATTGTTTCCTAACATCTTTTATTTTCTTATCGGTATCTTGTATGTCTTTGTAACTTGACGTAGCCCGCTACGTCTACATTACAAAGTCAAATAATCTGATCGATAATAAAACAAAATATGTTTAGCCTCTAATGACCGATTTGGGTTAAAACAAAGCAATGGAAGTCACGGAGGTACCGTCGGTGCATAGAGTGACGGAGCTTGTTTATCAATGCTATTAGCAATTTATATACAAAGCGTTTACCTCAAAATAGTTATCAAGAATCTGTACGCTACACCTCCGTCATTCTTTGTGCCGTCGGCACCTCCTTAACATTGCGTTTACCTCCGTCCCCTCCGTGACTCCGTGTGCCTATTATATAAGACTTTTAGTTTATCACTCCATATTTCGAAAGAGCTCTTTTATTTGTAAATAAAAAAATCATCATAATAAAATAAAGAGATGCCTAATTGGATTCGAAAAGACGCCCAATAGGCTTGCAAAAGGTGCCCTTTTAAGGTCTTACTAACGCCCTTTTTAAATCCAATTAAGCACCTTTACAAATACACTCTTATAACTATCTGACTATATGATGATTACAAGAGTGACTAAAACTGTCATTTTGAGTATAAGAACAGCATCTCAAAGCGAAGATTTTTGTAAACAAATTTCCGTCAAACTGTTGCTAAAATAAACAGAGAAAAACAATCTATCTCTGCCACCACATTGGTGTTGCGTAATCGTCAGGACCACCTAAAAGTTCGACAGCCTTGTCGTAATTACTACGATTATTAATCTGTTGATTCTTATCAAAAGGTATTCTATTAGGTGTCAACAGCGTATAACCATTTGTTGCCTGTGGTACAGAGAAGATACGAGGATAACCCGTACGACGAATTTCGTTCCATGCTTCCTGTCCATTTGGGAACAAAGCAATCCACTTCTGTGTAATTAAACGCTCCATTTTCTCATCCATAGGCGCATTGTCATCCCATTTAATGGTAATCGTAGAAGCCTTTGCAGCTGCTCCACCAAAGCCACCTAAGGCATCTGCATAGTTAGCTTCTGTCGAGGTGTCATCCAACAAATAGTTTACAACACCATCTGCTCCCCATTGATTGAAAGACAGTGTTACGCCTCGTTCATAATACTCCTTGGCAGTACCACCGCCCATATTCCAACCACGCAAGACGCCTTCCGCCTTACAAAATGCCATTTCCGATGCAGTGAGCCATAAACTTGGTGTCGTTTCTTGCACATTGACTGTTGAATAAAGACGCTTAGCAACAATGTTACTCCCTATCGCTGCTCCAGCCCGACAACCAATATATTTACGCTGTCCTGCCGTCATAGGCTGTAGGAAATACATACTCATTCGTGGATCTTTATAACCAGTCATATAGCTTTCGATATCAGCACAGATACGACTGTCGCCCCATGAAACAGCAGTTGTCCACAAACCCGACTTATTATAACGAATAGCACAATTGTCCTCATTCCCTTCTATGACACCATCTCTCACCGCTTGTTCAGCTAAAGAACGTGCCAACGTTGGTTCTACATTACTGATACGCACAGCAATGCGCAATTTAAGCGAATTAGCAAACTTACGCCACTTATTGAAGTCACCCTTATAAACGAGGTCGTATGGTGCAAAGACTATCATTTCCTTAGCCAGTTGCGTGTCAGATGAGATATAAGTAGTAGCCTCGTTTAAGTCCTTTATCAGCTGTAAATAGATATCTTTCTGAGATGTATAAACCTCCGTATTATCTGCATTCATACTGAGTGGGAAAGGTCCATAGATATCTGTAAAGCGAAGGAAAGCCTGTGCACGCAGAATCAATGCCCACGCATAAGAAATATTCTTCTTACCATTCAGTTTGACAACCTCATCAAATGCAGACACCATAGGAGGAGCATAAGAAGCAGGCCAAGCACACCAAGCATTACTTGCATTAAAGAGCGTATGGTTCTTAGGTAATTCCTTGGTATAGGTTGTATAACGTCCCAGATAATTACCAACAAAGTCTATCATTGTTTGATAGGCATTTTCCTGCTCTGGAAAAGCCACTCCTTGCATCTGAATCAAGAATGAACCGACAGCGTAGTTATCACGCTTCAACTCCTCTGGTGATAGCTTACTGCCTGGTCGGTTAATATCAACGAATTCACCCGTACAGGAAGAAAAGACTGTCAGCAGACAGAAGAAGAATAACAGTTTCTTTCTACTCAACTTCATGATCTTAGAGTTTTACGTTGATACTAAAGCCCAATGAGCGTTGACTGGGCTGCATGAAATAATCAAATCCCTGATAATAAATATCTGTTGAGGAAGTTGCCTCGGGGTCAAAAGGTACCTTACAATATAACATCAAGAGGTTTCTTGCTGTCAAAGCGACTGACACCTTTGCGCCACGAATCAGTTTATCAAAGGTATAACCTAAATAAAGTTCCTTAATTCGGGCGTTAGTAGCACTGTAGACATACTCATCCCAAATCGGAGTCTCTCCTCCGACAACTGTATAATACTTCTCCGTAGAAACCAACTGATTGCCAACTGAAACACCACCATTGTTTCTCAGTTCTGCAGTCTTCTTAGAAACGCCATACGAATCCATAAAAGCTTGCGTCTGTGACACGCAGACACCACCTAAACGAGCCGTTATCAACATTCCAAGTTCTATTCCCTTCCATGAGAAGTTATTGCTCAAACCAAGTTGCGCCTTAGGTAAAACAGAACCAACTAACTTAGGTGAAGCTAACTCCATCTGCATCACCTGCCCATCGGAATTGAGCAAAACATTCCCTTGTGCATCACGCTTAAAATCTGTGAATGTATAGAGATCCCCCATCGTACCGCCTTGTGTCAATATCACCTCACACCCATTCAAACCACCTTGGCGCAAAGTTTCATTAGGATTATCAAGTAATCTAACAACCCGGTTACGGTTTGTACTATAAGTCATATTGGTTGACCAACGAAGATTACTCCACTTCTTGTTATAGCCAATGCTCAATTCTAAACCTCGATTCTGTACGTCTCCTGCTTGTATATACTCACGATTAAATGCACCACCAAGTGTAATCGAACGAAGGAAGGTTTGATTCTTCGTATCTGATTGGTACAACGTGAACTTTACAGACATAGCTTCTTTAAACAGATGTGCCGTCATTCCTGCTTCCCAAGAGTTCGTACGCTCTGGATAGAAGTTATCTGGAAACTTATAAGTAACCGTATGGTAAGTACCAGTAGAAGGAACATACTCATACCGCCAAGCAGAGGAAATATTAGGAGAAATGGCAGAACCCACTGATGCCCATGAGGTACGGAACTTCAAGAAGTCAACGAACTTTGGCAATTTAAACATCTTTGAAAGAATTGCCGACATACCCACAGAAGGATAGAAGAAGGACTGTTGGGCTGTATTACTAAGTGAAGAGTCCCAGTCGTTACGCCCTGTCACTGTCAGATAAACACGATCTTGCCAGCCTAACTCCACACTCCCAAGTACGGAATGAATTGCATGACGCGTGATATCAAAGATTGGACGGTTATCTCCCGACACTCTATTATAATCTATTCCATTAGGAGTAAAAATATTTGAAGGCGCCTTTAAACCTCCTTGAAAGCCTGACACGTCATAGGATGTATGTGAGAAAGCACTACCAACGTTTGCTACCAGCGAGAGAGTACCCCACCGTTTAGTAACGTCAGCCATAACATCTGCATAGAAAGAACGGTCATTTATCTTGCAATAACTATAATATCCGTAAGGCGAATGAGCGAAGATATCAAGCGTTGAAGCGTATCGTTTGTCTTCCAATTTATTTACAGCTTCATCCCAACGAAGTCTTCCTTCAAGGGCAAACCAATTCGTAAGATGATACTTCACACCAAGGTCAGTGAGGTATCTGTTACGCTTTGTTGTCTTCAACATACGGTTCGTAACCCAATAAGGGTTTTGCATCTTCAAGTCATCTCCATAGTTCCAGTTCTGCAAATTGATATTACGCACTGCATCATAGGTTTCAAACTCCTTTATAGCATTAAAGTTCTCACCACGCGGAAAAAGATAAACAGAGGTCAGCGGATTGAAGTATTGCCCCTGTGCCAACATATTCTTGTCATTTTCTCTGACGAACTTAAAGGAGAAAGTTAGCCTTAACTTATCCTCCAATGCGGTAAATACGTTTTTAAATGTGAGGTTATAACGTTGGAAATCGTTGTTAGGAATAATACCAGACACCGTCGATGAACCTAAAGATAGGTATACTTGATTACGCTCAGTACCTGCCGTCAGACTTGCATTATTCGTAAAGTTGACTCCTGTACGGAAGAAATCCTTTGGCGTGTAACCACCAGTACCCGACGTATTCTTCGTTCCCCATGACTTCATCTCATTGGCACGATTACCGTATTCATTCTGGAAATCAGGTAAGACGAAGGGAGAAAGGAACTGTGTACTTGTAGAAAACTCGACCAATGTCTTCCCTACTCGACCCGATTTTGTCTTGATCATCACAGCCCCCTGTGCAGCAGCTGATCCATAGAGGGCTGCTGCAGCAGCACCACTAAGCACCGACACACTCTCAATATCATCAGGATTAATATCCGAAATACCCTCTGCACCAGGCTGTATCGAATAGATACCCCCCTTCACATCATCATTACTACGATTGTTAATAGGAATACCATCGACCACATAAAGCGGTTGATTGCTCTGCGCTAAAGACTTCGGACCACGCATTACCACACGCGCTGCGCCGCCCATTCCTGCTGCTGACTCATTGACAGAGATACCAGCCATCCTACCCGCCAAAGCATTAGCAATGTTAGTTGTCTTCACCTTGTTCAACTCGTCACCATCCATCTGCTTGACATTATAGTTCAAAGCCGTTCCCGAACGGTTGATACCCAAAGCTGTAACAAAGACTGCCTCTAACTCATAGGGACTCTCTTTCAACACAAACAGTTGATTGTTTCTATTCTCTATACGCTTTTCTATCGCATCAAAACCGATACAAGAAATAACCAAAGTAGGGTTAGGAGTTTCTGATTTCAGGACAAATTTGCCCTCTAAATCAGACAGCGCACGTACCTTAGAACTACCCTTTACCATGATGGTTGCACCGATAAGAGGAATACCCTCTACATCCTGCACCTGCCCATTAAAGGTATAGAGCGTTGGAGCAGCAGGCTCCTCTCTCTTACGTTGTTGGTAAGCAGCTTCCGTACTATTCGTATATCTATTTTTTATAGCTGGTTTCTCCTTCTTCAGATAGATAATATTATCAATGATTTTATAAGTTATCCCCGTATTTTCAAAGAGTCTATTCAAGACAAAATCAATCGGTAAATTACTTATAGAAACAGCATTAACCTTCTGTTTTCCAAGCGCATCATCATAGAAAAAACGATACTTAGTTTTCGACTTAATTCGTTGTATAACAGTCTTTAAATCAGTTTGGTTTGTTGTTAGTGATACCTGTGCAGAAACACTATGTACACCTATCATCAAAAGAAAGGCACACATAAACGTTCTGAGGGAAAGTAATACTTTCAGACGACCATCTATCACCATGGAATCAGTTTAAATAGTATTATTCTTACAATACACTAACAAAACATTGAGTTTACATACACAAAGATAGTCAATTATCTTTATTTAATAAAGATGCCTCATAGCCATTTCACATAAATTAACCCCTTCATTCCTCTTTACAAGTATAAAAAGTGTATCTTTGTTCATAAATATTGAAATTCTCCTGCTAACAACATTGCAAAAAATAAAGTTGTAGATAGGATAGAACCATAGTAAGCAGGATTAAAGAATAAACAATGACATTACCAGAACAAAGGTTCCGACAGATATTTAGGGCATTATATCCCTCCCTCTCCTTCTATGCTACTCGTCTTGTACAAGACGATGAGGCAGAGGATATCGTACAGGAAGCTTTCATGGAGTTATGGAAACGAAAAGAAGACATTGAAGACGAGAGCCATATCAAGGCTTTCCTCTATCGTATTGTCTATACTCGTGCACTCAATGTCATTAAGCACCGCACCGTTGTCAACAACCATGCTGACAGCGTGAAGAAAGTAACTCAGTTCAAGTTAGACTATTATGACCCAGAGGCTAACGACGTAATGGGCTACATAGAAGGACTGGAGACAAGAAAGCAAATCAACGATGCCATCAGTGAACTTCCTGCTAAATGTCGTGAAGTTTTCATACTGAGCTATCAGCACGATAAGAAAAACAAGGAGATTGCAGAGCAGTTAGGAATCTCGATTCGCACTGTTGAGGTACATTTATACAAGGCTTTGAAGACTTTAAGAACAAGGTTAAAGCGACATACTTAAGGACTTTTCAAAGAAAAAGTATGTGGCAAGAAATTTATAGTGGTTATAAGTGGTATCTCTTAAAAGTTTAAACACAAAAAGTAGACCTTATACTCCAAACCGCAAAACACCTCGCTTTGTCCTAATTTTTCACATATTGCTTTTATAAAGACCACAAAATGGCTTGCAATTAACGCCCTTTAGGCTTGCAAAAGGTGCCCTTTTGAGGTCTTACTAACGCCCTTTTGAAGTCCAATTAACCACCTTTTAAAATTCTTATTCACAACTATCTGATAGTAAACAACTTACAGTTGCACTAAAATAATTCACTTTTATGCCATTTTTCCACCTTTTCTTCGAATATTTTGTCAATATATTTCCTTGTCTTTTTAAAGTAAATATCACACGAAGTCACGGAGATAAAAGCGTATTAATTTAAAGATACGTAGCCCACAGAGGCATCGATGGTGTAAGAAGTAAAGGAATATAACAACAATATTTATTGAGAAGAACATGCCATCAACCCTTAGTTAGCAATGTAAACACATTATATAATCTGATGATATATCAATCTTTATAACATTTTTTATTAATTCCTATTACGTAAAAAGACGAATTAGGTTGTTATAAGAAGTGAGTAGCAGGAAAACTGCTGACTAAAATATTAAAATACAATACGCCTCAGTTGAAACAAAACAGAATGAGTGAAATAAATAACAAGACCATTAAAGACTATCTTATTGGCAAAGCAACAGCCAAGGAGATGGAGCAACTGGCTGAATGGCTGGCAGTCTCGGAGGAAAACCAAAAGGAATTCTTCGAGATGGAGTTGGCTTTCCATTTAGGAAAGAACAACTCGTTGGCTACATCTAAGAAAATTGAAGAAGCAGAGACTAAACTATTTGACCAAATCACTGAATACGAAGAACAGAACAGAAATAAGAATAAACTTTATTTCCTCCGCTATGCTGCAGCAATTATTGTTGCCGTATTACTGATTGGAGGAGGACTCTTTGCATATCTTCACCAGTCTGCAGAAACTATCACTGTTGCAGCAATGAACGAGGTAAAGAAAGTTGTTTTACCTGATAATTCTACCGTTTGGCTCAACAAGGGAGCTACAATTAGTTATGCAGATAACTTTGAGGGCGACGAGCGTAAGGTAAACTTAAAGGGCGAAGCATTGTTCCACGTAAGAAAAAATGCTGAAAAACCATTCATTGTAAACAGTGATGGAGCATCAGCAAAGGTATTGGGAACAACCTTCAACTTTAAAGACCAAGCTGCTGATGGAAAAGAAGTTATCAGCTTGATAGAAGGTAGATTGGAAGTAACAGGACTGAATGGAGAAGGAAAGGTTGTCCTTCATCCCAACCAAAAGGCTACTGTCAGTAAGGATACCAAGACCATTAAGACAGAAAATAGTTATGCACTTGCCGACGCTGTATGGCGTGACGACATAATCCCATTTAACAATATGCGAATCAATGAGATTGCTAAAATCCTTGAGCAACTCTACGATTACAAGATTATTGTTGACGCTAAGTTAGACCACACAAAAACTTACACAGGTGTTATCAAGAGAAACAAGGATATAAGAAATGTCTTAGACGGACTTTCTTATACCATCTCTTTCCACTACACTATCCACGACAAAGAGATAACCCTCTCAGAATAAACATCTGAGAGAGCTATCTTTTTGCCACGAAACGTCTAAATCAGTTTCTTAAATTTTCATTACCTAACATAGACATGAGAAAACTTTACGCGCTTCTTATAGGAGCACTCGCCCCTTTATGTTCGTATGCTCAGACCACTTTCCCTGAGTGGCAGAGTCAGTACACCACTGGTTTGAACAAGATTGAGCCACATGCCTACGTCCTCCCTTATAGCTCGGTTGATAAGCTACAACAACCAGGTGGCTATGAACAGTCAGATTACTATATGTCGCTCAATGGCAAATGGAAATTCCATTGGACTAAGAATCCAGATAATAGACCAAAGGATTTCTTCCAAAACGACTTTGCTGTGCAGGGTTGGAATGACATCAACGTACCAGGTAACTGGGAGCGTCAGGGCTATGGGCTGCCTATCTATGTAAACGAAACATACGAATTTGATGACAAACTCTTCCAATTTAAGAAGAATCCTCCCCTTGTTCCATATGCACAGAACGAAGTTGGCTCTTATCGTCGCACCTTTAAGATTCCTTCAACATGGAAGGGTCGTCGTGTAGTTCTTTGTTGCGAGGGTGTTAAGTCATTCTTCTATCTTTGGATAAACGGCACTTACGTTGGTTATAACATGGGTGCTAAGATGCCTTCAGAGTGGGATATTACAAAGTATCTGAACGATGGTGAGAACACTATCGCTATGGAAGTCTATCGTTGGGCATCAGGTTCTTACCTCGAGTGTCAGGACTATTGGCGCATAAGTGGTATCGAGCAGGACGTTTACCTCTATTCTACTCCAACACAATATATCGCTGATTACAATGTAGCAGCAGGTGTTGACAAGCAGGACAACGGCTCTTTCAATGGTAATTTTAGCCTTACTACAAATATTAAAGGTGCAGGAAGCGGTAGTGTAAGCTATGTTCTAACCGACGAAAAGGGCAATACTATCCTCTCTGAAGATAAGGCTGTCAGCGCAAAGAACAATGATGAAATGGTGAATTTCACCACAAAGACCGTCCAGAACGTTGCTGCTTGGAGTGCTGAACATCCTAACCTCTATACCCTTCTTATCACTTTAAAAGACAAGAATGGTAATGTTACCGAACAAACTGGTAGTAAGGTAGGCTTCAGAACAATTGAAATTAAGAACAAACAGCTCTGCGTGAACGGTACACCTATCCTCGTAAAGGGTGCCAACAGACATGAGCATTCAGAGTTAGGACGCACCGTGAGCAAGGAACTCATGGAACAGGATATCCGTTTGATGAAGCAGAATAACATCAATCTTGTACGTTGTTCTCACTATCCTAACGACTCTTATTGGTACCAACTTTGCGATAAATACGGCTTGTATGTTATCGATGAGGCAAATATTGAGTCTCACGGAATGGGTTATGGCAAGGAGTCTTTGGCAAAGGATAGCACATGGCTGACTGCTCATATGGACAGAACGCGTCGCATGTATGAGCGTTCAAAGAACCACCCAAGTATCATCATCTGGTCATTGGGTAATGAGGCGGGTAATGGTGTGAACTTTGAACACACCTACCGGTGGTTGAAGAACACTGACAAGACACGTCTTATCCAGTATGAACGTGCTGAGGAGAATTTCAACACAGACATCTATTGTCCTATGTATCAGTCGCTCGACCACATGAAGGCATATGCAAAACGTACCGACATAACACGTCCTTACATCATGTGTGAGTATCTTCATGCTATGGGTAACAGTTGTGGTGGTATGAAAGACTACTGGGATTTGATCGAGTCAGAGCCTATCTTGCAAGGTGGTAGCATATGGGATTGGGTGGATCAGTCTTTCCGTGAGCTTGACAAGAATGGTAACTGGTATTGGAGTTACGGTGGTGACTACGGTCCAAAGGATGTACCAAGCTTCGATAACTTCTGTACAAACGGACTCATCGCTGCTGACCGCACTCCTCATCCACACCTTTCTGAGGTGAAGAAAATCTATCAGAACATCAAGTCTGAGCTCGTTTCAAACGAGAAGGGTATTACAATAAAGGTAAAGAACTGGTTTGATTTCACCGATCTGAATGCTTACCAGCTCAACTGGCAGATTGTTAATGAGAACGGAAAAGTTATTGCGAAGGGAACACAACACGTAGATTGTGCTCCACATGAGACAACAACAATCACACTCCCTGCTGTTTCTGCAACTACAGATAAGGAGCAGTACCTCAACCTTGAGTGGTATCCTGCTAATGATGCATTGATTCTTACAAAGAATGATGTTGTAGCATACGACCAGTTTGTACTGAAGAAAGCAAGCGATTGCACGTCCTTCCTCCCACGTGAGAAGCAACGCATGACGTATAAGGTGAACGAGAACACAGGTGAGTTGACCTCGCTGAAGAGTGGCAACCAGGAGTTCCTCGAAGCGCCACTGAGCCTAAGTCTCTACCGCCCAGCTACCGACAACGATGGTCGTGACCAGTTCGGTGTAAGAGTATGGCGCAAGGATGGTATCGATTCTATCAGCCAGAAGGTTACAAAGATTACCCGTACTAAGGACGTGACACGTGCTGAAACTGACGTAATTGGCAAGAAGGGCAACGTCATCGGTAAGGCTGTCTTCACCTATCAACCACAGAAGAATGGTGCATTGGCAGTAAAGGTCGACTTTACTCCAGACACAGCAGCTGTCAAGGCACTTGCACGTCTGGGGCTTACCTTCCGCGTAAAGGATACATTCGGCAAGGTTGAATACAATGGCCGTGGTGATATTGAGACTTACAACGACCGCAAAGCCGCTGGTTTTATTGGACGTTACAATACTACTGCAGAGGCTATGTTCCACTATTATGTGAAGCCACAGGCAACGGGTAACCGCACTGATGTACGTTGGATGTCAATCTCTGACACACGTAATCGTCTGATGGTAGCAGCTAAGAGTCCATTCCAGTTCTCAGTAACTCCATTCTCTGACAGCGTTATCGACCGTGCGACACATATCAACCAGCTCTCACGTGACGGTCTGCTTACCGTACACTTAGATGCCAATCAGAGTGGTGTTGGTACCGCTACTTGTGGTCCAGGTGTTGCAGAGAAGTATCGTGTATCTGTTAAGCCAACAACCTTCGAGTTTGTGCTCTACCCTGCTATGGCTAAATAAATAGCACATAGTAAGAAACTATAACAAAGCCCTGTTCCCTTTGCTTACAATCAGTAAGGCAGAAAGGAACAGGGCTTTTTGCGTTCTATAGACTTCAACTTGAAACGCAATTAGCGGTCAGCACCATTGGTGCTTACCATCCGCACGACATGTGTTAGGCATCAACACATCGATTGAAGATAAAGAGAAAGGGGCGTTAAGTTCGTTTTAACGAAGAGAGTAAGACGCTAACAGCTTTCCAAGATGAGAAAGGTTTAATCAGATAACACTATAAAAAAGAATTATTTACGTGAAAAAGCAATATCTATTCTCACGTAAATAATTCAATAAAAGGATTTCTAAAGGACGTGCGAACCAGTCAAAGCCCAATAAGCAAAAGCAAGAACAGAAAGTGTAATGATGATGCGAAAGATACAACCAGTTATCTTCTTAATAAGAATAAGACCGATAACTAATACGGCAAGAAGGGCTATAAAATATTGTAAGTTCTCCATTAGAGTATGCTTTTATTTGAATAAATGTCTGAATACAGCAGGTATTGGTGTCTCAAACTCCATACGCTGATGTGTAACAGGATGATGAAAACAGAGTACGTATGCATGTAGACAAAGACGATGAAGTGGATCATCACCATTACCATACTTTATGTCACCGCAAACAGGATGTCCCATATCGGCAGAATGTACACGAATCTGGTTCTTACGACCTGTCTCTAACTGATACTCAACAAGGCTGTGCGCTACCGTACGATCAAGTACATGGAAATGTGTAACGGCGTATTTTCCACCATTATCCACTGGCGAACTATAGGTTACGTATGACTTATTGTCCTTTAACCAATTGGCTATTGTACCCTCATCATGCTCCATCTCACCACTGACTACAGCCACATAACGACGGTCATAAACGATATTATGCCAGTCATGTTCAAGTAACTGCTCTGTCTGTATGTCCTTAGCATAAATCATCAGTCCTGATGTATCACGGTCAAGTCGATGGACAACATGTGCCGTACACTTCTGCTTTGTCTTACGGAAATAATCGTCAAGAACAGTCTTCACATTCAATGAAGAATGCCCAGCAGCCATTGAAAGAATACCAATGTTCTTTTCAATCACTACCAAAAATCTGTCTTCATAGACGATCTTCACATAGCGACTACGGAAGAGATCGTTCTTCTTGCTCTTGCTAACAGATATCTTGTCGCCAGCCTTCAGTGGATGGTCAAACTGTGTAACGCACTTACCATTCACCTTGATACCACGATTCTGTAGCGTTGCCTTAACCTTACTCTTACTCTCATTCAGGTTAGCCAGCAACCATTCAAGCAACGGAGCGGGGGCCGTCACCTTATAATGCTTATATTTTTCTTCTGTATATGGGTTCTTTCTTATCATACTACAAAAGTACAAAGAAATAATGATTAAAACTATTACACGCCTAATAAATCATCCGAATGATCTACGACTGAGATAAAACAGCTAATATATTGCTTTCCTATAATAAGGTTGTCAATACGCTCAATGCCGTTTTAGAACATCTTAACCCACTCACGAAAGCGTGCAACACCTTCTTCGCCAAACTTGGAAAGACTTGCTATTGCCTGCTCAATCGTCTTCTCTTCATCAAGATGAGACTTGGAAAAGAACTTATCAGCATAACAAATTACCTTCTCTTCCATGGTTTCAGGGAGGAAGTCTTGCTGAGGAAGTGGTAGCTTTTGTGCAATGATTTGGCTACGAGTGATACCCGCTCCAGTATGACGTTCACAAACGCGAGCATGTCGAGGGAAGCCTTCTGCACGCAACATCTCTGCACCAATACGACCATGACAGATATAAGGCTCGGTGCCGAAACATTGTATACCTGGGGCATTGCAACGAACAATACCTATATCATGCAGCATAGCAGCTTCCTCTATAAACTGACGGTCAAGCGATAACGCTGGATGACGATCAGCAATAGCAAGTGCTTTATCCGCTACAGCACGACTATGAACAAGAAGGATATGACGTAGTTCGTTATCCTCGGGATAGTATTTATTGATAATTACTTGGTAATCCATATCACGAAAAAAGCCACACCTCCTCTCCCAGTCGGCTTACACCGCCATGAATGAGGAGCCGTGGCCCTATCATTTATAATAATGATTCTTTATTCTTCGTGTGCTCTCTCGATGTAAGCGATAACGTCGCCCTTGTCTACCTTAGCACCCTGCTTAGCGTTGATTTCCACCAACTTACCACCAAGGGCAGCAGGAACAGTTACAAACTCACCCCAAGGAGCCTGAATGTAGCAGAACACATCACCTTCTTTATACTCCTTACCGATGAATGGTTCGATAGCTGGAGCAGCCTCACCATCACCCTGGAATTCCCAGAAGAGCTGACCCTTAACAGGAGAAACAATAGCATCAGCCTTAGCATGCTTGAATGCTGCTGCCTCCTCTGGGCTTACCTTTGCACCGAGTTTAGCATCCTTTGCAGCCTGAAGGTCAGCAAGGAAGTTCTTCTTAGCCTGTCCGCTCTTGTAGTTACGGTACTGCTCTGGGTGCATAGCCAACTCGAAGAGTTCCTCATCATCCTGTCCGTAATCCCATCCGTTCTCATCCATTTCCTTACGGAAGTCGTCAAGAGCGTTTGTAAGTAAGGTGTGAGGATCGGCATCAGTGAACTCAAGACCCTTCTGCTTAGCAAGGTCTTTCAACTCCTGACATATCTCACCAGGAACACGACCACTCTTACCAAGAATCATACCCCACATAGAATCGTCCATCATTACGAAACGACCCTTACCCTGCTCAAGGGTGAGGAGGTTCATAAGAGCAATGTTCTTTGTGTATTGTGAGAATGGAGTTACCAATGGAGGATAACCTACGCGTGGCCATACATATGCCACCTCATCGAACAACTTAACGAGCATATCATCTACAGAAAGCTCTGGTTCGCCCTTCTTCTTGCGGAGGTTATTAATAGTTGAACGAATACCACCAAGGTCAGCCATCATAGAACCCATCATACCACCTGGCAAACCACACTCAAGGAGCAATGAACTCATAATCTTGTTCTGTGGGTTGATGAAGTAGCCGAGCCACTCATCAATAAACTCCTGAGTCATAGCACGTGCCTTCATGTAGGCATCCATGTTGATTTCTGGTACATCAAAGCCAGCGTTCTTCAACATGCTCTGTACAGAGATAACGTCTGGATGAACCTTACCCCATGACAATGGCTCAATAGCAACATCAAGAATATCAATACCATTCTTGGCTACCTCAAGCATAGAAGCCATTGACAAACCTGGACCAGAGTGACCGTGATATTCAAGAATAATGTCTGGATGTTTTTCCTTAATGCGACGAGTCAACTCACCAAGGAATGCAGGCTGACCGATACCAGCCATATCCTTCAAACAAAGTTCCTCTGCACCAGCTGCAATTTCTTCATCAGCCAACTTACAGTAGTACTCAATTGTATGAACAGGAGAGGTAGTGATACAGAGTGTTCCCTGTGGAGTCATACCAGCTTCCTTAGCCCACTTCAATGCAGGCGCAATATTACGAATGTCATTCAGACCGTCGAAAAGACGAGTAATATCCACACCCTGAGCATGCTTTACACGATACATCAATGCACGAACATCATCAGGAACAGGATACATACGCAAAGCGTTCAGACCGCGGTCAAGCATGTGCGTCTTAATACCAGCTTCATGCAGAATCTTGGTGTAGGCACGTACAGACTCGTTTGGGTTCTCACCTGCCAAAAGGTTTACCTGCTCGAAAGCACCACCATTGGTCTCTACACGTGCAAAACAGCCCATCTCAACGAAGACTGGTGCGATACGAACTAACTCATCCTTACGTGGCTGGAACTTACCAGAGCTCTGCCACATGTCTCGATAAATGAGACTGAACTCAATTTTCTTTCCCATATATATTTTCAATATGTTACTTAATGAAGGGATTGCAGCATGCAATCTGACCTGCAAAATTAGATAAAAATTTCCAAAAAACGACTGACCGCTAATATTTTTTGCAATAATTGACTATCTTTGCAGTCTAAAAGTTAGTACATGAAGAAAATGTTTTTCCCTCTCTTCGGCTTTGCACTGCTTTTCCTTACAGCTTGTTACAACCAAGTATCGACTGGAGATCACAGTGCTATCGATGTTGAGGTTCAAATGAAAGGTGATAGTACACGCTACGGATTGGCGTGCGACGGTTGCTCTGATTCTATAATTGTTCTCCTACCAAATGAGGGAGGTGACCCTGTAAAGTTTGACATTGTAACAGCAAAACGCAATGGCATGGTTTATGGTACACCCGAGATAGGCGACGAATTAGCAATTGTTCCTAATCCTATTGACCCTTACGAGGCAGAAATGGTTATTAATCTTGAACAAATGAAGGGTACATGGACTTTCCAAGTATTGCCAAAGTTGAAGCCTAACCCTACGAAGACAGAGGAGGAAATATTGGCTGGCATGAGCGATTCTATGAAGGCTGCCTTGTTTACACCGCGTGAGTATGGTTTTACACTGAAGAGTTATAACCAAGCTTCGCCAGTGGGTTATGTCATGAAAGCGAACTCTTTGGAAGATGAAAGTCCTGTGGAATATCCTAAGGTGACTGTTTATACGAGCTGGCACATCTTCAACGGTAGACTTTATATCTATAAAGACACACTTGACGAACAGGGACACCGCATCCCACAAGACTCTGTCGGCTTTGACTCTGGTTCTATGCGCTACCTCTCTGAAGACTCTATGGCTGCTCTTTTTGGTAAGAAAGTGATGCAGTATCACCGCAAGAAGAATGCTTTGGAAGCAAACAAAGAAGCTCAAAAAGCAGAAGAGAAGAACGCTATTATACAGAGTTTTAAGAAATAAATATGGTTCTTCCGTTAAATCTATAGATGATTCTTACATAGTTTTAACGGAAGGACTGAAGTAACTTATTAAACAAAATGATAGGATAAAAACTATCAAACTACATATTTTATTATAACTTTCCGACGCAAGACACCTTTTCTTATTAATACCTCAAAGATACGGATAGAGATTTGAAAATTCATTACATACTTTCAAATAAAACATCTATAAATAAGGACAAAAATACATATAAAAGGCAGACTTGTAACCAAAAGGAAATCAATTAGTTAGAAAGCAGCATATCAAAAGATGCTTAATTGGACTTCAAAAGGGCGTTAGTAAGGGGCTTAAAGGGCACCTTTTGCAAGCCAAAAGGGCGTCTTTAAGAAGCCTAAAGGGCATGTATTAGACTTGAGTCGTCTGAAAATAGTTTACATATATTGCATAATCAAGGAATAAGTTGTTTGTAGAAAACGGTCAGACACCAAATCTATTCACATTTTTCCTTGTATTTATTCCCCTTTGTGAAAGCATTTAATTGGGGATAGTTATCGTAAAAATATGAGCGTTGTAATCTAATAAACCGATTTAGATTTAATCTTTTCAAGCACAAGATTTGGCTGTTATTACAATTTTATATACCTTTGCGCAGATAATTATAGAGGTAATTCAGCCGTCATATACATAGGCTAAAAAGCCTTTCACAACCAAGGCAGCAATGCCGTTATAAAAAGGAGACCACTACAGGTTTTAAGAATATGAAGAAATTAATAGCGTTGTTTTCAATCATAACAATACTCTCCTTCTCTTGCTCAACCATCGTTTCAGCACAGGCACCAGCCAAAGCAACGACCGCAGCTACTGCTGACACACTTTCAGATGATGCACTGAACGAGACAGGTGTAGCCGATACAGCAACCGTTAAAACACCAAGCGCACAAGATACGGGTATCCACCAATCCTTAAAGCGTAAGTTCATCGAGGGTAATGCCGGCTTCATGTCGTTGGTAGCATTAGCTTTGGTGTTAGGCTTAGCATTCTGTATTGAACGCATTATCTATTTAAGTCTTTCAGAAATAGACGCCAAACGATTTGTTGGTAAGTTGGAGGATATGATTGTTGCAGGCGAGATTGAACAGGCAAAAGCACTGAGCCGCGACACACGTGGACCAGTAGCTTCCATCTGTTATCAAGGTCTGTTGCGTATAGACGATTCTATAGAAAATATCGAACGTAGCGTTACCTCATACGGTAGTGTTCAAAGTGCTAACCTTGAAAAGGGCTGTTCATGGATTACACTCTTCATTGCAATGGCTCCATCACTCGGTTTCCTTGGAACCGTTATCGGTATGGTTATGGCATTCGATCAGATTCAAGAGGCTGGCGATATCAGTCCAACGATTGTGGCATCAGGTATGAAGGTGGCTTTGATTACAACCATCTTCGGTATCATCGTAGCCCTCGTACTGCAGATATTCTACAACTATATCCTCTCAAAGATTGACCATATCACAGCACAGATGGAAGAATCAGCCATCTCATTGTTGGATGTAATCATGAAATATAAACTTAAGAGAATTCAGAATTCATAATTCACAATTCATAATTATGATTACTTATGAGTCACAACACATTAACAAATACTCGAATGGGAGCCTATTTGTAAGCAAGAATTATGATATTCATATTCAACTATTCTTACCAAGTTTCCTTCTGTAACAAACATAGAAGACATCGGTAATCATAATTATGAATTCTGAATTATGAATTATGAATTAAAGAAGTAATCATAATTATGAATTGTGAATTATGAATTCTGAATTAAAAAGTGGTATGATGAAAATAAAAGGTATAGCAAAGATGGACGAGGAACGCATATCACAGCGTGTTCTCTACGTGATAGTAGCCTTATCAGCTATTGTCTTTTTGGCATTCTATCTCATTGGCTATGACACCCCTTTTACAGGCAACACAGCATTCAATGCACCTATGCTTACCGACGTTTTGCTTGGGTTTATGTGGGGATTGCTTGCTATCACAACTATAGCCTCTATCGTTGCCGTAGTTCGAGGCATACGAAGAGCCAACCGAAGTGAAGGAATGACGAATGGTATTCCTGCAAGAAGGATTACCTATACTACATATGGAATAACAGCACTCATCTTACTCTTGACCTTTGTTTTCGGTTCTACGCAGACAATGATGGTCAATGGAGAGAACTTCACAGATAGTTTCTGGCTTCGTATAACAGATATGTTTGTGAACAGTTCACTACTTTTACTTGTTCTTGCAGCAGGAGTAGTGGTCTTTGGAGCGACTCGTTATTACAGAAAGGGACGCGGAAAATGATGTTTCGTAAGAGAGAACGAAGGAAAGTTCCTATACTAAATACGACGTCAACGGCAGATATTTCGTTCATGCTGTTGATATTCTTCCTTGTTGCCTCTTCTATGGACCTCGACAAAGGACTGTCACGTCAGTTGCCTGCTATCGACAAAACAAAGACACCACCTGCTGCCGTTGATAGCAGAAAAGTAATGCGTATTGTTATCGATGCGGAGAATCAAGTGACACTTGATGGAAAGGCTGTGACGATGAAGGAGCTCTTACAGCGCGCAATACAGCTTATTCAAACTAACGGAAAGGGGCATCTTATCCAGTTACAGAGCAGCCGTAACGCTTCATACGATACTTATATCCACGTGCAAAACCAATTAGTTGCAGCGTATAACACCCTTCGCAACCAACGCGCACTCAATCTTTTTGGAAAAGAGTTTGAGCTATGTAGCAACGAACAGCAGAAGCAAATAGCCGACGAATTACCCATGCGAATATCAGAGGTGTATACTGTTAGCAAGGCAGACAACACAGAGAAAGGGGGTACAGAATGAAACTCTATCGCGGAAGAAATCATGAGATCCCTGCATTGAACACAGCTTCTATGCCCGATCTTATCTTCTCTATTCTTTTCTTCTTCATGTTAGTTGTACACATGAGGAAAGCAAACGTACACGTAAAGTACCAAGTGCCAATGGCAACAGAGCTTTCACGCATGTATAATAATTCAACTATACAGCACATCTATATTGGTCGTCCCATCAATAGCCTTGGACAAGTAGAAGGAGAGAAGATGGTTGTACAATTAAATGACCATATCACAACGATTCCTGAAATAAGGAAATATCTGATTCAACTCTCTGCTGCTTTACCGCCAGAACAGCGCAAGGAGCTAAGTGTAAGCATCAAGGCAGACCGCCATGCAGATATGGGTACGATTATGGATCTCAAACAAGTGTTGAGAGAGGCTAACGTGTTGAATGTCAACTTTACAGCCACAATGAGTAGGAATAACAAACTGAAGTAGGTTATAAAGTTGTAATTTGTTGTAAAAAACAACTTTTTAACTTGCTTATTAAGAGTTTTTTTAATACCTTTGTACACAAAATCAAATTGTAAATAATGGCACATAGAAGTTTAGATCGTCTTGATAAGAAGATTCTGCACCTCATCTCTGAGGATGCAAGAATTCCATTCCTTGAGGTTGCACGTGCATGTAACGTCAGCGGTGCAGCCATTCATCAACGTATTCAGAAGTTAACAAATCTTGGAGTAATTAAGGGTTCACAGTTTATTATAGACCCAGAACGTATTGGTTATGAGACCTGTGCATTCATTGGTTTGAACCTTAAGAATCCTGAGAAATTTGATGATGTTGTTGAAGCTCTGCGTCAGATTCCAGAGATTGTGGAGTGTCACTACACCACAGGTGAGTATGACCTCTTCTTGAAGATTTACGCATACAACAACCATCACCTTATGTCTGTCATTCACGACAAGCTGATGCCACTTGGTCTATCACGCAGCGAGAGTTCAATCTCTTACAATGCTGTTATCGACCGCACCTTACCTATTGAGGGTATGAAGGTTGCTGACGTCGTTCTGGATGATGATGAAGAGGACGAGGAGTAAAAACATTTCTACCTATAATTAATAGCGTAGAATAAACTAATATCCTTTTATAAAGGATGACTGATACAAAGAAACCCGTACAACATTTGTGCGGGTTTCTTCATTTTCATACTCTCCTACCCTATTCAACCAATTTATCTATCGATTTTATCAGCTCTTATCATGTCACTTTTCATACATCATCAGCAGCGAAAAGTATTGACATAAGACTCAACAACAAGCCTCTTTTTAATGCTCTAAACCAACAAAAGCCATACACTTGCAACTTCTTATTAACTAAACAGTTACAAAGCAGTATTTTAAAGGTACTTCATAAGGGTTCAAAAGGGCGTTAGTAAGACTTCAAAAGGGCACCTTTTAGAAGCCAATTGGGCGTTAATTCAAATGCTGTTAAGCATCAATTAAAATTGGCTATTTGATTTTTCTTGACAGAACCAATAAATGTAAAGACTTTAAGAAGAACTTAATAAGAAGGTATCGAACTCACAGAAACTTTATCATTTTATAAATAAAAAGTCCTCACAAGCAGAAATGTGCTTGCGAGGACTTTCCAATATAATTTATTTTAAACTGTACAACAACTTACAGGTGACTCATTACTACTTGAGTACATAGGCTTTCACCCGTTGTCATACAACTATTATTCCTTGATATTTGGCTCTTCCAAACCGAGGTTGCGCTTCTTATCTACTACCTTCAAAGTAAGACCAATGATAAGAGCTATCACACCCAAACCAGCAAGCATAACCAACGGAGCTGTGTAGTTGAGTTGTGTTGGATCAGTAACACCTACGTTTGTCTTATCAAGTACCTTACCAATAAGAAGTGGGAACAACCACAGACCGATATTCTGAATCCAGAAGATGAGGGCGTAAGCAGAACCGATAATCTTTGCATCTACAAGCTTTGGAACACTTGGCCACAATGAAGCTGGTACAAGTGAGAAAGAAGCACCGAGAACAAGGATGGTTACATAAGCAACGATAACGCCACCTACCTGACTTGACTTGAACTGTGGGAGAACAAAGGCAAAAGTGAGGTGACAAACAATCAGAAGTAATGAACCCAAAACGAGCATAGAAGCAGCCTTACCCTTATGGTCAACATAGCTACCAAGGATTGGTGTAATACCTACTGCGAGCAGTGGGAATACAGCAAAGATAGACTCTGCAGACTGACGCATATAACCCATGTAGCAGTAAGCAACAAGGAAGAATATAGAAAAGAAGAGCATAAGATTCTTCAAAGCCTTATTCTTCATGAAGTTGAACATGAATGCAGTAGCAGCAACAACGAGCATGATAACGTACTGTATGATAGTCACACTTGATGAAGCCCAGAATGAATCTGCAGGAAGTTCGTGGAAGGTAAGGTTACACTGAAGCATATTTACCGCATACTTCTGGAATGGGAAGATAGCTGAATAATAAAGCACACAGAGCAATGCTACGAGCCAGAAGCCCATACTTGAAAGAATCTTACCGAGGTCGCTAATCTTAAATGGATCGTCTTTCTCCTCTGCCTCACCAGTCTGTGAGTCGAGTTTCTTATCCATGAAGAAGTAAACGATGAACATCATCAATGCAATACAGATAAGTACTACACCAAAGGCAACAGAACGAGAAACATTAATATCGCCACCGAGTTTTGCAAAGAATGGCGAGAAAATCATACAGGTAGCAACGCCAAGACGAGCCAAAGCCATCTCTGAACCCATTGCCAATGCCATCTCACGACCCTTGAACCACTTTACAATACCACGAGAAACAGTGATACCTGCCATTTCAACGCCACAACCAAATATCATGAAACCACAAGCTGCAACCTTTGCAGAGGCTGGCATTCCCTGATAGAAAGGAGATACACCCAACTGCTCGAAGACAGGAATGTGGTTGAGGTTATTGGTAAACCATACGTCAAGTGCACTACCAGCAAAGCTGTCGCTGATAGCATAGTACTTGATTAAAGCACCAGCTAACATCACTGCACCAGACAAGATAGCAGTGAAACGAACGCCCATCTTATCGAGGATGATACCTGCGAAGATGAGGAAGAACACGAAGACATTAAGGAATGTCTCTGAACCCTGCATAGTACCGAATGCGGTTGAGTCCCAACCTCTCTGCTCCTGCATCAACTCCTTGATTGGAGAAAGGATATCAACAAAGATGTAGGCACAGAACATTGCCAGGGATAAAAGGAGGAGAGCCGTCCAGCGCATCGCTGCTGAATCTCTCAATGATGTTTGAATTTTATCAGTCATGATGATTTTTTTAGTTAACAAGTTTACGAGAGGACAAGTTGACAAGTTTGACAAGTTGACAAGTAAACAAGTTGTTTGTTAGATTATAAGTTGAAAGTGAACGAGTGAACATGTTGACGAGTGAACGAGTGGATACTATCAAGCAACTTGTCTACTTGTTAACTCGTTCACTTGTCTACTTGCCAACTACTTCTTCAACCAGCGGTCGAGCCAATTAAAGAATGTACGCTGCCAGAGAACACTGTTTTGTGGTTTCAATACCCAGTGGTTCTCATCAGGATAGAGAAGCAACTCTGCAGGGATGCCACGTAGACGGGCTGCATTGAAAGCACCCATTCCCTGATTAGCATTGATACGATAGTCCTTCTCACCATGGATACAAAGGATTGGAGTATCCCACTTATCAACATTCAAATGAGGACTGTTTGCATAAGTACGCTTTGCAGCTTCGCTCTTGTCCTTATTCCAATAAGCATCGTCATACTCCCAGTTGCTGAACCAAGCCTCCTCTGTATCTGTGTACATACTCTCAAGATTGAAAGCACCATCATGAGAGATGAAACACTTGAAGCGCTTGTTGTGAATACCAGCAAGATAATAAACAGAGAAGCCACCAAATGAAGCACCAACAGCACCTAAGCGGTCTTTGTCTACAAATGGGAGATTGTTAGCTGCATCGTCAATTGCTGAGAGGTAGTCGTTCATACACTGACCAGTCCAATCGGTACTAACTTCCTCGTTCCATGCACTACCAAAGCCTGGCAAGCCACGACGGTTTGGTGCAATGATGACATAGCCATTGGCTGCCATTATCTGAAAGTTCCAACGATAGCTCCAGAACTGAGAAACAGGACTTTGTGGTCCGCCTTCACAGAAGAGCAATGTAGGATATTTCTTATTTGGATCGAAGTGTGGAGGAGTAATTACCCATTCCATCATTTCCTTGCCATCAGTTGTCTTTACCCAACGAGACTTTACATCACCCAAAGCTAACTGGTCATAGATGTGCTTATTCTCAAAGCTGAGCTGTGTCTGAACGCTTGCTTTCTCCTTCTTAGCAGGAGTTATAGCGAAGATCTCATTAGCTTGAGAGATGCTCTGACGGATAGCAAGCAAATTCTTATCACCAAGGAGTGAGATGCTTACATAGTTATGATCGCCTTCTGTCAACTGCTTTACTTCGCCCTTAAGATTCGTCTGATAGACGTTGACCGTTGCATGCCATACACCAATGAAATAAAGGTCCTTTGAATTAAGGCTCCATGTGTAGTCGTCTACATTTGAATCAAAGCTTTCAGCAACGTATGTCTTCTTGCCTGTTGCCAATTCATAGACACAGAGACGGTTGCGATCACTCTCATAACCATCGTTCTTCATACTTTGCCATGCAATGTACTTGCCGTCAGGTGAGAACTTAGGGTTAACATCGTAACCTACATTCATATCGCCAGCCTGATGATTTACAGCCTGATTGCGCATACTCTTTGTAGCATCAATCTTTGGCTCAACATAGTCGGCTGGCTTGCAGAGATTCTTTGTTTGGCGAGTCTCCACATTATATATATATATGTCGGCATCGGTAGAGATAGCATACTGTGTACCTTCCTTCTTACGGCAGGTATAAGCAATGAACTTAGAATCCTTGCTCCAATCAATCTGCTCAATACCACCAAATGGAGCCAACGGACTCTCGTAAGGTTCGCCTTCGAGTACATCAACACCTGCTCCAACACCCTCAGCAGTAACATCTGCAACAAATGGATGTGCATTTGTTGTAACGTAATGGTCCCAGTGACGATAGTTCATATCGGTGATGACCATACCCGTAGCCTTTGGCAAGTCGCTTGGGTTCTGCTTGATAGTGCCATAGTAAGGGATACTCTTGATGAGAACAACACGCTTACGGTCCGGAGAGAATCGGAAACCTTCGATGTCGATATCCGAATGTGTCAACTGCTTACGGTTAGTACCGTCTGCATTCATTGTCCACAGCTGTCCACCTGTAAGGAATGCCAAGGTGTTGTTGTCGAGCCATGCTGCATCACCCTCACTCTTTGCAGAGGTAGTCAGCAGACGATCGTTCTTACCATCGGCATCCATCACGCGTAGTACTTGGTGTCCTTTGTTTTCTTTGACACTGTAATAACCCACCTGATAGACAATTTTCTTGCCATCAGGTGAGGCTTGTGCAGCACCGATACGTCCCATAGCCCAAAGTGTCTCAGGAGTCATGAGGTCACTTGTCAGCGTAATGTTGCTACGTCCGATGTTCACATCCTGTGCTTGTGCAACGCTACCACTCATCATCAGAGCCGCAGTCATTGCCATGGTTAAGTTTTTGTTCATAGTTATAGACCTTTCTTTTTCTTATTTAGCTCATCTTGCTTGCGTCGAAGTTCTTCTTGCTGCTGCTTCTGTAACTCCTGTAAAGCCTGCATACGAGCGAAGAGTCCACTACCCATATTGTTCTTAGGGTTGTTCTTTCGCTCTTCACGACGTGCTTCAAGGATAGCCAGAAGTTTCTCCTCATTGGTTGTCTTGCGCAATGCCCACATGATAGCAGCTGAGAAGAAGAGAGATATAAAGTAATAGAAGTTCAGACCTGATGAATAGTCATTAAACATGAAGAAGAAGAACAATGGCATACCAAACATCATCCACTGCATCATCTTCATCTGATCAGCCTGCTGTCCAACCATCTGATCCTTCTGCTGCTGCATGGTAAACCATGTGTAAAGCAAGTTTGCACCACAGAAGAGGATACAAGTCAATGAGATATGGTCACCAACGAGCCAAACGTCATGATTCCATGAGAAGATTGGATCGAAAGTACTGAGGTCGTGCATCCAAAGGAAGCTCTGACCACGAAGCTGAATAGCATTCGGTACGAAGTTGAACATCGCAATCCAGATTGGCATCTGTATCAACATAGGAAGACAGCCTGACAAAGGACTCACTCCATACTCTGAATACTTCTGCATCATAGCCTGTTGCTTCTGCATCTGGTCTTCTGGTTTATTAAATTGCTTCGTTGCTTCATCCAACTTTGGCTTCAACACACGCATCTTAGCAGAGCTCATATAGCTCTTCTTCACCATTGGGAAGGTAATAAGCTTTAATAATAAGGTAATGAGAATCAATACAACTCCCATTGGGAACACCTTACTCAACCAATCGAATACATAAAGAGTAAACCAACGGTTGATAATGCGGAACAATGGCCAACCAAGATATACGAGGCGTTCCATGTCAAGTTCCTTTGCAAACTTACTCTCTGTTTCAACAGACTGAAGCAGACGGAAATCGTTAGGACCAAAGTAGAATTCGAACTCTGAAGGGCGCTTACCTGTTGGATCAAAGCCAGCCTTCATGTTAGCCTCATAGTGCTTGAGGTAATGAGAAGACTTCTCAAGTGGTGTACTCTTAAGCTTTGCACCTGTTGCAAAGTTATCCTTTGCAATCATCACAGCAGAGAAGAACTGGTTTTTGAAAGCTACCCAATCCATTGGGTCCTCTGTTGTCTCTTCCTTTTCAGAAGTCTCACTCAAGTAATCAGTACCCCCATCATGCTTCTTATAGGTAAGTGTTGCGTAGCGGTTCTCAAATGTGAAACCACGTTCCTGCTGCTTACAACGCTCCTGCCAGTTAATATCTATCTGGTTATAATTTGGAGCAAAGAGTCCACCCATACCCTCTGCCTGCAAAGACATATTGAGCAAATAGTCCTTACCAAGTGTATAGTTCAAGGTAAGTGTCTTACCCTCTCCTGCCACAGCAGTCAGCGTAACAGTAGAATCTGTCACATTTGAAGGAGTGAAGATAAGGTCTTTTGTCTCAATATTACTATTCTTTGCAGCCAACATAAAGTTAAGGCTCTGGTCGTCACCACTAAACAAAGTAACATTCTTCTGGTCCTGTGAACCATCCTTAACAGCTATATTATGACCGATATAGTTTTTGATAACAGCCTTCTTTACAACACCACCCTTGGTACTCAAAGTCAGCTCAACCTTACTATTTTTCAATATAATATCCTGTGCCTTGCCATTCAAAGCAGCATAAAATAGAGCTGTTGTATCAGTAGCCTGCGCAGCCTTCAGCTGTGCCTGCTTCTCAGCAGTAAGTTTCGCAGTCTGTGCTTTCTTAGCAGAAGCGATAGAATCCTTTACAAATTCAGCTCTCTGCTGTGCTACCTGTTCAGCTGATGGCTGCTGCCACCAAGCAAAACCAAAGAGGATCAGGGCAATAAGTACAAACCCTGTGATTGTTCTTTTATCCATTTATTTGTTTTTCTGATTTTCAATTGAAGTCTTTACGAAGTCGAGGAAGAGCGGATGTGGACCGAGTACAGTTGACTGATACTCTGGGTGGAACTGTGTTCCAATATACCACTTCAAACCTGGTATCTCAACGATTTCAACCAAGTCGCTCTCTGGATTGCGACCAACACACATCATACCATGCTTCTCAAACTCCTTCTCATAGTCGTTATTGAACTCATAACGATGACGATGGCGCTCCTGTATATGCTCTTGCTTATAGATATTAAAGGTATGTGAACCCTGACGCAGTACGCACTCATAGGCTCCAAGGCGCATCGTACCACCCATATTGGTGATATTCTTCTGCTCCTCCATAATATCAATCACATTGTGTGTAGTCTTCTCATCTATCTCTCGTGAGTTAGCATCCTTATACCCAAGGACATTACGAGCAAACTCAATCACCATCATCTGCATACCAAGACAGATACCGAAGGTTGGCATATCGTGTGTACGTGTATAGTGAGCAGCAACAATCTTACCCTCAATACCACGCTGACCAAAGCCCGGACAAACCACAATACCGTCCTGTCCCTTAAGTTTCTCAGCTACATTCTCCTCTGTCAGTTCCTCAGAATTGATAAAGGTAATAACTGTTTTACGGTCGTTATAGGTTCCAGCCTGCAACAATCCTTCACGAATACTCTTATAAGCATCCTGCAAGTCATATTTACCAACAAGTCCAATGTGTACTTCCTTAGTTGCTTTACGCTGACGATCAAGGAACTCCTTCCAAGGACCGAGTGCAGGCTTAGGACCAACTTCCTCACCGCACTTACGCAGAATAGCAGCATCCAATCCCTGCTCTAACATATTTACAGGAACATCATAGATACTTGGGAGGTCCTCACTCTGTACAACACAGTCGAAATCAACATTACAGAAAGCAGCAACCTTCTTACGGATATCATCGTCAAGATGCTTTTCTGTACGCATCACGAGCACATCTGGCTGAATACCTACACTCTGCAATTCCTTTACGCTGTGCTGAGTTGGCTTTGTCTTCAACTCACCTGCAGCCTTAAGATAAGGAACATATGTCAGGTGAAGATTGATAGCACGCTTACCCAATTCCCACTTCAACTGGCGAATAGCCTCAAGGAATGGAGCTGACTCAATATCGCCAATAGTACCACCAATCTCAGTAATCACAAAGTCATAGTGATACTTCTGCCCCAAAAGCTTAATATTACGTTTGATTTCGTCCGTAATATGAGGAACAACCTGAATAGTCTTACCCAAGTAGTCGCCACGACGCTCCTTGTCAATAACGCTCTTATAGATACGTCCCGTAGTCATAGAGTTAGCTTTTGTGGTCTTAATACCTGTGAAGCGCTCATAGTGACCAAGGTCGAGGTCGGTCTCCATACCATCCTCTGTTACGTAGCACTCACCATGCTCGTAAGGGTTCAGCGTACCCGGGTCAATGTTGATGTACGGATCAAATTTCTGAATGGTAATGTTGTAACCTCTTGCTTGAAGAAGCTTACCGATTGATGACGAGATAATTCCTTTACCAAGTGAAGAAACTACGCCGCCCGTAACGAAAATGTACTTTGTTTCAGCCACGATGTATGTATGTTTAATTATTATCTTCTAAAACGAAAATCGTTGGTTCTAAACTAAAATGCAAAGATACTAATTTTCCATGAATTAGGCGGGATATTAAGTAATAAAAATAGCATCAAATATTCCATTTAACTGCAACAAGTCCCAAACACAATGCTATCGTCAAGGATAACAGCGTGCCAGTCAGTACATATTCAGACTTGACACTGCCCGACGTAGCCTCACTAAAACGTAAGATAGACTTTGCAGCGATAAGAAATCCAATTGCCTCATACTGAGAAAGAACAACGAATAAAACTATCAAACATCTTTCCAAAAGACCTATTAACCGCCCTGCATGAAAGTTGTTTTTCTTTTCTTTTTCATTGACTTCTATATTAAGATTACAGGCTTTGAGTATCAAGAGAATCAAGATATTAGCAGGTTTTGCAACCAATAGAAATACAAGGAACGTTTTTACCCGTAATGGATGGTCAGAAATTAGCTCAAGTACCCATCCCCATTGTGTCCAATTTGAATTTGCATTGAACCACAAATCAGCCAAAAACAGAATACATAAAACGTGAAGAAACTGATCTACAAGGAATATTGTTAAACCTACCCACGACCAGTCTTTCTGCCATTTCAGAAGCCTATGCTCTGCCTTAGGCTTCAACCAGTCTATAAAGAAATGAGAGAGTACTAATAAAAGAGAGAGCCACCAGCCCCTTATATCACCAACGACTATCCATGAAAGGATTCCGACAAACATCGAGTGTATCCACAACTGAGTTCCCTTGATACCAAACTTCGCCTTCATTCTACAGAAAGAGTTTGTCTGCAGATAGAAATCAGCAATAATATGAGCAATAATAAGATTTAAGGTTAAATAGTATATCATATATTTGTAGTTATTTTGCGATAGTAGTCAATTACCTGTTCTATCAAATCCCAACCTATATCTTTCAAAGTCTGATTAACTCCCGACACCGAAATACCCATACGTTGAGCCACCTCGTTAGAATCTTTTGCCAATATCCTCTCACAAAGCACTTGACACTTTCGAGCAGTTGCCTTGTTCAATAGATGATTAACAAGAGAGAGCATCAGTTGCAATGCTGTTTCTTTTTCGGTATTCTCCATTGATAGGACAAATGAGAACTTTGACCTCCCCACAAGTTTATCAAGCTCTCTACCCGACCGATATATAGCCTCTCCGTCAAGCATATCCAATGTTTTGTCAACCGTCTTCATTTCCCCAATTCCAATGGCAACTCTCAGCCCATACTTATGAAATTGCTTTAAACCCTGACCATCTTTGGGAGTAAACGATTTCACAAACGCTTTTAGAAGGATTGCAATTTCCAATGCATCGACAGCCTTAGGCATAATACATTCTATGGAATCACCTCTAACAATACGCCCCCAGAATCCTTCATATCTATCTTCTAAAAGACATAAGATACCTCTCAGTTTCTCTGTCAGTTCTATCATTGCATCCTTTGACAGGGACGTTGAGGAGACAATATCAGCAGATATAGCAGCATACATAATACTAAACATTTATTGCAAGCATATTAACTTGTTTTATAGGATTGCAAGTGTATTTACTTGTTTTGACTTATTACAAGCGGATTCGCTTGTTTTAAGACAAGCATTCACTTGCTTATTCATCTGAACAATTACAGATACTCCTATTGCGCAAAGATAAACATTTTCCTTTAATTAAGTCATAAATCACAGAAAAAAGATAGAACACAAAGGTTCTCTACCACTATTACGCTTGCTACACCTCATTATTTAGCCCATATTAACTCACTGACTCTTACCATACCATAGTAAGAATTGTAAGTATTGTAGGCTAATAATCAATTTTAGTTTAAAGATTTTCTTGCCCAATGATAGGAATTCATACACAAACAAAACAGGGGTTTGCTTTAAAAAGAATCGTAGTAGACAATTGCATAAAACTTTAAAGAAACTTAAAATCCTCTTTACTGCCGCATTATTGTAAAACTAAAGTTCTATTTTTGCAAACCAATTTGAGGCTAACATATAGACGATATACGTTAGGATTCACAAGGAAAGATGCTCGAGTGGTTGAAGAGGCACGCCTGGAAAGCGTGTATACCCCTAAAGGGTATCGGGGGTTCGAATCCCCCTCTTTCCGCAAGAAAGGTGTAAACCAATGGATTACGTGGCTTGCACCTTTTTCTTTTCTGACAACTTAATATAGAAAGGGAAACATTCTAATAACCACAACTACACATCCTTACACAAAACACGTATTTTCCAATTCATTGCTTGTTATACGGCTTTATTTTCCTAACTTTGCAGAAAGTAAGATTAGGAAACGGATATTGTATCTACGTAATAACATCCAAATTTAACGAAAGAAATGATAGAACTCGATACTACCAATATGTGTTCACACCTGCAGAAGAAGCTCTTTAACGAAGAAGGTGTCTACTATCCTATATGGCAGGCGATGCAGAATGATGATGAGATAACAGCTGTGATTCGTTCACGACAGTTGCATATCTACCGCAATGGTAAAAAAGTTTTGGTGCTTCCCGGCAAGGCTGCACCGAAGATTATTCGCGAAGATAGCCTCAACGAACTCTTACCTAAGGACTTACTGAAATGAAAAAAGCAATCGTCGTAGGCGCCAGCAGCGGTATCGGACATGAAGTAGCACGACTGCTCATCGCAGAGGGATGGGCGGTTGGTGTGGCTGCTCGTCGTATAGACAAGTTGACAGACTTGCAAGCTATGGCACCAGAGCGGGTCTACACAGTCCAAATTGATGTAACTAACGAAGATGCAGAGACTTCCTTACTGCAACTTATAGAACGTATGAACGGCATCGACCTCTATTTTCATGCCGCAGGAATCGGTTGGCAAAACCCAAGTCTTAATGCTGACATAGAACTCAAAACAATGGAAACCAACGCTGTTGGATTCACCCGAATGATTGGCTGTGCCTATCGCTATTTTGCCAATAAGGGAGGTGGACACATCGCTTGTATCACTTCTATCGCAGGAACAAAAGGGCTCGGACCGGCTCCTGCTTATAGTGCAACAAAGGCGATGCAGAACACCTATCTACAAGCGTTGGAACAACTCGCAGCTTGTAAACATCATAACATCCACTTCACAGATATTCGTCCCGGCTTTGTCGACACTCCCCTACTCGCTGGTACCTCTCACCTCCCGATGCTGATGACCACAAAAAAGGTGGCACGCAGTATTATAAAGGCTATTAACAGCCGACGACACATCTGCGTCATCGATAGCCGTTGGTGCGTACTCACCTACTTATGGCGACATATCCCTAACTGGATATGGAGGCGAATGAAGCTATGTTAACCTCTTTTTCATACAAAGAAAACAAACAAGATTTCCACAACAACATAAACAAACACTAATTTCTTTCCTCATAAAATAAACTTTCAGGGTTTTCAATCATCTAAGCATATAAGTCTTAAAACTGTCCATAACGAAAGGGAAGGAAAAGGATAAGTAAAAAAGGAAACAACAGATAAACAAGTAACAAAACAATAATTATTTAGGATATGAGAAAATTCTGTTTAAAGATTCACCGTTGGTTTGCTTTACCATTAGGCGTAATAATGGCTATTTTGTGCTTCAGCGGTCTGGCAATACTGCTAATAAAAGACCTTGCACCCCTCTTTGACATGAATGCCAAAGAGATGCCAATCTATACAATAGTAGTACGACTGCACCGTTGGCTCTTTATGAAACCTGAGAATGCACATGAGGGTGAACAGTCACTTGGACGCATCCTTACAGCCGTGTCAGCAATCTGTATGTCAATCGTATTGTTATCGGGTGTTGTCATCTGGTGGCCAAAGACCAAGAAGGCGTTGAAAAGTCGTTTGACCGTCAGCACTAACAAGGGTTTCCGTCGCTTTGTTTACGACTCTCACGTGTCATTAGGTATCTATGTCTTTATCTTCCTTTTCCTCATGGCACTCACAGGTCCTGTCTTCTCTTTCGGCTGGTACAGAACGGGAATGTCTAAACTCTTCGGTCAGCCTATGCCACCAAAGGAAATGAAGATGCAACAGCCTAAAGATGGAATGAAGCAGGGCGGAACAAACGATAAAGCTTTTGCACCTACGGACGCAAGTCAGATGAAAGGACAACCACAAGCACACAAGGAGGGAGCAAAAGACATGAAAGGTGATCAGCATGGTAAGAAGCCAAAGGGCGGTATGCTCTTTAAGCAGTTACACACAGGAACATGGGGCGGATGGTTCTCACGCGTTCTCTATGCTATCGCAGCCTTTATCGGTGGCTTCCTCCCTATTAGTGGTTACTACCTGTGGTGGAAGAGAAGAAGTGCTAAGAAGAAAAAAGCATAAAACATAATCATCATATATCACAAGCCCATTGATTGTATTCGGTTGATTAACCAATAGAATACCATCAATGGGCTTTTACGTTTATCCTTCAACGAAGCACTTACCTAAATGTACAGACAAACTCCCAACTGCATTCATCCACTCACAGAGGATTAAACAACCAATATTATGTAAAGATTATTCAAACTACTAAAAAACAACTAATGCCCAATTAGACTCAAATTAAGCCTTAATTGGCTTTCAAAAGATGCCCTTTTGAGGTCTAACTAACGCCCTTTAAGAGTCTAAAAGATGCCCTTTTCAAATCGTATTTGTAAGACTCTGATAATCTGACCGTTACAAAACCCCATTTTTAGAGCGGTTTTCTATAAACAAAAGGCTTACAGAAAGCGTATTCTGTAATTATTTTTCACAGTCCACAAACCCAATAAACCATAACTAATAATCAAAATTATGTAATCTTTATTAGGGATAAGAAAACCTAATCACACAAAAAATCAACAATAAATTACTTATAAATGAGTATTGCCACCTTAACAAGAAGCCAGTACCTTTGCACTCGAAAAATTTTACAGACCATAATAACAATAATGATGTTATATAGAATATTAAATAAGGTGATAAGTCTGGTGGAAGACTTGACTTGCCGAAAAGTAAATCAGAAATACGTGTTAAAAGAACATATTTGTATTTATTTACATGCGTGTATAAGATGAGAAATAAATAACAAATGATTAGTTTATTTTAACCAAATCGACTTGCTTTTGTTCTTATCAAATAATATATTTGCGACAGATAATCTAATTTGGCGCGAATAAGATAAATACCATCATTTAAAGCTTTTACTCATTTTTAAATACCAGACAAAGAGATTTTTCTCTTTTAAAAAAGTCTAATCAATATTATATTTTATCTAATAAAACCCTTGAAGAGTATGGAATTAAAAAAGACACTCTACTCCCTAATGTTAGGTGGCATTCTTCTTTGCTTGTTCTCATGTGCAAAGGAAGACGAATTTGAAATGCCAACACTGGTGCTTTCTGAAAACAGTATTGCCTTTGATAAAGGCGTAAGTGAAAGAAACATTAGTGTAACAACAAATCAAAACAGCTGGATTGCATCGTCTCCACAGGAAGGCGACTGGCTCTCGTTGGTTCAGGACGGTAACGTACTGAAGGTGAAGGTAACTGAAAACAAGATTGGAACAGAGCGCACAAGCTATGTACTCGTTAACGCCAACGGCGCATCTGGTAAGATTGCTGTGACTCAGAGTGCAGCTGACGTAACGCTTGACGTGGTTCCAAATGCTATCTATCTGCCACAGACAGGTGGTGAGAAGACGATTGACATTACGACGAATTCGTCTGTCTATGACGTAACAACCAGCGAAGAAGTTAGCTGGTTGAAGATTGTCAAGTCGGAGGAAGAAATCAAACTGATAGCTGAGCGTAACGATACCTATCAGAAGCGTGAGGTGAAACTTTACGCCAAGAGCGGTAGTGTTATCCGCGAGATTGTTGTTTCTCAGTCGGGTATTCAACGCTACCTCCTCCCTATTCATCCAGGTGTACCACAGGACGAGCATAAGATTATGGACTTTGAGTTGGGTCGTGGTAGCTACTTGCGCGAGTATCAAGCAGCTATGCCAGCTTACGGCCTTGAGGAGACTTACACCTTTATCACTGCTTCGCCTATCTTTACTTTGATTCAGTATTGTAGCACTGATGGTATTAATCCGTCACAGATTATCATGATTGGCGATGGTAGAAAGGCTATTGATGCCGTGAAGGACAAGGCTTTCGATAAGTTCTTGACTGACAATGGCTATGTGCGCAGCAACTCTCAGTCTGACAGAGAATATACCAATGACAAGGATTTACTCTCTTTGAAGGTTTATATATCAGAAAAGGAGAATAACGAAGGAGTTAACCTCACTTTCACACCTATTATGAAACAGAATGGCGAATACAAGACTTTCAGCAAGTTACCATTCTATCCTCTTGAGCTTCTGCAGAAAGACAACGTGAAGTTGGCACAGATTGAACAATACGAGCAGAAGGCTGGTAGTACAGAAGAAGAGCGTAGCCTCAACGAACATAAGAATACTGAGGTTTCACAGATTCAATATAAACTGAAGGCAAGTACAGACCCTTCTGCAGCCTACGGACGTATTCACATCTTCTACACAACGGATAAGGATGGTGATGCACCAGACAATTTGGGTAGTGTTCAGATTGGTGCATTACTCTTCAAAGACACCAACCTCGGTGTATGGAAGTATGGTACTAAATGGGTTGCAACCAAAGAAATCAAGAAGGTATTGGGTGATGAGGGCTTCTCTTTCCTCCGCACATCAGGCAACAACCACTTCTTTGTACGTGAAAGCGACCACTTGGTTATTGATGTTACCTGCGTGTTAGACAACGATATGCCAGTACTCGCATTGCTTTACAGCTACGATCCATCCGTATCGGGTGCAAGTAGTAAAGCCATAAAGACACAGGCTAAGATGATTAGAAACTTCGCTGCTGCCAAGAAGGCTTTGAAGTTCTAAGCAAATTGTTATACCTTATTTAAATAATTACATGATATGCGTATAATCAATATACATAAGCTGCTGCAGTTCTCTCTGCTATACCTATTATTAGGTATAGCGGTTGGATGCGCTGAGAATGACAGCTTTGACCAGCCCTATCTGAATGTTTCAGAGAAGGAGATTTCTTTCTCTAATCAGATTGGTGAGAAGACAATTACCGTAAACACGAACTGTAAGGAGTGGATGGCTACTACACCGAAGGCGTGGGTACACCTTTCACAAAGTGGAAACGAGATTGCTGTACACGTTGATCCTAATACAACAGGAATGGAGAGAAGTAGCTATATCCTTGTTGATGGTGGATTGGCAGTGCAGAAAATCATGGTAAGTCAGAGTGCTGCTGACATCACATTAAACTTAAACAATGGTGAGGTAATTCTGCCACAAGCAGGTGGTACGACAACTGTCGACTTGAAGATGGATGCTACTTCCTATGACCTTACACAGAGTGAGCAGCCAGAGTGGATGCAGGTTATCAAGAAAAAGCATGGTTTGAAGTTTATTTCTAAGCCTAATTATAGCACTACGGAAAGAACCACAAAACTGACAATAGCCTTTGCAGGAAAGAATCATGAGGTGGTTGTTAAGCAGCCGGGCGTAGCTACTTTTATCTTGGCTTGTAACCCAGGTAATCCTTATAGCTTGCATAAGATGATGGACTATGAGTATCGCCGTGGTAGTTTCTTGACGGAATACGGCGGCCCTGACGAGGTAAACGGCATCTTTGAAGAGAGTTACTTCTTCAAGACTCCATCGCCTTTGTTCAAAGATGTGGTTTATGTACACGACACAAAGCACTCTGTTCCAACGCGTATCTACACACGTTCACTGACAAGAGAGGGTGTGAACGCTGTTAAGTCGCAGGCTTTCCAAGAGTTTATGAGAGCCAATGGATATACAAGGGACGAGAAAGATACGAATCATTACGTCAATATAAAGGAAGCTTTCACGATGGATGTAGACATTAGAGAGGAGAATAATAGCGTTGTGTTATTCTTCTATCAGATGCACACACAAGACCGTAGCTACCCTACCTTTAGTAGTCTTGACCTTGGTCCTGTTGACCTTTTGAACAAAACTGACAAGAAGATAAGTGATGTCGAAGCTTATGAGACAGGTAAGAACAGTGAGGAAATGAAGCGACAAATGTCTAAGAGTAATGAGGTTGAAGCTATTCTCTACAAGACAAATGATCCTACATTGATTGCTCGTACTTACTTCTTCTATCTTCATAATGATGCCGCTGTACCACAAGAGAAGGCTGGAAGCGTTGAACAATACAGTTTGTTCTACAGTCAGCCGAACTTAGGTATATGGCAGTATGGTAATGAATGGTTCGTAACCAATGAGTTCGACAAACTGCTTACTGCAAACAACTTTGAGTTCGTTGGCTACAATGGTAAGCATCATGTCTATGCGCGTCGTTCTGACTATCTGACCTTAGCAATCTCAGGTGGAGAATATGCTGACGTCAACAACGGTAAGGCAGTCATGCAAATTACTGTTCTATACAAGCCAACTGTCTTTGCAGGAAGTAAAGAACAGCGACTGGCTAAGGTAGAACGTATGCTCAAACAATACAATCCAAAGAAATAAAATAAAGGAACATTGATGAGAAAATCGATTATATATCTATGTGCGTGTGCGCTCTCTGGCATGATGGTTACTACCTCATGCCAGGATAACTTGGACTCGGATGCGGGCGTTTCCAACACACGCTCTGTCAATATTGACAAAGACCTTTTTGCCATAAAAGGCTGTATTAACGTGAAGTTGGCAAAGGGTACAAACCAAGCTATACCTACAACACGTAGTGGTAGTGTGGAAATGCAGAGCGTCCCATCGGCTATGACTTCTGCAATGCAGTATTCTGGGGCTTATAAAATGGAAAGAGTCTTTAAGCCAGCTGGTATCTATGAAGCACGAACCGTAGCTGAAGGACTCGACCGTTGGTACACAATCTATTTTGATAAGAGCAAAGATGTGGGGGCAGTATTAGATCAATTCAAGAAAGCTGAAGGTGTTGAATGTGCTGAACGAGTACTACCAATGGCAAAACCAACGGTTAAGATGACTCCTTATAGCCCTTCTGGCGCAAGTATGCAGGCTACAGCAAGTACTTTTGATGACCCTCTCTTAGCTAAACAGTGGCATTACTACAATGACGGTTCAGTAAATGCACGTGCGAAGAAGGGTGCTGACTGTAATGTTAAACCTGTTTGGGAAAAGTACACAACAGGTAAGAAAAACGTTATTGTAGCCGTTGTTGATGGTGGTATTGACATCACCCACGAGGACTTGAAAGACAATCTTTATGTCAACGAAAAGGAAAAGAACGGTCAACCTAACGTCGATGATGATGGCAATGGCTTTGTTGATGATATCTATGGTTACAACTTTGTGACAGCTAAAGACGTTGTTGGCGGTACTATCGAACCCGATGATGGCGGACACGGAACCCACGTTGCGGGTACTGTTGCCGCACGAAACAACAACGGAAAGGGTGTGGCTGGTATCGCAGGTGGCGATGGTTCGCCAGATAGTGGTGTACGCTTGTTGAGCTGTCAGATATTTAGAAACAAAGACGAGCAGGGCGATGCGGCGGCTGCCATTAAGTATGCAGCTGACAACGGAGCTGTTATCTGTCAGAACTCATGGGGATATTCCTCTACTGCAGGTGTCACCTCTATGCCTCAGTTGCTGAAAGAAGCAGTCAACTACTTCATCAAGATGGCAGGTTGTGATGCTAACGGCAACCAGCGTCCAGACTCTCCAATGAAGGGTGGTGTGGTAATGTTCGCTGCAGGTAATGAGAACAAAGAGTTCTCTGCTTACCCTGCTTGCTATGCGCCAACGGTTTCTGTCGCTGCAATGGCATGGGACTTCAGCAAGGCAAGTTATAGTAATTACGCAAAATGGGTGACGATTACGGCACCAGGTGGTGATCAAGACCGCTTCGGAACAGAGGCTGGCGTATTGAGTACAGTACCAAAGAAGAAGGTTGCATCAGGTTATGCTTACTTCCAAGGAACATCAATGGCATGCCCACACGTGTCAGGTATCGCAGCACTCATCGCCTCTTACTTTGGCAAACAGGGCTTCACTAACGAAGAATTGAAGTCACGTTTGATTACAGCTTACCGTCCTTATAACATCGATGAGCAAAACCCAACCTACAAAGGTAAGTTAGGTAAGGGTTATATTGATGCTGAAGCAGCCTTCGAATCAGACACAAAGATTGCCCCAGAGAAGGTGGGTACACTCACGCTCAAGCCTGACTTCGTAGACATCAATGCGGAGTGGAGCATCGCCAAGGACGAGGATAAGACTGCAGCCTTCTATCGACTCTACATTGCTCAGGGTGAATTGACAGCCGATAAACTCAAGGATATGACCTACAGAGAAATCAATGGCATGGGTCATAGCTTGGGTGAGACACTTAAGTATGACTTTGATGACTTGAAGGACAACACGACCTATAGCGTTGCTGTTGTAGCAGTAGACCGTTGGGGCAACCTTTCTGAACCTATGGTTCAGAAATGTACAACTCGACTCAACCATGCTCCAGAGGCGACAAACTTCCCAACAGAGGCAATAGAGGTCATGGAGAACGATCGTAAATCATTCTCTTTCAACGTTGCTGACCCTGATGGTCACAACTGGGACATCAAAGCTACGGGTGAAACAAAGGGCGTTTCTTACACTGTGAAGGGCAATACTGTGACCGTCAACCTCGTTCCTGTGCTCGAAGCTGGTAGTTACAACTGCACCTTTGTACTCTCAGATGATTTAGGAGCAAAGGCAGAGAAGAGTTTTACATTTAAGATTGTGAAGTATATCCCGCCACAGTTAACAAAGCCATTCGAGAACTATATCATTGGATTGGACGATGGAGTAGTAACGATTCCATTGACTGGTCATTACACACATAGTAGCAATACCCAGCTTACTTACAAAGCCACAGCTGCCAATGGTAGTATCGCTACAGCTACTATCAGCAATGACAACCTTCAGTTGAAGGGAATGGCAAAGGGTGTTACACGTATCAGCATCGCTGCTACAGACGGTCGTGAGACATCTTCTGATGGCTCTTTCCAAGTACGAGTTGTTGAAAAGAAGTCGGCTCCTGTCTATGCCGTCTACCCTATTCCAGTACAGAGAGACATCCACACCCTACTCAATCCAGAGGTAAAACAGGCTGAACTCGTTATCAGTTCTACTGTGGGTGAGCGTCTGATGAAGGCTACTGTGACTCCAGATAAGAACAACGTAGCCACACTTGACCTTTCTAAACTGAACCCTGGAACGTATAAACTGATCGTATATACCAGTAAGGGCAACCATACCCAGATGTTCATTAAACGATAAACACAACAAGTATGAATACAAAACATATCATTCTCATGGCTTGCGCAGCACTCCTCGGTGCTACGCAGGCTAATGCTCAGGGACAAGATCTCTCGATATTAACAGCGAATACCGATGCCCGAACAGCCGCTATGGGTAATGCTTCGGCTGCTGCTGAGGGCATGTATCTATACAATAACCCAGCTGCTATCTGCACAACAGATAAGAAGTTCACTGCAGATGCCTCTGCCTCTCTCTTTGAAAAGGCAGAGGGTGCCGATGGAACCTTCGGTATTTACGCTCTTTCTGCTGGCTATAAGTTGGCTAAGCGTCATGCTGTCTTCGCTGGTTTCCGTTATGCTGGAGGCTTGAAGCTGAAGGGCTATGACATATCGGGCAATCCAACCAAGGACTATAAGCCTTATAACTGGACCCTCGACTTGGGTTATACCTATTTCTTAGGTAAGGGATTCGCTGCCTATGCAACAGGAAGTCTTATCTATAGTCACCTCTCTAAGAATGCTACAGGTGCTGCTTTCAGCGTGGGTGGAGCCTATCAAAACAACGAGTTGACCCTTGCCAACAAACCTGCCAACCTCATGCTCGATGCGAAGGTGGGCGCAATTGGTCCTCAACTCGACTATGGTAACAAGCACAAAACGACGCTCCCAACCTATCTTGCCGTAGGTGGTGCGCTGTCTGTAGAGGTAGCAGAGAAGCATCAAGTTGCTGCAGCCTTGTCTTCTCGTTACTTCTTCCAACCTTCAGAGACTAAACTCTTTATGCTTGGTGGCGGACTTGAATACACCTATAATAAGATGGTATCAGTACGTGCAGGCTATGAGTATGGTGACCACGACCTCAGCCATATCACTATGGGTGCAGGCTTTAAGTATCATGGCTTACGTCTGAACGGAGCTTACAACCTGAAGACAGCAGACACAGGAAGTAGCTACTGCAGCATAGGTATTGGCTATGATTTCTAAAACAAGGACAAACAAAACAAAATATTTAATCAAAAGTAACAGTTATGAAAAGAACTTTATTCTCAATTTGTGCATTAGTCCTGAGCCTTACAGCTTCCGCTCAGATAATAAAGGACACACCTAAAGGTAAGCTGATTGAAAACCTATACCGCTCAAGCAAGTCTTGGGTTAAGAAGGGTTGGACAGGTGTTCAGCCAGGCAGATATGAAGGTATCGTGTCTAAGATTGTTATCGGCGAAGATGGCTGTATTTACATTTACAATCCACTATCAGGACTCGACAGTAAGTCATGGTTGAAGCTTGAAAGACAACCTGATGGCAAGTATAGAGCAAAGCTACCACAGGATATCCTTACAGACGACCTCGGTGGGGACGATGATGAGGAGGAAAGTAGTGAGCGTATTATCTCTCTTAATCGTTTGGTTTCTTCTGATGATGGAAAGAATTACGAGCCTGTTGGTCCAGCTTTGAACTACGTAGATTTCACAGTGGAAGGAAGAACACTCAAGATGTCTGGTATGGGTCAGAAGAAGCAAATATGGGGTGCTACCTATAATAATAGCTGGCTAAATAACTATGGTGGCGACTGGACTCTTACGATTGAACCACTTAAAGAGCAGCTTATTACACCACCAGCTACAGCTACAAAGAGCCAGTACACCGTTACTTCTAAGTCTGATCCTTCACCACGTATTGTTGAAGTAATGACCGATAATAACGATATCTATGTCAAGGGCTTGTTTAAGGCTGAGAAACTTGCAAACACTTGGGTGAAACTTACCAAGCAGGGCGACAAGGCTGTCATGTCTACTAATCAGTATTTGGGTATTACTAAGAAGACAGACTTCAAGAAATACGATAGCGATAAGTCGGAATATCACACCTTTGCCGCAGCTTTCGAGAGTGAGACCAAGGCTGCAGAAAACCTTGAGTTCAGCATTGATGCAACTGGTAAACTGACTGCTTCTAAGCTTCTTAGAACTTCTTTAGGTAAAGCAAGTAATGAAAACATTACTGGTGAAGACTATATAGAGAGCTATGAGGGTCTTACCTTGACTCCTTACGTTCAGAAGGAGGTTGGAGCCCCAGCGACACCAGAATACTTCTATTTGACATCTACTCCAAACTACGACAATACTTCTAATGAGATTAAATTAGCATTCTATGTAAAGAACGCAGACGTTAACGGCAACGTTCTCGACCCAGAGAAGATGTACTACAATGTCTATGTTAATGGCAGTACAGAACCTTTCAAGTTCAAGAAGACTGAAAGTCTGTATCGTGACATGCATGAGGACGAAATGACTAATATTCCTTTCAACTACAAGGACAAGAGAAATTATGACTTCAAGGTTATCGATAACCTTCGTATTCTTCACTTCTATGATAGTTCTATCACACGCCTCAAGGTCGTAATGGTTTATGAGTCTGACGGCAAGAAGTATTCAAGCGAACCATTGGTTGCCTCACTTACTACCAATGGTATCGAGAGTGCAAACTTCAACAAGACTACAACAGAAAAGTATTACACCGTTGATGGTCGTCAGATTCAGAAGCTACAGAAGGGTCTTAACATCATCAAGTCTTCTGATGGTACTACACGTAAGGTGGTTGTCAAGTAGACAAGTTGACGAGTAAACGAGTTGCTTGTATAGTTGGCAAGTGAACGAGTTGACGAGTAAACAAGTTGCTTGTGTAGTTGACAAGTGAACAGGTTTACAAGATAATTGTATAGTTGGCAAGTGAACGAGAAAATAGTTATATCTATTATAACTAACAACTCGCTTACTTGCCAACTTTTGTATTTGAGAAAGACTGACATAATTCAGAATTCAGAATTCAAAATTCATAATTATGATTACTGCTTTAATTCATAATTCATAATCCATAATTATGATTACCGACAAAGATAAAGTTTAAAGCTCACTGTTCAAATCATAAAGTTCAATGTTCAAAGATAAGAGTGTCTTCGTGTAATTTGCGTTATTCGTAGTCATTAAAGGTTCAAATCATAAAGGTCAATGTTCAAACATCAAAGGTCAAAGACTCACTGGGGTATCTCGCTATCTACTCCCCTTCCCTTGGGGGAGGGGTAAGGGGGAGGGGCTACTTTTTCTTTATTTTGTCACATTTTTTCGCACACTTCAAATCCAACACATGCTCTTTTGGCTTGCAATTAACGCCCAATTGGCTTGCAAAAGATGCCCTTTTGAAGTCCAACTAACGCCCTCTTGGATCCTTACTAACGCCCTTTTCAAACGCAACCTTGCAAGTATTTGATTCTCTGCAAGTTACAAAACCACTAAAATCAGCCCTTTTAAGACCATTTTTCAACCTAAAATGCACCGATTTTTGTAAATATATTTCACCCCACCCTACATTATCAACTTGTTACCGCATCCCCCCAAAAACCTGTTAAACATGTTACTCTGTCTCCTTGTCCCCCTGTTACTCTGTCTCCCCTTACCCTGTCCGCAAGCAACTTGTTTACTTGTTAACTCGTTAACTTGTCTAACCCATTTGTTTTATCAACACGGCACCAATACGCTCAACGATACCAGTTACCAGTGCATTTCCCATTAGGAAAGCACGACGCATATCTGATACACCTTCCGTATGGTAATCAGGAAACATATTCAGACGTTCTAACTCTAATGGGGTAAGACGTCGATAACGTCCGTTTGAAGTATAAACAACATGTTTGAAGCGAGATGGTCCTTTACCTCCTTCACCTGTAATGATGGTACGTGACGGACGGTCAAGAAAGTCTGGGAAAGCCATACTTCCCTCTGAATAGTTGTATTCGTAACCAGTGGTCTTGTTAATTCGTTTCTCTGTTTTACTTCCTTTTAAGTATTCCCAGCGTGGTAGTTCTTCTTCAGGAATAAAGAACTCTGCTGGTACATCTTTATCATCTAACAGTATATCACCCAACGTTAATAGCGGACCATCGTATTTTGCCTTAGCTTCAATAGTTGTCACCTCTCTATTCTTCATAATACCTACATTCTCAAAAGGTGAATCCTTCTTACCTTTATTAAATGAGGATGAGACGATAGACAAATCTCCTTCTATATGAAAACTTGTTGGTTGGTTTTTATAATCAATACTCAACGGAAAAGCCTGTGCCATTATACCTTTAGACAGAATCCACTCCAAAGGGTTGTCTATCTGCTGAGTCATAGCAAGGTCATTCTTGTAACCTATGATATAAGTACGCTTACGACGTTGTGGCATACCATAGTCTGCAGCATTGATAATACGCCACTCTACGGTATAACCAAGGTCATTTAGTGAAGCAAGGATAATAGCAAAGTCACGTCCACGCTGTGAAGCTGGCGACTTCAAAAGTCTATCTACGTTCTCAAAAAGCAAGTAGTTAGGCTTTTGTTTCATCTCGTCTAAAATACGATAAATCTGCCACCATAATACACCTTTCTTACCTTCAATACCGCCCGAACGCTTTAGAGTTGTAGCTACAGAATAGTCTTGGCATGGAAATCCGCCAACAAGCAAATCACACTGTGGTATCTCACTTGTTGGGACCGTTGCTATATCTTCATTGCTGTGTCCTTGTTCTCCAAATCTATGGCAATACACTATAGAAGCATCCTGCCGCTTTGTAGATGGTTCCCACTGATTACTCCATATCGTTTTGTAATGTTCGGAAGCACGTTCTAATCCTACACGAAAGCCTCCAACACCTGCAAACAATTCTACAACTCGTATATCATCTTGTTTAGTTACAATATTAGAATCTACAGAGAATAGAGATAGTTCACGTATTGATTGTACCGTTTTCTTACAGTATTCTGCAATAGGTTCACATAGCACCCAATCGCCTTGATTTATACTGTATGTATTATTCTTTGTAGACATATTTATTTATTGTTTTCAATAATGTTTGTAACGTATTCTTTGTTAAACCAATAACAGTATTTATCCGCTTTTCCTCCATTAGGATTATCTGCAGCTCCAAGATAACTGTTTTTTGTGCCCTTTGGACGGACATGAAAGTGCTTGCCATTCTTATTACTCCAACCAGCTTTCCAGAAGTAGTCAAGTCCTATTTCATTCCTCAGCACATGTTTTCTAATGTCTTGCCAGTACTCCTCTGCGATTTTTAAGTCTTTTTGAGGCATAGTCCAAAAGAAAGCCTTTTCTAAAATCATTGGTCCATAATCAAAGTGGAAACTTCCTGACTGAATATTCGGATGACGAAAAACCATAAAGAGGAATCTGCTCGAAAAAAGTTCATAGGTTGTTGAATCAAACCAATTATCATTATTGTATAACTCTTCATAATCAATATTTTCGTACGACATAGCCTCTTTAAGTCTATTGTTTGAAAATACCGGTATTGTCTTCAGCCTTAAACCTGATTTAACAAATTCATCTGCCTTTTCTATATGTTGCTTACCACGTCCGTTATATTTACCATCAGAGACTATCAAACATGATACCACATAATTGATATCTTTTGCATTAACCATCAAACCTGGCTGGTAATAATCAATAATATCTTGAACAGACTTTCCTATCCAAGGTTTAATTCTTTTCAATATGATGCCCTCCAGGGTGTCTCCTTTCAAATCAGTTTCTGACACAAGTCCTGTAGCTATTGAGGGAATCTCTATATTACTGACATCACTCCTTTTCTGATCTTTCACGTAGGAAAGTATCGTACGCATATAAGCTGGCTTCAAAGAGAAGGCACGTCTTGGTGCAGGAATATCAGAAAAAGGCTGTTTTCTAGGTTTTTCTCCTTTTTGTCCTTTACGGCATGCAGCAAGGTAGTCAGTATCCCCCTCTGACAGTTCGTGAGCTTCTCCCTTCTTGATTTTATTGACAATGGTTTCAAAATCTTGCCTTATGATTAACAAGTCTTTTTCTGGTAATTGCCAAATTACCGTATAGATATATCGTAAATCCCATTTACTTACACCCTTTTCATAAAGATAGAATATAAGTAGCATTATACGACACTTTAGATAGAAGAGAGATGTTTCAAATTGTTCATTAATGACAGAACAATAATCTATCATATCACATACAAGACGTTCTTTTATCTGTAGCTCTCCAGCTTTGTCTTTCTTTAAGCCTGTTGCTTTCAATTCTAATCCAGCCTCTTGAAAATCTGGAGTAGGGTCGTTGTTAATATCATACTTGAAGTAGTATTTTTCTATCATCTGTCCAAGACCACCTTTGCCTTGTCCCTGTAGTTTTAGTTCCTTAAATAATGATTTATCAACAACTTCATTCAAAGAATGCCCTATCAATCTTTTACTATATTCAAAGATTGAGGCAATGCTTGTTTTATCGTACCCAAGGTTTTCCATTAATGACTTGATCTTTTGTTCACAAATATACAAACTTTTATGAATGTATTGAATTATAGCATTAATTTGTTCATTTTTGATCACATCTTTTAGATCAAAGATCTAATTTTTATTTTTAAGCATTACTTGTTAACTTCCCACTTAGAGGAGTTGCTCGTCCCAAATCCCTCAGTGTTTTCTATTATAAAACCTACACTTGGGATTGCAGTTCTATATTGAACTTGTGACAGCCTACATATATCTGTACATAGATGTGCCTTGCATTCCTTTCATGAATTAATTACCTTTGCAACGGTAAAGTTCAAACCTCAATGTTCAAAGTTCAAACCTCAATGTTCAAAAGATAAAAGAGTTCAAAGGATAAAAAACTCATATCATAAAGTTCAAAGTTCAAACCTCAATGTTCAAAGTTCAAAGTTCAAAGTTCAAAGTTCAAAGTAAAAGAAGAGTCGAACAAAAGCTGTCCGACTCTTCTTTATATTATTTATTTAAGGTAAACCTTATTGAAGATCCTTCATTGTGAGTGGTTGAGCAAGGGTAGTAAACTCAAGACCACCTGTGGTACACTCGATACCCTTAGCAGAATCCTTAATCTTATTGCCATTTACAGTCTCTGAACCATTCAATTTGAAATAGAGTTCCAAGCCGTCAGACTTAGGATCAACACTCAGCATATTCTGCTTAATCTGATTCTCGCTACGAGCAACACTCCATACACGAACCTCACTCATATAACCATAGAATGGACGCTCACCCCAAGGGAAGCCAGGAATCTTACCAATGTTGAAACCGACATCAGCGTTTGGATCGAAGCCAGAGATATTCCATGCAGACTCAGCCCACTTCGTACCATTAAGGTACATAACAGTCTTACCAGTTGCCTGATCGTAGGTCAATGCCACATGATACCACTTGTTAATCGAAAGTTTCTCTGGTGCTTCATAGTGCTGTCTACCTGCTGCCTGTAAGATACCAGAAGAAATACCACCACCAACATCACCTACACGAAAGATCATCAGACCCTCTGAACCCATAATAGTACAGTTGCTGCCCCACCAAATAGAGTGAACCAATGCCTCATAGGTGAAGGACTTAAAGTAGGTTCCTGCTGGGAACTTCACAGAGATATACTTATTATAGAAGTCACCAGCCTTCGTAATCTTAACAGGTTTTGCTAAAATAATATATTCAACATCTTCCCCATCAATAACAGGAGTAGAACTTGAATGTAGCTTGATAGGCAACATATAGTTCTTTCCCTCCGCTAACTGGTCAAGGTTATTAAGCGTCAACGACACCTTATCTGCATAGATACTTCCAGCTGCAATCGTTGAAGAAGCCTTACTAAACGTAACATTCTGATGCTTTAAAGCAATGTAGTCTGTTCCGTACTTGCTATTATAAAGAGCAACCAATGATGAGTCGGCAAGTGAATAAGAGACATCTACTGCCCCATCTTGCTTGTTAGAAAGGCGAGATGTAATGTCGACACCTAAAGTTGAACCAGAGTCAGGCATTTCGACTTTGTATAGATTGCTATCAAAATAAACTTTCTGCTTCAACAAATCGCTCTCGCTGTCTTGGCAACTCACCACACAGCATGCAGCAAATGCCACAGCAATATGTTTGAAAATATGCTTGTTCATATTTGTATTCTATTAAATTTATAATGTGAGATATGCAGTATTAAGGTTGAGTGGTCTGCCCCATTCTCTCCTTGAATACCTGTTGGTTAATCTGAATTGCCTGACGCATCCATTTGTAGTTAGGAGTATTGTCGTAATCGTTATCGAAACGATAAGCACCTACTCCACCCTTGTAACCCTTAGAAGGCATACTCTTGGCTTGTCTTAATAACTGACCACCACTCTTAAAAGAAGACTCAAAGTTATCGGTTGTGATAATTGTCTTTGGGTCAACACCATAGTAATCGAAGTGAGTTGTACGACCATAAGCCTGATCAATCCAGTAATCAACATATCCATCCAAAGCCTCAGTAAGCCCACTGAAATGGCCATCAATACAGATAAGACGGTGTCCCTTATGTTCTGGATCACTCTTAGGACCGATATACTTGTTCATCTCCTTTACCAAGTAAACGAGGTCGGCATTGGTGCTGAGTGTACCATCCATATCGAAGACACCACTACCAATCTCCCAGTCGATATCGTAACCGTCCCAGTCATTGGCTTCCAATGAGTCGCAGAGAGCCTTAGCAAAGCGAGCCAAAGCCTCTTTGTGATTATCAGAACCGACAACACCATCGAAGCCCCAGAACTTCCAACGCGCCTTCTTCTTAGCTTCTTCAACACGAGCTTGGTCATTTGCCCAGCCTTCTTTCTCTGCTTGCTTCTCAACAGCAGTATAGACAGAGTCAGGAGTTCTGCCCTTACCAATGTAAGACAAGAGTGTCACCTCCAAGAGTTTTGTACCCTTTACCTTCTGTACAAACTCCTTATCCTTCTTCTGTTCAGGTGTGATATTAAAGCGGTTAGGTGCACCACTCCACATGGAAACGATGTCCATACTATCTGGCATAGAGGTCAGATAGCCACGACGATAGGTACCAGCTGGCGACCAGTTAGAATACCAACCGAAAGCAACAGGACGACCATAGTTAACGGCTTGCTGCTTGTAAGCTCTCAAATCGGCATAATACTTCTCGCTTTCAGCATTGTTCATCGTATTATATCCACCGATATGATCGTAAGGTTCGTTCTCTACCTCTGTCATCTTACTACATCCACAGAAAAGGACTCCTGCACAGAGCAATACCAACGAACTGATATATTTAAAGTTTTTCATATTCAAAATGCTTGATATTAATGATTCTTATTGTCCCACCACAGACGTGTTCCAGCCTTATCAAGACCACCACGAAGTAGCTTGCGTGCACTCTCTAAGTTGGCAATATCCTCTGCCGATGTAGACTTATTAGTTGGGAAACGCATACGACGGATGCCTACCTCACTGTCAACCTCACCATTGCTATAGTTCGTAATGGTGCTGTGCAACTTAGGATAACCTGTACGACGATACTCTGTCCAAGCCTCTTGTCCGTTAGGATAGAGTGCAATCCACTTCTGTATCATAATCTTCTCGAGTTTCTCCTCATCGGTTCCACTCCATGCTGTAGTAGCCTCTGTTACTGCCGGTACGTCAACATTCACACCTGGATTGGTGAGATGGAAACTGTAAGCAGATGGCTTGAGGCCAGACGACATATAGTCTGCTACCTCAGAACTTGCAATACCATTCTCTTCAAATGACATCTCGATACCCTTTTCATAAAGTGACTCAGCAGTACCACCCACAGCGAATCCATGCAGCGCAGCCTCAGCCAAGAGGAAGTAAACCTCAGAAGCACGCATCCAATAAGTAGGAGTTGTACTTGTAATTGCTGGGCGTGAAGAATCCCTGAAAGCATCATTAGAGCTTACGTCATGACCTGTTGGTACACCTGAATACTTTCCGTATGTGCCCACAGTCACTGCCTGAGAAACTGTACTTGTATTGAAGTACTTTGGCAAACGTGGGTCTTGATAACCACCTAAGTAAGCCAACATAGAAGAACCCATACGGCACTCGTTATACTGGTTGATAAGAACATCGAGGTTGTTCTTGAACTCCAAGCTTGCGCCTCTCTCCATCTTAGCCTCATCATCCTTGGTCTTCATCACGCCATAAGAATGATTGACAGCCTGTAAAGCATACTTCTTTGAGAGTGCAGCATCAGCATAATAAACACGCATAGCAAGACGTAACATCAAAGAGTTAGCATAGACAACCCACTTGTGAACGTCGCCTGCATAGACAGCATCAGCATTTGGCAAGAGTTTGCTATTACCATTATCAGCGTACTTCGTCAACACTTCTATAGCATCAGAGAGTTCTTTGAACATTGACTTATACACTTCTTCCTGGCTATCATATGGTACAGTGATGAGTCCTTTACCAGCCTCCTTGTAAGGAATAGGTCCGAACATATCTGTAGCCTTATGCCAAGCTGAGATCTTCAGAATCTGTGCTAAGGCGAAAACCTCTGGGAACTGAGTCTCAGTCTTACCCTTTAAGTCTTGCCACAAAGGTACAACAGTAGAGTAAGACTCGGTATAAGACGATGCTACCCAACCATCCTTGAGGAAATAGTTGAGGTTATTAGGACCACCCCAGTTATTATTCTGACCGAAATAACCACTCCAACAATCTGCTGCAAGGTTATAGGCTGTTTGATATCTATTAGCAACACTGGTACCATCTGCCTGTGTTCCTACTGGGAAGACGCATTTCTGCATGGCAGTTATAGGACCACCAATAGAAATACCATCCATCAATCCCTCCTCTGGGAGGAGTTCAAACTCGTTAGTGTTTACCTTTTGGAAGTCACAAGCCGTAAACAAGGACAGCGCAAGGACACCTACGATATATTTATATGCTTTTGTCTTCATGTTCAATTAGAATTTGAATTTAACACTAAAACCATAACTCTTCAGACTTGGCTGCATGAAATAATCATTGCCCTGTCCGTATGTACCTGTTGAAGCTGTAAGCTCTGGATCGAAAGGTGCTTTACAATAAATCATCCATGGATTTGTAGCCACAAATGAAAGTGTCAAATCCTTAATAACATTGTTAAACAGCCTTGAATTAAACTTATAGCTAAAAGTAAGTTCCTGCAAACGAACGTTTGTTGCACTATAGGTATAGTAACCTGCGAGGTCGTTCTCGCCTGTAGCAACAAGTGTATAGTACTTCTTCGCATCATACAAGCCCTGATTTGGAATCATCACGCCACCAGCATCTCTTGCATCAGCTGATGCCTTAGACACACCAAAACGGTCTAACAATGCCTGTGTTGAAGAAGTAACGATACCGCCAACGCGTGCATTAATCAAGAAACTAAGCCCGAAGTTCTTGTAGGTGAAGTTGTTGTTCCAACCCATTGTGAAATCTGGGGTGGTCTTACCTAAGTAGATAGGCTCAACCGTCTCTAAGTTCATACCGCCTGATGGACTAACATTTACAAAGCCTTGATTGTCCTTTGCCAATACCTTTCTTGCATAAATATCATTGATAGAACCGCCTACCTTAAGCAGAACGCGACCATTATCCTTTGATACTTCAGGGATATTGATTGGCTTTGGACTCAATGGGTGATGGTAGTCCTTCACCATCTCCTTAATCTCATTGACGTTCTTAGAGTAAACCAATGATGAGTTCCATTGCAAACCACCGAAGTTATCGCTATAGCCTAATGCCATCTCGACACCACGGTTCTCTACATTACCTGCCTGCAAGTAAACAGCCTTGTAACCAGAACTCTCTGGCAACTCACCGATAAATGTCTGATTGTAAGTATTAGACTTATACCAAGTGAAGTCGAATGATAACTTCTTCCAGAAACGAGCAGTCAAACCGAACTCGTATGACTTTGTACGCTCTGCCTTATAATCGGTAAATGGATAGATATCAGTAGACTTCAAGCTACCACCCACGATTGGAGTTGTAATAGTACCTGGTGTCATACCTGAACGTGAAACAGGAGAACCAACCTCAGTGTAAGAACCTCGAACCTTCAAATAAGAAATGAATGAAGGGAGTTTTGTCATCTCTGAGATAATACCAGATAAACCAACTGATGGATAGAAGAATGATTCCTCAGATGAGTTTACAAGACGTGAGTTCCAATCGTTACGACCTGTCAAAGTAAGATAAACCATACTTCTCCAACCCAATTCGGCACTTGCAAAAGCTGCAACATTACGTACCTTTGAGTCACCACCAGCCTCACGAATCTTGCTATCAGTTGGATTTATGTTATTCAAAGAGAACTTATTTGGAACTAACACTAAGTTACCACCATAACCACGGGTGAGAGATGCATAGTCAGAATAGCTATAACCAACGTTGGCAGCAAGACTGAACTTACCAAAGCTCTTATTAATATTGGCAATAGCGTCAATATAAGTCTGATGATCCTTATAATCATAGTAATCATAAGCACCCTTCTCCTTGGCAAAGTAATTGAATGAAGAAGCATAAATCTTACGCTCACTTGTGATAAACGTCTTGTCGAGACGAATACGACCTGCTACACTCAACCAATCAAAGATATTATAAGTAAGACCAGCATTGAACATGAAGCGATCCTTATCGTCTGGCGCTAAGTTACGATAAGCCGTCCAATAAGGGTTCTGATTTGCAAAACGGCTATCGCTGATTGGCCAATACTGAGTTGGGAAGTTTCTCACGTTATCGTAACGCTCAAAGGTCTTGATTCCCTCAAATGACTCACCGCGTGGGAAGAGATAAGCTGCAACGATTGGGTTCCAATACTCACCTTGTGACACCATGTTATTGTCCTTCTGCTTGATATAAGATGCACCAAGGTCGAGTTGCACCTTATTCTTAAACATACGCGTAGTGTTACGGATGGTGAAGTTGTAACGATCGTAAGTATTATTTGGTACGATACCACGTGAATTGGTGGTTGCTACAGAGGCAAAAGTCTGATTAAACTCATTACCCATGTTCAATGTCAAAGCATTGATGAAGTTCGTTCCTGTGCGGAAAAAGTCCTTCTTGGGATCGTATGAACTTGGTGTTGCGAGTTTCTCACCCCAACTCTCATAAGAGCCAAGCTTGTTGCCATACGTATTCTGAAACTTTGGCATCAACAATGGTGAGCTAAAGTCTGCAGAACTTGAGAAAGAAATGTCTACGCGTCCTTCTTTACCTTTCTTTGTCGTAATGAGGATGGCACCATTGGCAGCATTACTACCATAGAGGGCTGCAGCGGAAGGACCAGCCAAGACGCTGATGCTCTCGATATCCTCTGGGTTAAGGTCAGCAATACCTTCACTGCTTACACGGCCTTCTCCCATGATACCGCTATCGCGTCCACCACTAAAATTGAAGATTGGAATACCATCAATAACATACAATACGTTGTTATCACCTTCGATAGACTTGGCACCACGCATGATTACACGTGTTGCACCACCTACACCACTGCCACTCTTAGAAATGTTAACACCAGCTACTTTTCCGTTTAATGAGTTCACAAAGTTAGCATCTTTGTTACGTGTCAACTCATTTGAGCCTACTGACTGTACATTGTAACTCAAAGCTTTCTCAGCACGTTTAATACCCAAGGCTGTCACAACAACCTCGTTCATTGTGTTTGCAACTTCTTTAAGCGTAACATCGATGGTGGTTTTGTCGCCCACAAGGATTGTCTGGGTAGTATAGCCAACATAAGAGATAACCAACTTTGCCTTTGACGTGGTATTGATAGTAAAGTTACCATCAATATCCGTTACAGCACCTTCCTTGGTTCCTTCCACCATAATAGTGGCACCAATCAGTGGCTCACCAGCAGAGTCAACAACGCGACCAGTTACCTTGTGATTACCGTTTTGTTGCACAGCCTGAGGCATAGAAGCATCAGGTGAGCCTACGGGATTTCCTACTGCATAAGCACTCGTTGGAGCTAACGCAATAGAAAGGGCAAAAGCGACTGAGAAATACAGATGCTTCTGCTTTGTTTCATGAATCATTCTCATTAGGTTCAGGGTTTAAATATTTATATTTTAGGTTCCTAATTGTTACTTATTAATAACAGCTGCATGAACAACTGCATTACTCCACTATCACCTTATTATAGTAAGGTAATGATGGATAAAGAAACATTTTTTATTTACACAGGTTGTTTAACGTATAAACGTAAAGATTATTAATGAATAATAGGTTAGGTCAATTAACTCATAATAACGAGTGCAAAAGTATAAAATAAATTTGTAAACAGCCCTCCTTTTTATAAAAAAAAGTGAATAATATATTTGTTATTGCAAAAAATAGAGATATACGCCAACACGTATATCTCTATTTTTTTATATATAAACACGTAAATACCGTTTACCCGTTCTTTACATCAACTATCTTTGTTGGAGCCTGTTCCTTATTGCGACGATTGACAACAGTGACTACACTCTGCGCAAGACTGAGGAACGACTGACCTGTAATGGTGTCAACCTGTGATGCTGCTGGTGTTCCGTTATCACCATTCTCACAAATGCTCTGTACAATTGGAATCTGAGCAAGTAGCGGACATCCAAGTTCCTTCGCTAAGTTCTTGCAACCATCTTTTCCAAAAATATAATATTTATTCTCAGGAAGTTCAGCTGGAGTAAACCATGCCATATTCTCAACCAAACCGAGAATTGGGATATTCACCTTGTCATTACGATACATATCAATACCCTTACGTGCATCTGCCAATGCAACATTCTGAGGAGTTGACACGATTACTGCACCCGTAATAGCAAGTGTCTGCATAAGTGTCAGGTGAATATCGCTGGTTCCTGGTGGTGTATCGAGGATAAAGTAATCGAGTTCGCCCCAATCAGCATCAGCAATAAGCTGCTTAAGAGCTGAGGTTGCCATACTTCCTCGCCAAAGGGTCGCTGTATCTGGATTGACAAAGAAACCGATAGAAAGCAACTTCACACCATACTTCTCCACAGGTTCGATAAGCTGACGTCCATCCTTTTCTACACCGTATGGACGAGCATCTTCTACACCAAACATCTTTGGCATACTTGGACCGAAGATATCGGTATCGAGCAAACCTACCTTATAACCAAGGCGTGCCAAGGCTATAGCGAGGTTAGCTGAGACGGTGCTCTTTCCTACTCCACCCTTTCCTGAACTAACAGCAATGATATTCTTCACCTGAGGCAACAACTTACCCACCTCTGGGCGTGGCGCATTCTTGAACTCTGTTGTAATGGTTACTTCAACTTCCTTACCAACAGAATAGTGAATCTGAGCCTCAGCAGCCTTAATAGTAGACTTGAGGAATGGGTCGGTCTCACGTGGGAAAATAAGCGTGAAACTTACTGTATTACCATTGATGCTGGGTGTATCTGCCAACATCTCACTTTCAATAATATTCTTTTTCGTTCCTGGATAAATTACTTTCTCCAGTGCATCTGTAATGAGTTTCGGATATAATGTCATTGTTTTATTATTTTATAATCTTTGGAGAATGAAGCTATCTCACTGCTATAAAAGCTTATATTCCTTCTTATTAGAAATTCACTTACTTCTTTAAGTTAACAAAAAGAATGCCACAAAATAATCGGACACATTAGTTACCGTTATTCTGCGAGTTCTCCCATTCTTCCCATTCCTTTGCAACAGCTTTCCAGTCGGTCATCTCTCCCGCTTCAATGGCTTGCTGCTCACGTGCAGCCTCATCACGCGCCTTATCACGCGCACGCTTTGCCTTCATATCAGCGATAGTGGCATCATCAAGAATCTGAATAGCTCCTCGTTGGATAGCATCCTGTAACTCTACTTCACCGAAGGCCTTACCAGGCTCATTGAAGTCAGAGATATTAAATTCATAAATTGTACGGAGGTCATGACGAACCAATTTCTGTTTCGCCCGATTACCCGCATTCTTCAGTCGGAGTAGCTTTGCTATTTCTTTTATCTCGTCTTCTGCGAATTTATTTCTTCCCATGTTTTGATTCTTATTCAGATGCCATTGATGGCTTTCGTGTCTGCGAAGATAGCAACAAAATCCCAATACTGCAAGTTTTTTCCTAAGGAATACATTACGCAAAGTATCATAAATTGGCTTCATTCGTTAAACCTAAATCTGTCATCAGGCCACAAAATGTATAGTTTTTATTACTATGGTATTGTTTCATAACATCTTTTATTTTTTTCGGTATCGCCGTTCTTTGTACTGTTGATACCTCCATAATATTGCGTTTACCTCTGTCTCTCTATGTCTCCGTGTGCCTTATTAGATAAGAACTTTAGCCTATCATTCTATCTTAGGAAGCAACCTCTTTTTATCCAACCCACCTATATTTGTAAAATTATTTCTAACACTTAATTATCAATACATACTCTTTAAGCTTCTTAAAGACGCCTAATTAGCTTCCAATAGGTGCCCTTTAGAAGGCTTACTAACGCCCTTTTGAAGTGCAATTAAGCACCTTTTAAAATGCTTCATTATAACAAACTGACTTACTGGCAGTTACAAACCCTCTTGATATACTTATTTTTCTCCTTTATTTTAAGGCTCTTATTCAAAAACATGTAAGTATTTTTCGCAAACCAATACACGCCCAACAACCTACTCTTTTCAAGGTATCAACTCATTAAGTTACGAACAATGTTATAGATTGGCTGCCCGATAGTTGGCATGGTAGGTTTTCTTTTCTATTGATTCCTTGGCACTATCCACAACAATCTCCGCATGAAAACACTTTTGGGCAGCAATAAACAGGGACGTCAGAACGTTATTGTTGACAGAATAGGTTACGACAAAAGACGGTCATACGACCTATATGAAATTCGATTATGGGACGGAGACAACCTATACCTACGATAAACAGTGGGAACGTCTGCAGGTGATAAGCCTTACAGCAGGCGGTCAGACTGCAATGGAGAACTGATATTAATCCAGAGTAGATTAGCATAATTCTCAAAAAAATAGTAGTAATAAAGTAAACCGATAAGAAATTATGAGGCAGGCTGTATCGATTATTGTCCTATATGCTTTGATAAATATTCTATCATTGTTATTCAATATAATTTCTTTTTCTACTGATGGGAAGATAGATATTGGCTTCCCTTTTATTTTTATCCATTTAACGAGTGCAAAGTATGATTCTACTTTTCCATACAATAAATTACTCATAGAGCCTTTTTTATGGGATATTATTTTTTTATTTACGATAGTTTGTTTATATTTGTGCTGCCTAAAATTTATCAAAAGGATTCGTGATTGAGAAGAACCTAAGAATGAAAAATAAATGATGACCTACGATGCGGTGAGCAACCTCCTGAGTAAACTCACGGCATAGTTGAAAAAGTCTATCGCTAAGAAGGAGTTTGCATACGCATGAGTATGATAATTTGAACACCCTTATCCATGCAAACGGTAAGGCGAGCTGTTATACATCCAACACTGCTGGCGAACGCATCATGAAGAAATGCAAATATTAGGAGATAAATATGGGTTGCAGGCGTAGAGATAGTCAGATGTCTTCTTCCCTGCATTTACTGAGCTTAAACAAACGATTTATGATTATAGCACATCGGCTGAGAAAGAACATCATGATTTAATACAAAAGTACCCTAATTTGCAGGGAACTAAGTTGTATAGAGCACCTAAATCCGAGTTAATTGAACAAAATAGTAATTTTAAAAAACATTTGATCATGACTTTAAGGAATACAAAAAGAATTATTAATTATTGTGTGTTGATTATAGGGCTTGGCGTGTGGGGATCATGTAATCCTAAATCTCAACATGTTTTACTCCCTGTAGATAATGTCAAATCTTATAAAATATGTGAGAATAATGACACAACAACAATTATCGAAGAAAGAGAAGAAGAATCTCGAGAAGTAATTAAATTTTATAAAGAGGGCAGTGAAATTTTTACTTCCGACTATGGTGGACGCAAAGAATTACTGATGTCCACAACAGAGATGCTGGATACTGTATATCCAGGAAACACTTATTATGGAGAGCATCGAATTCTGATAAAAAAAGAAAATTCCAATCTGTTTTCTACATCTATATATCATATTATTATACACCCTGTATTGGTCTTAACGATTTATTATGACCATTCATATAATATAAAAGCTATTCGTAATTGGTTTGCATTTACGACTTATGAATCGGAACACATTAGTATCCCGTTAATATCGGGACCAGTTAAATATTAATCAAATAACCCCAGAAAGAGAGGACAATAGAGTTCTCTCTTGCAAAAGACTGTATTTCAATTAATTCAAAGAGCTATTAGTCCTCTTTAACGGGATAGTAGTAATCGGAACATGAAGAAAAAGAGCTCTTTTGACAATGGACTCGGACTCTGGCATCCTAACACGACACCAGGCACCAGCCTTGGGTGCGCCACTCTCCATATTATCTACTGGAAAGAAAACATTGATATTCCCGAGAGTGCTACATTTTTTGAATGGGTAGGGAACTTAGAATAGAACATTAAGTATGTTTCAATAATAATAAGAAATGGTATGAGAAACAGAATAATTAAATTGTTTGTTGTAGTTATAGCGTTATTATGTTCTTTATCGCAACATGCGTTAGGGCAAAGGCGAGATGGTTTTGTAGACTTATATGCAGTGAAGAAGCACATACTACTTCCCAGTGAATATGATGTGTTTAAATGTAAACAGATATCTGACTATTTAGTTTCTTTGTATTTATGTGAAACAAAAAATGATTGTTTAATCAATCTTTCAACTGGATATGAGTTCTCATATTACGCAATAGGGAAGGTTGAATTTAAATCCTATTGGCTACTTTTATATGGTCAAACGGATGGATACACGCTTAATATTTATCTTGCATCATATTCAAAAAAAGACAATAGAATAATTGCAAAACTTAGAATCAGTGAAGATGTTGCTGGTGAAAAGGTAATGTGGTATAAACTAAATCCCGATAAAACAATTTCAATTTATCGAAATTATGAAATAGGTGGAGAAGTTATTGTGAAAAAAGAAACTTATCGGCTCAATTGCATATTTTCTCGAGCAGACAAAGTCTTGTCAAAAGAAACACATAAACCGCTTATAACGATAGATGATATAGAAATAAGGTAATCACGGATAGGATTGGTATGATTATGGTGTATGCCACAATGATGCTGTGCTGGTAAGATGGATGTAAGACAAGGTGTAAATTTGAAACTATCTGGTGTAGAACGGCTAACAGATAAATTCATCGAAAAAAAGAGAATAAATTAAGAAAGCAGAAATAAAATAATCAAGTAAAGGACATTGAAAAATGATACATTTAGCATGGGGATTTTCATTACTTTTTAGTAGTACCTTAGTTTTCTTTTATTTCAAAAAAGATAATAGAGTAACCGCTAAATATTTGTGCTTATTCGGAGCTTTAATAGGTGCAATATTAGGTATACTTAATATTTTTGTGCAAAAATACGATGGCTATTGTTCTATTTGTATTGGAGTATTATGTATATTCTTTACCTATTATGATAATAAAAAACACCCAGTTTCGAAGATAACAAATGCTTATATATCATCTCTTCAAGGGTATGTAGCTGGTATTGGATTGCTTTTGTATGGTATTTTTCATTTATAGATAAAACACTTCTGTAATTTGTTACAAATGTATATAATTTAGCATAACGCATGATAGCTGGAACTGGGTGCAGACGATGACTTATCCTGATGGTGAAGTGGTAACCTATCACTACAATGCTGCTGGACAGGTTGAGCGTCTGACGAGCAATCAACAGGAACATCAAAGCGTTATAGTTGATAGGATAGGTTACGATAAGGAGGGTCACACGGTCTATACGAAGCTCAGTAATTGGGAGGCGGATAAGTTTACGAGGTACAGTGTTGGATAGTTTTACCATTAATAGCTATATCCCATAAATATCAGTTTTCTATTTCCATTCAAGGACAAATGCCAATTGCATACTATTTTCGATTTTGCTGTCATTTCTGTCACTTCACTTTTGACATTAACCTACTATCTATAAACCCATTACGCGAAGTGTTAAAAGTGACAGCAACTAAAAATAAAACTAAATTAGTGGTTTTAACCCAATTCGGTCATTAGAACCTTAACATATTTTGTTTTATTATCGAGCAGATTGTTTACCTTTGGAACGCAGGCATAGCGGGCTACGTCAAGTTACAAAGACAGACAAAATGTTGATAAAAAAATAAAAGATGTTAGGAAAGGATACCATACTATCGTAAGAATGTACATATTGTGGTCTAATGACCGATTTGGCTTAAATGATTCCCTCTTGGTTGCGTTTACACGCACAATGCCCTCCATCCTTTCTCCTTTTCCCATGTTTTTAAGACCCTTTTACAAAATAAAGTTGTATATTTGCCCTTAAAATTGCTATGCTCGATTTGTCTGTTCTTCCAAAAAGAGACTAATCCTGAAAAGTATAGCCACAACATAACACATAACAAAGAACGTCTGCAGGCACAAGGCCTCACAGTGGATGTCGGGTTGTGGTGTAGGAAAACTTCTCCTCAATGCTGTGATGAACGGCAAAGAAGGGGAATAATGTCCCAGCCTAACATACATTTCCTACCCATACATTATTCCTATTCTCACCACTGAATTCCGATACCGTCTCTTACAGAAAGTTCAAAAAAACATTTACCAACGTTTAAAATGAAAATAAAGAATATTTTAGCTGTTTTTATAATAGTAGGCGGCATATCTTATGCTCTTTACTTTTCATTAGTTACAGATGTTTTATTAAAGTATGGTGAAACAATTCACACAAAGGCTATTATTGAAGAGAGATTAACAGGAAAGACTTCCGATCCAGTGCTGCGCTATAGATTCTTATATGAAAATCAAGCTTATATCGGTTTTGTGTCAGAAACATCACGTTTACATGTGTCTGATACTATCAATATTGTATTCTTAAAAAGTAGACCGTCTATAAACAAACCATTAATAAAATAAATTTTATATGGAAAAGAACTTATTATTCTCATTTGATGATGAGATTACAACTGGGTTTTATTATGATATTGATGGTCATAAAATTGCAGTTTATTTTGCGGCTTATTATGATAATGGGAGGTTCGTAGAGAAGGAATGCCAACTTATTATTGAGAAATGGGAGTATGCAAAAAGTAAATTATCTGTGGATAACCAATATAAAGATTTAGAAGATTATATTGGAATTATAAGCATGGTTTTAGATATACATATTGCAGATAAAAAATTGTTTTTAACGGTGAATACATTAGATGGTCAATATGTAGATTTACTGTTTTATAATTGCAATGTTAAAATAGAAGATATTTCTTAAGTAGGACTTGTATAATACAAAATGTGACCTTATGAATTTAAAAATAAAACCAACTCATGGTACCCCTCTGATAATGGTAAGACGACACCTTCAAGGTTTCTTATGGTTATTCAATTTATAAAAGGTTTACTTCTAATGGCAAAAGAATTTAATATATATACATATCCTACCTTTTTTTCATTGTTACTGATAATGCTAATACCATTTGCATTATCAGTAGATGATATTATGAATAATCACCAAAGCAATATGAAAATAATACTTTTGATTTCAGCATTTATAATCATCATTCTTGTTTATGGATTAGTAAAAACTCGCAAAAGAAAAATAGTCATAAATGAGTTGGGCTTACTAATTACAGAAAAGGAAAGAAATATGAAGATTTCATGGGAGGAGATATCGCACATATTTTTTTGTTCAACACCATTTTGGGGACTATATATAAGAATAACATTTACTAATCAAAGAGATCCATTAATTATTTACTTTGGTAAAAGCAGTTTGTGGAGTGTCAATTTTTTCGTTTTCGGATAGCCATATTGGCGTTTTCACATAAAAAGGATATAATAGTTGTAAAATCTAATCAATGGTATCTAAAGCTAATATAAAAATAAACACACAGATAGAGAAAAGGCCACATGTCTATATTTGGCAACAGCAAGACAAGCTGCTACATCTATAACACAGGTGGTCAGTGCATCATGAAGTGTTATGGTACGATGGAGGGTGTCTTTATCAATGGAGCATCATAGGGTATTGCCTTCTAAGAGTAACAAGAAGAGGTATGAAGGCGATTCTCGTTATAGAACAATAATAATCATTCAAGAAATGAAAAAGAAACTCATTTTTATTCAGCTCTGTATTGTATTGATTTTATTTTGTATAAATGTAAAAGGGCAGAATGCTTCTCTAAACAAAGCATTGGAAATCTCATACTATAATTTCTTAAGAACAGTACCTGACAGGTGGAAAGATAAATTTGACAGAAAAGATTTCTATCTCGTCAATAATTATAATCCATATGGTTTTAATGTTCAAAGAATAAAGGGCTGGAATAATTTACACCTTAAGAACGGTAAACTTATAATAGGAAAGAATCTTGTCGGATATCCGCTTTTACAAATGATAGGCAGGGATACACTGCTAATAGAGATAGGGCAGATCTTTTGCAGACAAGATAAAATGTGGGCTTTTACAGACGGATATACATCACTCTTTAATGTGGATAATAAAACTTTTAAGGCAATAAAAATCTCTCAGAAAGACTTATACTACAAGCCTGATAATGCTAAGAAGCAAGGAAAACTTATAGACTTTGACAGTATTTATGATAAGGCCGTTAATAAAGCGATTGGCTATTTGGAAAGATCAGGAGTCCCTCGGCATTTAATATATATAAATAAGGAATATTTTCCAAGTTGGTTTTTCAAAAACCTACAAGAGAATGTCATTGAAGGTTCTGAATATAAAAAATACATCAAAAAGAATTATTACATTATCGGTTGGCCTATTTTATTTATAAAAAAAGGGAATATAATCGTCAGGTTGCATTGTTCATACAAATCTGGTATAAGAAAGAAAATTATTTCAGAAGTCCAATATACATTTGACGAAAACAAAAATAAATGGACACTTCATAATGAAAATTCCACTACTATGTCTATTAAAATGAAATTAGTTGATGAGCATAGTAGCAGTGAGGACCTGCCATATAAGTTCAATGGCAAACAGGTCGATGAGAAAACAGGTCTGTACTATTATGGTGCAAGATAACACCTTCAATGTTTTCTTACGTTAAACAATTTATAAAAGGTTTACTTCTAATGGCAAAAGATTTTAATATATATACATATCCTACCTTTTTTTCATTGTTACTGATAATGCTAATACCATTTGCATTATCAGTAGATGATATTATGAATAATCACCAAAGCAATATGAAAATAATACTTTTGATTTCAGCATTTATAATCATCATTCTTGTTTATGGATTAGTAAAAACTCGCAAAAGAAAAATAGTCATAAATGAGTTGGGCTTACTAATTACAGAAAAGGAAGGAAATATGAAGATTTCATGGAAGGAAATATCGCACATATTTTTTTGTTCAACACCAATTTGGGGGCTATATGTAAAAATAACTTTTACTAATCGAAGGGATCCTTTAATTATTGACTTTGGGAAAAGCAGTTTCTGGAGTGTCAATTTTTATCGTTTCCGGATAGCCATATTAGCGTTTTCACATAAAAAGGATATAATAGTTGTAAAATCTAATCAATGGTATCTAAAGCTAATATAAAAATAGGTAGTTCAATTGTCGTTCAAGGTGCTTCGTTAAAAGCTAATAAAATAATTTGGTTTGGCTTTACAACATTGTAACTTTACATCTGATGGTCGATAGCTACACGAAAACAAAGGATTATAACCATGAAACCATTTAGTGTTCAAATGGCAGAGAAACATCTTATCAATATAATTTATTCGGTCGAAAGCTTATATTCTTTTAGAGAATCGTGGTTGGGATAAGGAGGAGTAAATCATTTAATTTTAAAAAGTAAGCTATGTTAGAATATAAAAGATATCAAATTTTGAACCTAAATTTTATTAATGAACTTGATACTGTCATTTTAGATTCAAAACTTAAATATATTTCTGATTTTATTTTCCGTCAAGTACAAGGAAAATCTGTTTTCCTTTTTGAGATGAAGCCAACGAAGACATCAATTCTCTATGATATAGACCCAGAAAGCGAATATCATAGTATTAACTCAAGAAAAGTAATTTATACTAAGAATTTAAATCTAAGCAAAAAGGTAATTTCTATGATAGTTGAAGATGAAAGCTTCTATTTGGGACATCTTTTAATTATTATAGGGACTTTCTCAAGAAATAAGATTTCTAATATTTCGAACATGTGGGAAGATTTATTAGAAACAGGAATAGAGTATTTTAAGATGGGAAATGATGGAGAATCTTTCTATTGGTGCAACCCTCAGATAAATTCAGCAGAGGAAGAGTTCAAATTATTTATTAATGAATTGAACACCTTTGCCCATGGTATCAAACATATTAATAATGAAGACATATAAGAATATTATTTGGATTATAGCATTACATGTAATAACTTTTACATTTGTTATAATTTCGTGGAATCATTCATTTAATAACATAGGTTTTAATATAGTCTCTGGTATTTCATGTATGTTATTGGGAGGCAGTTATTTACATCTCGAATTATCGAAATATTCTGAAGAAGGGAAGGTAACATGGCTCAGTATTACGCATACGATTATACCTTTAATCTTCTTGTTATTTTGGGCTGGTATTGCTCTTATGTTTTATCATAACATCGTAATAATGTCTTTATTACAATGTCTGGTCACAAGTTTAATTCCCCTCAGTTTTTCGTACCTTAGGATTAAGCGTAAAGAAAATAAATATATAACGCTATTACTCATAATTATAAGCGGCATCATTATAGTTCTACCCTTTATAGTTTTATCTATTTTGTAACTATTCAGCGGTATCGATCAGTCAGTATTCTCTCTTCTAAAATCTTCGTATAAAGGCTATAAAGATGTTTATTTTTCTTGCATATTTCAGATTTTCTTTTTACCTTTATACCTATGAAAGAGCAGGTTGCGGACATATCAAAAGTATTACAAGGCATAACGGAAGAGATACTATTATTGCGTAGAACTGTCAATCAGCAGTATGCTGAGATTGTCAGATTGAACCTTAACATATATGCCCTGAGTCTCCAAATTAGCAAGTTAAAAATCATACTAAAGTACTCTTATACATTTCATTTCGGCTTTGGAGTGGACACATTTCTTGAAGTTTATTTGGTCTCAGCAACAGCTAAGAACTACTATAAAACGCCATATAATTCTATTTAGACCTAAAAAAATGGATAAATTGCCATACACTGTATATCCCCTGTCATTGTTAAATAGTTACACGTAAAATATATGATGGACAATAAGAATAACTTTATTCATGCAGAAATATTCCTTGATAACATTATTAGGAAATATAAAGTTGAAACGACTTCTAAGTATACGATCTCTGGTAGACCCCTATTTGAGGTAAGTTCAAAGAAAGAAATGAGTATTGTATGCTCTGAGATTGTAGATAATCATTATTTACTTGACATTAAAATACTAAACCAGACCAACACCTACGGTTTAGAATTTTTAGAGCAGAAATCCCTTGAGTTACTTGATAAAGTTAATGATATTCAATCCCACCTACTTATATCAATGGATTTATGTGGTAAGTTGAAGGATGTATTAAATTTTACAGAACTACACGAAAAATGGGAAAGAATTAAAACAGATATAAGAAACTCATCAGTAGAGATTTCCAAAATAATATCAGATGGAAATCAGTTATATGCTCATGGTTCGCAATCTTTTGCTGCAGAACTTAATAAAACGATATTTTATAAAGCTCTTGGAATGAGTTTGATACCTTTTGATGGAATAAAAAAAGAAGGCAACAAGACTTTACTTTATAATACTTCCTCACTTTTATTCCCTCAAATTGAGAAGAAAGTTTCTATTGTATTAGATGATATTGTTCACTTTAGTGATACACCAGCAACTCTACTAACCTTAAAAAATAAACGTAGTAGAGAAGATTCTGATATTAAGTCAGAATTTATAAAAAACTTCCCATTCTTAAAGAGACAGATGGGAGAATATAAATATGATTTATTCTGCTCAGTTGAAAGAGATAATAAAGTTCAATGGCCAAACTCTATTGAACTAACCATAAGTGAACTGTTAGAGCCGATAGTCTCTGAAGTTGCATGTAAGATTGAATTGATAAAGAAGTAAGTGTATTTATAATAAAGTATGTCTTTATGAATTTGAAGTATAAATTTAAGATTGATTCGCTATTAGAGTTTTGGGATATTCCAGCCAGAATATATTTTATGGCAGCGACTCTATTTTTCTTGATACCTTTCTATGTGATAGGTCTCCTCACGGTAAAGGATGGTTTGCCATATAGAACAGGTGTTGTCAATGGGATACATATACTGCAGAAATCTCATAGTGGGTGGGAGGCAAATTTCACTTTGGAAGGTGATACCAGTCATACCTATTGGCAAGGATATGATAATTCTTATCCCTTCTTTTTATTTCCTCCTAAATATAAACTTGACGACTACATAATCCATAAAGGAGATACAATAAGTTTCTTTATTGATAACGATAAAAATGGTAATTATATAAAGAGTGACCGTTTTTTCCCTGGAGAAGGCCATTCTTTTGAATCAGATGAAGTTATCTATACAGAAGGTCTGGTTGTAAATGGGAAAGAGATAGCATCTCCACTTGTTGCAGCATTTATACGTACTCCCCTTACATGGTTAGGAAATGTAGGAGTTATTTGTTTTTACCTCTGGATGTGTCTGTTTGTTATCGATTTTGGTATGTGGTATAATAAAAAAAATATTGATAAAAAAATAAAGGAATACTTTTATAATCAAAATATGTTCATTCGATAATTTAAGTTTAGATCAGAATCATTGACAAGAAGGTATTGTAAAGACTATATGGAAATAAAATACATAAGGGTAAACATGGCATATCTTATCTGCTTTATGCCGTAAGGGGAGCATAGCTATGATATAACTAAATTTCTTTTAGACACTAAAGCAAACCCTAATATGGTTTCTCCACTGACAAGTACACCCGATGTAATAGAGCCTCATCCTCCTTTAGAAATTTCATGTTATGATGATTATGGTATGAACTACATGAAGTTATTACTCGAATATGGGGCTAATCCTAATGATACACAAGTGCAGTATCCTCTATTTGCGGCTACATTATATGAAGTGACTTTGGATGTATCATCGTTTCTGGTTACTCTGCAACCTACAGAATGGAAACGGTACACAGCTGTTTCTCATGGAATGACACAACGATTGGAAATGTGGTTAAGAAACTATGTGCAGAAGCTAAGGTGCAATTAGAGTTGAATCCGGAATTCAAGGAAACCAAAGACTTTATCTGCCAGTATGAAGAGTCGGACTTCGACTTTATCCGTCGTCTTGCTCATCAGTATCAAGAGTGGATGTATTTCGATGGTACTAAACTCATCTTTGGTAAACCAAGGAAATTGGCTGACCCACACCTTACATTATCGAACATGGCTCAGAGTATGACAAAATCTGGGGAATTTATGCGCAGCGTTTTAACTATCAATTTGATATACAATTTGAAAATAAGCAAACAGAGTTACGCAAAGGGAATTTTATTATTAATTTTGCCAATGGTGAGATACTGAATCATGATGACCCTGGATATTTTGAACAGCCTTCAAGACCCAACAAGATAGAGTTCCCATGGATTGCAGATGATATGCTCTATACGGGACATTTTTATTTTGATGAAGAAGAAGTGAAGAAAGCATTTATGGATGTTTATGGCAACAATCCTACTCAGCCAGGAAAGCTAATCATTCAAGTAAGCAAATATAATAACTGGTTCAACATTTATTTGGAAACTGCCAACAAGAAATATAAATTTGAAAAGACAAAGATTCATGTCTTTAAGCAAAGAGTTCATGATTCTGATGACAAGGCTGTTGTAATTTATAATAACCATAGAGAGATAAATTCAAAATATATACATTTTATAGGAGAATAAATATAGTATAAGTTTTGTAAAACAACTTTTTATAATGAAGAATCTTTTTTTACTTGCATTTGTAATTTTATTGTCTTGTTCCAATAAAGAGCAAAACTACATCTCCATTGAACAGACAATGTCAGACAATCCAATATCCTTAGCACTTGATAATGATACTGTCAAATATATGGATATCCCTTTAGCTTTTTTAATGAGTAAGACCAGTTCTAAAAGAGTAGTTTTGTCAAGTAGTACATACCTATGTGCCAGCGATTATACGTGTGCACCACACGCTTGGGATTTTAATGGGGCACTATTCTTCAATGTGAATGGAAAGATTGTCCGCACATCTGATATAGAGGGGTTAAGAGAAATGGATAAGCAACAGCGCAAGGTTCTCGTTTATATTCGCTATCAGTGTTTCACACCTGAATTCCAGAAAATTGTAAAAAGTAGTATAAAACTTCCACAGAAGAGCGGAATAGTCAAGATAGGGAGTGTGCAAGAACTTAAAAAAAATAATAAGGAACTGATTGAAAATTTACTTAAGCATGACAGTATCTGCTTTTCATTTGATTATAAAGACGATTTTAATGAATATTGCGTAGGGTATGTGTATTTGCCTGTAAGTGTAAAGTAAGAATCTTTTAAAAAATGGACTGATCAACTAAGCTCTTATATATTATGGCACACGGAGTCACAGAGGCGACGGAGATAACGTAATGTCACGGAGGTGCTGACGGCACAAAGACCGATGGAGGTGTAGCGTACAGCTTCTTGATAACTTTAGATGTAAATACTTTGAACAGAAAATGTCTAATAGAACTGGCAAACAATCTCCGTCGCTCAATGCACCAACGGTGCCTCCGTGACTTCCATTGCTTTGTTTTAATAATTCTCTGTACTCTCCTTTTCTTTGTGTGACATTACGTCAACGTTCTAAACTTAGGGCGGTAAATCTTATCATTCCAAATTATTGAAGATGTTTTCGCACATTCGCACAATTCAAACACTGAGTGTGAAATATATTTACAAAGGCAAGAACGTTTTTGCTAAAAATAAGCATAAAAATGCCACCTTTCACTGTGGCTGTAACTAACGGATAGTCAATAACTTACAAAACAGTGAGGCAAGAGGTGCTTAATAGGGGCTCAAAAGGGCGTTAGTAAGACTTCAAAAGGGCATCTTTTGCAAGCCAATTGGGCGTCTTTTCGAAGCCAATTGGACATCAATAAGAGTTTAGGCGTTGGAAAATTATTTACATTACCGCGCATATAAACAAGTAGTTCATTGTCTGTTCTTTGTTTTCACTATGTCTTTAAGCCTAAATCGGTCATTAGAGCACAGTGTTTCAGGAATTCTTATTTTTTGTATTGTTTCCTAACATCTTTTATTTGGTTCTTCCGAAATATGGAGTGATAAGCTAAAAGTCTTATATAATAGGCACACGGAGTCACGGAGGGGACAGAGATAAAGGCAATATCACGGAGGTGCCGACAGCACAAAGAGCGACGGAGGTGTAGCGTACAGCTTCTTGATAACTATTTTGGGGTAAATGCTTTGTATATAAATTGCTAATAGAATTGGCAAACAATCTCCTTCGTTTCACGCACAGACGGTACTTCCATAACCACCAGTGCTTGCTTTGATATCCCTCCGTTCTCTCCGTTCCTCTGTGTGACATTTCGTCAGAGGCCTAAGCTTAGACGGATTATTATCACTCCAAAATTCTGAAGACCATAAAACAAAATCTGTTTAGGCTCTAATGACCGATTTGGGTTAAACAACCTACTCACAAAAGTATATCAGGTAAAGCTATATAGTTTACAAAATGTTAAAACCTTTATATTTTATGTCTCTCAGTTGTATATCTGAAATTATCTTCTTACATTTGACATATTAAAGACAGAAGATTAAACATTATTCATGTCTATCTAAGAGTAAAACAACTTGTCATGACTATTTATAATACGAAAAATGAGGGCACTATCAGTCTATGTGAGCGTAAGCAATGGAGGGACTGCTCATACAGAACGAAAGAAAAAGCTAATGTCTGTATTTATATATAGAATGCATAACACCAGGCGCTTTTAATTACAAGTTTGTTGTCTATTACCTACGTTATCTCTTACTGGAAGACGAGTTTGATAGACTGTTTGAAGAGGAATAATCTAAATGATAAAAGATGAAGAGTTTCAAAATTAATGCACAAGGAATAGGTGCAGCCATAGGCTTATTGCTGGTAAATGGGATAGTCTATCTCATTTTTCATCGTACACCAGCAAGCGAGGAAGAAATTAACGCATATATTCAGAACTCGGAAGTTGTGGAGCTGACAGATTTTACTTTTTTCGATGTGGAAAGAATGGTAACGTATGCAAGACAACCTTTGAGGCGCAACCATAGTACACTGTATAAAGATATAGCAAAAGTTTATTCGCCTGATAGTAAGAAAAATTTTGTTTTAGAGACTTACGATGTCCCTGGCAGAATATCAGTAAATACAGAGATTTTACGAAGGTGTCCTAAGATTTATCTTGTTGTTAATAAGGATGATTTGCATAATCCAAAATTAGGAAGTAAGGAAAAGCCAGTTCCTGCATTATTGTGGTACACAAGTCCAGATAGTAAATTTAATAGAGTTCCTGAAGACGATTACAAAAATAATGTAAAGGAATACCTAACCTATTGCCGAAATGAATAAAGAAAGAGTATAATAACTGGTTAATGGGTAAACTGAAGGGTTAGATAATATAGAAAAGCAAAGATATATTAAAGCAAAAGAGTTCTATCAACAAAATGAAGACTTTCAAAATTAATGCACAAGGAATAGGTGCAGCCATAGGCTTATTGTTGGTAAACGGGATAGTCTATCTTATTTTTCATCGCACACCAGCAACCGAGGAAGAGGTCAACGCATATATTCAGAACTCGGAAGTTGTGGAACTGACGAATATTACCTTTTACGATGAGGAAAACATGGTAAGGTATGCAAGACAACCTTTGAGGCGCAACAATAGTTCATTATATAAAGATATAGCAAAATTTTATTCGCCTGACAGTAAGAAGTATTTCGTTTTAGAGGTTTACGGAGCCCCATATTCAATACCAATAAATACGGATATCTTACGAAAGAGTCCTAAGATTTATCTTGTTGTTAATAAGGGTGATTTGCATAATCCAAAATTAGGAAGCAAGGAAAAGCCTGTTCCAGCATTATTGTGGTACACAAGTCCAGATAGTAAGTTTAATCAAGTTCCTGAAGACGATTACAAATATAGTGTAAAGGAATACCTTACCTATTGCCGAACTGAATAAAGAAAGAGTATAATAATTGTTTAATGGGTAAACTGAAAGGTTAGATAATATAGAAAAGCAAAGATAGATTTAAGCAAAAGAGTTCTATCAAAAAGATGAAGAGTTTCAAAATTAACGCAGGAGGAATAGGTTCAGCCATGGGCTTATTATTGGTATATGGGATAGTTTATCTTATTTTTCATCGTACACCAGCAAGCGAGGAAGAGATTAACTCATATATTCAGAACTCGGGAGTTGTGGAACTGACAGATTTTACTTTTGAAAAATGATTACATAATTTCGAATAAAACATCTACAAATAACGGCAAAAACACATGTAAAAGATAAGTTTGTAACAAACGGTAAATCAGTTAGTTATAAGTTTGTGCAAGAAAAGATGCTTAATTGGACTTCAAAAGGGCGTTAGTAAGACCTCTAAAGGGCATCTTTTGTAAGTCAATTAGGCGTCTTTTAGAAATCAAAAGAGCATGTGTTATTTTTGAGTTGCATGAAAATAGTTTACAGGTATTAGTTGGTATGGGAATAAGTAACTTTTAGAAGACGGAAAGATATTAATACGAGATTTCTTGAGAAGATATTTAATGTGATATAACGTTTAGATTTTATTTTTTGATTACATTTGTTGCCAAATGTGAATTACACAAAGGTAACAAGTGTTACCTAATGAAGAGTTTTCTCTTTCTTTGATTATGTTTACAAACTTATGGCATATCTATTGTTTTTCATTGCAGTAAGAGGAGGGCATGGTATGCCCTAATTTAATTTAAGGTCTTAAAATATAAATAAACATTAATCAGAATTTAAAAAAATGACACCAAAGAAATTATGGTTGACTTTGGCAGCGGTCATTATAGGGTCGTTTGCCGTTTTATGCTTCTATGGCGTTGAGATTTTCAGAGAGATGCCACCTTTTCCTAACAAGGTGGTAACAGAGAGTGGTGAAACGTTGTTTGAAGGACAAGATATAAAAGATGGACAGAACGTTTGGCAGTCTATTGGAGGTCAGACAGTAGGTAGTGTTTGGGGACATGGCGCATACGTAGCTCCTGATTGGACAGCCGACTATTTGCATCGTGAGTCAGAATTGATGTTAGCCGAATTAGCTAAGAAAGATGGTAAGGTATATAACCAGTTGGACGAGGCTGACAAGGCTAAGTATAAGGTGTTGTTGCAAAAAGAGCTCCGTAAGAATACATATGACGCACAGACAGGCATTATCACCTTTAGTAAGATGCGTGCTAAAGTGGCAAAGCAATTGCATAATTATTATGCCAAACTATTCTTAAATGACCCATCTATGGCTAAATTGCGCAATGCGTATGCTATGCGCGATAAATCTGTAGAAGCAGTAGACGGACTTTCTGCTGAGAAGCGTTTTGATAAGATGGACGCTTTCTTCGCATGGTCAAGCTGGGTATGTGTGACCAATAGACCTAATAGCGACGTTAGTTATACCAATAACTGGCCACACGACCCTGTCATAGGCAATGTTGCCCCTACTTCGTTACATCTTTGGTCAGGCTTTAGTGTGTTATTGTTACTCTTCTGTGTAGGAATTTTAGTTTACTATTATGCACAGCATAAAGAAGAACATGTATCAAAGGTGCCAGAATCAGATCCGATGAGAGATCTTAAGCCTACAGCATCGATGCGTGCCGTGCTGAAATACATTTGGGTAGTAGGTGCATTGATGCTGGTTCAGATGCTTTCTGGTGTGATTACAGCTCATTACGGTGTAGAGGGAGATGCTTTCTTTGGTTTACCCATACAAAACATATTCCCTTATGCCGTATCGCGTAGTTGGCATGTCCAGTTGGCTATTCTTTGGATTGCAACCTCGTGGTTGGCTACAGGTTTATATATAGCGCCAGCAGTTTCGGGAGTTGAACCAAAATATCAAGCCTTAGGCGTAAACATTCTCTTTGGAGCATTGGTTTTTGTAGTTGCAGGTTCATTAGCTGGTCAATGGTTCGGAGTAATGCAAAAGCTTGGTTTGGTAGAGAACTTCTGGTTTGGTCATCAAGGATATGAGTATGTTGAGCTGGGACGTCTATGGCAGATACTATTGCTTACAGGTTTAGTTCTTTGGCTATTCTTGATGATTCGTGCACTTATTCCTGCACTCAAACGAAAGGACGAAAATCGCCATTTACTTACGCTTTTTGTTATTGCCTCATTAGCTATCGCATTCTTTTATGCAGCAGGTTTGATGTATGGACGCCAAACCCATATGGCTATTGCTGAATACTGGCGTTGGTGGGTTGTTCACCTTTGGGTTGAAGGATTCTTCGAGGTATTTGCTACGGTGGTTGCATCGTTCTTATTCTGTCGTTTAGGACTACTTAAGATTAAGAGTGCCACAGTTTCTGTGTTATTCTCTACTATCGTCTTCCTTGCAGGTGGTATTTTAGGAACATTCCATCACTTGTATTTCAGTGCGACCCCAACTGCTGTATTAGCACTTGGAGCTACATTCAGTGCTATGGAACTTGTTCCGCTCGTACTGATAGGAATAGAAGCATATCATAATTATCAACTGAGCCGTTCTGCCGATTGGATAAAATCCTATAAGTGGCCAATATATTGCTTCATTGCAATGTGTTTTTGGAACTTCTTGGGTGCTGGTATCTTTGGTTTCTCAATTAATCCGCCAATCGCCTTGTATTATTTGCAAGGACTGAATACTACTGCCGTTCACGGACATGCAGCTCTTTTCGGAGTCTATGGTATCTTAGGAATAGGCTTAATGCTATTTGTTTTGCGCGGTCTTTATCCAAATAGTGAGTGGAACGATAAGCTTATAGGATCTGCTTTCTGGTGTATGAACGTTGGTTTACTGCTAATGACGGTGGTAAGTATTTTACCTATTGGTATCCTACAAGCCAACGAAAGCATCACCAACGCTTACTGGTCGGCAAGGTCGGCTGAATTTATGCAACAAGATCTCATGCAAACATTAAGATGGCTACGTATACCTGGAGATATATTTGTAGCTTTGGGTGAAGTTCTATTTGTCTTGTTTGTCATCGGTTTACACTTTGGCTGGTCGAAGAAAGGTAAACGCTAAAAGGCAGCTTTATCGGCTTACGTTATAGATATTGATTTCGTGTGTTTCAAGGGCTCCAACTGTGTGTTTTAGCCCTTGAAACTATTTTTAAGGATGTATAACCTATTAGCCCCTATCTCAACTGATTCTTTTTTATAAAATAATGCTTCTTCCTTCCATATCTATCTCTTTTGTTATTCTATTGGTTAGAGGTGAAAACTTTTGTAGTTAGATTTGGGCAAATGACTTTTATGTATTATCTTTGCATAAGAGAAATAAAGTATTATCTAAATCATATTAACAAAATGGACAATAACAATCAGAATCAAGAGGGGCAGCAGTTGCAGATTGATCTCTCACCAGAAATCGCTAAAGGTGTTTATACAAACTTCCAGATAATCTCTCATTCAAGTTCAGAGTTTGTACTTGATTTTGCTACGCTTCTTCCAGGTGTACCAAAGGCAACAGTAACAAGCCGTGTTATCATTGCTCCTGAGCACGCTTTGCGTCTGCTTGCTGCTTTGCAGGATAATGTAGTACGCTATGAGAAAGAGTTTGGTAAGATTGACCGTCATGAGCCAGAGCAGGAGCCACGTACGATTGCTCCATTTGGTCCTGGTAAGGTTGATGCATAAGCAGACTTCTTAATGATCAATAATAAAGCCGTCCGAGTAATCGGGCGGCTTTATTGTTTTTGATAATCTCGGTTGATATAGAATGTGCAGTTATCGAATTAATTGCGTTTCAGCAATGGTAGGAAATCAGTTCTTCTACCATTTGGGCGTAATGGGTTTAACCTCGAAAAGCAAATTTATAAATAAAGATACCAACAAGAGGTGTGAATGCAAGGCTCAATCCTATAAATATGAAGCACGATAGCCAGCCCCAATCTCTCCACTTGATGACAAAGGGCATAAGTATTAGTGTAATGATGAGCTCTATAAATGTCCACATAATAAGATGTTCTTTTGAATGACAAAGATAAATAAAAGTAATGTAATAACAAAGCGATTATATCTTATTTCTGTTCAATCTCATTTGGGTTAAGACGGAGAATACACCTTGTCGGTAATCCCATTATGAAGTTCTGGAAATAATAACGGACACACGATTTGTGCGTCCGTTACAGATAATATAGTTATATAAGTTGCTTTATAGTCCTTGGCTTTGTAACTCTTTCTCGGGTATTGGCAACCATTTGATTTTACGGTTTGCCCAAGTTGTTGCGGCAGAACCTTGCTCCAATCCGCGGCGGATATCTGCTGTGCGTTCACCACGGAAAGCAAGGAAGATACGACGTAACTCGGCTATTTGTGCAAGGGTAGAGGTCGTTGACAGTTGACTGGCTGTGTCATATTTGCCAATAACCTTATTAACCTCTGTCATTGCATCACCTGTCATAATACCTCTTACAATGAGTTCAGCCTTGATAAGATGGATGTCATCATCGTTTGAAATAATCATCGAACCCTTTCTTGTTAGCCCTGACGCATAAATGTTATAGCGATTAGGATTCTTCTTATCTACACTCGCATGAGCCAGTGGTAAGGCTTTCTTTTCAGCATCTGTTGTTCTTGCAGCTTCAAGAGAAGGGCTTACTTGTACATCACGGCTGTTTGGACCGATAGCACTGTAAAGTGGGTTGTCAGCACCATCGTTGTTATAGATTACCTCCACAGTCTCACCATCCTTTAGTGCACCTTCTACGAATGTCTTAGCATCTGCGTATTGTCCACGATGTATAGCTAATTTGAGTTCGTAGGTTTTTATCTGTCGGATAGCTGCGTCTTGGTCAAAGCCTTTGAAGGACTTTAGTACATCAGACTTTGCAGCTTTCTCAGCAGCTTCGTATTGCTCCTTAGCTTGGTTTAGTAGTGTCTCGTGCGGGACAACAGCCTTATTCAGGATGACAGACCCACCTTCTGCAGCAGGAGTTGTAGAGAAAGACTCTGCAAGCAACTGTAGAGCATAGCCAGCATGGAGATGTCCAACGTAGTTACCATATGCTTTTACAATCTCAGTCTGCTCAGCATTTGCTCCTGTTATCTGTCCAGCAATCTCAGTTAGTTCAATGCTTCGAGCATAATAGTTATGAATTTTATTCCATAGATCATTCTGAGTACCCGAAGATGGAGTGAGGTTGTCAGTCGCTATCTGGCGATAAAGGAGCGCATTTGGAATCGTTCCTTCGGTCAATTCGTCAACAGTTGTACCCAACGTGAGGAAGGCTGCAGCAGAGGCATCGCCTTGAAGCGTCTTTACGTAGGCTACCAACGGACCATCAGTAATACTATTGCTTTGAATATTAGCAACCATTGCTGATTTATTCAGTTGGTCTCTTGTAAGTGTGTTACTTGGTGTCTCCGCATTTTCTACCCATGAATCGCAACTCGCGAATAGTACAGAGAGGGCGAGAATGGCATATATTGATTTTTTCATTTTATCGTCTTCTTTTTATAATGTGAAACTTAATGTTGCTGTGTAAGTGCGTGGGTGTGGAGTATTGGTAATGTCACGTGACAAACTTCCAATACCTCTTTGCTTACGATTACCACCGTTGCCTTCCACTTGTGGGTCAGCACCAGAGTAGTTGGTAAGGACGAATACATTTTGTATAGCGAAAGAGAAACGCATTCCATTCACCACGTTGCGTGTCCACTTGCGAGAGAGTGATGATAAATCATAACCTAAGTAGAGCGTTGACAAGCGCAAGAAGTTAGCTTTCTCGATGTAGTTAGCTCTGAAGCGTGCGCTGTGTGCCAAGTCCTCAGCAATTTGGTTATATTCTGCAGTACCTACGGTAGCATTAGCAAGCGCCTGCAGCTGGTCATTACGCTTCTTCAAGTTGTCACCCAAACCAGATACATTATAGAAACTTTGATTATAGATAGATGCCCCCAAAGCATAATTCCACTTTGTCCCGAAGGTGAAGTGACTGAAGAGTTTTAGGTCGAAACCAAACGAACCATTGACAGATGGGAATGGCTTACCAAGATACTGGTAGTCATTACTCTCAATGGCACCTATTTTCTGATTGTATGTACCGTCAGCATTGAAGGCTGGCTTCTCAACGGTGTGATAATAGAAAGCATAGACAGGTTGTCCCTCTTTTACAACGTTAGGATAGTTATTGATATCCTGTCCGCCAGTATCAATCACTTTGTTAGCCTGATAATTAAGGTTTGCATACACGTCAAGAGAATGGCGGTTAGCCTGTTTCCATAGGTTGCCATTATAGCTGAACTCTATACCATGACCCTTGATGCGTCCTACGTTACGTGGAACGCTACCGATCCAACCATCGCTTGAAAGAAGGTCGTCGTAGATGATGGCGTCAGAGGTGTATTGTGCATACAGCGTAAGTGCTAATGTATGTCTGTTACGAATAGTCCAGTCCGTTCCTAATTCAATCTCTCGCATACGTTCAGGCTTGATATCAGGGTTACCTTTGTACTGAGGTTTAACAATTGGGCCATAAGCACTGATGCCGTCCATGACATAAGATGTACGGGCATCTGTAGGGTAGGGAAGGCGTCCACTCTCACCATAGGCAATGCGGAACTTCTGATTCTTGAGGTTGTATGATGCACTCAAAGAGGGATAATAGATGCTCGCCACATTACTACCAATAAGGTTAGAGGCATCACGTCTTAGTCCTGCATTGACAAACAAACGGTTATCATAGTTGAGGAAGGCCTCACCATAGAGACCCCATGTGCGTTGTTCGAAGCTTGACTCTGTTACTGTACGTTCCGTTGCTGCTGAGATATTGTCGATATCACTTCTAAAGCGAGATGCAGAAATACTATTCAATGTTTCGTACTGACGTGCAATCTGTGAGAGAAGGGTTGCTGTAAGGTCCCATTTGTCAGCAAGATGGAACTTACGAGTAGCTTTTATGTCCCAATTGAAGTTAGAGTTTCTACGGTTGCTTATATTCTTTGCACCCTCAGAGTTGTTTCCTAACTTATAACCGAAAGGTAGACGATAGATTCCTTCTGTATGGTTTACGTCTGCGCCAATGATAGTCTCAATCTTTATATCTGCTGGAAGCATATAGCTAAGACGAAGGTTACCGATGAAACGGTCGTTGCCATAGGTCCAACTCTGTGCTCGCCACGTACTCTCGTCGACATATGGCCATGGCGTCTGGTTAATCATTAAGTTCCATATCGCATCATATCTACCCATTGCAGTCTGTGGAAGACTGATGTTACCATGTATGTAGGAAGCAGTAGCACCGAGTGAGAAACGGCCAGAACGAAGGTCATAAGCCATCTTCGCACTATGTCGTTTGTCCTTATTGCCAGGTACGATACCTGCAATGTCATTCATATTGTAAGAGAAGAAGAGGTTCTGATTCCCTTTGAAGGCTTTTGAAACAGAGGTGTAGATAGTTTTCTGCCAGCCAGTTTGGAAGAAATTATTGATAGGATCATTATTTACAAACTGATCATATTTTTTTGCCAATGTAGCTGCGCCTAACGACATCTTCACTTGTATGTCAGCCTTTCTGTTTTCTGGATTGTTATTTTTACCTCTTTTGGTTGTGATAACAATAACGCCATTGGCAGCCTCTGCTCCATAGCTGGCTGCGGCAGAAGGACCTTTTATGACATCGATAGTTGCAATGTCATCAATGGTCAAGTCATTGAGTGCGCTGAGTGCATCTTGTGAACTGTTGATGTCAGAAATATGTGAGCTATTGTATTTCACACCATCAACATAGATGATTGGGTCACGCTCCATACTCATTGTAGCACCGCTACGCATGTTAAAACGGATTGGCATACCAACTTTACCATTGCTTTGGTACATCTGTACACCACCAATCTTACCATCAAGCATGTCGCTGAGAGAATTTGTATGCGCATTCTTACTCAGATTTTCAATGTCGACATGGTCAACCTTACTTCCAAGTGCTTTCTGACTACGTGCGCTGGAGATACTGGCTGTAACCTGTACCTCCTGAAGGTCGATACCAGGAATAAGACTGATAGTAGGTTGTCCTTTTAGTGCTTGTGCCTTTATGTCCTGTTCTTTGAAACCAATATAGCTGATGTGCAGTGTCTGGTCATCATTTGTGTTCAGTGAGAAGTAACCGTCTTCGTTGGTTACTGCTTCTACACCTTTATTTCCTTTGACCACAGCACCAATAATAGGCTCTCCTGTATCTTGGTTAATAACTCGTGCCTTGTAGGTTGTTTGCGCACTTAAATTGATAGCAGAGGCTACCGATAGCATGGCAATACCTCTCTTAATGTTTTGTATCATGAAATGTTTCTGTTGTTATCCACCTAAGGAGTAATATTAAGTAATGACTACATTATATAAGGTGTAGCCGATTTTTTTTGGCGCAAAGATGCCTCTTAAATAATGATACTACAATACCTAAAAATTGTGATTTTCATTGGCAAGTCGTATCGTTGTACTCATAAATATGTTGATTCAGACTGAAGTAAGATGGGAATCTTCTGATATAAGGGGTCTTCTTCTAATTATCAAGACTTCAGTAGGTTGTCTTCTTTCTAAGTATAGCTGCTTAGCACATGTTGTGTTGTTCGTAAGCACCATTGGTGCTGATGCTCCGCACCATATGTGCGCAGCCTGCTAAACACTCTACAGAGGGTTACTAAAAAGTGGTAACATTGGTATTAAGTAGAGGTTGTGTTGGTCTAATTCAATAAAGAAGATTCTCGATGAGATAAGAACTTCTTTTTGTGCAGTGTGAAGTGTCTGATTTATAAGCTGTTTGTTGTTTATGGAAAGATTTACGTTCTATGTCGGGTTGCTGTTATTGTTATCGTTCTATGGCTGTTGAAAAATCAGATATATTTTACAGTCGATATTACATAAATTTAGCTCCTTCGAATGTATTTTTATTCAAAAATTATAGAAAATGGACTTTGGTAGTAGCGATTTTTAGCCCCAAAATCATGCGGATGGGCGTTTTTGAACTGTTAAATAATAAGTAAAAAGTTATTTATTGTTAACGAATGGCGTTTGGCAGATTATTCTTTTTCTTATTATTAGGTCGTTTAACGGATTATTCGTACCTTTGCAACCCGAAACAACAGAGTGGATTATATCGTTTTTAGAGTGTCTCACTTGTGTTTGTAATGGTTTGAAAATAAACAAAATAAATATATAACAATAAAAAGTAAAATTATGCCTACTATTTCACAATTAGTAAGAAAAGGCAGAAAGGACATCGTAGACAAGAGCAAGTCTCCGGCTTTGGACAACTGTCCACAGCGTCGTGGCGTATGTGTTCGTGTTTACACAACAACTCCTAAGAAGCCTAATTCGGCAATGCGTAAGGTTGCCCGTGTTCGTTTGACCAACCAGAAGGAAGTGAACTCTTATATCCCAGGAGAGGGTCACAACTTGCAGGAGCACAGTATTGTTCTCGTTCGTGGTGGTCGTGTTAAGGACCTTCCTGGTGTACGTTATCACATCGTTCGTGGTACTCTTGATACCGCTGGTGTTGCCAACCGTACACAGCGTCGTTCTAAGTACGGTGCTAAGCGTCCAAAGGCAGCTAAGAAGTAATATTCAAGTTGCCTAAAGGCAGCTAAGAAACTTCAAACCATAAAGCCGAGGTGCAACGGCCGGTGATGGTCGATGCCCCGAGGTTCTTTAAAAAGAAGCAACTAAAAACAAACAGTTTTGCTGGAGATTTGTAATCACAAAGGTTGAGTAAATGCCCAAGAGAGGGCGTTGAAGAACGAAAGACGACAGCCTCCGCAGACTTAAAGTTTAAAATAAAAATGAGAAAAGCAAAACCAAAGAAGCGTGTAGTCCTTCCAGATCCAAAGTTTAATGATCAGAAGGTGTCAAAGTTCGTAAATCACTTGATGTATGATGGTAAGAAGAATACCTCATACGAAATCTTCTATGCAGCCCTCGATATCGTAGGCGGTAAGATGAAGGATGAAGAGAAGTCTCCACTTGAGGTGTGGAAGCAGGCTCTCGACAACATCACTCCACAGGTAGAGGTAAAGAGCCGCCGTATTGGTGGTGCTACTTTCCAGGTACCAACAGAGATTCGCCCAGATCGTAAGGAGAGTGTTTCAATGAAGAATATGATTGCCTTTGCACGTAAGCGTGGTGGTAAGAGCATGGCTGATAAGCTTGCTTCTGAGATCATGGATGCTTTCAATAACCAGGGTGGTGCTTACAAGCGTAAGGAAGATATGCACCGTATGGCTGAGGCTAACCGTGCGTTTGCTCACTTCAGATTCTAATCAAGTTATTATAATAAGGTAAAAGAAATGGCAAATCACGATTTACATTTGACTCGTAATATCGGTATTATGGCACACATCGATGCCGGTAAGACGACAACATCTGAACGTATTCTTTTTTATACAGGTAAGACTCACAAGATTGGTGAGGTTCATGATGGTGCTGCAACCATGGACTGGATGGCACAGGAGCAGGAGCGTGGTATCACAATTACATCTGCTGCTACAACATGTAACTGGAACTATCTCGGCAAGTCTTATAAGATTAACTTGATTGATACTCCGGGACACGTTGACTTTACTGCTGAGGTAGAGCGTTCACTCCGTGTTCTCGATGGTGCAGTTGCTACTTATTCTGCAGCCGATGGTGTACAGCCACAGTCTGAGACTGTTTGGCGTCAGGCTGATAAGTACAATGTTCCACGTATTGGTTATGTAAACAAGATGGACCGCTCTGGTGCTGACTTCTATGAGACAGTACAGCAGATGAAGGATATCCTTGGTGCTAATCCTATCGCTATTCAGATTCCTATCGGCGCAGAGGAGAACTTCAAGGGTGTTGTAGACCTTATCAAGATGAAGGCTATCTTGTGGCATGATGAGACTATGGGTGCTCAGTATGATGTTGAGGATATCCCTGCTGATCTTGCTGATGAGGCTGCTGAGTGGCGTGAGAAGTTGCTCGAGGGTGCAGCTAACTACGATGATGAGTTGATGGAGATGTACCTTGAGGGACAGGATATTCCTGAGGATAAGCTGATTGCTGCAATCCGTAAGGGTTGTATCGCTATGGAGTGCTGCCCAATGCTTCTTGGTTCTTCTTATAAGAATAAGGGTGTACAGCCTCTTCTCGATTACGTTTGTGCTTTCTTGCCTTCTCCATTGGATACACCAGCTATCGTTGGTATTAATCCAGATACAGAGGAGGAAGAGGATCGTAAGCCAAGTGAGAGCGAGCCTACATCTGCTTTGGCATTTAAGATTGCTACTGACCCATTCATGGGCCGTTTGGTATTCTTCCGTGTCTACTCAGGTAAGGTTGTTGCTGGTTCTTACGTATTCAATACACGTTCTGGCAAGAAGGAGCGTATCAGCCGTCTATTCCAGATGAACTCTAATAAGGAAATTCCTATGGAGTCAATCGATGCAGGTGATATCGGTGCTGGTGTAGGTTTCAAGGATATTCGTACTGGTGATACTCTCTGTGATGAGAATGCACCAATTATCCTCGAGTCTATTACCTTCCCTGATACTGTGATTTCTATCGCTGTTGAGCCAAAGAGCCAGGCTGACGTTGCTAAGCTTGATAACGGTCTTTCTAAGCTTGCTGAGGAGGATCCAACATTCACCGTTCGTACTGATGAGCAGAGTGGTCAGACCATTATCTCTGGTATGGGTGAGCTTCACCTCGATATTATTATCGACCGTTTGAAGCGTGAGTTCAAGGTAGAGTGTAACCAGGGTAAGCCACAGGTTAACTACAAGGAGGCTATTACTAAGGCAGCTCAGAGCCGTGAGACTTATAAGAAGCAGTCTGGTGGTCGTGGTAAGTTCGCTTGTATTGACGTAACTATCGAGCCTAAGGACGAGGATTACGAGGAGGGCGACTTGCAGTTTGTAAACGTTGTTAAGGGTGGTAACGTACCTAAGGAGTTCATCCCTGCAGTAGAGAAGGGCTTCAAGGATTGTCTTGGCAACGGTGTACTCGGTGGCTTCCCAATGACTGGTCTTAAGGTTACTTTGACTGATGGTTCTTTCCACCCAGTTGACTCTGACCAGTTGTCATTTGAGCTCGTAGCTCACCAGGCATTCAAGGTTCTCTGTCCTAAGGCAGGTCCTGTTCTTATGGAGCCTATCATGAAGGTAGAGGTTGTTACTCCAGAGGAGAACATGGGTGATGTTATCGGTGACTTGAATAAGCGTCGTGGTCTTGTACAGGGTATGGATGAGGCTCGTAGCGGTGCTCGTATCGTTAAGGCTATGGTACCATTGTCAGAGATGTTCGGTTATGTAACAGCTCTTCGTACTATTACTTCTGGTCGTGCTACTTCTTCTATGGAGTATGATCACCACTCACCAGTATCAAGCACTCTCGCTAAGGAGATTCTTGATGAGTTGAAGGGTAATTCAGACCTCGTTAAGTAAATAATGTAAGGTTCTGCTCTCTCATAGCGAATGACTCTTATGAGAGAGCAACCTTTCTGTATATTCAATAATAAATAAAAAGTTAAACATGAGTCAGAAGATTCGTATTAAGCTGAAGTCTTACGACCACCAGTTGGTTGACAAGTCAGCAGAGAAGATTGTGAAGGCTGTTAAGGCTACTGGCGCTATCGTTAGCGGTCCTATTCCATTGCCAACACACAAGCGTATTTACACTGTAAACCGCTCTACATTCGTTAACAAGAAGTCACGTGAGCAGTTCCAGCTCTCAGATTTCAAGCGTCTCATCGATATTTACAGCTCTACAGCAAAGACTGTTGACGCTTTGATGAAGCTTGAGTTGCCTTCAGGTGTAGAGGTTGAAATCAAGGTGTAGTCATCTGTTGATAAATAAGAAACAAATTAATACAAAAAGCATTTACATTCATTTTAAAATCATTAATTGAAATGCCAGGATTATTAGGAAAGAAAATCGGAATGACATCCGTTTTCAGTGCCGACGGTAAGAATGTACCGTGCACTGTTATCGAAGCTGGTCCTTGTGTTGTAACCCAGGTTAAAACCGTAGAAAAGGATGGTTACAAGGCTGTTCAGTTAGGTTTCGGCGAGGCTAAGGAGAAGAGAACTTCTAAGCCACAGCAGGGACACTTTAAGAAAGCCGGCACAACACCAAAGAAGCACTTGGCCGAGTTCAAGTTTGACGAGGAGTATAACCTCGGTGACACTGTTACTGTTGAATTGTTCAGCAATGCTAAGTTCGTAGACGTTGTAGGTACATCTAAGGGTAAAGGTTTCCAGGGTGTTGTTAAGCGTCACGGATTCGGTGGTGTAGGTCAGTCTACTCACGGTCAGGATGACCGCGCACGTAAGCCGGGTTCTATTGGTGCTTGTTCTTACCCAGCTAAGGTCTTCAAGGGCATGCGCATGGGCGGCCAGATGGGAGGCGACAGAGTAACTACTCAGAACCTTCAGGTGTTAAAGGTTATTCCAGAGCACAATCTTATCCTTGTTAAGGGTAGTGTTGCTGGATGTAATGGTTCAACCGTAATAATTAAGAAGTAATGGATATTAACGTATTAGATATCAAAGGTCAGGAGACCGGCCGTAAGGTAACTCTTAACGAGAATATCTTCGGAATTGAGCCTAACGATCACGTCCTCTATCTTGCAGTTAAGCAGTATCTCGCTGATCAGCGTCAGGGTACAGCTAAGTCAAAGGAAAGAAGTGAGCACGCTGGTTCTACTCGTAAGTTGGGTCGTCAGAAGGGCGGCGGCGGTGCTCGTCGTGGTGATATCAATTCTCCAGTCCTCGTAGGTGGTGGTCGTGTATTCGGTCCTAAGCCACGTGATTACAGCTTTAAGCTGAATAAGAAGGTAAAGGTTCTTGCTCGTAAGTCAGCATTGGCTTATAAGGCACAGGATAATGCTATCGTTGTTGTTGAAGATTTCAATCTTGACGCTCCAAAGACTAAAGATTTTGTAAATATTGCAAAAAATCTTAAAGTTGATAGCAAGAAAGTTCTTCTTGTTTTGCCAGAAGTAGAGAAAAACGTATATTTGTCGGCTCGTAATCTACAGAAAGCTGAGGTTATGACAGCTGCTCAGGTAAATTCATACAAAGTTTTGAATGCTGACGTAGTTGTTATCACAGAGAACTCTCTGAAGGTTATCGACGAAATCTTAACCAAGTAATTATTAGGAGACAAGAAGAATTATGGGATTTATCATTAAACCAGTGGTCACTGAGAAGATGACCAAGTTGACTGACAAGTCTTCTGAGGATAAGGTTGTAAAGCACAAGGGTGAGAAGAGAACTATTTTGGCTCAGCCAAAGTATGGTTTCATCGTTAAGCCTGAGGCCAACAAGCTTGAGATTAAGAAAGAAGTTGAGGCTTTGTACAACGTTACAGTAGTAGATGTGAATACGATTCGTTACGCAGGTAAGCGTCAGGCACGTTATACTAAGGCGGGTCTCGTTAAGGGACAGAAGAACGCATTCAAGAAGGCTATCGTCACTTTGAAGAATGGCGATTCAATCGATTTTTACAGCAATATTTAAATAAAAAATGGCAGTACGTAAATTAAACCCGGTTACTCCGGGACAAAGACACAAGGTTATTGGCACGTTCGAGGATATTACTGCATCCGTGCCAGAGAAGTCTCTCGTTTACGGTAAACGTTCTACCGGTGGTCGAAACAACACCGGTAAGATGACTGTTCGCTACATGGGCGGTGGTCACAAGAAGAAGTATCGTCTTATCGACTTCAAGCGAGAGAAAGATGGTGTTCCAGCTGTAGTGAAGACAATCGAGTATGATCCTAACAGATCAGCTCGCATTGCGCTGTTATACTATGCTGATGGTGAAAAACGTTACATTATTGCTCCTAACGGACTGCAGGTTGGTGCAACACTGATGTCTGGTGCTGAGGCAGCACCTGAGGTTGGTAACGCACTTCCTTTGGCTAACATTCCTGTTGGTACTGTAATTCATAATATTGAGTTACGTCCAGGTCAGGGTGCATTGCTCGTTCGTTCGGCTGGTAACTTTGCTCAGCTTACTTCTCGTGAAGGCAGTTATTGTGTTATTAAGCTCCCTTCTGGTGAAACACGCCAGATTTTGTCAGCTTGTAAGGCAACTGTAGGTAGTGTAGGTAACTCTGACCACGCTCTTGAGCAGTCTGGTAAGGCTGGTCGTTCTCGCTGGTTGGGACGTCGTCCTCACAACCGTGGTGTTGTTATGAACCCTGTTGATCACCCAATGGGTGGTGGTGAAGGTCGCCAGTCTGGTGGTCACCCACGTTCACGTAAGGGCTTGTACGCTAAGGGTCTTAAGACTCGTGCACCTAAGAAGCTTTCAAACAAGTACATTATTGAGAGAGCTAACAAGAAGTAATCAAAGTAATTAAGAGTAAATTATGAGTCGTTCATTAAAAAAAGGTCCATACATCAACGTATCACTCGAGAAGAAGATTCTTGCTATGAATGAGAGTGGTAAGCAGAATGTAGTTAAGACATGGGCCAGAGCATCAATGATTTCCCCTGATTTTGTGGGTCACACTGTTGCAGTTCATAACGGAAATAAATTTATCCCTGTTTACATTACTGAGAATATGGTAGGTCACAAGCTCGGAGAGTTCAGCCCTACACGCCGTTTCGGTGGTCACTCTGGTAATAATAAGAGGTAAGCAGGTCATAATCCATTTAGAAAATAGAAAAATATAATGGGAGCAAGAAAACATATAAAGGCTGAAGCTCGTAAAGAAGCTTTGAGAAGCCAGTATTTTGCAAAGCTCAAGGACTGTCCTTCTTCTCCACGTAAGATGCGCTATGTAGTAGACATGGTTCGTGGTATGGAGGTCAATCGTGCCCTTGGCGTGCTGAGATTCTCCAAGAAGGCTGCTGCTCAGAACGTTGAGAAACTTCTGCGTTCAGCTATCAACAACTGGGAGACAAAGAATGACCGCAAGGCTGAAGACGGTGAACTTTATATCTCTAAGATCTTCGTTGATGAAGGCGTTACAATGAAGCGCATGCGTCCTGCACCACAGGGCCGTGGCTACAGAATCCGCAAACGTTCTAACCACGTCACTCTTTTCGTTGATTCAAAGAATGACGCTAATAATGATGATAAATAAATAGTAGAATGGGACAGAAAGTTAATCCAATTAGCAACCGTCTTGGTATCATCCGCGGTTGGGAGTCAAATTGGTTCGGTGGCAAGAATTTCGGGGATAATCTCGTAGAGGATCGCAAGATTCGTACTTACCTGAACAAGCGTTTGGAAAAAGCAAGCGTTTCCCGTATTGTCATTGAGCGCACATTGAAGCTCGTCACCATTACTATTTGCACCGCTCGTCCGGGTATCGTTATCGGTAAAGGTGGTCAGGATGTTGATAAGCTTAAAGAAGAGTTGAAGAATCTTTTCAAGAAGGAGATTCAGATTAATATCTTCGAGGTTAAGAAACCTGAACTTGATGCAAACATCGTTGGTAACAATATCGCTCGCCAGGTAGAGGGTAAGATTGCTTACCGTCGTGCTATCAAGATGGCAGTCGCTAACACTATGCGTGCTGGTGCTGAGGGTATCAAAGTTCAAATTACAGGTCGTCTGAACGGTGCCGAAATGGCTCGTAAGGAAATGTTTAAGGAGGGTCGTACTCCTCTGCATACATTCCGTGCAGACATCGATTATTGTCAGACAGAAGCCCTTACAAAGGTTGGTCTGCTGGGTATTAAGGTATGGATTTGCCGTGGTGAAGTTTACAACAAGGTAGATCTTACTCCTAACTTTACTCAGGAGAAGAGCAATGGCCGTTCTAACAATGGTGGCCGTTCTGGAAGAGGTAATCGTAGAAGAAACAATAACCGTTAAAAGAAGAAGCTATCATGTTACAGCCAAAAAGAGTAAAATATAGAAGACCTCAAGACGGACGTGGCAATAAAGGCAACGCCCACAGAGGTACACAGCTGGCTTTCGGCTCATTCGGCATCAAGACACTTGAGGCTAAGTGGATCGACAGCCGTCAGATTGAGGCCGCTCGTATAGCAGTAAACCGCTATATGAACCGTCAGGGCCAGGTCTGGATTCGCATCTTCCCTGATAAGCCAATCACTCGTAAGCCTGCCGATGTTCGTATGGGTAAGGGTAAGGGTGATCCAGCAGGATGGGTTGCACCAGTTACTCCAGGTCGTGTTCTCTTTGAAGTAGAGGGCGTAAGCTTTGATATTGCAAAGGAGGCTCTTCGTCTCGCTGCACAGAAGCTGCCTGTTAAGACAAAGTTTATTGTTAGACGTGATTTCGATAAAAACGCTTAAGAAAGATGAAGATTAAAGAAGTAAAAGAACTCGAGACCAAGGATTTGGTTGAGAAAATTGAGAACGCTGAGACAGCTCTCGCAAAGATGAAGCTGAATCATCAGATTACTCCGCTTGAGAATCCATCTCAGATTAAGGCCGCTCGTCGTGATATAGCACGTATGAAAACAGAACTTTCTCAGAGAGAACTTAATAAATAACAATGGTCCAGATGGAAACAAGAAATTTAAGAAAAGTAAGACAGGGTGTCGTTATCAGCAACAAAATGGATAAAACCATCGTTATTGCAGCTAAGTTCAAGGAGAAGCACCCTATTTATGGTAAGTTTGTCCAGAAGACAAAGAAGTACCATGCTCATGACGAGAAGAATGAGGCTAATGTAGGTGATACAGTGCTCATTATGGAGACTCGTCCTCTTTCTAAGACAAAGAGATGGAGATTAGTTCAAATTGTAGAAAAAGCTAAGTAATTATGATACAGACAGAATCAAAACTTACAGTATGTGATAACAGCGGTGCTCGTGAAGCTAAGTGCATTCGTGTACTCGGTGGTACTCGCCGTCGTTACGCAAGTGTTGGTGACGTTATCGTAGTTGCTGTACAGAACGTCATCCCATCAAGTGAATTGAAAAAGGGTGCAGTATCAAAGGCTTTGATCGTTCGCACAAAGAAGGAAATTCGTCGTGCTGATGGTTCATACATCCGCTTCGATGATAATGCATGTGTATTGCTGAACAATGCTGGCGAAATTCGTGGTAGCCGTATCTTCGGCCCTGTTGCTCGTGAGTTGCGTGCAGTGAACATGAAGGTCGTTTCTTTGGCACCTGAGGTTCTTTAATTATTAAATAGAATAATAAAATGGCAAAATTCCATATAAAGAAAGACGATCAGGTCATTGTTCTTGCCGGTGCGGACAAGGGCAAGACTGGAAAGGTGCTTAAGGTCATCGCAGACAAGGAGCGTGCTATCGTTGAGGGCGTGAATATGGTCTCTAAGAGCACAAAACCTTCTGCTGCTAACCCTCAGGGTGGTATCGTTAAGCAGGAGGCTGCAATTCATATCTCAAATTTAAGTCTCATCGATCCGAAGAGCGGTAAGGCTACACGTATCAAGATTGAGCGTGAAGGCAAGACTGTTAAGCGTATCGCTAAAAAGTCAGGGGAGGAAATTAAGTAATGAATACAGCTCAGTTAAAGAAACAGTATAAGGAGCAGATTGCTCCTGCTTTGCAGAAGCAGTTTAACTATTCTTCAGCTATGCAGGTGCCTGTTTTGAAGAAGATTGTTATCAATCAGGGTCTTGGTGACGCAACTCAAGATAAGAAGCTTATCGAGGTTGCAGTGAACGAGATTTCTTCTATCACAGGTCAGAAGGCCGTTGCAACATATTCTAAAAAGGATATTGCAAACTTCAAGTTGCGTAAGAAGATGCCTATTGGCGTTATGGTAACTCTGCGTCGTGAGCGTATGTATGAGTTCCTCGAGAAACTCGTTCGCGTATCTTTGCCACGTATCCGTGACTTCAAGGGTATCGAGAGCAAGTTCGATGGTCGTGGAAATTATACTCTCGGTATCACCGAGCAGATTATTTTCCCAGAGATTAATATCGATCAGGTTGACCGCATCCAGGGTATGAACATTACCTTCGTTACATCAGCTAAGACTGATGAAGAGGGTTATGCTTTGCTGAAGGGCTTCGGACTTCCATTCAAGAATGCTAAAAACGATTAATTGATATGGCAAAAGAATCAATGAAAGCTCGCGAGGTAAAGCGTGCAAAGCTTGTTGCTCGCTATGCTGAGAAACGCGCTGCTCTGAAGAAGATTATCGCTACTTCAAATGATCCTGAAGAGGCTTATGAGGCTGCTCGCAAGTTGCAGTCTATTCCTAAGAATGCTAATCCAATCCGTTTGCACAATCGTTGCAAGATAACAGGACGTCCAAAGGGTTACATTCGTCAGTTCGGTCTCTCTCGTATTCAGTTCCGTGAGATGGCATCTCAGGGACTCATTCCAGGAGTTAAGAAGGCAAGCTGGTAAGCAAATATATCGACGCGGATAGTGAATTGTGAAATTTATTTTGTATCTTTGCAGTTCATTATCCGCTTTCAAGCGATTTTTTAATATTGTCGGGGTAGTCCCGATTAATTAAACTTTATATTTTTATGACAGATCCAATAGCAGATTATCTGACAAGACTCAGAAACGCAATCATGGCTCATCACCGTGTTGTTGAGGTTCCTGCGTCTAACTTGAAGAAGTCTATTACTAAGATTCTCTTCGAGAAGGGTTACATCTTGAACTATAAGTTCATTGAGGATGGTCCCCAAGGTTCAATCAAGGTCGCACTTAAGTACGATCCTGTAACAAAGCAGAGCGCAATCAAGAAGTTGAAGCGTGTTTCTACCCCAGGTCTTCGCCAGTATACTGGTTACAAAGACATGCCGAGAGTAATTAACGGACTTGGAATTGCTATCCTTTCCACGTCTAAAGGTGTAATGACAGACAAGGAAGCTGCTGCAGAGAAGATTGGTGGTGAGGTTCTTTGCTATGTTTATTAATTGGAGGATTGAATATGTCAAGAATAGGAAAATTACCAATTAGTGTTCCAGCTGGCGTTACAGTTGCTCTTAACAATGGTGTTGTTACAGTAAAGGGTCCTAAGGGTGAACTTTCTCAGAAGGTAGATTCTTCTATTAAGACTATCATCGAGGACGGTCAGGTAACATTCGAAATTGATGAGAATAGCCCAGTAAACTACAAGCAGAAGCAGGCTTTCCACGGTCTTTATCGTTCACTTGTTAACAATATGGTTGTTGGTGTAAGTGAGGGTTACAAAAAGACATTGGAACTTGTTGGTGTAGGTTATCGTGTTTCTAACCAGGGTAACTTGGTAGAATTCTCTCTTGGTTATACTCACCCAATCTTTATTCAGCTTCCTTCAGAAGTTAAGGTTGAGACAAAGAGCGAGCGTAACCAGAATCCAATCATCACTCTTGAATCAGCTGACAAGCAGCTGCTTGGTCTCATCTGTGCAAAGATTCGTTCTTTCCGTAAGCCTGAGCCTTACAAGGGTAAGGGTGTCCTGTTCCAGGGTGAGGTTATTCGCAGAAAGTCTGGTAAGACAGCTGCAGCTAAGTAACTTTAATACATCATTACGATTATGACAACAAAGAAAGAACAAAGAAGAATTAAGATAAAGTTCCGCATTCGTAAGAGTGTGAACGGTACTGCTGAGCGCCCACGTTTGAGCGTTTTCCGCAGTAATAAGCAGATTTATGCACAGGTTATTAACGATCTGACAGGAACAACACTCGCTTCTGCTTCTTCACTTGGCCTTGATAAGATGGCTAAGATTGAACAGGCTAAGAAGGTAGGTGCACTCGTTGCTGAGCATGCTAAGGCTGCTGGCGTAGAGCAGGTTGTTTTTGACCGTAACGGTTATCTCTATCACGGACGTGTACAGGCTTTGGCTGATGCTGCACGTGAGGGAGGACTTAAATTCTAAACGATTATGGCAATGAATAGAGTAAAAGTAAATAGTGATGTAGAACTGAAAGATCGCTTGGTTGCTATCAACCGTGTAACTAAGGTTACAAAGGGTGGTCGTACTTTCACATTCGCAGCTATCGTCGTTGTAGGTGACGGTAAGGGCGTTATTGGCTGGGGTCTTGGTAAGGCTGGTGAGGTTACTGCTGCTATCCAGAAGGGTACAGATTCAGCAAAGAAGAACCTTGTTAAGGTTCCTGTTTTGAAGGGTACTGTTCCTCATGAGGCAGAGGCTCGCTTTAGCGGTGCTCATGTTCTCCTTAAGCCAGCTGCTGCCGGTACTGGTTTGAAGGCCGGTGGTGCTATGCGTGCTGTTCTTGAGAGCGCAGGTGTTACTGACGTGATTGCAAAGTCAAAGGGCTCTTCTAACCCTCATAACCTTGTAAAGGCTACTATCGCTGCACTCGCTGATATGCGTGACGCATATACAATCGCTGGTGAGCGTGGTATTAGCATGGATAAAGTATTTAACGGTTAATTTTAGGAGGTATTAAATTATGGCAACAATTAAGATTAAGCAGATTAAGAGCCGTATTGGTGCTCCTAAGGACCAGAAGGAAACTTTGCAGGCATTGGGACTTCGTAAGATTTCTCAGGTTGTTGAGGTAGAGGATACTCCAAGCTGCCGAGGTATGATCCGTAAGGTGCATCACCTGGTATCAGTAATTGATTAATTAATCTTTTAAAGAAAACAGTAATTATGAAATTAAATAATTTGAAACCAGCTGTTGGCTCTACACATTCACGTCGTCGTATTGGTCGTGGTCCAGGTTCTGGACTCGGTGGTACTTCTACTCGTGGTCATAAGGGTGCAAAGTCACGTTCTGGTTATAAGAAGAAGATTGGCTTTGAGGGTGGTCAGATGCCTCTCCAGCGTCGTGTACCGAAGGCTGGTTTCAAGAACATCAACCACAAGGAATATTTCGCTGTAAATCTTTCTACTCTTCAGGCACTTGCTGAGAAGAACAATTTTACTAAGATTGGTGTTGAGGAGCTTAAGGCTGCTGGACTTACCAATGGTAAGGAACTTGTTAAGGTTCTCGGTAATGGTGAATTGAAGGCTAAGTTGGAGGTTTCAGCAAATGCCTTCTCTAAGACTGCTGAAGAGGCTATCAAGGCAGTAGGTGGTAACACAACTATAATCTAAGTTAATGAAAAAGTTTATTGAGACACTGAAGAACTGTTGGAAAATTGAGGATTTGCGTCAGCGACTTCTCATTACTATTCTGTTCACAGCTATTTACCGGTTTGGGTCGTTTGTGGTGCTTCCTGGCATCAATCCTACCCTGTTGGAAAAATTGCAGGCACAGACCAAGGGCGGTCTTATGTCACTTTTGGACATGTTCTCCGGTGGTGCATTTTCTCATGCGTCAATCTTCGCATTAGGAATTATGCCATACATCTCAGCTTCTATCGTTATGCAGCTCCTTGCTGTCGCTGTACCTTATTTTCAGAAGATGCAGCGTGAAGGCGAGAGTGGCCATAAGAAGATAAATTGGTATACGCGTGTCCTGACAGTAGTGATCCTACTGTTTCAGGCACCGTCTTACCTGATGAACTTAAAAATGCAGGCCGCTGGTGCGTTAGCATCAGGTATTGATTGGACTACATTTATGATTCCAGCTACAATTATTCTTGCAGCTGGTTCAATGTTCATTCTTTGGCTCGGTGAGCGTATTACGGATAAAGGTGTCGGAAACGGTATCTCTATTATCATTATGATTGGTATCATTGCACGTCTGCCACAAGCGCTTATTTTGGAATTCGGTAACCGTGTTTCAGAAGCTATCGGTGGTGGTATTGTGATGCTTATCATTGAGATTATCATCCTTTATGCTGTTGTATGTGCGGCTATACTTCTGACACAGGGAACTCGTAAGATTCCTGTGCAGTATGCTAAGCGTGTTGTTGGAAATAAACAATATGGTGGTGCACGTCAGTATATTCCATTGAAACTTTTCGCAGCTAATGTAATGCCTATTATCTTTGCGCAAGCATTGATGTTTATTCCGTTGGCAATCGTTCAGTATTCATCTGATAGTACAAGTTCAGTACTTCAGTCTTTGATGAACACGAAAAGTTTGGCTTATAACTGTATTTATGTGCTTCTTATCGTAGTGTTTACTTATTTCTATACTGCGATTACACTTAATCCAACTCAGATGGCTGAGGATATGAAGCGTAACAACGGTTTTATCCCTGGCGTTAAACCTGGAAAGGATACTGCAGATTACATTGATACTGTTATGTCTCGTCTTACGGGACCAGGAGCTTTGTTTATCGCTTTTATTGCTATTATGCCAGCATTAGCAGGATATTTAAATGTTGCTGATGCATTTGGTCAGTTCTTTGGTGGTACTTCGTTGTTGATTCTTGTTGGTGTTGTTATTGACACACTCCAGCAGATTGAGTCACATTTGATGATGCGTCACTATGATGGACTTCTCAATTCTGGACATACACGTGGCAATAGTGGTGTTGCAGCCTATTAAATCTTTATCTTAAGAAATGAGTATATTTCTAAAGACTGAAGATGAAATTGAACTCATGCGTGAGGCCAACCTGCTGGTCGGTAAAACGCTGGCAGAAGTTGGTCGTCATGTCAAGCCTGGTGTCACAACTCTCCAGTTAGATAAAATAGCTGAAGAGTTTATTCGTGACAATGGTGCTATACCCACATTCAAAGGTTATCCAAGTTCTTATGGACCTCCTTTCCCTGGCAGTATTTGTGCGTCTGTAAACGATGTTGTGGTGCATGGGGTGCCAAGTGAGGATGTTGTTTTGAAAGATGGAGATATTATCTCTGTTGATTGTGGGACTTTACTTAATGGCTTCAACGGAGATAGTTGTTATACTTTTTGTGTTGGGGAAGTAAGTGAAGATGTCAAGAAGTTGCTCCGTACAACGAAGGAATCCCTTTATAAGGGTATTGAGGTAGCACAAGCAGGTCATCATGTAGGTGATATTGGTCAAGTGATTCAGGATTATTGCCAAGCACAAGGTTATGGTATAGTTCGTGAATTAACAGGACATGGTATTGGTCGTGAGATGCATGAGGAGCCATCCGTTCCCAATTATGGTAAGCGTGGGAGTGGAGTATTGCTTAAGGCAGGAATGTGTATTGCGATAGAACCGATGGTAACTATGGGTAAACGAGAAATTGGTTTATTACCTGATCGTTGGAGTATCGTTACACGTGATCGTCATCCGGCAGCCCATTTCGAGCATACTATTGCGATTAGGGCTGGTAAGGCTGATATTTTATCTTCTTTTGAGGAAGTTGAACATTTAGAAGGACAAAATTTTTAATTAGTATATGGCAAAGCAAACTGCAATAGAGCAGGATGGAACAATTCTTGAAGCACTTTCAAATGCAATGTTCCGAGTGGAATTAGAGAATGGTGTTGACATCACCGCTCATATTTCCGGTAAAATGAGAATGCACTACATCAAGATTCTTCCTGGTGACAAGGTGAAGGTTGAGATGAGTCCATACGATTTAACTAAAGGTCGAATCGTTTTCAGATACAAATAAACAACATAGAGATATGAAGACAAGAGCATCATTAAAGAAGCGTACAGCTGACTGCAAGATCGTTCGTCGTAAGGGTCGTCTGTTCGTTATTAACAAGAAAAACCCTAAGTTCAAAACACGTCAGGGTTAAGTTAAAAAAGCGTAAAGAGTAAGTTTTCTCGTAATTAATGCTTACCTTTGCGTGCTTTTTAGCGGTAAATGACATTTATTTATTTAATTATCAAACAATGGCAATAAGAATTGTTGGAGTAGATTTGCCCCAGAATAAGCGTGGCGAAATCGCATTGACCTATATCTATGGTATTGGTCGAAGTAGTTCAGCAAAGATATTGGATAAGGCTGGTATTAGCCGTGACCTGAAGGTCAGCGAGTGGTCTGATGACCAGGCAGCCAAGATCCGTGAAATTATCGGTGCTGAATTCAAAGTTGAAGGTGATCTCCGTTCTGAGATCCAAATGAACATCAAGCGCCTCATGGATATAGGTTGCTATCGTGGTGTTAGACATCGTAATGGTCTTCCTGTTCGCGGTCAGAGTACTAAGAACAATGCTCGTACCCGTAAGGGAAAGAAGAAGACTGTTGCTAATAAGAAGAAGGCTACTAAGTAATTCTAAGGAGGAAATTAATTATGGCAAAGAAATCAGCAACATCTAAAAAAAGAAATGTAAGAGTTGATGCGTTGGGACAGCTCCACGTACACAGCTCATTCAATAACATCATTGTATCTTTGGCTAACAACGAGGGTCAGGTTATCTCTTGGTCTTCGGCTGGTAAGATGGGATTCCGTGGATCAAAGAAGAATACTCCTTACGCTGCTCAGATGGCAGCAGAGGATTGCTCTAAGGTAGCTTTCGATCTCGGTCTTCGTAAGGTTAAGGCATTCGTTAAGGGTCCAGGTAACGGTCGTGAGAGCGCAATCCGTGCGGTGAATGCAGCAGGTATTCAGGTAACTGAAATCGTTGACGTTACTCCATTGCCACACAACGGCTGCCGTCCTCCAAAGCGTCGTCGTGTATAATCACATCTTATAACAATTAAAAGAATTCATATTAATTATGGCAAGATACATAGGTCCAAAATCACGAATTGCACGCCGTTTCGGTGAGCCAATTTTCGGCGCAGATAAGGTATTAGCTAAGAGAAACTTCCCTCCTGGACAGCACGGTAATAACCGTCGTCGCAAGGTATCTGAGTATGGTGCTCAGCTTGCAGAGAAGCAGAAGGCTAAATACACTTATGGCGTTTTGGAGCGTCAGTTCCGTAATCTGTTCGATAAGGCTGCAAAGGCAGAGGGTATTACTGGTGAGGTTCTTCTTCAGAGCCTTGAGAGCCGTCTGGATAATGTAGTGTTCCGTCTTGGTATCGCTCCTACTCGTGCAGCTGCTCGTCAGCTCGTTAGCCACAAGCACATTGTTGTTAACGGTAATGTCGTAAATATTGCTTCATATCAGGTAAAGGCAGGTGACGTTGTAGGCGTTCGCGAGAAGGCTAAGTCACTTGAGGTTATCGAGGCTGCTTTGGCAGGCTTCAATCACAGCAAGTATCCTTGGCTCGAGTGGGATGATAACGCTAAGTGCGGTAAGTTCCTCCATCGTCCAGACCGTGCTGACATCCCTGAGAACATTAAGGAGCAGTTAATCGTTGAGTTGTACTCTAAACAATAAAATTCATTAAATTAATGGCGATATTAGCATTTCAAAAACCTGATAAAGTAGTGATGCTGGAGGCCAATGACCATTTCGGCAAGTTCGAATTCCGTCCTCTTGAGCCTGGCTTTGGTGTTACCATTGGTAACGCTCTTCGCCGCATCCTCCTTTCATCGCTGGAAGGTTTCGCTATCAACACTATCCGTATAGCTGGTGTTGAGCACGAATTCTCTTCAGTTCCAGGTGTAAAGGAAGATGTTACCAACATCATCTTGAATCTCAAACAAGTTCGATTCAAGCAAGTAGTAGAAGAATTCGAGAATGAGAAAGTTAGTATCACCGTAGAGAATTCCACCGAATTCAAAGCTGGTGATATCGGTAAGTATCTGACTGGATTTGAAGTGTTAAACCCTGATTTGGTGATTTGTCATTTAGACTCCAAGGCTTCTATGCAGATTGATTTGACCATCAATAAGGGACGTGGTTACGTTCCTGCTGAGGAAAATCGTGAATACTGCACTGATGTAAACGTACTCCCAATCGATTCCATCTACACCCCAATCCGTAACGTAAAATATGCCGTTGAGCCATATCGTGTTGAACAGAAGACCGACTATGACAAATTGGTTGTTGAAGTTACGACTGATGGTTCCATCCACCCAAAGGATGCACTGAAAGAGGCTGCAAAGATTCTTATTTATCACTTCATGTTGTTCTCTGATGAGAAGATTACTCTCGAGAATCCAGATCAGGAGGGCAACCAGGAGTTTGATGAGGAGGTTCTGCACATGCGCCAGCTCTTGAAGACTAAGTTGACCGACGCAAGTCTCAACTTGAGTGTTCGTGCACTTAACTGCTTGAAGGCAGCTGATGTAGAGACATTAGGTGACCTCGTACAGTACAACAAGACGGATCTTCTTAAGTTCCGTAACTTTGGTAAGAAATCGCTTTCTGAGCTTGATGATTTGCTCGAGAGTCTGAATCTGTCGTTTGGAACCGACATTACAAAGTATAAATTGGATAAAGAATAGTTGACGAGTTGTCTAAACGACAAGTTGACGGGTTTATCCACAACAAGTTAAAAACAAAATGAGACATAATAAGAAATTTAACCATTTGGGTCGTACTGCTGACCACCGCGCTGCGTTGCTTTCAAACTTGGCAGTTGCTTTGATTCAGCACAAAAGAATCACTACGACTCTTGCTAAGGCAAAGGCTCTTAAGAAGTATGTTGAGCCGCTGATCACACGTTCTAAGAATGATACAACTAACTCACGTCGTGTTGTATTCCGTTATCTTCAGAATAAAGAGGCTGTTACCGAGCTCTTCAAGGAGATTTCAGTTAAGGTAGCTGATCGTCCAGGCGGTTATACACGCGTTATCAAGCTCGGTACCCGTCAGGGTGACGCTGCTCAGATAGCATTCATCGAGTTGGTTGACTACAATGAGAATATGGCTAAGTCTCCTAAGGCTGAAGCTAAGAAGACTCGTCGTAGCCGTCGTTCAACAAAGAAGGCTGATGCACCTGCAGAGGCTGCTGAGAACGTTGCTGAAGAAGCAAAGGCTGAATAATCCGAATAGATTTTATCTCTATATAAAGAACTCCCGGTACTTAATGTATCGGGAGTTTTTTGTAGATTAAGCTTTCTACTTTAGCATTCTTGCTACATAGCCATTGTGGCGGAATCATTTATGTGCCAGTTAGGTACCATAAAGATATAGCCAGAGATGTCTTCGTGCGGCGCGCAATCAAGTTGGTTACCTATGATGTCTGCAGCTTCTTGTACAGATGTTCCGTATAAACGTGCTAATTCTTCGCGTATGAGCGTATACGTGATGTTACGGATAGAGGCTGCGTTAACGGGTTGATCACCTAACAGAGCTAATAATTCTTCTTTAGAAGGAATTTTTACTTTTGATCCTACTCGTAGTCCTTTAAAGCAGTATTCACCATCTACCTTGTACATCCATCTTTATGGTTACGTTCGTTACAGTCCTCTGCCATTTGGCGTGCAATAGGGTGGGTGATGAGTTTTAGAATCTCAGTTATAATCGGTTGATGACGTAATTGTCCGTATGTATAGCCTTCTCCGTTGATACCTCCAGATCCTGCTGGGATGTCTGAGTCGGAGATTATGCATAACTCTTTTATTTCCATTTATTCTTGTTTAAGTATTCTGATTAAATTTTAGTTCAAACTTTGTGTAGAAATCCCTAACATAAATGAAATCGAAGATGCTGAAGCTTGTATGGTCGTATAGGTTATGAAAGTGCTGATGAAGGTGTAAGTCGTAACTCCATTCTCGGTCTAACCCTTCATTCCAACAATCATCAGCATCTTGCAATCCCATGAGTTCCATTTCAGTCTTGTCATCTTCCTCTCCATGATATCCGTCGAAGCTCATACAGCAACCATGTTTGCAATAGATGTCGTTATAGCCTTCATCATTGAGAATCTCCCATATCATTTCTGATTCTTCTCCTTGAAAAGGATTATTTTTCGAGTATTGTCTGTCTTTTCCTAAGAATATTTTACACTCTACACCCTCAAACAGCAAACTACTTCCACTATCTGCCAATATTTTCTTTGTGTTGTAATACAACTCTTTACTTTGTTGATAGTTTTTAATTACTACTTCTTTAAGTGTTTTATTGAATTCCTTTAACAGCTGATAGTTTTCAGCTGTTGGCTTGAATAGTTGGTTAAGGAGCATTCGACGATTAAAGATGAGATTTTGGTATAAGTGACAAAAAGAGACTTAAAGTCTCTTGTAAACCATTTATTTCACGAAGGAGGGTGTGTTCATAATTGACACACCCTCTTTCAATAATCTAACGAAAACAATCTTGAGGCAGGTGAGCACAAGTTTATTGGGTGTTTTTACCCACTTGCTTCTTCATAGCGTTTATTGATGCCTCTTTATTCTGCAAGTCTCCCTGTTAGTAGTTAGGACCTTCACCAAAGTTTGGAGCCCCCTTGTCGTACCACACCCTTTCAGAGTTAAGCAGTTCAGGTCTTTGTCCATCTGTAAAGGTGAATCCTTGCTGCGTCATCGCAGTTTCAATAATAGTACGCATTTTATCGGCTGGATCGGGTTGAGCGATATAGAATCGGCGAGGCAACTCAGTGCAGGGCTTCATTGTAATCCAAGGAATGAGCGAGCTACCAACTTTAGGAACGCCAGAGCGGCGCGCTGTTACAAACTGCTCAAGTGGTTGATAGAAGAAATGTAGATACAATTGGATGTAAACCTTCTCTAAATCGCTTGGCACATTACCTGTTAGTTGGTAGTCAGAATTAGCCATCATCGTAGCAATGGCTGCATCGTCGTAGGTAACAGGCTCGTCTAACTTGTCGTTACAATGTGCCTTATCATAATAAGGTATTTTGTTCAGTATCGCTAAACGGTTATAAGCCTTAGCTGAAGCCTCAACGCCAAGTTTGAAATATTCGGCTGCAGTATGAGGCAAGTTAGCACCCAGTAACTTAAACTCAGCCAGATAGAGGTTCATTTCAGCTGTGGAAAGGGTCATCTCGTAAAGTGGGTTATCTTCAGTGTCTTGTACCACCTTACCTTTTGGAGCTGTTGGGAAAGTGAAGTCAACGCGGCCACGCACTAATTCCTCGTTAAAGTACGATAGCGGTGAGTAGGTTTTTGTTTTTTCTCCGTCAGTTACTTTCCATCTGGTTGTTACAAAATAATTGTTGACGCCAGTGTATTCTGTCTTTTCAGATATAGCCATACCGATAGGTAATCCCTGATAGCGCACCCATGGTTCCCCATCACCTTTCCAACTGTCGAAATGTTTCTTGCCAGAAGCATCTGTGGTATAGTTCACCTGGTCTAAAATATATTTAGGAATAGCACAGTTGTTATCCCCTCTTGCTTGTGCATCAAAGAATGCTTGTACTACCTCAGAGTTGAAATCGTTTTTGGTAAACATCACCAGCATACGTGGATCTTTGTTACGTTTCATGAAGTCGATAACGTTTTTGCTGCTAACACCTAAGTTCACACTATTATCACTTCCATAGGTGTTGTTGCCACCATCTCCACCTGTACCTTTGTTATATACATAGTCGTCTGCAATAGATTGCATTACGTTTGCATCATCAGCACCCACTTCTTCTGCTATTTTTAAGGCTTTAGCTTTGTTTTGGTGAAGAAGTCTTACTGCAATTTTAAGTTTTATGCCGTTTACAAATTTCACCCATTTCTTAGTATCTCCCCCGTAGGCTAAGTCATTGTCTCCAACACTTATCTGCGTTGTCGTTGACTTCAGCTTATCCAGATCGGTGTTTAGTTCAGTCAACCATTGGTCGAATAGACTCTCTTGCGATTCGTAGTTAGGAGTTAATGTGCCCCCATACTTGGCTTGTGCAGCTTCAGAGTAAGGTCTTGAACCAAAGAGGTCGGTATCGAACAGTCCCATGTAAACTGTTAGAGCGTTTGCCATAGCCGAAAGGTGTGAGTATTGAGCAGCTTTGTTAGCTGGCATCTTATCGATAGTAGCTTTAATATCGTTCTCGTATCGTTTAACATAAATAAGCTGAGAACCCACACCGCCCAGTTCAGCCAACTTGTTATACAAGTCATTAAAACTACTTGATGGTGAATATGCCTGAACTATTTTTGACGTGTAAGCCCCATCGTAATACCACAGCAGGTAATCGAAGGGTTGGTATTGCACCTGTTCCTGAGTAAACAAGAACACAGGATTTCCTTCGGCAATAGTCGATGGGTCAGTATTTATTTTTGCGTATTCGCTTTCGCTGCATCCTGTTACCAGTACCATGCATGTGGCACATATACCAAAGGCGAGCGACTTGAATTTTATAATATTCTGTTTCATAATGAAAGGCATTTAGAATGTAGCGTTTAATGTGAAGAGATAGCTTGCAGTGTAAGGCATAAATGATCGCATACGGAACTGTGCAGCTCCTGTTCCACGTACCGATTCAGGATTCTCGTGATTTGGCGCAGTGTTCAGTAGGTATGCCAAGTTACGTCCGGTGAAACTAAGGGATAAGTTCTTTGCACCGATATAGCTGCTAATTTTGGTTGGAACATTGTACGAGAGAGTTATTTCTCGCAGAGAGATGTAGTTGATTTTCTTAAACCAATCATCGTTAATAACACCTGTTCCCCAGCTATTCTTAAAGTATGCAGCACTTTGTAGGTGTGCAGGTTCTACATAACCTTTTTCATAAGCCTCCTGATAGGTCATTCCACTAACGTCTTGGTTAGTTCCTCCTGGTGTGGTAACAATAGTACCAGCATCGAAAACGACATCAGGGATAAAGCCATCAGTAAACACCTTATCTTGCGCATTAGCGTATTTGCTGGTCCAGGTCATCCCCTTACGGTATTTCTCGGTCTCTCCAGAGAAACCGTATGCAGTTGCGTAGCGTGAGTTATACGAAGCAACGTATCCTCCAAAGCGTGCGTCAAATAGCACATAGAGACTAAGGTCTTTCCATCTTAGGGTAGAGTTTAGTGATCCAAGGAAGTTAGGCAACATCGATCCAACTTCTTTCACAGTACCTCCGCGCTTATAATACACTGTTCGGAATTTGTTAGTGTAGCCCACCACTGGTTTGCCAGTCTTTTCGTCGGTCTTTATCCAAGAGTCAGACATTAGCATACCATAGTCGGAGCCTACTTTGGCAACAGATGCTATGCGGTAGTTACCATAGTTTGCTGCACCATCCAGATTAATGTAAGAGGTTACATCAGGACTTAGTTCTACAATCTTATTGCGGTTGCGAGTGTAAGTGAAATTTAGGTCCCATTGCCATTGTTTCTTCTTTATAGGAGTTGTGTTGAGTGCTATTTCTATACCTGAGTTCTGTATATTACCAGCGTTGATTAGCTTTTCTTTTACGCCCGATTCCCAAGGTACATTGATAGTCATAATTTGGTTTCGAGTGTTCTCCTTATAATAGGTGAGGTCTACCCCAATCCTACTGTCAAAGAAACGCCAGTCAAGTCCCACTTCCCAAGCATTCTTACGTTCAGGTTTTAAGTTGGTACTCTTCATATTCTCAGGGATAGTCATTCCATAGATTTTCTTGTCGCCACGTTGATATGTTGCCACAGAATAGCCCGAATTTATATAATAAGGAGAGGTGTCGTTTCCCACCTGCGCCCAAGAACCGCGTACCTTTGCAAAGCTAACCCATTTTGGAAGTTTGTCTTTGAAGGTTTCTGTGATGATCCATGAGCCCGAAACAGAAGGATAGAAATAAGAGAAATTACCTGTTCCGTAGCTGTAAACCAAGGCTGAGGACCAGTCGTTACGTCCCGTTATGTCCAAGAATAGTTGATTCTTCCAGCTTGTTCCAATCATAAAGATGGTAGAGACGATACGCTTGGTGTTGAATTTATACGCATTAAAGCTGGCTTGTTGTTTTGAATTCTTGATAAAGAATTGGTTGGGCACAATAAGTCCACCGTTCGTACTCTCGCTATTATACTGTGCATATTGGTTAAAATATTCCTCACGTAAGAACCCGTGCACTTCCCAGTCCTTATTAATTTGATAGTTTAGGTTGGCCGCAAGGTACAAGTTCTCTTGTGTAGTGTGTGTGTGAGAGAGAGCATAAGAACCACCTTCGTTGGCATAACCACTACCAGGGGCTTTTAGTTCGCCATCGATGGCATAATAGTTGAGCGAACCACCAGTTGAAAGCTGTAGCCAAGGCAGTGCTTGAATATTGATGTTAAGCACAGGCCGGAACATGGTTTCTGTTTGTTTGTAATCGTTTTCAAAGATACTCCACCATAGCTCCTTACCAGGTACAGCACGATAGAGATCGCCATATCTTTCGCTGGCAAGTCCACCATGTTCCCCTTTGTAAAGGTTACGATAACGATTAACATCGTATTCACGTGGGAACGTACTATTTGCAAAGTATTCTCCGATGTTTAAAGGTGCATTACGAGGTTGTGATTGCGTAAAGTTTACGCTGAAATCTACCGTCACGATATTTCCAATCTTTTGTGAAGCTTTTCCTAAGAACGACAGACGGTTAAAGGTGTTGCGTGGTGTAGTACCCTTATTGTATTTATAAGATGCTGAAGCGTAGAATTGTGTACGATCATTACCACCTTGCAATGATACATTCGTATTGGTATTAAAGCCTGTGTCGTAAGCATCTTTATAGTTGTTTGGGAACATCTTCGCCGTTCCCATTGTTCCATCGTACTGTTCAAACTGTTTACCCTCAGCCCATGAGATATTAGGTCCCCAAGCATAGTTACCATATTGTTCGATGAGCGAGTATTCACCTTTAGAGTTACGAGCGAACGATGTCATGTTATCGCTCCAAAGGTTGCCTGTGGCAGTGTATTCGTCTCCGTAATCTACACCACCAGGGAAAGCACCAATCATATAGGTGTTTTGTAGATCTGGAGAACGATAGACTGTTTCTAATCCTATAGTTTGCGAAACCTTTACAGTAACACCTTTGCCTGCTTTCCCACTTTTAGTGGTAATTACTACAGCACCATTCAAACCACGTGAACCATATAATGCTGTTGCTGCAGCGCCTTTTAGTACACTCACACTCTCAAAGTCGTCGGGGTTAAGGTTCTTTAGTTGGTTACCATAGTCGTTGATATTGCTATTCCAGTCAGCGTCCCCTGATTGGCTTGTAGCATTATCTAATATCACACCGTCTACTACAAAGATAGGTTGGTTGTTGGCATTAAGAGTAGATGCACCTCTTATTTGAATTTTAGTAGAACCAAACATTCCACCGTCTGACTGGCTGATCTCTACACCAGCCACCTTACCTTGCAATGCTGTAACAGGAGAAACCGTGTTGGCTCGTTCCAGTTCATCGCTTTTCAGTTCGGTGACAGCATAACCCAATGCTTTTGTTTGTCGTTTAATTCCCAATGCCGTAACCACCACATCATTAAGCGCAGTGGCTTCTTCTTCAAGGGTAACGTTTATCTGTTGTCGACCATTAATATCTACATTTTTAGGCTTCATTCCCAAGTATGAGAATACTAACGTGCCTTTTGTGGGGCATTGTAGAGTGTATTGCCCGTCGATATTAGTCACAGTACCCATATTTGTACCTTTCACCGTTACCGAAGCACCGATTACAGGCTCGCCCGTTGGGTCTTTCACAATGCCACTAACCGTGACATTTTGCGCATAAAGCTCAGTAGCGAACATCCATATCAGTGCCATCATACAGATTCGCCATAAGGCTTGCGCTTTGTTCTGCTTGTTGTTCATTTTGCTTATAGTTAAAGATTAATATGTAAAATTTATTGTTTAGGTTTTATATATGTCTCTATTTCACTTTCATTCTGTATCAGCTCTTTGTGTTAGGTTTTGTTGTTTTGAATATTAGCTATGTGTAGCAGCTATTACCGCAATGAATTTATCGCTCTTGTAACTCTTATTGAGAGAGACTTTTATTTGTTTAGTTATAGGTTCTTATTAATAACTTCTGATATCTTTGAGTAAACAGATTGATACTCTAAAGATGGTTTTTAAGTATTGTAGATATTGTAATTTCGATTGTAGGTTAGTGTTAGTATGTTTTACGACACATAAAGTGTTGCTTAACGGTTATTTATATAGTTCTTATTATGTGAGCAAATATAAATAAAATAAATATATTAAGCAATAAAAATGGCGATTAATTTTTGTAAATATGTAAAGGCGATAAAATGAGGTGCTCGCAAGTAGATAAGTAGACAAGAGAGTGGGTCGGAAAGAGTTGTCCTTTGGTTAAGATGACTAAGATGATTATTTGTAACGAAGTAGAGAGAATAGGTTAATCAGCTACTTACAATCAGTAATGCCTTACAATTCCCTCATCTTCTACCATGCGACAATAGACTTTGTTACTTAAAAATCTCGATTTTTCAGATGTTTCAGGTGATGTAGTATAGTTCATGTTCCTTTATTCGTTAATGTCAAAATCTAAGTATTCGTTGTGGACTTACACCTGACTCTTATTCTGTGGTATGTAATAAATGATAATAGTTAATGTTACAATATATTGCAGATTATATTTATTTTACTTATATTTGCAACCAAAAGTGTGATTTATATTGTGGTTTAATAGCACTATCACGATGTTCTTTACGCTTTGGTAGACAGAACTATGGTTAATTTCTATGTTCTGTCGTTTGATAAACCTTTCTTATAAAGTGCTTAGACATTACAGCTTATGAAGAAATTTTTACTGATGTTTTCTTTGTTTGTGTCTTTAACTTCTTATGCACAAACAGGTGGTGAAATGAGGATTGCAACATCTACAGCCGTAGGGCAGGACTTTGTGTTCCGTGTTACTCGAACCGATGAAACCAGCAAAGTGTTTGTTGACTGGGGAGATGGTAATAAACAAGAGGCTACGTTAGAAGGATGGAGTAATAATAAGAAGGTAACAGGAAAGTTACTGAAAGACACAATTATTGTTTATGGTGATTTTTCTGCTGTTGAAGTTTCTGAGGCAAAAGCAACATATCTTGCTTTTAAGAATCAGCCTAATTTAAAGCAAATTGAAGCAAAGAAGAACGAATTAACCTACGAAGGTATTGATTTCTTAGGTGCTCCTAATCTTGTTACACTTGACCTTAGCTATAATAAAATTACGCGTTTAGACCTGCGTAATTTTAAGAAGTTAACTAACTTTACAGCTAATCATAATACAATTTTGGCAACTGTTTTATTTCCAGATGGCAGTACAGAACTACGAAATATCGACATGTCAGATGGAGATATTACACACTTTTATCCTGTTAGTCTTCCTAACCTACGTTATCTTAATCTTGCGAACGGTAGTTTGTTAGAATTAGAATTGGGTAATAATTATCCTGAGTTACGTGATGTCGATATTACAGGGAATATCGGAGTAACATCTATTGACGTTACGCAACAAACTAAACTTGAAAAGCTCCTTATAAAGGGAACGAAGATAACAGAGCTAAATCTTATTAATAACCCAGAGCTTATCATGCTTGATGCGTCTAATACCGACATTGCAAAGCTTGACTTAAGTGGTAACAAGAATGTAACAACGCTTGAACTTAGTGATACGAAGTTGTCTCGTTTAGATGTGTCTAATCTCGCAAATCTTTATACAATTAATATTGATAACACGAAGATACAACGTATTGGTTTATCTCACCAACGGTTTTTGCGTAGTGTGAGTGTACGGAATACTGGAATACAATTCCTTGATATGCATGGTGCTATCGGTACTAATAGACTTAATCACCTTGATATGCGTGACTGTAAGAATACTACTCCTCAGTCACTTAACTTCACGTTCAAAGCAATGCCGTCACATACCGGTAATTCTTATCGTACAAATGTTTTCCTATCAGGGGCTAACTACGAACATGCCAATACTGGGATTTTAGATGATGATGCCGACAATTCCTATAAACTCGATGTTCATGGTGATGCTACTGCTTCTATGGATTCTGTTTCTATAACTATGCAAGTGTCTGAAAATGGAGGTAGTTATACACTAAGTCAAATCCCTGATGATGGGTATTTTGCAACTTATGAACCTGTTACTGGGAAAGTTCTGCCTGGTTTTCCAATTAAGATAGATGTTAAAGCACCTGCTGGCTCAAAGTTCGTTGGGGTAGAGGTGAATGGAAAATTAATAGCTGATAGTATCTTTGTTGTGTCAGAATCGGCGGTTGTAAAACCTATTTTTAGTGTTTCTGGTGATGATGATTATATCAAACTAACAGTTCCTACAGGTATAGACCAACAGTATTTCCTTTCTGTTAATGGTGAGGATAAAGATGTTTCAATTGACTGGGGAGATGGCGAACTTGTAAAAGTGAAGGTTAAACCGACTCCAACAACAGTAGAGGGACAAACATCTGGAACGACAGTAACGATATACGGTGCTGTTACAGGAGCTGACTTCTCAAGTTATCCAGGTGTAGGCGTTGATAATAAGATAACTGCTATCGATTTGAGTCATAATATTCATTTACGTTCTCTTTCTACGTATATGAATTCTATTACGTCTATAGATGTTTCTAAACTATTGAATCTTGAATCTCTTGATTGTTCTTATTCAGACCTCAGTTCCTTGGATGTTAGCAAGAATAGTAAACTTATTAATTTACGTGCTTATGGTAATCAATTAGATAAAATAGATATTACAGGTGCTGTCGATTTAGCTTATCTTGATGTAAAAAATAACTGGTTAGAAAGCTTAGATTTAAGTCATAACAAGAAACTCGTTTATTTGAATATAAGTAGTAATGAGATAGAGGCTGTTGACGTGAGGGATATGCCAGAACTTGTAGAACTTTATGTTTCAAATAACAAGATTACGACTCTTGATGTTAGCAAGAACCCTGAATTGAAGACATTGCAGCTTTCTAATAATTCAGTCTCAAACTTAGACTTAAAGAATAATCTTCAACTTGTGACACTTACTGTTGATGGTAATAGATTAGAGGGGCTGGACCTTACGGGGCATGAACGATTGACCTATCTGAATGTAGGTGGTAATAGATGGGATGCATGTACTTTAAATGATCTTTATTATAGTCTTTCACGTTATCCTAAACTTCAGAGTGGGAAGGCACCACGTGGTAACACGCTTTTCGTTCATGGTGAAAAAGCTGGAGAGTATAATGACGCTGAGCATGCAGAATCATCTATCGCTAAGTTGAAGGGTTGGACGATTGATTACGAGGGCGATGGAATAGGTTGTAACATGGCATATATTACAATACAGGAGCCAGATTATGGAACGTTAAAGGTGTTTACAGCAGATGGTGTTGAGGTTCTGACAGGTACAAAGGTGGCTAAGAATACAGATCTTGTCATTAAAGCGATACCCGCATCTGGATATAAACTTGAAACTTTGACACTTAATGATGAAGAAGTAGATTCTCCTAATTTTAAGATTGATTCTTCTGTGACAATTGGAGCAATTTTCACGGTTTCATCACAAATAGATGCTTCTACTACTGATGCTCTTAAAGTCTCTGGGGGTAAGAATTATCTAAGTTTTATGACAGGAACGCCTACACACTTGCAAGTCTATACCTTAAGTGGCAAATTGATGTTCTCTACTATTGTAAGAGAGCATAAGATGGTTAGTCTACCATCAGGTATCTATATTGTTAAAGCGAAGGACTATTCAAAGGTTGTAGCAGTTGAATAGAATGAAATCAAACTTGTCCGCATGAGAAAGCGGAAAGAGTAGAATTAGCAATCCCGAAGGTCATTATAAACTTTCGGGATTGTTTTTCTATAAGTGTTTTTACTTTAACATTCTTGACACATAGCCATTGTGGCGGAACCATTTATGTGCCCAGTTAGGTACCATAAAGATATAGCCAGAGATATCTTCGTGCGGCGCGCAATCAAGTTGGTTACCTATGATGTCTGCAGCTTCTTGTACAGATGTTCCGTATAAACGTGCTAATTCTTCGCGTATGAGCGTATAAGTGATGTTACGGATAGTTGCAGCGTTGACGGGTTGATCACCTAACAGAGCTAATAATTCGTCTTTTTCTGGTATCTTAACCTTTGGACCAACACGTAGCCCTTCAAAGCAGTATTCCCCATCTACTTTATACATTGTAAACCCATCTCTTCTGTTACGTTCGTTACATTCCTCTGCCATTTGACGTGCAATAGGGTGGGTGATACGTTGTAATATCTCTGTGATAATGGGTTGATGACGTAATTGTCCGTATGTATAGCCTTCTCCGTTGATACCACCAGAACCCGAAGGGATGTCTGAGTCGGAGATTATGCATAACTCTTTTGTTTCCATTTATTTTTGTTTAAATATTCTGATTAAATTTTAGTTCAAACTTTGTGTAGAAGTCCCTAACATAAATGAAATCGAAGATGCTGAAGCTTGTATGGTCGTATAGATTGTGGAAATGCTGATGAAGGTGTAAGTCGTAACTCCATTCTCTGTCTAATCCTTCATTCCAACAATCATCAGCATCTTGCAATCCCATGAGTTCCATTTCAGTCTTGTCGTCTTCCTCTCCATGATATCCGTCAAAACTCATACAGCAACCATATTTGCAATAGATGTCGTTATAACTTTCATCATTGAGAATCTCCCATATCATTTCTGATTCTTCTCCTTGAAAAGGATCACTTTTCGAGTATTGTCTATCTTTTCCTAAGAATATCTTACACTCTACACCCTCAAACTGCAAGCTACTTCCGCTATCTGCCAACATTTTCTTTGTGTTGTAGTACAACTCTTTACTTTGTTGATAATTTTTGATAACTACTTCTTTAAGTATTTCGTTGAATTCCTTTAACAGCTGATAGTTTTCATCTGTTGGCTTGAATAGTTGGTTAAGGAACATTCGACGATTAAAGATGAGTGTTTCCATCTTCTCGTCACGTGCTTTTAATTGTGGGTTATTATAGTAATGAATAAGGTCTTTCCCATATTTTGGAAGAACCTTATATATTTTGTCCGCAATTTGAGTATGGGCAACGATGTTACTCCTCTTCTTTTTGTACGTATATGTCATACTCAAAAACAAGCTTATATATCTTTTTCTGAACATAATATCCTATTTTAGGGAGGATAATTATAAACATCGCAATTGTTAATAATGTTAAGTTTGTGTCTATATCTATATTGTGTGATCTTAAAGGTGAATAGTGATTATTGCAGCTGTTTATAAAGCAAAGACCAATAATTATGCAAGAAGAAATACATTGCACGATGTCACATTCTAATATATTTATTTCTTCAATTTTTGCAATGCAGTTTATACATTTGATGAGGCACATAAAAGATAATAAACCTATTATTGGTAACAGATTGATTCTATATTCGACTATGGATGGCATTAGATGGTTAGTAGTTGTTATAATTCCAATAAAATAGGCTACGAGTATTGGCCAGATATTTCTTATAAATGCTAATTGAGCCTCTAATATTTCAATGTTTCTTTCGCAATATTCTTTCCAACCCTTATAATAGGCCTTATAATATTTTCCTTCGTATTTTTTTGATTTATTAGTGTCTTGTATTTGGTGTCTTAAAATAAAACTCCTTTTTATCTCAATATAGCTTTTTCTTATAAGAGTTGATTGGTTTCTTAAAATCTTACCTAAAGACATTTCATTTGCTTTTGAATAAGTTAGACCTATGATATATGAAGGTATTATAACAATTTCCCATGGAATATTGATGGATATATTGTCCATAGGTAGACATGCTATTATTAGTAAAAAGCCAATAATTACATTGTTAATAAAATCGTAGAATGTTAATGAAGTTTTCATAAGGTATATTTGTCCCAAATCTCTAAGTTTGCAATATAAATTGCAAACTTAGAAATTTAGGATTATTTTATATTGATATTTAATTCTAATTCTTCTGCACGTTGAGAACTAACTTTATACAGTTCTCTGTATCTTTCGACAATACGTTGGGAGGATGGTGGGATTTTACCATCTATAGTTAGTTTTGAAATGGTTTCAATATATTCTTTTTCATTGTCGGTTAGTTGTGGAGAAATCAAGGAGTTTTGTAATTCTTGGGCCTTTGTCTGTGTTAGACCGAGTTTTTGGCTTACTTTGTCAAGGTAGACTTGTTCTTCTGAATCAATGATGCCATCATCATCAAGACAGAATCTAACTTCGTTAAGGAATTCATCCTCATTGTTTGTAAGAGTTGTAACACTGTTAGGCTGCGGAAGTGTATTTTTTTGAAGTAATTTTTTAGAACGGAACTTGACCGACACCCTCCATATTGTCTCGGTTTCTTCCCTCAGTTGCTTCTCTTCTTCCTCATAGCTTCTACCTTCTATATTAGCCATAAGTACTTTAAGTTTTGCTTTTATATCCTCTTTTTCAGAACTGGTAGTAAAGGATATTGATTTACTTGAAATACATTCATTGCATTCCAGGGTGTTACCTTCAATTCTACTTAGGGCAATACTTTGCCATTTAGATTGGTTTTGATACCATATTGTTTCTGAAGGAACTTTAGGCATATCAATAGGGTCGTAAACATATTTAACATCGTATTGTTCGTGTGATGTACGATCCATTAAATTAGAGGTACTTGAATCAATATTCAGACTTGCATTACCAAATCTTCCAGCATTAGCAGCCACTTCAAGTTCTTCTTTCTTATTATTTATCTCATTGACTTTTCGTCCCTTAAGACTGGTGATTGTAATTTCCTCTGCACCGAGTTGTTGTAAGATATAGCAAAATTCCTGGATTTTATCTTGAAATAGAATATCCTCTGCTTGGTTATATGGAATATATACAGAAGGATTGTAGGGGTGGCCAACGTATAGTTCATTGTTCAAAGCCATATTCTCATAGAAATTGATACAGTTAGGAACATTAGAAGAATTGAATATTGTGATTCCTGAAACTGCACAATTCTTGATTTTAGAATCTTCGACAAGCATTATATATTTACGCTCCTTATAGGGTACCTTCAATACATAGTTGTCCCAAAGGTCTGCGTTTGCTTCTTCTAACTCTGTTATTTTTTTTTGAAGTTCATATTTTTGGTCCTTTGGCGCCTTAACTAATGATTCCATATAAGCATTTCTTGAAGCAATAATTTTTTCCATGAGTTCTAAAATTTGCCCTTTGTATTTATGTAGTTTCCAACACTCTTTATTTTCTTCAAGAGCAATTTCTATTAGACATAAAACTTTTTGTAACTCCTCAATGTTCTTAGATGTTTTTCCTGTTTTGTAGTAATAAATTAATGCACGACATATATAATTTTCTATAGTTGGCTTTATTTCAATATATAAATCGATCAACTTAAGGGCATATTCATATTTGTTTTTTTCTGCTATTTCTAAAGGGTTTGGTGCAATAAAAGCAACATTTGTAAAACCTTCTGCAAAATATTTATAGCTGTTTTCCTCATCTGGTGTAGGAGGGAAAAGTCTGGAAGCTTGTATAGTACCTATTATTGAACCAAAATGATCTACGAATTTGAAATAACCTCTGTCATATTTGACAGTTTCTGTTCTCCACCATTCTATGGTTTGGCTTATTTTTAGTGAATTGTCATATATGTATATGGCATAATTAGTAAACAAAATTAGATTTTTTTTAAGAAGGTCGAGGCTCTCGATTATACACTTTTGATGGGCTGTCATAATACTATTTAGAGATAGGAATGTATTGGGGTCTCTAAAAGCTTCAATAATAACTTCTTGGGTTGAGGACAGCCATTCTATTGTTTCATTTTCCTTGATATTTTTTCCTATCTTAAAAAGTTGAAGGTATGTCTTCAAGTGTTTGCTCTAAAAGTTCTTGAAAATATATTGTATCCATGTTTTTATTTTGTTTCTATTTTAAAAATTTTGGTTTAATGGGGTTGTTTTCTTGGTTTGTACTAACGTGTTTAAAAAAGTGATGGCTCATACTTTTGCCATTAGATACTATTATAAGAGTCACACTATGGTTGGATTTAGAAATACAACTGGAGAAATAAGTTTTTTATTGTGTAGATTGCTCCTATTATTATCTTTGCGGAAGTGTAATGATTATACTATCAGAGCAAAAACACCCCATAATATAAATGCTAATGATGGTATTATAATATCTAACCAGTGCATCTCCATTTTTGTTCTTGCCAATATAATTACGAGAACCCATAGGATTGCTAAAAGAATCCAGTTGTTGTTAAAGAAATTTACATAGTCTTGCATCATTATATTTTATTTTTATGTTATGAATGTTTGTAATTTATAAACGCATCTTGTTTTTGATTATAAATTCTATGTGATCACATAGATTAATTCCTACTGATGTCAAAATCACCAGTATCAATGTTTATAGTCATCGTTTCAGAGCCATAGTTTGTAATGCACAAAACATTGCTATCTTTATCTTTCCAGCTTATTAACTCTGGCTTCCAATATCCTGCAATTAAAGTAAAGTACTTCTTTTCTTTTTTGTTAAATGCAGTTACACATCCTCTCCAATAGCTAAACACTTTGTATGTCTTATTTTCTATGACGTTATACGCATCTTTGGGTTCAAGCCCATCAGGTATAAATGTGGAATAATATGTATAGGTCAAAGTTCCTATACCTTGATCTATTACTGCTTGATTATCAACTTCCCATTTTTTGCTAAAGTTTCTTGGAGCATCTAAGTCGAAGTCTTCCTTTGTTGGTTTGTAAATGCGTTTGCTGTTCGTTGATGCATTTACTAACCATGTTGTTAAGAAAGGAGCTTCTGACTTCAATTGCTCAATGTTAGAATATTCTCCATATAGGATATCAGAAAGATTATCATCAGAATCTCCTTTGTATTCTCCACTATAAACGAGGTGAATAACCTTCCCACTTTTGATATTCAGTAATGAAAAGGTTATGTTAGAGAATCCATCACAAGCAGTACCTCCGCAATTATTTATATAGGAAAAGTATACGTATTGTTCGTTTTTGATTTCAACAATTTTAAAAACATCATATTTAGGGTCATATTCATGTATATAATCGCAAAAACCTGTTTTAGGCGTTGCTTTGTCGAGTTGCCAACTGTCCCCATATTTTCGTGCTATAGCGTAATGAAACTCAGGTAAACCTTCTGAGTTAGTTTCATTAAATACTGCGATAATTGTTGGCTGATTTTGTGACAATGCGTATTTGATAAGAACAGTTTCTGCTTGTGGAGAATGTCTTATCAATAGACTTTTCATAATATCTGTTGCCTCTTTTTGACTGAGTGGGGCAGGATCTGTACTCGCAGTTTCTACATATGAAAGAGAATCTTGTTCATCTGCAGTAGGTTTATGATTTACCTTAGAGGAGCATCCTATAATTGATACAAACATGTATGTCATTAAGGGTACTATAAAGTACTGCTTTGTAGTAAGCTTGATTTTCATTTACTTTTGTTTTTAGTTATATGTCCCTATTAAACTCGAGTGGCTGACTCGTGTCATTCTATAATATCTGTTGCAAATATAATAATTTTATTATAAATTACAAAATAACAACAAAATAAAGTAAATAAAACTCAATAAGATCTTTCTCTCTCTTATCGTGGATCCTTTATCCTTGAATGTTTACTTACTTTTTGAAAATTGCTAATCTTGTTCATCGTTTTAACAAACGAGGAAGCTATCACATTTCAGCCTATTGGCTATCACACTTGCTTTCTTCTTTATCCATTCTTTCCCAGATTCTTTTATAAACCTTATGGTTGTTGCCGAAAGGATAAAAGCCGAGAATATGCCAGCTTGGAGGGTAAGTGTGGCGGCTGTTGCAATTTGGGCAGGGCATTGGAACTGACATAACAGTTGCTCCATACTCAATATCTAATGCACG
>ERZ1699231.11-NODE-11-length-133733-cov-9.168802_pt1 | contig 133733 bp, 117 predicted proteins | sample MGYA00581551_ERZ1699231 | MGnify/ENA primary metagenome ERZ1699231 (study PRJEB42319, sample SAMD00040326) | human oral metagenome | material: saliva | host: Homo sapiens | study: EMG produced TPA metagenomics assembly of PRJDB4115 data set (Metgenomic analysis... | reverse complement strand
TCCAACATCGAATGGGAAACTATATCGACACAAACAACCAGCTACAAAGGTATAAGAGCTATGGAGTTGTGGACAGTCGAATGAGTTGGAAAGCCTCAACATGGACCGCATACGTCGAAGCCAACAATCTATTTGGGGCCCATTACGTTGACTATGGGAATGTTCCACAGCCAGGCGCATGGGTCGTTGCTGGTGTAAGTCTGAACCTTTAGCGAATTATTTTCATGAAAAAAAATATTTTTCTTCATGATAATAAATATTTATTTTCATACAAAAAAAGAATTATCATCACGTAAATAAATCATTATCTTCGTGATGATAATTCTTTTATAAATAATAAGTCTGAGCCGTAAAGACATTCGTTTTACAGCCCAACGCCCCTCAATTACAACTTATCTTACGTTGACCGCAACACCACGACGTTGCATATCATCTGTCAGCGGACGAACTCGCTTGAGGAACTCCTTATAACTTCTACGTTCTGGTACACTCCATCCTGCCTCAGCCAAAGCGGCTGCACGTGGGAAAGCTTGATAGTAAATACGCTCTGTGGAGTTGATACATTCACTCCAAAGCGTTCCACTCACACCGAGCAGATTATCACGTACAAACAAGCTATCCTGCCCCCATGCTGGGTCAAGACGATAGGTTTGTTCAAGCGTTGTTACCGGCATTCCCCAGTTCTTCTCAGGCATATCCCCCTTCTGCTGTGGATAGTCAAGGTAACAGTGCTCGCCCGGACAAAGCATAATCTTCGCTTTATTGCGTACGGCAGCATCAATAGCCGTCTTCGTCAAACCATGTCGCCATGCATAAACCACACAACCGGGCTGAATCGTCTTAAACTCCTGTTCATACCAATACATTGGTGTCTTACCCAATGACTGAAGTTTATTAATCACGCGATCAAATAGATATTGCTGCAACTGCCAGTTCTCTGTGTACCCTTCTTTCTTCTTCAGTGCTGTACAAGCTGTGCAATCTGACCATGCACCCAATGGTGGCTGCCCAGCCTCATCACCACCCAAATGAACGTATGGAGCAGGGAACACATCGGCTAACTCAGTCAGGACGTTATCAAGAAACTCATAAACAAAAGGCTCTGCAGGACAAAGTAACTCATTACTCACACCACAAGTCAAGCGAATAGGTACAGGTTTCTTGGCACAAGAGAGCTGTGGAAAGCAGTGAACAGCAGCCACCTCATGCCCTGGGAGTTCAATCTCTGGAATCACCATAACATGATACTGGGCTGCAAAACGAACGAGCTCGCGCATCTGGTCTTGGGTATAATAACCGCTGATACGCTCTGGCATGTCATCCATTCCGACACGATCAGACGCCTTCTCAATCAGTTCTGGATATTTCTTTATCTCTATACGCCATGCCTGATCGTCTACCAAATGAAGATGGAGTGCATTAAACTTATAGCGTGCCATCTCAACAATAAAGCCCTTCAAATCTTCAAACGGAATAAAATGACGCACTGGATCAACCATCAATTCACGGATTGCCGTACGTGGTTCGTCCACTATATTGAGCGCAGGAATCTTCACTGAACGTGAGGAAACGCCATTACCAATACAGAGTTGTTCGAGTGTCATCAGTCCGTTAAACACTGCTGTAGCTGTGCGTCCTTTGATTGTTACTCCCTTATCATTCACCTGCAAGGTGTAAGCCTCATCATTGGTAAGCGACTTGTCAAGTGCAAGACACACCATCGGACCAGTCTTTCGTCCTTTCTTATAGACTGTTCGCTCACCGAGAATGCGCTCAGCTTGCATCTTTTCATTACTCAATTCCTGTGGAGCCTCTACCCCTACAACATCTTTCCATTTGAGAGGAAGACTTTTTTTGTAGACTTCCAACTTGAGAGGACGAGGTACGAGGAGATTCTCTGGGTCACATACATTCTCCATTTCATGCCGTGAGAAGAAGTTTCGCCAGCCTGGTGCGTTACGATATGCTTTCTTTGCTTTAGCAGGAACGATGAGTTTCACACGGCTAAGATCTATACCATCAAAAGCATTGTCAGCACAAGCAGGAGGAACAACAGCCGAGAGACGAACTTCACGAAGTCCACGACAATTAGCAAAAGCGAAAGCACCTATACGTGTAGAGCCGTCGAAAGACAATTCTGTCAACTGACGACAACCATTAAAAGCTGATGCATCTACCACACGTGTAGTTGCTGGGAAATATAGTTTTCCACTGATTCCGTCACAAGCAAAGAACGCTTGCGTACCGATAGAATCAAGTTTTTGGGGAAGTGTAAGCGACGTAAGACGATGACAAGAGTGCATCGCGTTGCGTGGTATCACCGTACAATTTGTTTTTGAAAGGTCAAGTACTGTCTCGTTCACTTTCACATCTCGTAAGGTTCTAAAGTTCTGCGCATTGGCCATCTGGCCTACCAACAGACAAGCGCAGAGTATTGACACACCCTTACTTGCAACTCTTCTCCAAGAGAAGAGACTATTAAGTCGATTCCTTTTATTAATAAGCTGCAGAGGAGTCTGCCATAGATTTGCCCAAGAGATTACGCTCATTGTAGCCATTTTCTTGTTTGATTTAATTACGTAATACAATAGATTTTGGTTTTATCATCCCAATAGAGTAGGCAAAGATACAAATAAGATTTGAGATAAAAACATTTTCTTTTGACATAACATATAATTCAACAAACTATTATAAACATTGCGAGATATTGAAAAATCTTATTATCTTTGCCCTACTCTTTCCTCATAGAGTATGAAAACGAACTGCAATAGCAGGCAAATATAACCACCACTATTACTCGAAACAGTATGGAAACAAATATAACTAAAAACATAAAAGATATGGAAAAGACGTTTGAAAATCCTCAGCAGATAGGGACACAAGATAATAAGAGTGACAAGAACAAAGCGACATCTGCCTATACACAACAACAGTTAGAGGCAAACACGCAGATTAAAGGGTTTCTTGCCATCTATCTCCTTACGGCCATCATTGGTGTTGCCTATAGCTTATTTCTCGGCTTGAAAGCCTATAACATAATAGGAGAAGACCTATCGAGCAATATTGCTATCGCAAATATATTTACCATTTTCACACTTTGCTACACAGGAGTCTACACCATCTATGCCTTTATTAGACGCAAGGCTGATGCCGTATTCTATGCTAAGGCCTATGCAGGACTGATGATCTTTGCTAACATACTGATACTCATCACTTCCCTTACAGAAGGACACTTGACAGCTGACTGCCTGCTTTACCTCGGTGGTCTCTGCCTCGGAATCATCTGGATGGGCTATTTGTTTGTCTCAACCAAGGTGAAAGAGGTTGTTCCCTCAGCCTGTCATAATACGCCAAAAATGAACCGAGCAGTCATAATAGGCCTGTTCACCACATCAGTCGTGCTATTCCTCTTAGGAACACCAGATTTAGTAATGAACTTTACAACCAAAGCTAAGCAGAAAAAAGAGATGCTTAGTAGGAAGCTACAGCCTAACCAACGTACCAATGGAGTGTTTATCTTTACAATTCCAAAAGGTTTCACCTGTAATAGAGAACAGCCTAAAGAAAAGTTACCTATCGACCCTTTGTTCGGATTACACAATAAATACGTTGGTGATGCGAGCCTAACTGCATTCTATTTATCTGATGAATATACAGAAAAAGTTTATAGGAATTGGGAAAAAGGAATACTCAAAAGTTTCGATGACGTTTCTCCTCAACTGATTGCAGAGGGTCAAGAGAATATTAATGGCAACACTTGTACATACCGCATCAGGAAGATTGAGGAAAAAGGAGAAACTATCTTCTGGCGTTACTGTATCCTTATTGATAAGAAGAAAGAGAAGGCTTGTATCATATCTGCCTTCGACAATGGTGTGTCTGTCGGTTATATCACCGAGCTTATCAAATCTATAAAATTCGAATAAACACTTTTCTTTCTAAGGTAAGAGGTGAGGACAGTGGGAAGGTAGCCCCTACTTCCCTCCTTTACATTATAGCGTAACACGCTGACAACCTGCCCTATACGAACGCAACAGAACTTTTTGAAGGGTTAAAAAACCTCCTTACGATTAGTGCTAAGTCCCCGCATCATGCATATTCACCATGCGCACCATTGGTGCTGAGGCTCCGCACAACATGTGCTAAGCATCCTCACGCTTACAAGAAAGGGAAGAAAGGATTTATTATTGCCCACTCTCAACATGGGCTAAAGGGACATATGACATAAAGTAGGTCATCTGTATGATTTTTATAAACAAAAAAGAGGCCATAACAGCCTCTTTTGTAATCATATTTCACAGTCGGGATGACCAGATTTCAGATTTAATTTTTACATTTCTAACTTGCTGATATTCAATAGGGCTATTTTTAGTTTTTAGTTAATTTTCACCGAGTTTTCACCGACAATATAAATCTTACATTGTCTTCGCTATCAAACATTTGAGTGATTTTTTTATTAAAATGTTTGAATAAAAACACCGTAAAAACACTCTTAAACACCTCTAAGGCGCATCTTAATTATACGGCATTTGCCACTTTTTTAACAGAATCTTCAGATACATTTTCAACGAGCTTCGCTGTTAATCGGTCTATTGTTCTCTGTTGATTTTCTATGGTTTTCTGTTGCATCGAAATAACAGAATAAAGTTTATCCTCATTAGTTTCTTCTTGTCTTTCCTGCCCCATTATCAACCAGTTAGCATCAATGTTTTCAAAACTCGTTAAAATCTTAACTATGGTTTCATAATTAGGTGCGTTGCGACCAGTGATGATATTATTAGCCGAAGTCCAAGATATATTCAATTTTCGAGCGAATGTATTTATCGTATGCCCTTCTTTGTTCATCAATTGAACGATGCGATCAGTAATAGTTTCTTCTTCCATTTTCATTATTTTTTAATAAATGAGTGAAATAATCTCTCATTTATTTTGTTATTTCAAATAAATGTTAGACCTTTGCGCTACGCAAGTATTACTTGCGCCACGAAAATAATAAAAATATATCGAGGGCGCAATAAAAAGAATATAAAAAAATAAAAATGAGATTCAAAGAGTACATATATTCTCTTCCTAATCAGCGCAAAGAAGAGATATCAAAGATAATGGAGTTATGCCGTGTTAATGAAAGTACTGTCTATAGATGGTTAAGGGGCGACTTTACTCCAGCCCCACAGAAGAGAAAGGTAATCTCAGACTATCTTAACATACCCGAACACGAGCTCTTCCCAGATGCATAAAGAATGTCTACACTGCGATTCTCATCGCATGTGCATAAATGGTATTTACTGTAACTTACTTGAAAAGTATGTTCAGTATTCTACGGAAAAAGAATGTAAAACAAATAAAACAATCTTATGAAAACAAAGGAATTTGAAAAAGCAATTGACGCATTAAACTTAGGAATCTTCATCGACGAGATGAAGCTAAACCATTCGAATGTTCGTCAAGTAACTGGTCACCTTGAAAATGAAGGTATCATTTGGAATGATAAAGGAGAGGCTTTCTCTACTGATTTTGAATGGAGAGAAAATAAAGAAGATGGTGACCTTGTAGGAGTCTTTGGTAGCTCGCTGGAAAGAAACAAATTGTATGACCTTAAATTTGAATAACTATGACCAGCATTAGAAAAGTTAGAAAAAAGGCTATCCGTAAAATGGGATTTAGAATGTCTTTTCGGTTTTCTCACAAGGATCCTAATCAAAAGTTAACATTAAGCCCGTCAGTACGAAAGAAAATCAGGCAGGGAGTCACAGAATATCTAAGAAAAAATGTTTATAGACAAAGATAACTGGGGAAAATTCTCCATACAAGACCTTTCAGAACGAGAACTTCGATTATTACACGAAGCTCTACGGATATACGCTCAGGTTCAACTTGGGCGCATTCATCCAACCGAAGCTACAACGATTTTGTGTTTTGACCTCCAGTACAACCATGTGCTGTTCCTGAAGGATGTTTAGATATTATTTTCTTAACTTAGACTCCTATAGATATGATTAGAAACAAAATAGCTAACAAGCGGTGGAAAGAGGAGGACGCAGCCTTTGTGAAAAACAATCTTGGCAAACTGACCTTTGACCAGATGGGTAGGGTTTTGAATAGAAGCTCTATGTCTGTTCGCCTCTTTGCATTGCGCAATCGCCTTACTGTCGGTTTGCAAGTCAAGCGCAATATCCTTATGGAGATGTTGAAGATAAAGTTTCGCCACCCCGAAGATTTCACACCAACAAGAGCCTTTTACACGGAAACAGGAATAAATCAACGTCGTTTTTGGGACTTATACTATGGACGAAAAAACATCAGCAGCAAAGAGTATGCTGCGGTAGCTGAATACTTAGGCGTAACCTTACAAGAGGCACTTGAATCACGCCAGTTGGATTTGTTCGAGGAAAATGAAGAATAAGGAATATGATAGATAAGAATTTCATTGAAAAGGTAAAGTCAGCTCTAAACATTGTAAATGTAATAGAAACCTTTACTCGCCTGCACAAGACAGGTGCGAACTATAAGGGTGTATGCCCTTTTCATGATGACCACTCACCATCTATGGTCGTCAGTCCATCAAGACAGACTTATCACTGCTTCGTGTGCGGAGCAAGTGGAGATGTTATATCATTTGTACAGCATCACCTAAACCTAAGCTTCATAGAGGCTCTGCGCTGGTGTGCTAATCAAGCAGGCATCGAGTTTCCTACCAAGGAACTCACACCTGAGGAAGAAGCTGCCTACAAGAGAAAGGAAGCGCAACGTATCGCAATAGATGCTGCTGCAAAGTTCTTTCAGAAGAACCTTGGACAAGCAGAGAGTTTCCTTGCATCACGTGGATATAGTCTTTCTGACAAAGCATTGACCGACTTTGGTGTCGGTTATGCTCCAATGGGTAACCTTGCTCTTGCAGAACTTTCAAGAGCCGGCTATTCGCAAGAATTACTGCAAGAAGTAGATGTACTTGGAAATAGTGAAGGTCGCTTATACGACAGATTCCGTGACCGCTTAATGTTTCCTTTCTACGACATGCAAGGTCATATCATAGGATTCTCTGGTCGAATCGTGACTCCAAACGATAAGACTGGTAAATATGTAAACACAGGCGAAACACCTCTATTTACGAAAGGTAAGCACATCTTCGGATTATACCAGGCTCGCAAGAGTATTGGTAAGACAGGGTTCGCTTATCTTGTCGAAGGTCAGTTTGACGTCATGTCTCTGCATAAGGTAGGTGTCGAGAATGTTATAGGTGGAAGTGGTACCGCATTCACTGAAGATCAAGTGAAATTACTACTTCGCTTCACAGATGATATCATAATGATTTACGATGCCGACCCTGCTGGTGTCAAGGCATCGTTAAAGAACTGTGAACTGCTTTTAAAGGCTGGGGCAAAGGTACGCTGCATCCGTCTTGAAAAAGGTATGGACCCAGACGAGTTCGCTAAAGCACACGGCAGCCTTACAAGCAAGAAGTTAAAGGAACTCACAGAACCTTTCCCAAAGGCGTTCAAGCGTATGATTCTTCCACGAGGCTGCAAGGATGAGACAGTTATCACAGACTGCTTAAACTCCATCTGTTCTCTCGTAGCGTGTGTACAAGACTCTGTTCTGCGTTTGGAGTACATCAAATCAATTGCAGAAGATTTCCGAAGTAAAATCGGACTCATCGATAATAAGGTGCGAAGCATTCGTACTCAACTAAAAGAATCTGTCGCTAATACAAATACACAGGCTGGTATCTTCGGTATCGATGCGCTAAAGGAGAATATTGAAAGCGACCGTCCTGCGATTATTACCTCTGTTATGCAGGATTTTCTCGATGGATATGGAGAAGAACCTATCGTGTATGTGTCTGGTCGACCGTCAACGAATGATATTCAAGAATTACGACGTGTCTACTGTTATTTTGTTTCCTCAGAAACTGGTTGTGATATTACCGATGATGGCGACGAAAACAATTACTTGCATACTCTCGCAGAGATGTTTCGTGCAGGTATTAGGATAGACATGACCTTCAGTGATAGTACAGGTTCGTTCCTTGACTATTACATAGCGTTGCACGGTAAGTTCTTCGAAAACTTCAATGGAGACCGAGTTCCTCTTGTCTCACGTTGTATCGAACTAACATCCTACGCTGACGATACTGTTATAACCATAAACAGAAATCATTACTGCTCTTTGCTCAAGCTAACTAAGGGGCAGTTTGACGAGATAAGAAAGCCATTCATTCTCAAGCGTAAGTCTGCTATGAAGGTTAGTATGCAAGCAGACAACCTCGACGATGAAGAGTTTGATGTAAACGAGCCACCAGAATATGTACAAGAGAACGAAGAGTACAGGAGGATGTGGAAAGAGAGTGGGTATTACCCACGCCTCAATAAGAAGAGCGAACCTGTGTGCTACATGTTTCGCAACAAGAATGGTAACGGCATGACGCAAGTTGCGGACTTCTTCATGACTCCATTACTCCATATCTTCTCTGATGATTTCGAACAGAATAAGCGTGTGCTGCGTATCAATCGTAGATATTACGAGACACCTATATATATAGAAATACCTTCTAAAGCCATGCTGAAGATGTCTTCGATCGAGGAGGTCTTAATCAACTATGAAGCTGTGAACTTCAATGGTGAAGAGTGGCAATGGAAGGCAATCAAAACATATATGAGTCGCCACTTCGTAATGTGTTCGGAGGTAAAGACCTACGGTAATCAGCAGAGCGAAGGTATGAGTCGAAAGACAGATGAACAGTTCTTTGCCTTTGCCAATGGTATCTTTCACAACGTCGACGGTCAGTGGGTGTTCGACCCAGTAAACGAATTGGGTGTGGTTACGCATAACAAGAACAACTACTACCTTCCTGCTTTTTCAACTATCTATGCAGGTAGTGGTAAGCAATCAGATAAGTACGAACTCATAAGTCAGCTTGTATACAAGGAGGTCCCAGCAGAGAAGAAGGTCAGCTTCGAAAAGTGGGCTTCGCTGATGGACCAAGTTTATAAGATTAATGATAATGGTAAGTGGGCTTTGGTTTTCGCCATAATGTGCGCCTTCAGAAGCAACATCCACTGCATCGATAGACTTTTCACCGCTCCCTTCTTTATGGGTCCAATGTCGTCAGGTAAGACACAGATAGCGATATCAATCCGCTCGCTGTTCATTTCTCCTAATATACCTATCTTCAACCTTAACACTGGTACCGACGCTGCGATGTCTACCATTATGGGTACATTTAAAGATGTCCCTGTTGTGCTTGACAAATACAATAACAAGGATATCAGCGACACCAAGTTTCAAGCACTGAAAGGTATCGTATATGATGGTGATGGTAAACAGAAGAGAAAAGGAACTTCTGGAAGAGAAATTGAGAATGACAAGGTTTTCGCACCTGTCATCATCTGTGGTCAAGAGACACCACAGCGTGATGACAATGCACTTATGAGTCGTGTGATTGTCTGCGAAGTGCCAAAGCCTCGTAACCGCACACCAGAAGAAGTGCGCCTCTTCGAAGAACTGAAAACAATTGAAGACCCAAACAAGATAGGTCTTTCAAACGTACTCCTTCAGATCCTGGAACTTCGTCCTATGTTCATGGACCATTTTAGAAGCCTAAAGCAAGAGGCTTATAACGAGCTGAAGCAAGACATCATTAACTCTGGTGAGATGGACCGCCTGATGAAGACAGCATCCCTCTTCTTGGGAACTGTCAAACTGATAGAGCGATATTCCAACCTTCGCCTACCATTCACCTACGATGAGTTTTTCAAGATTGTTCAAGAGAAGGTACAATTCCAGTTATCACTCATTCGCAGTACGGACAAGTTGGCTATGTTCTTCACTGCTGTCAACAATATGATTGACACGAAGCAAGTCATTGAAGGGCGTGAGTTCCTTATCGAGCAACCTAAGAAGGTCACAGGTAAAGATTCACGTGGAGATTCAAAGACCTTCACCTTCGAAGCAGGCTCGAACATTATGTTCTTACGCTTGAGTGCAGTCTTCAGTATCTTCGATAGAAGTGGATATAACAATGAGAATAGCACGCTTTCTACGATAGAACAAAACCTGCGTAGTCATTCTTCATACGTCGGAACAGTATCTTCAAGAAGATTCATATGGGAGGAGACGGTCGACGACGCAGACCTTCGTGATGGAAGTATGGTTAAGCTGCGTAAGCAGAAGAGCACATCTACAAGTGCTATCATTATAGATTACGACAAGTTTGTCGAGTCATACAATATAGACTTTAGAAGAGACTATGCTGACGACAGTAATAAAGAAAGCAAGCCAGTCGAGACTAAGGTAACTAACACAACTGAAGAACCACCAAAGAAAACTCTTCCGCAAGAATTGCCTTTTGAGCCGTCAGACGGAAGTGATGAACCTTTTTAATGAAAGTATCAAATTCCTTTAGAGCCGTGCCAGTTCGGATGAATAGGCACGGCTCATTTTTTCTATCTATATCACATATCATATCAAAACCGTATCATATCCATATCACATTCTTTATTACTGAAGGTGGCGAAAAATCCCCCGTACCCCCCAATTTTCAGAAGAAACCTCGAAAACGTGACTTTTGAAAATAAATTTTCAGAAAAACACCGTCCTACAATCCTACAATCCTACAAATTGTTTTTCTTTTCAAACCTATAATATACATATATACCTATAAATCAAATAGTTATATTATTATTATAGGAAATAGGATTTAATTGTTTATTTGTAGGATTGTAGGACGTTGTAGGAAATAAGATTTTTCGTGTTTTTCTCTGTTTTGGATTCTTCGTCCTACAAAATATGTGTTTTTGTAGGATTGTAGGATGAAAAAAGAGAGTGAAATAATAAAACTTTTGAGTGATAAAATTTTGTTATCTCATTGATAATCTGTAACTTTGCGTTAATTAAGTCTAATTTTGTAGGAATGTAGGACGGTAGGACGGCTAAAAACTAAAAAAGGATATGGAGAAAAAAAAATGGTCTGCGAAACGAGTTGTCACAATTCAAATTGAACAGTACCTTGCAGAATATATAAGTGCAAAATATTGTAAAGACACAGTTACTGGTGGTGTCAAGATTCCAAGCACCACAGATCTATACTTCTGCGTATGGGAGAATATGACCAAGCAACGCAGCAATCAACCTGATGTTGTAAATGGCAACCTCCGTATTCACCTACCTCAACGTAAGGCTGGTGTTATCGCCAGCCCTTGGAAAGATCCTGCTTATTACAATTACCTATCTCCAGCAGCAGCTAAGGAAATAGAAGCTCAGATACGAAGGATGTTCAATTTCGAACTCCATCGTATTCTATTAGAGAATGAAGAGTTCGGTCGACAGAAGAGAAACCTCGATGTTATCTATGACTTCATTCGTAGCTATCAATTGAAGTCTATATCTTCAGATGCATTATTGAAGAATTACTATCGCTTCCGAAACCGACTTAGACCCAAGAAGGTTCGTAAGTATCAAAAAGTTGCATGTATTTAATGTTTTTTAATACATACCAAACTATCGTTTTTGTCACTCAAATGTTTTATGATATGTTAGAGTTTTTAAACACCGTACAAGTGAGACTTGTAAATCCAAATAGAGAAGGAAAGAAGAAAGTGTATGAGTTTATAGCAGATACCTTCTCATATATACCACAACTTACTGACAATGAAGCTGGTAATTATTGGAACTGCGATAAAACCATAGTTATAGACTTACCAGACGAAGAAACTCGCAGGACCTTCGCAATAGAGAGAAGTGCTATCGTTACAATCAAAACATCTGATAGGAAAACTCATAACATCGGAACATCAGATATTCCTGCTCGAGTTCAGATATCTTCAAATTTGAACTCAGCGAACCTCGTAATAAAGTGTAAAATGCTCACAGACCCCCTTCTATAGGTCTTTTGCCTACACCTTATTATATAGTAAATTCGCATCAAAAAGAATATTGATGAAAGAATTACAGTCTCTACTTGTCTCAGGGAAGCCTCTATTCATAACCATTGACGGATTTCGACAGGCAATGTTAACAGCCTTTCCGCTCAGTGGTAAAGCACCAGATAAACCTGAGGTAAAGTCATCGTTCGGCATGACGAAAGATGAAATGCTTGCTTACCTTAATACCCATAGTTGGTATCAGCTCGAGTCACATCTTGCTCTCTTGGATATTCAGAAGATAACGAATCAAGAAAAAACTGCTCCTGTTACACTTACTGATGAGTTCAGTGATGAGCAACTTCCTGATAACAGTATTGCTTATCATCGTGTGTTCGGTACCGTGATGTCTGATTCGTATTATTACTTCTCAAGTAAGCAGTTGCAATCAGACCTGCTTGCAGCTGAAGCTAATCCGCAGATCTCTTGTCACTTCCTTCACATCAATTCACCAGGTGGTGAAGCGTGGTACCTCGACCGCTTGAGCGAAACACTACGCAGTTGCGAGAAACCTATCCTCACCTTCTATGAACAGATGTGTTGCTCAGCTGGATATTACATCGGATGTCACGGTCAGCGTATCTACGCTATGACACAGAATGACTATGTAGGTTGTATAGGAACTATGTGCAGCTTCTACGATTTCGAAGAATACTTTGCGAAGCTCGGTATTAAGAAGGTTGAAGCAAAAGCAACTAAGTCTGACTTGAAGAACAAAGTCTTCGATGATCTTCGTAAAGGTCAGGATGAGCAATTTGTGAAAGATATACTCGACCCAATGAATGCACAATTCTTAAGCGAGGTTCGTTCACAGCGTAGTAAAATTGCTGACCTTCCTGACGATACTCCTGTCTTGCGTGGTGAAACCTTCTACACTCCTCAGGCTGTGGAACTCGGTCTTACAGATGGTAGCAAGACGATGGTAGAAGCTATCGTTGAAACTGCTACGATGGGTCGTGAATATACTGAGGCAAAGAAACTTAAAACTGCCGTTTACAATATATAAATGTATCATTTTAATTTTTAGTTATTTATGAGTTTAAAAGAAAAACTTACAAGTGTCATCGAATTCCTTGGATTTAAGCAGAAATTCGAAGACAAAAGTCTGTCACAGGATGAGTTCAACTCTATCGTAGCAGAGTATCAGAAGAAGTACCAGAGTACGCTTGCTGATGACATTGCTTCTGAACAAGCTGCACAGAAGACAGCTCAACAGGCGGATGAGTTTCAGAAGATGCTGAACACCATTCAGTCTGTTCTGAATGGTGGTGAGCCTTCAGCATCAGCTGATGATAATGGTGGTCAGCAGCCTACACAGCAAGGCAACGCAACTCTTGAGGGTATCCTTGAGGGTATTAAGGGTATGCGTGCTGACATTCAGGCGATGGGTTCAAACCCTGCACCTGATGTTCCTGCGCAAACAGTGAATACTATTCCTCTGAGTGTTAATGGTTTCGCTAACACAGCTGATTATCTCTTTGGTGTTGAGCATCCTTTCTTCTCTATGAAGAATCGTTGGAATCAGATTGCAGCTAACCCACGTGCAGCAGCAGCTCTGCCAGAAGTTGACGAGCAAGTAGATGGTGCTGCCTTCTATAAAGAGGTTCGCAATTATGCTAATTCACTCAAGCACCGCTATCAGTACCTTCAGCAGAATAAGATGCTCGATGCAGCTGCGCTTGCAAAGGGAACTTACGCTACGAACTACGATGGAGTAGACAACGCAGGTCTTGGCGATCAGTTCGTTGTACTTCGTCAGGATGCACTCATCGCTCGTGTTCTACAGGTACGTGACCTTACTCAGTTCTTCCCAGTCGCTTACGGCTACCAAGACCGTGGACTCGTATTCAACGCCTTCTTCGATGAGGTTTCACAGGCTTACCAGTCTGGTGAGGTCTTCAAGGGCGGTATGAAGATTGAGAACCACTATGGTTACGTTGACGACGCTATGATTAAGATGGAATGGGGTCCAATGAAAGAAATCGAGCGTAAGTACATCGGTTATCTCAACAAGGAAGGCTCTGATCCTATCAAGTGGTCTATGATTGAGTATCAGTTGCTCAATACCCTCCGTGCTGCACAGGTTGAGCAGAACAAACGCCGTATGCGTGGTATCTACGTGAAGCCTGATAAGGGTGTTGCAGGTAGCTACCTCAATGCTGCTACTGGTATTCTCTACACCTTGCTGCGTTATGTTCATCAGTACGACATCAAGCCACACGATGATGGTACATACCGCACCTATACACAGGCAAGTTTCCTCGCTTCTGTTCAAGAGTTCATTGCTGACGTTCGTGCTTCTATCACAGAGGACATGGACCTCGACAACCACTTCATTTACTTGAATAAGAACCATCAGGCATGGTGGATTAAGAACGTTCGTTCTACCTATGGTAAGGACACAGACTTCGCTGGACCTATGGGTGCATTGAGCGTGGTACCAGACACTACGATGCGCATCATTTGGTTGCCTTATCTCGGTCAGACTCCATTCATGATGCTTCACGAACCAGGTAACATTCAGTTCCTTGAGTATGTACCAGGTGAAATGCTCTCTGTGAAGATGCAGGAAAACATGGAGCAGGTTCGTGCTTGGAGCGTATGGAAGGAAGGAACTTCTGCTTCATTCACAGGTCGTCGCTTCTCAACTAAGGATGAGATGGACAAGAACAACTACGAGTGGCAGCAGATCTTCATCAACCTCTTTGCAGCAACTATCACCGATAAGGTTGACGGTAATAACGGCTTCTGGCAGATTACCGACAGTACAACAACACAGACAACTATCACCGATATCGAGAATGCAAAGGCTGGTGTAGCTTACTGCATCGAGTGCGGTGATAAAACAAAGTTGCCAAAGATTACCAATAGTGGTAAGTTCGATAGCATCACGGCTGCCTTCACCGCTACAGCTGTAGGCGACTACATCATGGTAATCCTCGGTAGCGACAACAAGTTCCGTGAGTTGGAGCGTTGCGTCGGTGGTAAGCGTACCGTCAACAAGGAGTTGCAGCCTAACGTACCAGGTGGACGATAGATGAATGACTAAGGAACTGAGAGGAAAGTCGATGGAATTAAAAGCTCGGGACGGCTTGACCTCTTCAGTTCCTTTCTTAAATCAATAATTATCATTAATAGAAATAGAAATGAAAAAGCCCAATATTCAGAAACGCTATCGTGCGTATAATCCTATGAAAGGATTTAATTATAGCAACCGTCAGTCACGAAATATGTTCATGGCTACGTTTGCGATTTTTGGTATCTTCATGCTCGTAGCAGCCTTGCTTGACCACTCTCTCGGTGCTGCTGCTGGTTCAGGTGTCACCTTCGCTTCAATGGCATTACTCGGTCACGTCGACGATGTGTCTGATAGAGATACACACGGTAGTGCTATCTCTTACATCGTTTATCTCATTGCGCTCGACCAGATTGACCGCACCAAGGAGTTCCCACAACCTAACGCTAATCGTGAGGTTGCGCCTGTTCCTTTGAAACCGAATGAGATTCCTCATTACTTCGAGGCACACGACATTCCAACCTTCACTGGTACCACAGAGAAGGGCGACATCACTACCACAGGTGAAAATCAGCTTGTAATGGTAATGGGCGGAGCTCGTGCAAACCTTTATAACTTCATTGAGGAGTACAGCGGTGGTAAGTTTATCGCTCTTTACAAGCACATTAAGAAGAAAGAGTGGTACATCGTTGGTGAACTCGAGCGTCCAATCATCCTCTCTAACACAGAGACGAAGGACGATAAGGATGGTCGTTATACGACCCTTACTTTCAAGCGTAGTTCAGTAGACCTTCCACTGATTTACACTGGCAATCCAGCTGTTACTGCTGCTACCGCTATCAATGCGGATGCTACAGATGTAGCTATCACAGCAGGCAGCAACACTTACACGATTCCAAATGGAACGTCAGCAGCAGCTGCCATCGCTACGGTTAGCGGACTCAGCAAGAGCGACAAGAGTAGATACATCACGCTCGTTGGTGCTGGTACTGATAAGCCTGCAACCATTGCTGACGGTTCTACCTTCGTACTCGAAGAGGGTGCTACCTGGACAGCGAAGACTGGTGCATCTATCACCTTCCGTGTTCTTGACACCACAACACTTGTCGAGGTCTCAAGAACTGAAGCCTAACTTCTCCCCTTCCCTTCACGGGAGGGGACTTATTCACCATTTTATATAAAGAATATGTACAGCGCAAAAGAGAAATTAACGCACTTCCATAAGTTGGTAAGCCCAACTGTAGTGGAAGCCGACCTTGCCCTGCTGCACAAGAAGGCACCTCACCTTACCGATTTCACACGATTCGACCTCTCACCAGAGAAGAACCACGAAGAGATACTCTTCCTTCTTCTTGACCATTGTGAGCACGACGAAATCGTACGTAATCGACGTGAGTATGCTAATCAAGCAGCCGTCGAGGATAATGATAATAACAACGCCAACAACTCTTCTGAAGATGGCGACGAGAATCCTGAAACACTCAACAGCAATGGAGATGAAAGCCCAGATACTGACGGTGGCGAAGGCAACGAGGACCCATCGGAAGAAGAGGGTGGCGATGAGTCATCTGAAGAGGGTTCTGAAGATAACGAGTCTACAGAGCAATCATCAGAGGAACCTACTGCGCCTTCAGAGGATAAGGACGATGCTTCTTCTAAGAAGGAGAAGGCAAAAGCAGCTCCAAAAAAAAAGAAGAAGAGTACCCGAAAATAGACTGGGAAAACCTTACTGATGCGGACGTGCAGATGGCAACCGTCATCTATAACGACCGCATCAACACTTGGCGTAAGATGAAGCAGCTCGACGAATTGCTGGAGACAAAGCCAACCGCACAGGCTGTTGCAGAAATGGCAGAACTGCGCATCCGCAATCTTCAAGCATTTGCCGAGCTGCAATCATTAAACGACACTGGTAAGTTCCTCTGTAAGCACCCGATACTCTTCGGACGCTCAGAGATAGCCCAGCTCATAAAGTTGCTCCGCACTGATCCTGCCGAGTTCCTCCGCCAGCACAAGAACGTTCTCGACAACATCAAGCGTTATAAGTCATTCGTAAAGCGCAAGGATCGTAAAGAGAAAAGAGAGGCTGATAAGCGGAATCTCGAAAAGTACCAAGAGAAAGAGCGACTTTTCAAAATGGTTCTTGAACAACAAAATAAATAATTACAATGGAAAATAGCATAAAAGTTTTTAATTTGGGCGGTTTGCCTACTGCCCCGCTGGACTCTTTTATCGAACTTCAGGAAGATTTCAAAAAGCCTGATGCAGACAAACTTTCGAAGCTTCAGATGCTCATCATTACTCGTGGCTTCAAGTATTCATTCAAAGTATGGAAAGATTCTGAAGGTAAGCTTTGGATTATAGATGCACACCAGAGGCGCAAGGCTCTTCTTGGACTTCGCTCTTATGGTTTCAAAATTCCTGAGATTCCCTACGAGGAAATTCAAGCATCCAACAAGACGGAAGCTGTCGAAGAAATTGCAGCTTATAATTCAGAGTTCGCTCAGAAGAATCCAGACACTCTCCTATTCACTAAGTATAATATCAGTGGCGATGATCTTGCTAAGTTTAATCTTGGCTATGAAGTAAAACAAAACGACTTCTCTGTCGGTACCGATAAACTCTTTGCTTCAGAGAGTGACACAACTGATATTCAAGAAGATGTTGTTGACACAATTCCACAAGAGGATAACGAAGTGTTTGCTCGTCCTGGTGATATTTTCAGACTTGGAAATAACAGGTTGATGTGCGGAGATTGTCGCTCCAAAAGCGATATCGTTGCACTAATGAATGGACGAGTTGCTGATATGATTCTCACTGATCCTCCTTATAATGTCAATTATGAAGGTGGAGGAGATGGCAAACTTACCATACAGAACGACTCTATGGAGAATGACTTGTTCCTTCGCTTCTTGCAGTCTGTGTTTAATGTTATGTTTTCCATTGTTAAGCCTGGTGGTTCTTTTTACGTTTTCCACGCAGACTCTGAAGGCGAGAATTTCCGCAGGGCAATTCGAGAAGCAGGCTTCAAGATAGCACAGTGCTGCATTTGGGTTAAAGATTCTCTTGTAATGGGTCGACAAGACTATCAGTGGCAACACGAACCTTGCTTATATGGTTGGAAACCTGGTGTTGCTCACTTTTGGAACTCCGACAGAAAGCAGACTACCATTTGGAATTTCGATAAACCAAAAGCCAACAGAATCCATCCGACGATGAAACCTATTGCACTGATGGCGTATCCTATTACTAATAGTACGAAGAATGGCGATGTAGTTGTCGATGTATTCTCTGGATCAGGTTCAACCATTATGGCGTGCCAGCAGACAGACCGTATTGGGTATGGAATGGAAATAGATCCTAAATATGTGTCGGCAACTGTACGAAGATTTATGTCTATGTTTCCACAGCAGCCTATTCTGTTAGAGAGAGATGGCGTAGTCTTATCGGAAGACGATACTAAAAAAATAATTCTATGTCAGAATTAGTTGTAAAAGAGATTTTATCAGATGAATATGTAAATCAAGTCAGAACGTTCGGGGCGTTAAACTATACCCCCGAACGTATTTGTCAGCTGCTTGCCTTAAGGAAAGCTAAGCGAGAAGCATTGTTATATCGCATAACGCTTCCTGGTGATATTTATTTTGAAGCTTACCAGCAAGGTCTCGCACTTGGAGAGTATAACATAGATGCTGAACTTGCTAAGAAGGCTGAGAAAGGTGATAACGACTCTATTACTTTACTCGAGGAACGTAAGAATGAGCGTGCTGAAAAAGACCTACGAATGAAACTCTTTGGAATATGAAAAGCGAAATTGAGAAGTTAGACACCATCCACCCTGACCTAATATCTGCATTCTTGACGAATGGAGATTGTGAAGGCATACCTCAAGATGTTAAGTTGTTCTTGCAGCAGCTGCAATGGTCTGCTGAAATCTTCGAACACGAGCGTAATATTACGAGAGCAGCTAAGAAACTGAAGCTTCGTATTAACGCTGAGCAGCGAATAAAGATAGAAGAGCGCACTTGTATGGCGAGAATCTATCAGGCAATCAACTACTTTCAGGTTGACAGCAATGTTCCTATAAAGGTTTGGGAGAGTAATTTTGCAAACAAATATGAAGACCTTGCTAAACTCTGCGCACTTAATCGCGACTATAAAGGTATGAAGTCGTGTTATGATGCTGCTCTTGAGTGTCGTCGTCGGTCTTCGGAGATAGCAGAAGCAGATAGGGATTTAGGTGTTCTTTTCTTGATTTCTCCTGAACTCACAGCAGAAGAACTTGGATTTTCGAAGAAGAATCTTAAAGAAATCGCTGCTAAGCACAACGAAGGTTTTTATATTAAGCTTATCGATTCTCTTCCTGTTGAGAACAAGGAGAAGAAACGACTGCTGCGTGATGCTGACATTCAAGATGCAGAAATAGTAGAGGAGATTCAAAATGACTGATGAAATTATAAACAACGAACAGCCTACAGTTGACTTCGAGCATTACTATATGAATCGTGTTCAGCTGTTAGCGAATATTATCGACCCGAATATGCTCTATGCAGAGTGGGCTCGTGCAACGGGTAAGACGGAGGGCGTTATCGTTCCACGTCTTATCCGTGTAACAAATGATATGCCTGGTGAACTTTCGTTCCTTGTGCATAAGACTTATGTTGCACTGATGACGAACGTCTGGCCTAACATTCAGGCTTCGTTCTCTCGTCCTGTCATCGTGAATGGCAAGCAGCGTGCAATGTTAGAGTATGGTATCGACTATGTGGTCGGTGAAGCGAAGCTACCCTCACACTTCCGTCGACCACGCTACCCTATTGCCTACGCTAAGCATTCGGTCATCTTCCGCAATGGTGCGCACCTTCAGTTAGTATCTTCAGATCAGCCTGAGAGTGTCGCTGGTCGTAATGCCGTACATGCATTCGTCGAAGAGATGAAGCACAACAGCGGTGAGAAACTCAAGTCACGACTCTTCCCTTCCCTCCGTGGTGGTTCAGCTGACATCCGTCGCTCTGCCTACTATGAAGGTGTGACTGGTGTGAGTGATACGGCACGTGTCGACCTTGGTGAAGACGATTGGTTTGAGGAATACGAAAACAAGATGGACCGACAGCTCATCGAGGAAATAGCCAGTGTGTCTCTCGCTATCAATCAGTCACTCTATAAGCAGTTTATGCTCCAGCAGGAACTTCGTAACACTAAGAATCCTGTCACAATGGAGAAGATAAGACTGGAAAATGAACGCCTTAACTCCTTTGTTGCCCGATGGAAACCACGATTAGCGGATATGCGAAGAAACGCAATCTACTATATTCGTGCTTCATCATTCTGCAATAAGGACATTCTCGGTCCTAAGTTCTTCAAGACCCAGCTCGATACGCTCGATATGGATGAGTTCTTGACGGCTATCTGTGCCATTCGTCACAAAGAGGTAACTAACAAGTTCTTCACCACCTACGACCACGAGCGACACCAGTTCAAGGATAGCTATATCTATGACCAGATACTGAAACTAAACCTCAAGGACCACTTCACCCTCACCGCTCGCTATCTTCGTCACTACGATAAGCGTGAACCGCTCTACATTGGGTATGACCCTGGTAACTTTCAATCGCTCATCGTCGGACAGAAGAAAGACTATGGTAGTCGCTTTGACATCATCAAGGAGTTTTGGGCTTATATACCCGATGACCAGCAGAACCTTGCGCAGCAGGTGTATTCATTCTTTGGTACTGATGCAGTGAATAAGGTGATACACCTTTATCCTGACCGTGCTGGTAACAAGACACGTGAGGAATTAGAGCAGATAACTACTGACTCATTGACGATGAAGGCAGCCTTAGAGAGTTACGGATTTTCAGTTATCCTTTACAACGACGGTGCGCCTACCATTTACCACTGGCAGCAGTTCCGACTTTGTCAGTTACTCTTTGGTGAGAAACTTCCTTTGCTTCCAAAGGTGCGAATAGATGAGAACGAATGCCCTAACCTTTGCAGTGCTATTCTTATCAGTCCGTTGAAGAAAACCAACGGCAGAATAGAACTCGACAAAGCTTCAGAGAAGAAGGAAGAACTCAAGCGAAGACCAGGACTAACAACGCAGCTACCAAGTGCGATGATTTACCTTTTATACGGTCTTTATTCTGACCTTATCAAAAAGGAATTAAGCAGTTATCCCGACGATTTGCCCGAAAATATTACTATTTAACGGCTAATATTATAGCGAACGTAATATAAAAAGTGTCTGAAAATCGACAATAACGGGGGCTATTTACATCGGTCAAAAACGTACTTTGTTGTGTTTCAGCTGTTTGCGTTTTGAAAACGAAAAACAAAATTAAACGAACGACGGAAATCACCACGCACCGCTGAATCGAGGAAAAGAGGTGCAACTCTCCAAAAGTTGGGAAATATGACAGAGAGGGGGTGAAAATCGTCCTTTGTTCCCACAGCGATTTTAAGTAATTTCGCACGTAATGGAGAAGACGATTGAATTGAACGGCATTGATGCAATGCAATGGGCAAGGGAGATAAGCAGAGTACCACAAGGTGACTTCACTATCTGCTTCTTTCCTTACGCTCGCTCACAGGGTATGGCAGGCGAGCAGATGGTTGTCAAGGAGCATTGCAAGTACCGCACGCAACTACCAGAGGAGTGTTTCAAGGTCGACTCCGAGAACTTCTTTCTCTTCGAGGATCAAGAGGGAAATCCCAAGATGTGCTATCGCATACTCATTAGGTATATGGGCTTCCCACAGGATGGATATAAACTACATAAGATAAATTGGTTATGACAGATAGTATTGAACTGCACGGCAACGCTGGACTCTACGTCATGGACGGCAATACCTTCTCCTTTCAGATTGGAGAAGGAAGAGAGTTGTCGACAAGCCCAGGGCTACTCGTACCACAGGGTAGACAGACTTGCCTACATGAACACCAGTGGATGAGTGTGAATGGATACCAAGTGTGTATGCGTGGTATGAACAACGCACTGTGTGAAGAGGTAACGATGGAGATAAAGCAGAACCGCCTGCTGCCTCGCCTGTATAGCAAGGAGACTAAGATGCTCTATGGTAATGGACCATGCGCCTATATGCAAACAGTAGAAGGTGGTAAGCTGCGACGTGAGTACACCGCACTACCTGCGTGGGATGAGTGGATGAACTCTTGGCAAGATCGTGGTATGGAAACATCTGCACAGGAGTTCGCTAAGACCTGTATCAAGAACTACTACTGGTTCGGTGATTACTTCGTTAAGTGGAGGTTCTCACGTGGTAAGCGTATTGGTATGTTGCCAGTAGCTGGATTAGAACCCTTAGAGAATAAGCACTGCCGTCTTGCTACCACTCGTAAGGATGTTGCATACGATCAGATTAATTATGGCGACTTCAATAACATAGCTGTAGGACGGTGGACATACGGATTAGGCAATTACAAGATATACCCTAAGTTCGCATTGTCAGAAGTTGACAACTATCTATTCGCTGCCGTGTCACACCACAGAGAGAAATCAGTAGATGAGTTCTACGGAGTGAACGAAACCCACCAGGGCGCACGTCCATATATTCAAGGCAGCAACAAGACCGCCTCCTATATTAACTCCTTCCTGCGTAATTCCCTTGCAGCGAAGATACACATCATCATTCCGAATGCGTGGGTGTCAAGCAAACGTAATCAGTTAGTTAAGCTATGCGAGGAGAATAAGGTTCGCTCATCTAAGAAACAGGAATTGGTGAAGTATAACGGCATCAGCATCGGTACCGAATATCGTGAATCGTTACTTGTAGAGTATATGCGATTGGAACTTCGCAAGATAGGCGACTATCTGAGTGGTGCTGATAACCAGGGCAAGGCTTACTCTTCTATTTCGTTTATGGACAGTTCTGGAAACGAGCAGCAATGGAGAATCGAAACAATCGACCTTAAGTATAAGGAATATATCGAATCTTTGATTTCTTACGATAAGCGAGCAGAAGAAGCTTTACTCTCAAGCGTTGGTTTGGATGCATCTATAACAGCAGTTAGCAAGGATGGTGTTATCAGCAAGTCAGGTTCTGACGCATACTATAACTACCTTATCTATATAATGTCACTCACACCAGAGGACGAGATATGTGCAGAACCGTTTAATCTCGCTCTCCGATTGAACTTCCCTGAACTCTATAAACAGGGTTATCGTATAGGCTTCTATCGTGAGGTTCCTCAGCGACAGGAAGACGTCGCACCGAAAGATAGATTAAATCAGCAGCAGTCATGAAGAATGTATTAGTAGATATTTTCAAGAACTTCTCCACCTTCAGTCTTTATGCGCCTGGAGTGGAAACTAATATGGACCTGAACGATTTGCGTTCGTCTGGTCTTACGGCTCGCAAGCGTATTGAAATCATCATCAGTCGTGCGGTGTTCGATGAGCTTTTAAAAGAGAAAGAAGACTCTCCTCTTATGGAAGCTCTGCGTGCTGCTATGGCGAACATGACCATGGCAACTCAAATCATCTTTGATAGTGTTAATCGAAGGAAGGGCGAAGTCAATGTGTATAAGTATGAGCTGGAGGCGATGAAGCGTTCTTATATGGAAAACTATTGCAACGCTATCGATACGCTTGTGCAACTATTGTCAGAACCAACCGAAGGTGAAATCGCTGAGTTGTGGAGCAAAACACCTTACTACCCTATTTTGGAACGTTGCGAAATAAAGACTATGGATCAGATGGATGCCATCTACCCTATCGATGCATCTTATCTTTACTTCTTCAGAACTGTTCCTTTGCAAAAGGAAACGCTCGATGAAGTTATGTCGATTTACTTCGAGAAACTTACAGATGACAATAGAGAGCGAATTCGTCCTATCTTATTGCTTGCCCTGGTGAAGAAGACGATTGCAAAGTCGCTCCGTAGGTTTGATATCCTCGAATTCCCCTCGACGATTCGAAACCTCTTCGATGATAGTCACGCTGCACGCTCTGGCAAGGACGAATCCAGTGCTATCTTCGCACTTGCCGACCGCCTCGATCGTGAAGCGGAAGAACTCCTCTCTAATGCTGATACACTGCTCTCCTCTGAGACTGTTTCTGATTTCTGCTCAAACTCAGCGTACAATCACCCTGATGATAATATTATAATGTTGCCATAATGAGGGATATTGAACTTGTATATAAAGGTGAAATACATCGCATTCCTAACCGTTGGGATGCGATGAACGACCGCCAGTATATCCGCCTTGTAGGCGACTTCCTTCGTATGGCAGCAGGCGAGTTGTCCGCAGGAGAGGTTCGGATTAACTGGTTATGCGATGTCATGGGCTGGAACAAACACAAGTTCCATTCAGAGGAACAGATTGCAAATCTCGTCGCAATCTCTGAACAACTCACATTTATGTTTCAGATAAACTACCCTGATAACAATAGTGTCTTGGATGGTGTCGACGAGGATACTTACGAGTTGTGCCGTCGTATTGATCCTTATCGCTTGAATATACCACTTGCACGTGTGTTACGCAGGCTTGATTATCAATACGTAATCGACCTCTGTTTCTGTGCGCAGCTCATCCCTTCTGTTCAGATTGACGGACGTTCTTTTCCTGGTTATCGAATTGAGACGAGCTTCGGAACGCTTACCTGCTCACTTACAGCACTTCAGTACGTCGAAGCACAGGGTCTTATCGAGCGAGGTGAGGAGTCGTTGCCGTTGCTCGCTGCCATTCTCTATTATCCAGAGAAAGAGTATAATTCTGAGCGTGCACACGAATTGGCTAACGATTTCGCTAAATTTCCACTCGAAACGCTTACGGCTATATCGTTTAATTTTCAAGCATTTAACAACTATCTATTTAGTAAAACTTCATTCTCTCTGCTGTCTAAGTTCGCACATAAACCCAAGCAGCCTATCACCACCGATGCCTCTGATGCGCTTTACGACCTCTCCAAGGAGGGGCTTGGCAACGCAAAACAGATAGAGCAGATGAACGTACTTACTTATCTGAAGGTGCTGCGCAAGAAGACTATCGATGCGGTTAAGGATATGAAGGGTTTTGGCTGGGATAAATTAAAAATCAGTGAAGAGGTGGGTCTGCCTATCTCTGTAATCGATAAGATATTATGATTAAAGATCAGTTTCTCTATTTCGCACAATACCCGTCAAAAGAGGGTGTTCGTGCTATACTTACCAATGGTGCAAGCGACTTCCCTGGTTATAATGACCTTGCGGAGTCTCTCGATAAACTTCCCAATGTGTCGCGACTCCCTGAGATAGCCAACTACGTCTATGGTCAGTCATTCGATGAATTTAGGCAACTTATCGATAAGTTAGTGGGCTCGTTCCTGTTTGTGGATTATGGCGAACTGAATATGTCAGCGGATGGACGCAACTCTTATCAGATAACCCAGCGTATCGCCATCACCGTGGCAAACAAGATGCCGAACCGTGCTGACGCTGCTGAATATATGCTTTCCTCTGACCAGACACTTCGCCTGCTCGCTAAGATTCACGCTTGGATGATTGCCGATGCAGAAGAAGGCAATATCGATTGGATTTCTCGTGGCGAACTCGATAAGGCTGAGATAATCCCTTTTGTTGCCTCTGAACTATCCTCGGTTGGTTGGACCTTGATGCTCAATTGCATTGCACCTGACACGCTTGGAACTCACCTTTTAAGTCGGTCCTTTGCGAAACAGCCTTAAATCTTTATCTTTGTATCGTTAATAGGTTGGTAGAAAAAGAAGTTTATAGTTAATAGTTTTTTCAGATTGAAGATTGTTTAGGATGACGGGCTAACGCAGTGATGCGTTAGCCCCCTTTTGTATCATTTTTTAGCTTTAGATAATTACTTCTAAATCGCTGATTATAAAGGCTGTAGTACTTGCATGTTCCTTATTATAGTGTTACCTTAGCAGTACAATTAGAAACAAAGAACATTCAAAAAACAAAGATTATGAACGAGCAAATTCAGAACATTCTCAACGAGAACGGAACAAAGACTTCAAAGATTCAGAAACTTCTTAGCCTTGGACTTACACGCAGACAGGTTGCTGACCTTGTAGCAAACGGAAACTACGGATTTGTGCAGAACGTCTACAAGCGAATGATGCAGGAAATGACTCAGGGCGCAGCACAAGCAGCAACAACAGTTCTTCCACAACTCGACTACACTTTCAACCGCAACTTCGGTATCGAGATTGAAGCTTACAACTGCACACGTGAACGCCTCGCAAGAGAACTTACCGCAGCAGGCATCAGAGTTAACGTTGAGCGTTACAACCACACCGACCACAACGACCATTGGAAGTTGGTTACCGACAGCAGCCTTTCAGGCAACAACACCTTCGAACTCGTTAGCCCAATCCTCCACGGAGAGCAAGGACTTGAGGAACTTGAGAAGGTCTGCTGGGTCCTCGACCTCTGCAACGCTAAGGTTAACGACTCTTGCGGACTTCACATTCACATGGACGCTGCGGAGTTCGACCTTCAGACTTGGAAGAACCTTATTATAACTTACAAACGCCTTGAGAATGTAATCGACCACTTTATGCCACTAAGCAGACGCAATAACCGCTACTGTAGGACCATTGCCACCATTTCAGAGATAGCAATAAACCGAGCTTCTAACATTAGCGACCTTAGAGCTGCTTTCGCTAACAACCGCTACCACAAGATAAACCTTGAAGCCTACGCACGCCACCGCACGGTTGAGTTCCGCCAGCACGGAGGTTCAACGAACTTCACAAAGATGTCTGCTTGGATTCATTTTCTCGCAAAAATGATTACCTTTGCAAAGCAAGGCAAGGTAAAAAACAACATCACCTTGCAGGACGTTCCTTTCCTTACTGAAAGCGAAAAGTTATACTTCAGATTAAGAACTAAAAAATTAGCAGCATGTTAACAACTTACAGGCTGAAGGGTGGCGACAAAATCGTCGCCACCTCTCCAGCCGACTTCCTTCACCAGCTTCGCACAGGCAGTCGATTCGATAGCGAAGGCACAGACGAAGAATATATGGTGCGTTTCGCTCACCGCTTACAGGAACTTGAGGGCTACCTTGTTTCGACCGACAGCCCCGATGCCTTCCTTGCCGACCTAATCAACAACGGCTTCGTGACCGTTGAAAAATAAAACACGATGCTCGTTTCTTTGTAGCCGTAGCGGTTTCCGAACTGTTACGGCTTTTTTATGTCAAATATTGAGAAAAAATAAACTTTCTTCGAAAATAATTTGAAAAACGCTTGCAGGTATCAAATAAAGTTTGTATCTTTGCAGTGTACAATTAAAGAAGGTGAGACACACCGTAAAAACTGTAAACAATATGACAACTTCTAAGATTAACACAAAGGGTTTTGATGTAGTTTTCAACGACGATTGCGATAGCAATTGCAAAGGCTTTAACGAGAGCTACGAAAGCTGCCTTGAGTACATCAAAACTTACAACGGAACCAACGAGAGTTATTTTTCAGATTACAAAGGTGGTGTTGTAAGCATCGTGAATAACGATACTGAAGAGTACGTATATAGCGAGGACATCAAGTAAGCATCAAGTTATAAAAAAATAATAAACCTAAACGCTGCGCTATCGGCATGACGGGCAAAGATTATGAAGAATATTTCAGAATTAGCAAACCAGAACAATCTTTCAGTAATTAACATCGGTACCTCATTTGGTCTTAAAGAAGGCGAAGCCGTAGTTGGTTTTACCTCTTTCCAAGAGGCGGTTGACTTCGCAGAGAAAAACAACATGAAGGTTGCTACCTTTAAGAATGAAGGTGAAACATCAGCTACATACACACTTTTCGACGAAAGTCCACGTGCAGGCTTTGACGTTCTCAATTATTACAAAGACTTCACTAAGTTCTTCAAGGGAGACGCTGAGAACTTCCAAGAGGTCGATATAGATGAGACCTTGGAAAACTCTGACTTCACAGAGAACGAGCGAGAGGAGTTCTTGAAAGATATGAATGTTGTGAAAGCTCGTATCGAGAACCTCGCTGAAGACGAGTTTATCTTCCTCGACAATAGCGGTTACAGCGAACCTATGAAGAAAGAAGATACCTCTGTCTTACAGGATGGAAACCTCTATGTTATCGGTGTTTACTAAAATGGGTAAATTTATAATTCAACAGAGCAGCACTCAGCCTAAGGGCTGGGTGCTAACCGATACGGAGAACAAGGTCGTAATCACCTTCCAAGATGGGCAGTTTAATGAAAGTCAGAAGGTGACTCTCTTAGAAGATAGTACGGCTACAGCGGAAGAACTCGCTCACATCGTCGGTGCAATGGGTGAATGGGCTGCTCGACATCACGGAAGCAAGTGTTTCAGTCATGTATACGGATACGAGACGAGCGAGGATGAATCGAAGACGTATCTGTATCGCAGAAAGTTTCCTCGCTGGAGATTAGAACTTCAAGAGGATAGAGTAACAGCAGAGAGTCTTGCTTCTTCATTGCGCAAGGCTGCTGAGTTTTTAATTAAAGGTAATAGGAATGAACGATAATAGAGGTGGTGCACGTCCAAATGCTGGACGTAAGTCTTTAGGTAAAGTTCCGCTCAGCTCACGAGTAAGCGAACAAGCAAAGGAACGATTAACGCAATTAGCGATTAAAAGTGGTGTAACCATTTCCGAGATGCTCGAAGTGGTAATCAATAGTTATCAATTTCGTTAAGTCACGAAAATGTTTAGTAGAGGTTTTCATTGACCTCTTTGCCATGGTGATACAAATATCATCATGGCTTTTTAAATGTTAAATATTCAATCTTACTACGATTTTTTATAGTAAATATTTGCATACTACAAATATTTGTAGTACCTTTGTATTGTCACAAGAAAACAATGAGAATATGAAACAGAAAACAGAAAAAATGGAGGTAACACCCGAAGAACGGGAACTCCTCGAAAGGATGAGGAATTACAACAAATCTTATCCAAATGGCTATCCACAACTCCTTTGGGATTTACAGGAACTCTTCGACAAAATGGTCCGACAGCCATACGAATAAAACAAAAGACCTCTCCCTTACGGGGGAGAGGCACAATAGAGTAAAACTATAAACACAGAAACAATGGAAACAGTTATGACAACCCCAGTAGTAGTTACTGATATGAAAAGAAAAGTACAAGACATCTTAATGTCAGTTTCATGGCGTGATTTTGCCAACACCTACTTTCAGAAATCTTCCTCTTGGTTTTACCACAAAATGGATGGCATTGATGGCAACGGAGGTGCAGGCGGTTTTAACCAACAGGAGACTGAGCAGATGCGAGGCGCACTTATCGACCTATCCAATCGCATTCGTCGTGCAGCTGAAAATATTTAGGCGAGGTTCTCATTGACCTTAAGACAAAAGTCACTCATCGCCTATGGGTGCATATTAGCCTCTCGCAATGCGAGGGGCTTTATGCGTCGAATATAACTTAAAAACTTAATTATAATGAAAACCTTTCTTATTGCTTTCGGAACATGGTTCCTCACAAACCTTATTGGTGCATTCGTGTTTAAATTTTTAGGTATTCAAGTTTCTGAAGGACTCGTGCTGGTATTGAATGTTATAACGATTTCCTTCGCTATTTTCGTTGCACTCTCTATCAGAAGGAGACAACTAAAGAAACGCAAAGAGGAAGAGGAACTTAACTCCGTGGCAGCAGAAGAAGATGTTTCTTCAGAACCAACACCTCCGACTCAAGATATTTTAATGTTTGAAGTAGCAGGTCTATCATATCGTCCTAAGGAAGCACAGGAAAGAGCTGAAATTCTAATGTCGAATGAAAGTGTATACCTTGAGAAAGAACCTACTAATCCGTATGATTCTAACGCTATTAAAGTGTACTCCTCTGATCATGTTCATTTGGGATATGTTCCAAAATACCTATGTTCGGAAATATTAGAAAAAATGGACGACGACACCGTTATTGCTTATGTTGATTATGTCAAGAGTGGAAGATACTGCCCCTTTGTTCACTTGTATATGTATTGTTAATCTATTCTTCAGCATTGGCTTATTCCTTTTTTTTGCATGGCGCAAAAAATATTTGCGTTTTTATTTGGCAGTTACAAAAAGACTTCTTATCTTTGCAACTGTCAAAACCGAGAACAATGTTCTCAAACAAGGGCGAGATGATATCAAGCCCCGAACTTATTAGACTTCGTTGGGCTTATTTTTGTGCCCATATTGCAGACCACTGCAACGAAGATATGGCGGATGCCTTCCATGTGATTTAGCCCTTGTGGAGAAATCTCGGTTTTGACGAACAGGAAGAGCATCCGCTTTTTCGTATCCGTACCCAGCGGTTCTGGGTAATGTCAAAACCGAGTGCAATATGCAACAAGTAATCGAATTCGAGAGCTCTGCAAAGCAACAGCAGCCTATCGACGTACGTGCTACGATACAGCGCAAAATCAAGTCTCTTAATCTTTGGCTCGACTCAAAAAGTGAGTTCTACAGCCGTATCTGCGAGTTCTCTGTTACCCGTCGTTTGGTAATTCGAGTTAACCTTGTATCTTTGTGCGTGATTGTAGCAGCTGTAGCTATCGAGCAGCAGCCTATCACATCCGTAATCTCAACCCTCTGTGCAGGCTACTTAGTTTATCGTATGAACAAATCAGAAAAGAAACAGAAAGGAGGCAAGGCATGATATTCGTTTATAATTATTTCAAGGCTCATTCTGTTCAGAAAGAACTTGAACCACTTTCCGAATTTATAAAGAAATATAACAAGGTTCTTGTAGCTGACCTTGATACGCTTGCAGAATTTATCGATGAGGTGTATAAGAAATTCAACTCTATTCCCAATGTGAATGAAAAATATACGCTCAATCTTTCTGATAGTTCAATCGCTATTGGCGACAACGAAATTCCGCTCCCGGTGATAAGTATAGGCTTCTCCAACGTACTTGGATTATGGGGCTTTCAGACTTTTGAAAGTTCTACTCAGTGCGAACAGAAACAGAACCTTGAGATTTTCCCTATCTCCGATAAAGGTGACGAATGTTTCTGTCTTCCAGATTATTTAAAAAATATAATTAAGAAAGGAGGTGCAAAATGATATTCTTTGACTACTATTTCAAGGCTTCTTCTACCCCGAAGTACCTTGAGCCTGTTGCCGTGTGTATGGAGCGACGTTACCAAGTTCTTATGGCAGATGAACCGACACTAAAGAAGTTTATTGCAGAACTTAAATCAGAACTGGATGCCATTCCAAAGGCAAAGGGAAGGTATAAAATCAAAACTGATAAAGGCTATATCTATATCATTACTGTTCACGAATTCTCAGAAGCAGTTATCCGTCTTCACTATTATAATGTGCTTTCTTTGGAAGGTTTCAGCGAGGATCTTTGTAAGAATCTTAATGAAGTGATAAGAAAGGAGGCAAAGCATGATGTTATTTGATTGCTATATTCGAGACTTTTCAATCCCAAAAGAGCTTGCACCGCTTGCTGATTGTATGAAGAGTTATAACAGAGTTCTTGTAGCGGACATAAAAGCATTCGACAAGGTTGTTGAAGATTTGAAAGAAAAATATCACGCTATTCCAAAGGCTGAAGAAAAATTCTCGTTCCATGTTAGCGAAGGATTCATTGGGACTATTTCAGTCTACAAGAACAACTCTCAACAGAAGTGTGTGTTGCGCATCTATTTCTCTGATGTCGTTGGGATATTTGGCTTCGATTCTTCTCAAGAGTCTATTCAGCCTGTACCAGACGATGGCGACGAATATTATTCTTTGCCCGATCATATTAAAAGTAGTGTTCGGAAAGGGGGTGCGAAATGAAAATCATAACTGACCCTACTGTTTATGACTACCATGCTGAAAAAGGTTTGTTCATACCGTTAGATGATTTTTGTTCAACACCAGGCTTGATAAAGTCATTAAGAGATAATGTTAAGCGTCAACTCACTAAGGCGGAGTATCATCTTGATTATTATAAGAATATTCATGATGCAGGCGAAGCTTCTTCTCGTCAACAAACAGCTATGGATAGATGGGGAGAACGAGTGAACAACCTTAAGGGCTTTGACAAAACCCTTTCTGAAGTAAAAAAAATAATTGATTTAAAATGAAATACAAAATGAAAGCGTCTATCGTTAATCTCGACGAAAAAACTTCTGAGACCCTTCGAGCAATGCTCGACCCTGGTTATATCTCTGAGCGCACTGAACGCTTAGAAGCTATCGAGAGCTTTCTTCTTGACCAATGGAGAGATGCAGGAACAATAAAGCCTGAAATAGCTCTCACTTTCCTCGACACCCTGCACTCACTGCGTAGGGATCTCAACGCGTTCCTCACCTCGGCTGAGCCTCACGGAGAAGCCGATAATCAAAACAATAAAACCTTAAGACAATGACAACAAAGAAAGAAAACGACGAGCAGCCTATAACTGACATCAGTATCTACGTGGCAGCTTTGTCTTCAACTTACCGTCCAGCTTCGACACCAGCTGAAACTACGCACTTTTTCTCTACCCCCGAGGTAGTAGATGCTATTCGTAATATAGACCCTTCTGCCAAGGTGTGTGCAGAGCAAGTATTCACAGCTCTTCGCAAAGCAGGATATAACTTCTGCAATCGCCCTGGTGCGCAAGGGTTGGAATTCAAGTGGATGTTCCGTGAAATATAAGTCTTTATAGTTATATTTTAAGTTATGGTTTTTGAGGGCAGTACGTCGTGAGACGTGCTGCTCTCGCTTTTTTGTCCTTTTCCCATTATTTTTCTCGTGTTATCTTTGTGTCATGATAACAGATCAATTCGTAAAGGATGAGTTCGTCTCTGAGATTCTTCGTCGTGATATCGGCATTATCTATAAGACGCAGGAAGAAGTTGCTAATCGCTACTTCAAGGAGCACACTGGAAATCTTCGAGACTTCTTATCTCGTCGTGCTTTCTCTCTTCAAGAATCGAACGGAAAGTTTACCGTTTATATCGGGGTTCTCTCTTATCTACGTTTCCTCGATATGCAATACCGCATTAACTATGCAGGCTTAAATAGTAAGCGAGCCAAGAAGCAGCGTGCTAAGTATGCTGTTTATAATAGAGTTGTATGGGGTGTTTTATACAACGAGACTTTTCCTGATATTCAAGCAGGATTTACAAATGAAGTTCGTGCTGCTTGGCGAAAGAAAATGGAGGATGCACTTTCAAATCACATATTACCCACAGATAATCAATAGATATGAGCAAAATCAAAGAAGACCACGTTGCCTTGGTTATCGATGCTAAAACAGACAAGGCACAGCAGGAATTACGACAGCTTGAGCGTGCTACGCAGGACCTTAGTAAGGAAATGAAGGCTCGACAGAATCGAATGCTCGACCTCGAGGCAGCAGGTAAGAAAGAGACCGCTGAGTACAAACGCTTACAAGCAGAGGTGAAGAATTATAGTAGTCAGATTGCTGAGAATAATAAGAAACTGCGTGAACTTCGCTCTGCAATGGATGTCAATGCTATGACGATGTCGCAGCTTAAGAAACATGCCAAGGAACTTCAGACAGCACTGAATAATACTTCAAAGGCAGCGAATCCTAAAGAGTATGAGCACTTAGCATCACAGCTTCGTAGCGTGAATGGACGTATGTCAGAATTACGTCGTGATGCCTCTGGACTGACTGACTCTATGGGAAAACAGACGTCTGGCATTATGGGAAAGTTTGAAGGTATGTTCTCATCTATCTCTGGTGGTTGGACAAAACTCGTTGGTGTGGCTACCGCTGCTGTTGCTTCTATCTCTGCCGTGATAGAAGGGGCAAAGTGGTGGTATAATTACAATGTAGAGATTGAAGAGGCGCAGCGTCTGACACGTGAGTTCTTTAACATACAAGGTGACGAACTCGTCCACACACAGAGTCAGATATCAGCACTCGCTTCACAGATGGGAAAAGACTATAAGGATGTATTGGGGTCAGTAGACACTCTAATGGACCAGTATGGAGTCACCGCCCAGGAAGCAATCAATAATATCAAGAATGGTCTTCAGGCTGGTGCTGATGTCAATGGTACATTCTTAAGCCAAATCCAGCAGTTCGCACCAGCCTTCAGCGATGCTGGGGCTTCGGTGAATGACCTTGTTGCCAGTATCACACAGACACGTTCAGGCCTCTTCAATGAGGCAGGTATGGGATTGATACAGACCGCAACAAACCGTATTCGTACTATGTCTTCATCTACACAGAATGCACTGAATGCTATCGGTATCTCAAGCAAGCAGCTCGAATCTGACCTTATATCAGGAAAGACCAGTATCTTAGAGGCTATTAAGATGATTTCAGGTAAGATAAAGGAGCTGCCTGAAAATTCTATGCAGGTGGGTGAAGTAATGAAGTCTGTTTTTGGAAAGACAGCAAGCAACGAAGGTATGAAACTCGTGAAGACCTTAGCTGATATGTCTACTAATATGGAGGAGCTGAAGGGCGTAACTGGCGAATACGGAGAGCTCCAGCGTGAAGAGGTCGACGCACAAGCAGAGCTTAACGAGAAGATGTCTAAGTTCTTCGGTCTTGGCGAGCAGGGCTTTGATGAACTTACAATGAAAGCTAAGATATTCGGAGTTAAAGCTTTGTCTAAGATTATCGATTACACAGTTAAAATCATTAACTACTTCATTGATTTATATAATGAATCTAAGGTGTTTCGTGCAGGCATCGAACACATTAAAAACAACTTCAAGAGCACCTGGGAGGTGTTCAAGTTTGGAGTTTATCTTGTTATTGATGGCTTCAAAGGTATGGGTCGAATGGCAAAGGCTTGGGCAAAAGTTATTGAAGGTGCTTTTTCGTTTGACGTCGATAAAATTACAACAGGTATCAAGGGACTTTGGGATGCTTATAAAGACACGTGGGTAGAAATTGGTAATGATGCAAAGAAGATGGCTGCGAATGTTCGTGACAATTTTATTGAAGCGATAAAAAACACAGGTAGCAATAAGAAGGTCGCTCATCTTTCTGTCGATGTAACACCCGAGGTGAAAAATCATGCTGCAAATAAAAGCGGTTCTGGCGGAGGCAAAAAGAGCACCATTGAAAATGGAATCAAAGACCCTAAAAAGAAAACTAAAACAAAAAAGGATAAAACTAAGAAGGGTCCAGACCCTGATGAAGTGGCAGCTAAACTTTTTTCTCATGATCGTGCTCAAGACCTCGATACTGAAAAGCGAAGTTATGACAAGAGCCTGAATGCCCTGAAAGAAGCTCTTGCGAAAAAGAGTCTTACGCAAGAGCAATACAGCGCATACGTAGCTGCTCTCAATATTCAGCATCAGAACAAACTTCTCGACATAGAGAAGGCATATTTGCAACGCTCTGAAAACTTAGTGTTCAAAGATGCTGCAAAAAAGAAAGCATTGCAGGAAGGTCAAGCTAAGGCTGTCGCTGACCAGCAGCAGGCAGCAAACACCGCTTATATCGAAGCAGAAAAAGAATACTACGAATCTCTTGAGAAGATTCAGGAGGCAGCACCAGCTAAGCCACAGACGCTTAAAGAAGAATGTGATGCAAAGTTGCTCCTCTTGGATGGATATTACCAGGCCTCCTTGCAACGAGCAAAAGAGAATGGCGAACGTGAGAAGGAAGTTACAAAGGCTTACGAAGCTGCTAAGGCTGCTATCATCGTAGACTATGCGAAGAAAGCAGAAGAGCAAAAGGCACAAGCACGACAGGAGTATGGGCTTGACACATTCAGTGACCAGTATGCAGCACGTCGCAAGAAGATAGAAGAGGATAGTGTACTCAATGAGCAAGAACGACAGCAGGCTCTTACTCTTCTTGATCAGCAGGCAGAAGAACACCGCCTTCAGATACGTCAGCAGTATGGTCTTGCCTCACAGCAGGAACTCTATAATGCAGAGTTGGATCAGTTGAAGATGCACCTTCAGAATAAAGAGATATCTGAAGAAGAGTATGAAGAGGCAGTGAAGAATATGAAGATTGCCAAGATGAAGGAGGCATTCGACTACTATTCTAATCTTACCAGTGGAGCAGCGCAGGCCTTGCAGCAAGCAGAGATTGCGAACGTCGATGCCAAGTATGACGCAGAGATTGAAGCTGCAAAGAACGCTGGTAAAGACACTACTGAACTTGAGAAGAAGAAGGCTAACGAAAAACTAAAGATACAGAAGAAATATGCGGATGTTAACTTCGCTATTCAAGCAGCGCAGATCATCGCATCAACTGCTTCTGCAATTGCTAAGACATTTTCTGAATTGGGTTTCCCTGCTGGTATTCCTGCTGCTGCCTTGATGGGTATCACGGGTGCAGCACAGCTTGCAGCTGCTCTTGCAGAGCGCAATAAGGTGAAGCGAATGACGCTAAGCGGAGCAGGTGGTTCTGCCTCTGCTTCAGGCGCACGTGTTGCAACGGGTCTTGAGTCAGGAGGTAGTATCGATGTCGAGCGCAAGCAGGATGGAAAGATGTTCCGTGCTGATTACGACCCTGACAGACGTGGATTTATCGATAAACCAACCGTTCTCGTCGGAGAAGGTGGGTATGGTCACAGCAAGGAGTGGGTGGCTTCGAACGCTGCTGTTGAGAATCCTACCGTTGCACCGTTCATTGATATCATCGACCGTGCGCAGCGTGCAGGAACTATCCGTACCCTCGATATGAATAAGTTTCTCATTCAACAGGCACAAGGTCGTGCCTCTGGTGGATATGTCACACCAACAGTTAATGACGTGCGTGGTGTGGTTAAAGACTCCTACAAGGATACACTCATCGAGCGACTTACTGATGTGCTTGACCGATTGTCTGTTGACGGCATCCCTGCATCAGTTTCTCTTAATGAGATAGAACAGAAACAGCAGCTACAAGACAAGGCTCGCAGATTCGGAAGTAAATAGACTTAACACCTTACATAGTAATGAAGATAACTAACATAGAAAAGGGCGAAGACTACAATCTCAAGCCCGACACACAGATCCAGGTTGAACGAACCAATCCATTCTTCAATGATTACGGAGAACAGACTACACCGCTCGAACTGCCTTCGTCAGAACGTAACCGCAGGATTCTTGGTTTTCCTGACTCGTTCGGTCGACGAGTGAAGATGACCGCTACAGATGTCGCGATACAAGATGGTGAGTACTTCGCTCAATGTAGGCAGGTGGTACTGTCTGCTCAGTACAAGGGTGGAATATCAACCTCCTTCTACATTAACGATGGCTCCTTCTATTCAAGGATTCTGAAGGTAAAGCTGAAGGATATTTTCAAAGGTGAGTTCATACCAGGCGTGAATACCGTAGAAGAAGGGATTAATTTTTGTCGTAATCTTCGCAATAACTCTAATGAGCATTACGGTATCTTCCCAGTGCTTTTCACGGATGATTCTGGACAAAAGGAAGGTCTTAATTATAAGGTGTTAAATGGGTTTGGTAAGGAAAAGGTGTTGAGATACGACAAAATCTACGACTTCCTTCCAGAGGTACCTTCAGCTACATCTTTTCACCCTGATATGAGCGGTGAGGGCTGTGACTTCTATAATGCTGTACAGCGCACAGAGTATGTCAATGACGTACCTATCACGCTCGCACCTGGATATTATATGTCGCCATTCATCCGTGCTAACTATCTTTTGAAGCGTGTCTTCGCTTACTTTGGGTATGATCTGCAAGAGAACTTCTTTACTCGTACAGAACCTTTCAATAAGATGGTGGTTGTAAACAATGTTATGGACGTGCTGGTGAATGGAAAGATAAAGGTCGCTGATCTTGTTCCTGATATTACTTGTGCGGATTTTATCTCTGTTTTTCGTAAGAAGTTCTGCTGTGAGTTCACCTCTGATGAAGGTAAGCGCATTGCAGATATCATCTTCTTGCGTGATGCGCTGAACGAAACTCCGAACACCGACCTTACGCATTGCGTAACTCAAGAACCTACGCTCTCTTATAAGTCAGAGAACGACTATAAGCGTGTTACACTCTCAGCAGAGGAGAAAGTCGATTCAGAAATATCAGACTCCTACGACGATATAGATAGCTTAGTCAAGGCGAACCCGAACGCTTACTTCGACCCTATCGATGGGGCTATTTATAAGACAGGATGGTCAGGTGACTTCCAAGTGACGGTGAAGATTGGCGAAGCATCGCAAGACTACAACACTGGAGAAACACTTGAAGCAAAAGAGATAAAGGTTCCTGAACTCATACCAGAGTTACGAATGCTTAGCTATAAGGCTACAATCAAGGAGGAAGACTTTACCTATGATATGGGTAAGTTCCTCTACGTAGGTTCATACATGTCGCTCAACTCGAAGATGGTCGTTGCTACAGAACCTAAGGAGAACACCTCTGAACCCGCCAACAAACAAAAGACGATACTCGCCTTTAGTTATCTTTCAGACAGTCGTCCAGCAGGAACTATCTCAGCTTACGATGTGAATGCACATTCACATCCTCGCATCTTCGATTACGCTTTGCATTACAATGGTCCACAAGGCATCTTTGAAAAGTTCTACCGTGAATATGACTTGCTGCTACGCAATTCACTTCACGATATGAAGGTGAAGCTACTACTGTCTCAGTCACAGAAGCAGAACCTATCCTCTTATGCTAAGGTCGTTATCCGTGGTGTTCCTTTCTTTTTCAATAAACTCAAGTTCACACTTGGAGGGAAGAATGAGCCAGTAGAATCAGAGTTGTACACAGTATCACTCATGGAACCTACTATCACTGCTCCTACGATTAATGAGCAACTCAAGGCTATGGATGTGAAGTATAAGTGGGTTGGAAAAGAGAAACGAACGTCAGTCAGCTGGGAAGAATATAAGGCTGCTGATCGAGAACGAAACAAGACCTTCGTGACGGTCTACCCTCCTCTACCTTCAGCTGAGTATGTCGGTGTGCAATATGGTAAGCAGCGTTCATATACCGAGCGAATAACACGAAAAGGTGGCTGGTTCAGACACGGAGAGTATGAGTACACTCGGACGGAGGTGTGGTTGGAGTGCGTACCTCTTTAATTATGCCAGTTAAAACCTGTCCTTTATCATCTCAAATATATAGGGTACTTTTGTGTTAAACAATTCGCACATGGATATTATTCTTAAACCTGATTCGCTCAGCCTGACTGGCTCAATGAATCACTTTATCATATCAAGCACGCAAGAGGTTACATTCATTCTGAAATATGCAGACTCGAATGAAATCATTGTGCAGCACACTTATACACCTAACAAGGCTAAGCGCATAGAGATAGACTTGGAGAACATCATCACTCCGCTGCTATCTTTTCAGCTTCAGGAGTCGACTACAATTTATCGTCAACCGAACATTGCTCGTGAATTTCTTGTTAATCTCATCGAAGATAAGACAGCTGCTCAAGAGTCTTGGCAATTCACGGTACTGCGTGCAGGTATAGACAACTTCGCTGACACCGCTTCAAGTTGGCTGAAGCGTAACTTCCTGACTTGGCAGCCTACCGTGAAGCCTGTGACCTATTACACCCCAGAGTTTCTTAGTTACTACGCTGTCGAGGACTGCGTGGCGAAGTGTCGTGCTTACGTAGAGGAGAACGGTAGTTATATTCAGACAGACATCGAGCTCGGCAACCTCTCTCATGGTAAGGTGTGGACGATGCCGATGCAATACGGTGTCATCGCTGGTAAGTTAGGCAAGATGCCAAGCTACTATGATGTATGGATAGAAGACGCTGCTGGTACTCGACTCACCTACATTCAGAGATACTATGCTTCAGATATTCGAAGCGAAGAAGAACAGTGGGTGCTCTTCGAGAACTCACTGGGTGGTCTCGATACCTTCCGTGCGTATGGTGATGCAGAGAACACAGCGAAACATACGCACAACGTAGCAGAAATTGAGAACGACTCAGAAGAGTATCGTGTTGACACGGTCAGAGAATACAAGAAGAACACAGGCTTCCTCTCTAAGGAAGAGCGTAAGTGGTTGCTCGACTTCTTCCCTTCATTGGGTAAGTTCCTCTACACAGGCAACTATGTACGTCGCATTGTCGTAACAGAGAGCGACGTCAGTTGGCAGACAAAAGACCTCCCTTCATCTTATACATTTACCTATAAGTACGCAGATGCACGTCCTTACCTGAATATTACCAGGTCAGAGGACGCTGCACCTGCAATGTTGGATATCAAGATTCCTGATGTAGGGTCTTTTACCATCGCCCCACGCTTAGTTGAACTTGAGCGACTACCGCTGAGCAGTGGGGCTTTATTCCCTGTTCAGAGTCCTTACTCTGACAAGTGGAACATCACAACAGCAGAAGCTATCCTTGAGTGGTTCTCTCGTGAGGTTACCGCTGCTTACAAGGGTGATGGTGCCTTTGGACACCGCCACGACAACATGTCGGTACTGAATGCGCTCGACCGCATTGGTGGTTACCTCACCTTGGATGCGCAGAAGATACTCGCTGGCTTAGCTGACGAAGCTAAGTCTGCTCGCACGCTCGACCCTAAGAGTGTCGACTGGGAGAAGATTGTTCGCACCGATCAAGACTCTATCGTTAACTCACTGACTACTTTCATGAAGGGTATCGTGTTTGGTAAGTCGGTGCGTGGAGAGTCTGGCATATCCATTTACCAAGATGAAGAAGGGAACTGGCATCTCGATGCAGAGTATCTGCACGTGCATCGTAAGCTCACCGCAGAGGAGGTTGAGATAATGAAGACCTCACACATCAAGGGTAAGATTGTGAACTCTGCTGGTAGTTTCGTGGTATCTAAGATTGAGAGAATTGTAGGTGCCTGGAGATGTTACTTCCGTCAAGAAGATACTGACGGACGCAGAATCTATAATTCTATGCAAGTGAATGACCTTGCTCTGTGCGAGACATTCAACTTGGTAGATGCTGGAGGTCAGCTTTCTAATCACTACTGGCATAGGCGTGTTATCGCTGTAGGAACGGATTATGTCGACATTGCAGATAACACGAATGTAGATGACTACGCAAGTGGTAGCGATGTTCCGCAGGTGGGTGATGAAGTTGTGCAGCTTGGCAATCTCACTGATAAAGATAGACAGAGTGCTATCATACAATCAGCAGCAGGCACAGGCGCACCATACTTTAAGATTATAAAGGGCATCAATTCATTTACACTTCCTCGCCCTATCTTCCTTTTTGATAAACAGAACTTCGAGATACGTGTCGAGAACCCAGCTAATCGTAGTGAGTATGTTCGTCTGCAAGACTTCTTAGAATCTATGCAGGGACGTATTAGTTCTGTTCTACAGCAGTCAGATAGGAATATCACCTTCTACTTCGGTGATGCTGTTCCTTCATTGACGAATGAGCCTGCTAATGAGTGGACCGACGCCGAAACAAAAGAAATGCACGAGCATGATGTCTACTACAATCGCTCTTATGTCGAGACAGGTGGCGGTCGCTCATACTCATTCGAGAAAAACCAAGATGGGTCTTTTGCTTGGAAAGAGATAACCGACGCTGACGTGCTTAAGTCTCTTGAAGCTGCACAGCGTGCGCAGGACACAGCAGATGGTAAGCGACGAGTGTTCGTGCAAGCAATACCAGTTCCTCCATACGATGCAGGCGACCAATGGAGTAACGCTACCTTCGAGCCTAAGTTCCGCAACGACTTGCTTGTTTGTATTCAGCCAAAGAAAAAGGGTGAAGATTTTAGCATCGAAGATTGGCAGTCTGCACAACGTTATACTACTAAACAGTTCGAAGCTGAGTTTAATGTTGGTGGTAAATCAATCTCCGCTTTTGTGACAGACTTGCGTACTGGTCTTGAAAAAGTAGGTATGCACTTGAATGGTGAGAATAGTACCTTCGACATCGTTGCAAATAGGTTTACAGTTCAGACTCCAGAGGGTAATGTTGCGCTCGTAGCTTCAGACGGAACTATTGATGCTACTCGTGTACGTATGAGATGTGAACATGGTTCAATTTACTTCGGTGAAGTTGATGGATATCCAAACATCATTCTTGCGAATGAACTCGGACAGCCGCAGATAATGCTTAATCATCGTGGTATCGTGAATAAGTATGGCGTAGACATGGAGTTAATCAACGCCAGCAGGTACTTTGTTAACAAGCGTGATGGTAAGGCTTATCTCGGTGTTAATATCATTGTGAAAATCACCAATAGAGGTTTTCAACAGAATACTTATGGCGGTGGTGATATTAAGTTGACTGCTACGCTTGAAGATAAGTCACATGAATATATAACTTTACAGTTAGGAAAACAGTACACAGGTGACGATAAGGCTATAGTTGCAGCTACAACTCCAATTACACTGAAGATTGGAGAGACAGGAGAAATGATTTATGGTGGACTGTTCGAGATAGGCTCTACAAGTGGAGGTGCGGTTGTTGCTCAAAAGATGTCTTACTCTGTGCGGTCTGTTTATTACGACACGGTCATTGATAAGTCGTATGTTTCTGAATTAGGCGGAAACAACTTCTCTTCTGATAGTGGAGGGAATCTTATCAACCCATCGAATGGTGACGAACCACCTGCTGTTATACCAGCACCTAATATGGATGTTTAATTAAATAAAATAGTGATATGAAAAGTTTTTTAGATTGTGTCTACAAAGTCTTCACAAGACTTGCTGCCATTGGTAGCGATAAGTATCTGCATTTTGTTGCAGGACTTATCGTTGCAATGATAGCTTGCAAAGGGCTACGTTCTATTGATGCGTGGCTTATGTTATCATTAGTTCCTGCTTTTTTTGTGATGGCAGGTAAGGAGAGTGTTGATTATTACCTGCGTGGTGAGCAGTTCGACTGGAAAGATGTAGTTGCTGGCATGGTGGGTGCGTTTGTCGGAGTAATACTTTTTCTGCTATGAATTACCTTGAGCAATTTAAATACGTGATATGTTCAATCATCAGCGGAATGCTGAGCTTGTTTTTCCCGATACGTGATTTCATGTACGCAATGTTGATTGTGTTTGGTGTCAATTATATCTTTGGATTGATTGCAGGTTTGAAACATGGTGAAGAATGGAAATTAAGAAAGTCTATAGTATTCTTCTACCATTGTACGTTATTCTTCGTCATGACCGCTTCTATCTTCGTTACAGGATACTTCCTTCATGCTGGCGAAGAGACGCTCGGAGTTGTGAAAGCATTGTGTGGGGTAGCTATCTGGTTCTATTCGACGAATATCGTCCGCAACTGGAGGATGATGTTGATTGAAAATACAACAATGTGGAAGATTGCTGGATTTGTCTATTACGTTTTGACTCTGAAAGCGATAGACAAAGTGCCGTTCCTTAGTGAGTATCTTAAGAGTTCGCACGTGAATATAGATGATGATAAACCAAAGTTTGATTAAAAGTTATGGCAAATTTCTCAATAGCGGAGCTTGTACAATCCAGCACCGCTGAACAATTAAAGATAAACAATAACCCTCCTACTATTGTGAAAGTTCACCTTACCGAGACGATAACTCTCTTAGAGGCTATTCGTTCTGAATGGGGTAAATATTGTGAGCGTCACAAAATCGAGAATCCTGCTATCCGTGTGACAAGTGGCTACCGCTCACCAGAACTGAACAAGGCTGTAGGAGGTGTGAAAAACTCTGCACATGTAGAGGGCTACGCTGCTGACTTGCAGCCTGTCAATGGTAAGCAGACTGAATTTGAACGATTCATGGCTAACGAGTTCTCCAAGAAGGGGTACGCATTCGACCAGATTATTATCGAGAAATCTAACACATCACGTTGGGTGCATGTAGGCTATAAGCGTGCAGACGGGAAGCAACGCAGACTGTGTTTCACATTAAAGGTGTAGTTATGGACGACAAAGAAATTAAATACTACGTGTATTCAATGTTAATCCTTATTGGATTACTTGCACTTACGGCTCTCTGCCTCACAAGCTGTTCACATAGAGTGTATGTTCCTGTGCAGTCTATTCGCACAGATACTATCTACATGTCAAGGAAGGATAGCGTACATATCAAGGATAGCTTAATCACTCGACAGGTGATAAACATCCGTGATAGTGTCGCTATTCATGACAGCGTTGTTATCATCAAGGACGAGCAAGGCAACATCAAGGAGAAATTGATAGTTCGTTATCGTGACCGCTGGCATGCCACTGAGGACAATCTGACGCTTCAAAGATTGATTGACAGGTATAAGGCGAGCAATGACAGTTTGCGTGCTACCAAGAAGGAACATATCGAGGTTCCTAAGGTCATTGAGCGAGAGTTAAGTAGGTGGCAGAAGATAAAGATGGATGTAGGCGGATGGGCAATAGGCGCACTCTCTGCAACTATGTTAGCTTCTATTGCTTATATCATTATTTGGCTTCTGAAAAAGTATAGGCGGATTTAATGAAGCACATCAAGGTATATATCACTGAAAGCCGTACGAAAGATAACCGCTTCGTACAAGCTTCTATCCGTGGCATCGAAGACAATACGGGTGAGAGTTATTCATCTTCTCACCCTAAACTTCTTCAAGATATCATCTGTCACGCTCTATCTCTTGCACATGGAGTTGATATAGAAGGTAATAACGGTTTTACTTATACATTCCCATTCAAGCTGTCATAATCATGGCGATAGAAAAACTTTACTTAGAACATAAACAGACAGGCGGTCGGTTGACCGCAGATGAGTTTAACAAGTTGCCCGAAAAGGTCAATGAGTTAATCGACGCACAGAACTCTGAGGAGGAACGTGTGAAGAAGACGATTGCAAAGAACCGTCCTACGCTCGGACAGATTTCAAATGTAAATACTGAGGTTGACGAACTCACCTCCGAGACGTGTGTACTCGTATGGAACGGTGATCAGTGGGTTCCAATGAAGTTATCAGAGCTCTCTATTGGGCAAGGTGGAGGAGGACAACAGCAGTCTATCCTCTATTACTTACGTGCTGTCAATCAATCGCCTTCTACTACTCTCTCTGCCTCTAAGTCAGCAGGTGAGTGTGCAATCAAGTTTATGTTCGTATCTCGCACTAAGGATGTCGGACAGAGTGATTTCATCGACACAGGAGAATGGGGAACATACGAAATCTTCGCTAAGGCTGGAGATGGTACTTTCGTAAGTAAGGCTCGTGGTCGCTGTCAGTCTAATACGATTACCACTGTTGATGTATTCAAGTTCCTTGAGAGCGGTCAGAATAACATTATGGTGAAAATCACAGGTGAGGTTACGGGGCAAACCTCCCCTGCGCTGGTGTATTCGATTACGCTGTCTGCACTCTTCCTTTCTATATCTGAGTTCAACTGGTGGAAGGCATACCAAGGTGATATTGTATTACCTTGCTACATCAGCGGTAACATCAGTAAGACACTACACGTGAAGATTACAGGTGAAGGCTACGAGCAGACGTATGAGCGACAGTTCGGTACCGCAACTTATACCTCGTCGCCAGTGGCATATACCGTGCCATTTACGAATAAGACGGGGCTCTTCCACCTGTCTGCTTGGTTGTCAAATGAAGATAATACGGTCCAGACTACTCCAGTAGGCTACGACTTTATGGCGGTGGCTAATAACGAAGCTGTGAAGATGGTTGTCGTTAACAATAAGGCAGAGAAACTGCTTAACTGGTACGAGAATAAGGTACTGGAATATGCTGTATATGACGGCAAGGCAGTAACGACACCGCTGTCTATCTTGATGAAGAAGGATAACGAGGTCCTTCAAGAGAATGTATCTGAGAACACTCTGACACAGACCAAGATGCAGTACACGCTTTCGCTTGAGGTTGAGACAATCGATAACTCTGATTTCACAGCGTTAATTGGATTCCGTACTCACCCAACAGACGAGGTGCGACTACGTGACGCAATTCCATTCCCTGTTGATAACTCACAGGGTTACTCTGCTACTGCTGGAGCGGTATTCTATCTGAATGCGAAGAACAGAAACAACACCGACACCGACCGCAACATTCTTCGCAATCTCATCAACTCTGATCATGTCGGTGCAGAGTGGCAGAACGTAGCCTTCTCACGTGACGGCTGGGTGACGGATGAAGAAGGCGCACGCACATTGCGCTTGCTCGCTGGTTCTCGCCTTACTATCGATTACAAGCCTTTTGCCAAGGAGGCAGCGCAGAGTGGTAAGACAATCGAAATTGACTATCAGATTAATAACACTTCTGATTACAATGCAGAGTGCATCTCGATAGCTATGCCTTACCAGAAGGGTTATATCGGATTGAAGGTGAAGCCTTCTTCTATTATGTTCGCAACTCGCAGCGAGCGTAATCCTGATGTGCAAGCGATGAGCACAGATGATGGTGTGCGTATTCGTCTTGCTCTCGTGATTAGTCCTAAGAAGTACACTTACGTACTGAATGGAAACACCTACTATCTTAATCTCGTCTACCTCTACATTGACGGCATTGAAGCTCGTAAGTTCGCCTACTTGCTTACCGACTCTATGCAGATAGGTACTGGAGGCGATATTGTCATTGGTTCTGATAAGGCGGATGTTGACCTCTATTCTATTCGTATATACGACAGCGCAATGGACGCTGCTAACGTACATCAAGACTATATCAATGCGCTTGCTACCGTAGGTGAGAAGAGTGCCGAGAAATTGGATAATGACATCTACGACACACTCGGTACCACAGTCGACTTTGACAAGGTCCGTGGAAAGGTCAATGTGTTTTCTTTTGATAAGCCACTTCCTGCCTATGAATATGGTAAGTCATACAAGCCTAAAGGTACGCTTGAGATATATCCGAAAGACGGTAACACAAATCTTAACCGCTTGACGATTACCAATCTTCAATTACAAGGTCAAGGTACATCTTCTATGCTTTACTACCTATGGAACTGGAAGGCAAAGGTTGCGAAAGACACAACTATCATATATGAGGATGGTCAGACTACACAGAAAAAGTTTGAGTTATTCAAGAACTTGCCTAAAATCTCTAAGCTGACAGCGAAGAAGAATATTGCGTCTTCAATGCAGTTTCACAAGATGGGTTCTGTAAACTCATTTACGGATCTATGGAAAGCAGTCGGTCTGACCAATGAGGGAATAGAACAGGACAGCAAAGCACGAGTATCTATATACCAAGAGACCTTCGTAGGATTTGAAAAGCAAACGGCAGAGGACGGAACAGTGACGTATAAGTTTGTCGGTCTGTTTACGGTTGGACCTGACAAGGGCGACGCAGCAACCTTCGGCTACGATAAGGACCTTTTCCCAGACCTCCTATCTATTGAAGGCTCTGACAACTCACCACGTATTACTTTGTATCAAGTGCCTTGGGATAAAAGGCGCATCCGCTACAACACGGAGGAAGAAGCGTATCAGTACCAAGTATCTGAACTCTCTTGGGAAAACTGCTTGGACTTAGATTACGCTAATCTCCCTGTGGATGATAAGTCAACAGCAGAAGACGAAACACGTCAGCGTGCAGAACAGCTTGTAGAGTCGTATATCACTGCTTACAACATCATATATCAGTGCGATACGTTTATCGAGCCTTTCAATGGAACGCTCGACGAATTAAATGCTGACCCACACTCAACACATATCGAGTATTGGATAGCAAAGCAGGGCGACCCAAACCAATACAACCTATACTATTACGATAGCTTATATAAGCGTTTCTGCCCTTCAACACTCGACAGCGGTGTGTCGGTGGTTAATCTCCGTCAGCAGTTAGTTGGTGACAAGTACGGACTAACCGAGGCGATATTCAACTCGGTTAGTGATGCTGCTCAGCTCAATGAGCTATTCAAGTCAGCACGTATTCAGAAGTTCCGTGCTGAGCAGCCACAGGACTGGGACATAATGGACCTACTTTTTCATCAGTCATACGGAGAAATTAAGGCTGCGACGGATAACTGTGCAAAGAATACATATCCGTATAACTTTAATGTCGAATAGATATGGCAAAGAGTAAATGGAAACTTCGTCAGGATGACCTTGATACTATCCTGGCAGTAATTAATCAAGGTTTAATGAAGAAACCATACTGGGTAGAGTTTCACGACACCTATGCTGACGGCACACCAGTATGGAATGGTGAGAAGTCCGTACTGTGGAACCTAATGGAGCAAGCATATCCAGAGGAGCGTGCGCAAATGATGCGTCGTATGCTTGCGAAAATGGAGGAACTCGGAGGGCTACAAAAGGGTACGCACCAGCAAAAGCTGTTTGCATACTTCGAGAAGTATTACTTCTCTGTAATTGACAATTTCTCTTCTATGTTATACAATGAAGATGGTAAGCTGTACGAGAAAATGAAGCTTGCCATGCTGCAAGGTAAATACACGAACGACACCGACCCACTGGGTCAGTCGCTTGGTGATGGAAAGTCGCCTGAGGTGGCGTGGGTAAAGAAGCGTATTCAGTACCTAATGAGCAAATACTCATTCGGTGATTATGACGCAAAGACTGCAGAAGGTGCAATCACTGTGCGTACCTCTGCACAGGCGGATGCTACAACAAACTCAATCATTCTGCGCCTGACACCTGCAATGAAGCTGTACCCTACGATTGCATATGGTACCACAATCATGCGTGGTGCTCGCACAGATGCAGGAAAGCCTTGCGAGATAGTTGTAGACATTAACGGCACATCCGACCAGCAACTCTCTGTTAAGTCAGCTGACTATCTGCTCGATATAGGCGATTGGTCTTCCTATGTCATCAATGGTGCGCTGTCAATCATTGGTAAGCGATTGAAGCGTCTTAAGTTAGGAGATGAGAATGAGCAGAAAGTGAAGATACTTATATCTTCGCTTACGCTTGGTAACACAACATCGCTCGAGGAGATTGACGTACAGAACATATCTACGCTCGGAGGTGCGCTCGATATGCGTGCTAATTATCGTTTGCGTAAATTCCTCGCTGGGGGGTCATCTCTTACCGAAGCACACTTCGCTGATGGTGGTGCGCTGGAAGAAGTCGACTACTCTGCTTCCACGTCATACGTTGAGTTGAAAAACCTCGACAAGCTGACAAATGAGAAGTGTAACACAGAGGCGTGTGCTCCTAATGTTATGAGTTACTTCGTGAGTGGTTGCGACAATCTTCAGCCAGTCAAGAAACTTATCGACATCATGGATGCGCAGGTAGGGCAAGTTCCTCACGCCCTGCGTTACGTGCGCTGTGTGGGTTTTAATGAGACCTTCACGGACGGAAGGACCTTCGATAAGCTTTCCCAACTTGTAGACGGTACTTACCAAGGAATCGACGCAGAGGGTCAGTACGGCAATGACCCATATCCTGTGCTTGACGGAACTATCAACCTCACCACAGGCGCATATCGTGACACCTACGATGCGTTGATGACTCGTTACCCAAAACTTAAATTGAACATCGCTAAGTGGTGGATTCGATTCGAAGACCCAGAGGTGAAGCGCATTTGCGTGGAAAATTGGGACAAAGACGGTGACGGAGAGCTAAGTATGGAGGAAGCAGCAGCCGTTAGTTCCATCGGGACTAAGTTTAGAAACAATCGTAATATCACTAATCTAAATGATTTCCAACACTTCCACAATGTGAGGCAATTAAATGAAGCCTTTGCTTATTGTACAAGTTTGCTTGAGGTTAGATTTTGGGAAGGGCTCGAGGAACTTGGTGATAACTGCATAGGATATTGTCCATCTGTTAGAATCGTTGATTTTCCTTCTACTATCAAGCACTTAGGGCAACAATTCTTACGTTATCCGATGAATAAGAACAAAGGTGTTGTGATATGTAGAGCGAAGACACCACCTGGCATTCACTCGTATAGCACACGCATAAATGCGCTCACATTATATGTCCCTGATGACTCATTAGAATTATATCGAGCAGATAACAATATGACAAGATTTATTTCTGCGAATATACGTCCTCTCAGCGAGTATCATTCGTAATACTCACTAAGAGGATTGAATGACAGCTTTCCACCCCAGTCTACAGCTCGGTATAATTCAATACTCTCATCAGGTACGTATATACGCTCTATCTGTGCGTACAGAAATTCCCAATATCCATATCTTTTTGGAGGTGTTTTTGAACGAAAAATTAAGTTTTTTATTTTACTATTCATAAAACATGTACTATCAAGAAATGTTACCGAAGATGGCACATCTATAGTATTTACCGTGGCTTTTAAGAAGCATCCATTTGACACTGCCTTGCAATGCCCTGGCATGATAATAGCCCCTGATACATTTACTTCTTCAAAAGCTCTTGAACCAAATATTACTTCTTCAAAAAATCCCAACTCCTTAAATGATGTGAACGTTCTTTTTGCAAACATAGTCCCGATGGGATTAAAACAACATTTGAACACCGTTTTAATCCCATCGGGACTATCATTCCACAATTAAGAAAAAGGTCTTCAAATACCTTCCAAGAGTTCAGGTTCTTTACTAACGTTGCTATTATAGAAGTTGATGTGCTGTCACGCTGCAATCTTACTAAGATTAGTCTTCCTCAAGGTATACGCGAGATAAGACAGTATGGTTTAGCCTTTAACATGTTGAAAGAACTGGTTATTCCTTCATCTTGTAGTCGTGTTGAAGGTGCAGTTCTCGAAGGGAATACTGTCGACTGCAATATTATCTTTCAATCGTCAGTTCCACCAACCTTTTATAATAACTTCCTACTGAATCGATATACAAGAGCGAAGATAGTTCTATATGTTCCAGACGAAGCTCTGACAACTTACAGGAATATTCCTGCTTTATCAGCTCATGCGAAGAATATCCACCCACTCAGTGAGTATCATTCGTGATACTCACTGAAGGGATGCAATCGAGATAGATAAGGAAAGTTTTTCCACGCTTCCTTGTATCTTGATAACGAAGTATCTGGTACATATACCTTTAAATCCGTAGGTATATGATTGTAAGTGTTTACATTGAAAAAACTTCTGTCTGTGAATGGTATTTCGCTACAAATTACCACTATTTTAATGTTTTCACTAAAAAGGAAAGTTCGATATCCATGAGATTTAACCGTGGATGGAATCCATACCTCTTTTAGATTAGGTATATCTCTAAAAATATCAGCGTTTAAACGCTCTATTTTGAAATGACGTAATGCTTTTAAACTTACAATCTTATTATTGTTGTAAAATTTAGTCCCGATGGAACCCTTACCTAAAAGCTCTCCGTATCTCCTTATTAATCGTTGTGTCTTTCACAGCTGAATACACCTGCGTTGTCTTAATGCTCTGATGCCCTAATATATGTTGTATAATCGGAAGACTCACACCCTTGCTCAATAGCACAGTAGCGCACGTATGCCTTGCGCAATGAAAAGTAATGTGCCTATGTATATTGAACCGCTTAAGCACACGCTTAAGTACCAAGTTACAGCGAGCGTTACAAGGCAACTGAAAGAGTTTACCTGTCGTAGTCTTGTTCTCTTGCACCAGCGCAGCAGCCTTGCCTCCAAACATCTTAGAGATCGGTATTCGTACCTCGTGGTCTGTCTTCTGCATTCGCATCACAACCCACTTGTTCCGATAGATGTTCTTAATGTGCTGCTTAGTTACTTGCACGATATCCGAGAATCGGAGACCAGAATAGACGCTGAAGAGAAAACCTTTAACTACCTTCCTCTCCTCTTCTGTCAATTCTTCCTTCTCCTCCTTATCTTCTATCCTCCTCAGTTCTCTTTCTGTCAGCGATTGCTTCTGAACATTCTCCGTCTTGATGTGATATTTGCGAAAAGGATATACCGTCATCAGTTCCTCGTCGATAGCGAGATTGACAAATCGACGAAAGATCTTCATAAACTTAGCAATGGTATTAATCGCATATCCAGCAGCTCTCAAGAAGTTCTCGAAATCGCAAATGCACTTGTAATCAATCTGAGTAAAGGTTATATCATTTTTAAATCGCCTCAGTACTGCTAATGCAGCCTTATGATTCGCTATCGTCCCAGCTGTATACGTCTCCTTATCAATTTCACCTTCCATCCAGTCGAGGAAAGAACTATCCTCCTTGTATGCAATCAGAGTAGGGTTGTCGACCAATTTGTTGACGTCACCAATATGCTTGATAACGTATTGCCCATCTACTTGTATCTGTATTAGTGCATTGTGCCCTTTTAGTTCATTACTAAGCTCACGAAGGATGTTCTGTATATTCATAATTGTAGGAAAGATGGACTGTAGGACGAGATATATCCATCCTACAGCCCTGCTTTTAATAGGATTAAAGCACTCCCTTGTAATTTAATAGCAGTTGATTAGCCTGCTGAATATCCTTGGGAGTGTATATGTCTGTAATCAATATCGATGAATGTCGTGCCTGGTCTCTCACGGTAAGTATATCGGTGTTCGCACGCAGCATATTCGTGATACCTGTGTCTTTGAGACTGTAGAACTTGTATCTGTCAGTCAGATTCAAGCTCGTACGGATATAACGACTCCAGTAATCTCTGAACGCCTTTTCTGTTCGTCGTTCCTTTCCTGGTCTGAAATCATTACTAAAGAGAAAATACTGTCCTGGACTATCGAAGATGCGCAGGTCTATCATTAATTTAATGACATGATCAGGAAGCGTTAAGAGAGCATCGTTATGATTCTTTGCTATTGAACCGTGAAGATACAATGTTTTCTTTGCTATATTAAAGTCTCCTACCTTAATATAACTCATCTCTTTTGGGCGCACGAATAAATAATGTAGGATATAGCAGGCAAGCAGGTAATGCTTGTTATGTTTCATCAACCACCCCTTTATTCGCTCCAGGACGTCATCAGGAATAACATCGCGGTTCTTAAGATGACCTCGACGCTGCACGATAGAAAAGTGTTCTGTAGGGTCTGAAGATATATAGCCTCGCTCCAATAGATACTTACAGAACGTCTTAATCCAGGAGAGGTAATTGTTTCTTGTTCGCAGCGTGTTGTTTCTATCAACAAAAACATACTCTAAGAATTGCCCTACCATCTTGCTATCGAATTGATAAGTGTAATACAGATTGACGTTCTGCTTTTCCTTCCACTCTTTCAGTATCTTAATCCTACTGCAATACGATACAACAGACTCTTCTCGCATGTTGTGTTCCTTAAGGAGTTTGAATAGATAAGCCTCGTACTTTGTGCACGCATCGTCGAATGATGTGTACTCAAGAGGTTGTACGAGTTCCACCCACGGGTTCCAGCCTTGCATAAGTTTTTCAGTCAACCTTTTTATAAGGGCTTCACCATACTCTCTCTGATTACGCTTACCTTTGACATGGTCGAGCATAAACTTCTTTATACGGAACTTCCCTCTCTCTGGGTCAAATGCAGAAAGAGATACATAACATTCAGAGGCTTGGTGAAACTTAGGTGTTTTCCATCCTACAATCTCATTTATAGCCGTTTGTCTGTTTTTTGAAGAAAAATTTTTATTTGACATTTCTCAACTTTTTGCGTGAAATGCCCTATTGAATACTATTTTATCTAAATTGAGTAAAGTTCACCGACTTTTCACCGACCACTTTACCACCGACCACAGATATTAATCTGTAAGTCAGTATCTTTGTCTTAAATTAGTCGGGATGACCAGACTCGAACTGGCGACCACTGGTCCCCCAGACCAGCATTCTAAACCTACTGAACTACATCCCGCTCTTTTTAAAGCAATGCAAAATTAGTTACTTTCCACCATATTAGCAAACTTTTGGACTTCTTTTTCTCTTATACCAAGTTTATTTCGTACTTTTGTCCTATAATAAATCTGCACTAAATACACATGCAATACATCATAACTTGCCCCGTACATATTGATACTTCTATCACGCTTCCCGCATCAAAAAGTATCAGTAATCGTGCATTGATTATCCAAGCACTAACAAAGGGAGGAATGATGCCAGAAAACCTATCGGATTGTGACGATACAGAGGTTATCATCCGTGGACTAAGTAAGCAGTCAGATGTCATCGATATCAAAGCTGCCGGAACAGCAATGCGCTTTATGACAGCTTATCTAAGCGCAACGGATGGAGAATACACAATCACAGGAACGGAACGAATGAAACATCGTCCGATTGGTATTCTCGTAGATGCACTACGCTATTTAGGGGCAGAGATTGAGTATGTTGGCGAAGAAGGTTATCCCCCACTCCGCATCCGTGGCAAACAACTTGAAGGAGGTTCATTACAGATACCTGGTAACGTCAGTTCGCAGTATATCTCTGCACTATTGATGATTGCGCCTATTCTGACAAAAGGATTAGAACTAAAGCTGACGGGTAACATTATTTCACGCCCTTACATAGACCTCACATTGCATCTTATGCATGAGTTTGGTGTATCGGCAGAATGGTCAGACTTTGATACAATTAGCGTAAAATCACAAGCCTATCAGCAACGTGCCTACACAATAGAAAGTGATTGGAGCGCAGCAAGCTATTGGTATGAGATACTTGCTCTGACAGATGACACACACTCAAAGGTAGCTTTGCAAGGACTGAAAGATGGTTCACGACAAGGCGACTCGGCTGTGCGCTATATCTTCTCACTATTAGGAATAAAGACAAGTTTTAAGGATAAAGATTCTAACAGCTTACCAGAAGCGATATTGACACGCCATTCACGAATGCTGAACAGAATGGAGTATGACTTTACCAATCAGCCAGACTTGGCACAAACGCTCATCGCTGTGTGTCCGACATTAGGAATACCCTTCCATTTCACAGGCTTAGGTACGCTAAAAATTAAAGAGACTGACCGCATTGAAGCTATGAAGAGAGAGATGGAGAAGTTAGGTTATATCCTCTATGATGAGAATGGAACAGAGCTTTCATGGAATGGTGAACGTTGCGAGCCAATGGCAGAGCCCATCATAGAAACCTACGAAGACCATCGCATGGCAATGTCGTTTGCACCATTAGCTATCAAATTAGGCGAGATACGCATCAATCATCCAGAGGTAGTTTCTAAATCTTATCCCAACTATTGGGACGATTTACGCAAAGCAGGCTTCCATATACAACAAGTGGATTAACCAACTCCTTGGAGCCGCTCAAACAATAAAATGAAGTAAAAGAATGAATATATTTTTCATTGGCATAGGTTCTCTTTTAATCTTAGCGATTATAGCTGCTATCGCAACAAAGCTCACCAAGAAGAAAGAAGGTGAGCCAGATATTGTCATGCCGACATCTGGCGATTGTTCTTCTTGTGATGGAACAGACGACAAATGTGAACAGGTATGTATGATGGAAGCAGCTGTAAAAGGCGTAGAATACTATGACGATGAAGAACTTGACCGTTTTCGTGGTAGGCCGTCTGATCAATATACCGACGAGGAAGCTGAGGAGTTTGCAACGGTTCTTTATACGATGCAACCCCATGAGGTGAAAGGTTGGAACAGAAGCCTTATCCTTCGGGAAATCAACCTACCCAATCAAATTAAGGATGAGTTGATAACAATGATAGAAGGTTAAGTTCGTTATATCTGTATCTATTGCTGTTAGAAGATACATGCATTAGAACAGAACAATAAAAGGAAATGTGAAGAAAAGAGTATTAAGACATATTATCCCCTCTCTGTTGGCAATCAGTGTACTAACAATTATTAGTTGCTCAACAAAGAATAACACCGCGCAAACGCGTTGGTGGCATGCCTTCAATACACGTTATAACGTCTACTATAACGGTGCACAAGCTTATATTGATGGTTCATTAGAGAAGGAGAAGGGAAATAAAGATAACTTCACAGAACTCATCCCACTCTATACTGTCGGCAATAAGAATAGTCGTGACTTAGGAAAGGGTAACTTCGATAGGGCTATAGAAAAGGCTGAGAAGGCGATTGCAAAGCATAGTATCAAGAAAAGACCAGAATGGACAAAGAGCAGACGAAAGACGGAAAAGGACATAGAATGGCTATCGCGCCGTGAATATAATCCCTTCCTATGGAAGGCATGGATGCTCATGGGGCGTTCACAATTCCATAAAGGTGCTTTTGAAGAAGCGGCTGCTACCTTTGCTTATATGAGCCGCATCTACAAAGGACAACCTGCAATCTATGGGAAAGCAAGGGCTTGGTTAGCTAAATGTTACATAGAACAAGACTGGCTCTATGATGCTGAGGATGTCATTCGGAATATGCAGCGCGACTCTTTGGACTGGCGAGCTGTGAAAGAATGGGACTATACCTATGCTGATTATTACCTGCATTCAGGTGAGTTTGAGAAGGCTGTTCCTTATCTCCAAAAGGTTATCAAGCATGAAATGCGTAAGAAGCAGAAGGCTCGTGAGTTGTATCTACTTGGACAGGTATTGGCTTCACTCGGCAGAAATGAGGAAGCCTACAAAGCGTTCCAACGTGTAATTCATACCAACCCTCCCTATGAATTAGAGTTCAATGCACGTATTGCACAGACTGAAGTTACCGCTAAGGGGCAGACGAAGAAGATGATTAGTAAGCTCAAGCAAATGGCTGCTTCGGACAATAACAAGGAGTATCTTGACCAGGTGTATTACGCAATGGGTAACATACACCTTGCTGCACGAGATACGCTTGCAGCTATTAATGCATACGAGTTAGGTAACAAGAAGGCAACAAGAAGTGGTATTGAGAAAGGCGTATTACTGCTCCACCTCGGTGATCTCTACTGGGCAAAGGAACGCTTTGGAGATGCTAAACGATGCTATGGAGAAGCTATCGGACTCCTTGATAAGGACCGCAAAGACTATGAGCAGTTGTCTGAACGCTCAAAGATATTGGACGAGTTAGCACCTTATACAGATGCCGTACAACTCCAAGACTCACTTCAATATCTTGCAAAATGTTCAGAACAAGAGCGTAATGCTGCGATTGATCGTGTTATCACAGCCCTTAAGAAGAAAGAAAAAGAAGAACGACAGCTACAGACTGCAATGAATAATGGACAGCAGCAAGGTATGGATGGCAACTTTGGAAACAATAACCTTGGGACGCCTAAGCCTTTAAATAATAGACAACAGCAAGGAAATACGTGGTATTTCTATAACCCAACAGCGGTTCAACAAGGTAAGACTACCTTCCAACAACTATGGGGTAAACGAGAGAATGTTGATAACTGGCAGCGCATTAATCAAAGTGTTGTGGGCAAAATAGGCAATACCAACATGCCTATTGAACTTACAGAGCAGCAAAGGGATTCTATCATGCACGCTGAAGCACGACAAGATTCTATCAAACAAGCGGCAGATTCGCTTAAGAATGACCCTCATAAACGTGAGTATTATCTGTCACAGATACCGTTCACTGCGGAACAGTTGGAGGCAAGTAATAAGATATTAGAAGATGGTTTGCACCATTCTGGTGTTATCTTTAAGGACAGACTCGACAATCTTCGGTTAGCTGAAAAGGCCTTAAGGCGTGTGAGTGACAACTATCCTGACTATGAACAGATGGATGATGTGTACTATCATCTCTACCTACTCTACATGCGTAAGAATGAACCACAGGTGGCTGAGAACTATGTTACACGCCTAAGTCAGAAGTTTCCAAAGAGTAAGTGGACTGCTCTCCTTACTGATCCGTACTACAAACAGAACCTTCGTTTCGGTGTACAGATAGAAGATTCTCTTTATGCAGCAACCTACGAAGCCTTCAAACAAGGCCGATATAGCGAAGTTGCGGGTAATACTCGCATCTCGAATTCACGCTTCCCAATGGGTGCCAATAGGGATAAGTTCCTCTTCATTGGAGGCTTAGGTAAGCTGAACAATGGTGACCCTACGGGTTGTGTCAATGACATGAAAGAGGTTGTACAGAAGTATCCTAACAGTCGTATAAGCGAGATGGCGGGTATGATTGTTAATGGTGTGCAAGCTGGAAAGAAGCTACGTGGAGGTAAGTTTGACCTTGACGACATCTGGAGCTATCGTGCAAACGTAATGAAAGATAGTGATAGCATACAACAAGCTAAGCTTTCTTCAGAGCGTGATATAGACTTTAAGTTCCTGTTAGTGTACCACCCTGACTCCCTGAAAGAGAACAAGTTACTATTCGAATTAGCACGATTCAACTTCACAAACTTCCTCGTTCGTAACTTTGAAATTGAGATAGAAGACCTCAATGGCTTACATCAGATGCAGGTATCAGGCTTCCGTAGCTTTGATGAGGCTTATCAATATGCACGTCAATTATTCGCATCACAGGCTGTAGTACAGCAAATGGGCAAGAGTACAAAGGGAATTATTATAAGCGAAAAGAACCTTAAACTGATAGGAACAATATATAGTTACAAGGACTACGAGGCGTTCTATGCAAAGCATTTTGCACCTTTAGTCGTGACACAAAGATACTTACTGAGTGAGCCAGCTGAGGTTGCAACACCACGTGAACGCGATATACAGCAGGAGATAGAACAGAAACATGCAAATGATCCTGACCTCTATCCTGACACACAAGACGTACCTGTTGACAACACGATGACTATCCCAATGGAGGAATCAAAGCCTAAGAAGACGGAACAGAAGGTGATTGGACAAGATAACAATACCTTTGAGATTCCTGTAGAGGACAAGAAGCCAGTTGTAGAAGATAAGAAACCTGCAACTGAGAAGAAGCCTATAATAGAAGAAAAGAAGCCTATAACGGAGGAGAAAAAGCCTGTACTGGACGACAACGGCACCTACTTCATACCAGAGGAGGAACCTGCAAAGCCAACTACCCCTGTGACACCGGCTAAGCCAACAGTGCCAACAACTCCAAACAAGACAACTAAGCCTGTTATACCAGCTAAGCCTACGACTCCAGTAGCACCTGCAAAGACAACAAAGCCAGTGGCTACGGACAAGTCTGCTAAGCCCGCTACAGCAAAGCCTCAACAGCCTGCTACGCAGAAGCCACAGGCTACACCTGCACCAAAGAAGAAGGTTTCAGATGACGGTCCGATAATCTACTTCGGTGATGAAGTTCCACAACAGAACAAGACAAACAACAAGAATAATAAAAAGAACCAGCCCATCCAGAACGATATCGAAGATGAATACTACGATTTGGAGGGGTTCTAAGGAAAGGAGATAACAGCTATGAGCAATGGATTGTTACTTTGGGTAGATGATGAGATTGAGTTGTTAAAGGCTCATATCATCTTCCTTGAGAAGAAAGGATACGAAGTGGTGACGGTCAGCAATGGTACTGATGCCATAGACCAATGCCAAACACAGACGTTCGATCTCGTTCTTTTGGACGAGCAGATGCCTGGTTTATCTGGTTTAGAAACGTTGCAACGTATTAAGGAGATTCAACCTGCCACACCTATCGTCATGGTAACGAAGAGCGAGGAGGAAGATATTATGAACCAAGCAATCGGTGCGAAGATTGCCGATTACCTTATTAAGCCTGTCAACCCTAATCAGATTCTCCTTACACTGAAGAAGAATATCCACCAAAAAGAGATTGTTACGGAAGTAACTCAAAGCGGTTATCAGCAGAACTACCAACAAATTGCTATGCAGATAGCCGACTGCCGAACATTCAATGACTGGAAGGACGTCTATCGAAAGCTTGTACATTGGGAACTGGAACTAAGCAGTGCTGATAGCAACATGACCGAGATGCTAAAGATGCAAAAGGAAGAAGCCAACAATGGTTTTGCTAAATACATTGCGAAGAACTATCTTGATTGGGTAGCACCACAAGACAACAAAGTCAGCAATAGCTTCTCTAAATTGGCTGGACAGAAGAAACAGCAGACGAACAACGATGATAATCGTCCGCTGCTTAGTACTGATATCTTCAAAAGTAAGGTGTTCCCACTCATTGACAAAGGTGAGAAGGTGTTTCTCATCGTCATTGATAACTTCCGACTCGACCAATGGCGCATTCTCTCAAAAGAGATTGGTGACATGTTTGACATTGAAGAAGACCTCTACATGAGTATTCTTCCAACTGCCACACAGTACGCGCGCAATGCTATTTTCAGCGGTCTTATGCCAAAGCAGATAGCAACAATGTTCCCAGAACTATGGGTAGATGAAGACGAGGAAGAAGGTAAAAACCTTAACGAGGAACCACTCATACAAACACAGATAGACCGCTATCGCCGACATGATAAGTTCTCTTATCATAAGATTAACAACTCTACTGGTGCAGACAAGTTCATGCAGCAATATAAGAACCTTGCGCAGAACGACCTCAATGTACTCGTGGTCAACTTCGTCGACATGCTTTCTCACGCTCGTACAGAGATGCGAATGATACGTGAATTAGCAAGTAACGAGAGCGCATATCGCTCTATTACGCTTAGTTGGTTCCAACATAGCGTATTGGCAGATGTATTCAAAGAGCTGGCACAGTCTGACTATAAGGTCATCATTACAACCGATCACGGTTCTATCCGTACGACGAATCCTATCAAGATTATCGGTGACCGCAATACAAATACCAATCTACGTTATAAATTAGGAAAGAGCCTCAACTACGATGCACGTCAGGTATTCGCTATCAAAAATCCTCATCTTGCACAACTCCCTGCACCAAACCTCAGCACAAGCTATGTCTTTGCAACAGGCGACTCGTTCTTTGCCTACCCGAATAATTATAACTATTACGTCTCTTACTATAAAGATACATTCCAGCACGGAGGTATCTCTATGGAAGAGATGATTGTGCCATTGGCAACACTTAGTCCGAGGAAGAGGTAAGAGGAAGCCTCCCCCAACCCCTCCGAAAGGAGGGGAGATTTCCTCAAATACACTTAAGAATGGGATAGAGAATATATCTTATTAAGGGTAAGCGTGCTTAAGACATAAACATAGGTTGTATAGGTTCGTTCTCACATAGGAAACTGTAAAATTCTTGAAAACATATAGTTCCATACAAATGGACGAACTGCTGACAACCATCTACCGCATAAACAGAATAAAAAGAAAACAATATGGAAATTACAATCAAAAGCCTCGATTCCATCCATGAGGCTGCAAAGGAATTTGTCAAGGGGATGGGTGATGGAAAGGTATTCGCTTTCTACGGAAAGATGGGTGCAGGAAAGACTACTTTTATCAAGGCTCTTTGCGAGGTCTTGGGCGTAGAAGATGTTATCACCTCCCCTACTTTCGCTATTATCAACGAATATACGGATGGCAACGGTGACCCAATCTATCACTTTGACTTCTATCGTATCAAGAAGTTGGAAGAGGTATATGACATGGGATATGAGGACTATTTCTACAGTGGTAACCTCTGCTTGTTAGAATGGCCAGAACTCATCGAGGAAATCCTCCCTGAGAATGTCATCAAGGTTACGATTGAAGAACAACCAGATGGTACTCGTAAGTTGAGTTGTTAACAAGAAAGGAGCATCAAAAAGTAGTTCATGCGACTGCGAAATATCTTTACATAGATTGCCGTTCATTGGGCAATTTATAGGGATAAAAACGCATTTTTGAGCACACTTGTAACTATCTTGTATTCAAAATGTTACAAAACAGCAAAAGAAAAGGTGCTTAGTAAGCTTCTTAAAGGGCGTTAGTAAGACCTCAAAAGGGCGTCTTTTAGAATCCAATTAAGGCTTAATTCGAATGCAATTAAGCATCAATTGAAAATGTACAGATAAAAAAATAGGACAAATCAGATTGACTTGTCCTATATTTTTTTTGTATATAATGATTCTATTACATCTTATTATGATTGAGTATCATCAGACTCCGTGAAGTCTACATACTCACCCTCACTGTCTGGAATTACCTGCTTACGGCGTTCCTCTATTGGGCGATTATCGATAATAGTATTCTCTGTAGAGCTTGGTTCTTGATACTGATAGTTGTTAGGATTAAACTGACGACGTGCGCGTGTCATCTGCTTATAGAATGCAAAAGCCACCCATAAGATAATCACAAAAAACGCAATAAAGAAGAAAAACGCAAACTTCAGAATAAAAGCAATTATTGACATAGCTTTGAACTTATACCCCTTACTGTTGTGTTGGGGATTGTTTTACGATAGCTGATAGTATCACATACCATGCAATGATAATAGCAAATGACGAGATACCAAAGATGACTACCAATGGACAACAAGTAATCAAGAAGAGATACTTCACCTCATTACCCTTGAATGACCAGTGCTTGAACTTTAAAGCAAACATTGGGATCTCTGATACAAGCAGCCATGAACTAATAAGAATACCTGCAAGGAGGAAGTATAAAACCCATGGCCGAGTCTCTAACTTCTCCCCTACACCTACAAGAAGTGAGCCCCAGAAGAGTGCATTCGCTGGTGTTGGCAATCCTATAAAACCTAATGCCTGACGTTCATCAAGATTGAACTTTGCAAGACGCAATGCCGAGAAAGCTGCTATGATAAAGGCTGTATAAGGCAGATAGTCACGTAATGGCTCAAGAAAAACAGGATAAGACATTACGTATAACTGTGAAAAAATGATAGCTGATGGTGCTGCACCGAAAGTAATAACGTCTGCCAAAGAGTCTAACTCTTTACCAATAGGAGAACTAACATTCAGTAAGCGTGCCACCATTCCATCAAAGAAATCAAACACAGCACCTATAATAATAAATAGTAATGCAACCTCTATCTTGCCTGCAAAAGCAAAACCAATAGCGATGCAACCAGAGATAAGGTTGCAACAAGTAATACTATTAGGAATATGTTTCTTCATCTTTACTTGTTATTTGGCTTCAACTTAGCAATCACTGTTTGGTCACCCGTTGTCGACTGTCCCATCTTAACACATACCTCAGAGCCTACAGGAAGGAAGATATCAACACGACTACCTAACTTAATAAAACCAAGATGCTCATCAATATAACAATCTTCACCAGGTTTAGCGTATGTCACGATACGGCGTGCCATAGCACCAGCAATCTGACGACAGAGGATGTCTGTACCATCAGGAGTTGTGATGATAGTATCTGCATGTTCGTTCTCCTCACTTGCCTTAGGTAGCCAAGCCTTGTGGAAGTTACCATCAAAATGCTGTACAGACTTTACTACTCCATCTACAGGGAACCAATTGGCATGAACGTTCCATAGACTCATAAAGATTGAAATCATCAATCGGCGCTCATGAAAATATTCGTTTTCGTCTACCTCTTCTATAACAACGATATGGCCGTCGGCTGGAGCTACGACAATACCCTCCGTATCCTCACTACCAAAATAGCGGATAGGACACTGATAGAAATTAAGTACTATACCATAGACAGTACCGAACACGACTGTAAAAATCCAAAATGGTATCTTCGTTGGAACTACAAACCAGAGAACCAAAGCTATAAGGACAAGACCTATACCTCCGTAGAGCAGTGTATTTGTCCCTTCGTGATGGATTCTAATCTTTTTGAGTTTCTTTTTTATTTTTCCCATGGTCGATAAACGACGTATTTGTTTTGTTGCAAAGGTACTTCTTTTTTGTCATTTCCACAAATTTTCACTCTCAATCTTTTGTTATGTCGGCTTTTCATAGTAACTTTACAGCTCAAAAACGCATAAGTTCAATGGAAGATTACGTACATTTACACGTCCACACCAATTATTCTATTCTTGATGGTCAGTCTAAGGTTACACGCCTTGTTGATAAGGCTATTGCAGACGGAATGAAGGGTATGGCGATTACTGATCATGGTGTAATGTTCGGCATAAAAGAGTTTGCTGACTATTGTGCTAAGGTCAATAAAGGTAGGAAAGAGAAGGGTGAAGAGCCTTTCAAGCCTATCTTCGGATGTGAGATGTATGTAGCACGTCGCACAATGCATGATAAGGATAAGAGTATGCATGATAATTCAGGCTACCACCTTATCGTATTGGCAAAGAACTATACAGGATACAAGAACCTTATTAAACTTGTATCTAATGCGTGGGTAGATGGTTATTACTATCGCCCCCGAACGGACCGTGAGCAGCTTGAGAAGTATCATGAGGGACTGATTGTGTGTACAGCTTGTATTGCAGGTGAAGTCCCTAACAAGATTATACATGATGATATTGAGGGGGCAAGAGAAGCTTGCGAATGGTATCACCGTGTGTTTGGAGATGATTTTTATCTTGAACTACAACGCCATGAAGTAAAAGACCCAAGTTTAGTGGCAAACCGTGAGGCTTATCCTTTACAGCAGAAAGCTAATAAAGTACTCATGAAGTTTGCACAAGAATATGGTATAAAGATCGTATGTACCAATGACTGTCACTTCGAAGACAAGGAGACCGCCGAGGCACATGACCACTTACTATGTCTTTCAACAAATGAAGATTTAGATGATCCTAAGCGTATGCGTTACTCTAAACAAGAGTGGTTTAAAACGCGTGCAGAGATGAATGAGATATTCTCAGACATCCCAGAAGCTATGACGAATACGCTGGAAATCTTAAATAAGGTAGAGACTTATGATATTAATCATGGCCCTATCATGCCTTTCTTCCCCATCCCAGAAGACTTCGGAACGGAAGAAGAATGGAAAAAGAAGTTCACAGAAGAAGACTTATACAAGGAGTTTACCACCGATGAGAATGGCGAGAACCCTCTTCCCCCTGAAGAAGGACAGAAGGTTATCGACCGTTTAGGAGGCTATGAGAAGATGTATCGCATTAAGTTTGAAGCCGATTATCTTGCGAAGTTAGCCTACGATGGTGCCAAAAAACTATATGGCGACCCTCTTTCTGACGAGGTTAAGAATCATATTCGCTTTGAGTTACACGTCATGAAGACGATGGGTTTCCCTGGTTACTTCCTCATAGTACAAGACTTTATCAATGCTGCACGACAGGACTTGGACGTAATGGTGGGCCCAGGTCGTGGATCAGCTGCTGGTTCTGTAGTGGCTTATTGCTTAGGAATTACGCAGATTGATCCATTGAAGTATGACCTACTTTTTGAGCGTTTCCTCAACCCTGACCGTGTCAACCTCCCTGATATTGATACCGACTTCGATGATGATGGCCGCGGACGTGTGCTGCAGTGGGTAATGGATAAGTACGGACACGAGAACTGTGCACATATTATTACCTACTCTACAATGGCAACAAAGAACTCTATCAAGGATGTTGCTCGCGTAGAGAAACTACCATCAGATGTCTCTAATGCCCTTTGTAAGGCGATTCCAGAACGCTTACCTAATGGCATGAAGATGAACTTAACGAATGCTATCAAGTGTACCCCAGAGTTGCAGAATGCAGAGGTTAGTGAAGACATAAGGGAGCGTAATACGATTAAATACGCCAAGATGCTGGAGGGGACAGTACGTGGAACGGGTATCCATGCCTGTGGATTCATTATCTGTCGTAACCCTATTGATGAATGGGTACCTATCTCTACGGCAACAGACCCAGACTTCCCAGAGAAGAAAGTACCTGTGACCCAGTATGATGGTCACGTGATTGAATCTACTGGTCTTATCAAAATGGACTTCCTCGGACTGAAAACACTTTCCGAGTTAAAGGAGGCTTGCAAGGTTGTTAAGCAGACAACTGGTGACGTGATTGACCTTGAGAAGATTCCTATTGATGACGAATTGACCTACCAACTCTATCAACGTGGACAGACCGTTGGTACTTTCCAGTTTGAGTCGGCAGGTATGCAGAAATACCTTCGTGAGCTTCATCCAACTGTGTTTGAAGACCTCATCGCCATGAATGCGCTCTATCGTCCGGGACCAATGGACTATATTCCAGACTTTATCAAGCGTAAACACGATCCTTCTTTGGTAAAGTACGACATCCCATGTATGGAGAAGTATCTCAAAGACACATACGGTATCACAGTCTATCAGGAGCAAGTAATGCTCTTGAGTCGCCAGTTAGCGAACTTTACACGTGGTGAGAGTGATGCCCTTCGTAAGGCAATGGGTAAGAAGATGAAGGCCATCGTTGACAAAATGAAGCCTAAATTCATCAAGCAAGGACAAGAGAACGGACACGACCCACAGGTTCTTGAGAAGATATGGAGCGACTGGGAGAAGTTTGCCAGCTATGCTTTCAATAAGTCACATGCCACTTGCTACTCATGGGTAGCTTACCAGACAGCCTACATGAAGGCGCATTATCCAGCCGAATATATGGCTGCGTTGATGACACGTCGCTTCAGTCAGATTACCGAAATCACTAAGTTGATGGAGGAATGTAAGGCACTGAAGATTGCAACCCTTGGTCCTGATGTCAACGAGAGTCAGATAGGCTTTGGTGTGAACAAGCATGGTGAGATTCGCTTCGGACTCTCTGCTATCAAGGGAATGGGCGCAAGTGCGGCTGATAGTATTGTACGTGAACGCATGGAGAATGGCCCTTATAAGGATATATACGACTTTGCTGAGCGTGTCGATCTCAGTAATGTGAACCGCAAAGCATTTGAAAGTTTGGCTTATAGTGGCGGTTTCGACAGCTTCGGTTTACAGCGAGAACAATACTTTGCAGTCACTGCAAAGGGTGATTTGTTCTTAGATACTATTGTCCGTTATGGGCAGCTTTTCCAAGCCGAAAAGGCACAACAACAGAACTCCCTCTTCGGAGGTATGGATGCTATTGATGTTGTACATCCTATTGCACCAAAGGCAGAGAAGTGGCCAGTCATTGAGAAATTAAACAAGGAGCGTGAGCTTGTTGGTATCTATCTGTCAGCCCACCCACTCGATGAATACAGTGTTGTTCTGAACAACATGTGTAACACTCGTTGCTCTATGATAGGTCGCAATGCGAATATGACAGAATTGGCAAAAGCTGACGAAGTGACATTTGGCGGTATTGTCACATCTGTAAACGAACGTTTCTCACAAAAGACAGGTAAGCCTTTTGGCTTTGTCACAATAGAAGACTTTGAAGGAACGGGCGAATTAGCATTGTTTGGTGACGACTGGGCACGGTGGAACAACCTCCTGAAGATGAACTACACCGTTTATATAACAGCTAAATGTCAGCCTCGTTACCGCAATAATCCTGACATGTTAGAGCTAAAGGTGCAGAAGATTGAGCAACTCTATGACGTGAAACAAAATCGTTTGGAACGCTTTACCATCTCTATGGATGCAACAGCTTTAGACGATGCCTTCGTTTCGGAATTAGCAACAGTCATCGAGGAACATATCGGTAACACACAACTTTACATACAGTTGCGAACGCCTGACAACACAGTTCTTATGCTAAGGAGTAAGAATGGTGGCGTTAACGTCGACCGTACGCTGATAGACTTTATCTCATCGAATGAGAAGATGGAGTTCCATATCAACTAAATCAAAAGTGGCACAATCTTTGATGATGAGTAAATAGATAGAAAAGACAATATTAATAAACTTATAAACAGAATAAAAATGGAAGTAGTAATTACTAACGAGAATTTAGAGACTTACAAGAATGGTGAATTACCATTGGTAGTTGATTTGTGGGCAACATGGTGTGGTCCTTGCAAGATGATTGGTCCTATCATCTCTGAACTTGCTGAAGAGTACGATGGTAAGATTGTTGTAGGTAAGTGTGATGTTGAGGAGAATGATGACGTAGCCATTGATTTCGGTGTACGTAATATCCCAACTATCCTCTTCTTTAAGGGTGGTCAGTTGGTAGATAAGTTTGTTGGCGCAGCTTCAAAGGACGTTCTCAAAGAGAAGTTCGACGCTCTGCTCTAAGCAAAACACTTATAAATATAAAGCCATATCAGTAATCCTTTGATAGGATTCTGGTATGGCTTTTTTTTATACATAAACTCTCATCTCTAAACCACCTCACAACTAAAAAAGACACATCAAACTGAAAGTTTTTCCTTTTTTTTTATTAGTAATCATATAATTTTATACCTTTGCAACAGAAACCTATCGCTTTTTAAAAGTGCAACTGAGTTTGAACCTTTCGTATCACTTAACTTCATGAGTTATGGAAAAACTATTACTTATCCTCCTTCTGTTCTGCACTGGACTTCGAGCTAATGCACAATCCGTATCAGGAAAGGTACTTGATGAAAACAAGAAGCCTATCCCCTACGCAAATGTCATTATTCTTTCAGCCAAGGATTCTACCTTCATTATTGGCACAACAACCGCTGATGATGGTAGTTTTAACTTCAAGGAGGTTACATTAGGTAATATCCTCAAAGCCTCCTTCGTAGGTTATGAGCCCTTCACTACGGTTCTTTCCAACCAAGACAACCTTACTATCGTACTGAAAGAAGATGCAAAAATGATGAAAGAGGTGGTCGTTAAAGGCAATGCTCCCCTACACAAGATGACAACTGAGGGCATACAAACGAACATCGAGAATACCATTCTGAGCAAACTCGGCACTTGTGAGGATGTTCTTGCACATGTTCCGGGACTGACAAAGAAGAAAGATGGCTACGAAGTATTTGGTAGAGGTACACCTATCATCTACATCAACGGTCGTCAGATGCGTGATGCGACAGAACTTGAACGCCTAAAGTCAAGCGATATCAAGAGCGTTGAGGTGATAAGCAACCCCGGAAGCAGATATAATGCAGCAGTAAGAGCAGTCGTAAAGATACGCACAAAGAAAGCTGTAGGCGACGGCTTTGGTTTCGATGTACGCTCTGCCTACTACCAGTCGGAGAATGTAGACCTCTCAGAACAGCTTAACTGGAAGTATCGCCATAACCGTTTAGAACTCTTTGGTGGGCATGGCTATTCACTTGACAACGGTCGCTATCCCAGCAAAACAACTACAATTGTTCAGACAGACACCCTCTGGCAGCAGGATTTCGCACAAGAAACCACCACAAAGAGTTCTATTTTCAAGAATACAATAGGAGCAGACTATCAGTTAAATGATAGTAATTCTGTCGGTATCAAATACATGCTTAACTTCCCTCATGACTTCCCCCTATCTGGTATTCTTAGTAGTGATATAACGGCAAACGGGACTTTCTACGACCATGTTAACACCCTTAGAATGCCCAAGCTATCCCATCGTCCCTCCCAATTCATTAATCTTTACTATGTTGGAAAGATAGGAAAGATGGACATAGACTTCAATGCGGATTATCTTTATAACAAGCAAAATGACCATACAACCTATCGAGAAGAAAGTCGCAACAAGGTTAGTCGCACCGTAACTTCCGACAATCAAGAGCGTAATAGGCTCATTGCTTCCAAGCTAACCTTGGGCTATCCTGTTTTAGGAGGAAATCTGTCAGTGGGTGCAGAATATACCTATACGAACCGCAATGACGCATATAGCAATCCAGAAAACTATATTCCAAGTTCATCCGCACAGCTAAAGGAGTCGAATATAGCTCCTTTCATGGAATACAAATACCTACTATCAATCTGCCAACTGACAGCTGGTTTACGCTGGGAGGCGGTACGTTTTAACTACTATGAGAACGGACAGCACATTGCTAATCAAAGTCGTTCGTTCAGCAACCTATTCCCAAGCGTCTCTGCAGCTACACAGATAGGCGGCCTACAGATGCAATTAAGCTATGCTGCAAGGACACGTCGCCCTTCTTACCGTCAGTTAAGTAATAACGTTTCATACGGCAACCGTTTCTTGATGCAGTCAGGTAATCCACTGCTTCAGCACGAATACATCCACAACATAAGCTTAGGAGCAATGTGGAAGTTCATCCAGTTTGGTATCTCTTACAATGACCGTCGCCACGCCATCGTATTCTGGAGCGAACAAGACAGCCATAATTCAGCCATCTCACGCATTACCTACACGAATCTTCCAAGCATCAAGACGATATCTACTCAGTTAGCTTTTTCGCCAACAATCGGCATCTGGACACCTGAGTTCACAGCATTAATGAAGAAGCAATGGCTCACATTACATACAAGTACGAAGACTTATAAGCTGAACAAACCAATCTGGCAATTCAGTTTTAACAACACATTCGATTTCGGCAAAGGCTGGTTACTATCAATGGAGTCATTCATCGTCAAGAGAGGTGATGATGAAATTGGATCTATTGCACGAAACTCAGGAAGCGTCGACATCAGCCTTACCAAATCCTTCCTAAAGGATAGACTCGCACTTCGCATTGGTGGAACAGACTTATTTCATACCCGAAAAGGAGGAGGAATAGGTTACACTGAATCAATGGAGACACAACAAGTCAGCACCTATGACAGCCGCCAATTGGTAGTGACCGTTACCTATAAGTTCAATACTTCACGCAGTAAATATAAGGGAACGGGTGCCGGACAGGCTGAAAAGAACAGATTATAGACAGCATAAAAGCACCAATAAACTTAGCCTATGACCCAATAGGCTAAGTTGACTTGTGCCTAAACAACTCCCTACTTACCCCGAATTGCCTCTGCTTTGGCAGTATATCATAAGTTGTTTAGTACTCCGCACCATTGGTGCGAAGCCTTAGCACGATATGTGCGAAGCCTTAGCACGTCATGTGCGCAGTAACAACACGTCAGCTAAAAGTGAGAAGAACGAGGCTTTATGCGTATTATAATGAGTACAGCAAGACGTTAATAGCAACAAAGAGAAGAGTACAGATACAAAGAAAGAGGGTATATCCAAGACACAAACGTCTAAGATATACCCTCTGAAATGTATGTTAACACGGAAGATTAATCATTCATATAACGCTGGACACGTGCATACATCAACTCATATTGAGATTTGATAGTTGTGTCCTTCGTTGTCTTAATGCGTTCCTCAAGTAGCTTCTGCAGTTTCTGTGCGTAGTGGAACACATATTCGGCTGTGCGGTCGATGGTCTCTGTCCACATTGTCTCTGGTTCACCATAACCAACACCAAAGCCAAGGAAAGCCACATCCTGCTTGTCATCACGCAAGCTGCGCACCTTACCAACCTGTTTAACCTCAACAATGTTTGCCTTCAGACGTTCAACATAGAGTTGCTGCATGGCGATATCATCATCGTCAAGATTCTCATCACCAGCGATTGTCTTAGCCCAAACATTATTATACGTGTCTTCGCAATACTCCAATGGAGAATAAGAAGTAGAGTCAGCATAATAGCTCAATGCTAAACGCGCGGTTGCCGAAAGAGCCATTTCCTGAATACCACCTGCCAATGTTTTGTAAGGATGAGAGTTAATCTGAGGTAGACGATTCTCGATACTCTCAACACCACGCTTACCAAACTTGCGTGCTTCCTGTAACAACCACATTGCAGCAGCACGCTGTTTCTCCTTAGGCATCACCTCATAACGAGGAATACCAGAAGACTCTGTTGTCTGATTCAGCTTGATACCACCAATGACAGCATAGACATTACGTGCATAACCGTAAGCTTGAGAAACCATTTGACGATAGAGCTTAGCCTTACGTGTACCATCAGCACCGTCTGGAATCCACTCATCGAAATGACTGAGGATATACTCGAGGTTCTTAAGGCCGTATGTACTTGACTTCACAGCATCGTCACCGAGATCCTCCTCAATGGCGGTTGGGTCGTAACGATAACGTGACTGCTGAAGTACGTAACGATACATTGGGTCGTTAGCATGAGACTCAACAAGTGCCATCAATGGCTTTACGTCATCTCTGAAACTCTTTGAATTAGGGAAAACACGGTAGCCCCACTCTATTGCATAGTTGTCATACACACCGAGGTAAGGAGGAGTCAGTGACACACCCTTATCTGTTGGCTGTGCAACATAGTTGAAACGAGCATAGTCCATGATAGATGCTGTCGTACCATACTTCTGTGTGAAGCTTGCAGAACGTAGCGAATCAGTTGGGATTGCAGCCGATGAAGCCATGTTGTGCATCAGTCCGAGTGTATGTCCTACCTCGTGAGTCACAATATACTCCAATGTTGGCAACAAAATGCTATCAGGCATATCCAATGTTCGTGCAGCAGGATCAAGCTGTGATGTCTGAATAAATCGCCAGCTATTGATGACATTCACGACATCATTATACACCAATACGGTCGCTGTGATAATCTCACCTGTACGAGGATCAACCCATGATGGACCCATTGCATTCTCTGTAGCAGTAGGCAGATAACGAATGCAAGAATACTGGAAGTTATCAGGATCGAAGTTTGGATCATTAGTTGGGAAGTCCACTGCCTGCATCACATTCTTGAAACCGATACGCTCGAAAGCCTTATTCCATCTAAGGACAGCATTCCGAATAGCTGGCTTCCACTTTTCAGGGAACGCATTATCGATATAGAACACAATAGGTTTTACTGGCTCACTGAGCTGACCTGCAAAGTAAGCAGCAGGGTCCTTTGGTTCTACACGCCAACGATTGATAAAGCTTGCATGGTCGATAAGACTGTCATTGACGATTGACTTCGGTGTAAGGAAGTAGCCAAGACGAGTATCACTCAGACGTGGAGTCATCTTATCCTCTGGCAAAAGAGCCAAAGTAAACTGTACACCGATAGAAACTGGATGATTGCTAATAGCCACACCACCACTATTACCAGTCATATTGGTAACGTAGTTGCGCTCCATCGAGATACAAGCGTTGTTTGCAAACGACTTCAAAGAAGTGACTTTAATCCATTCTGGCTTTAAGTCAGCATCCACACGATATGGACCAGCAATCTTTGCAATCACTGGGAAATACTTACTCTCTCTCAAGAAGAAAGAAGAAACATCAAAGAGAATACCTCCAGTCTTCTTGTTTCTTGCCTTTATTGGGAAGCTATAGAAGTCAAGGTTACGATAGTTCGTAGCCTGTGCTTGCTTCGCATTGCCTGCTGGTAGGGCGTCGAGTAATTCAGAGTTGATAGCCTGCATTACGATAGAGCTATCCTTCTCTACAAAGCGTACGTGTGAAACAGAACCAGCACGAGTACCAACCTCAGCAAACTGCGGGCTTGATACAGATGAAATTGTTGCACCAATCAGCATGTCACGCCCGATAGAAGAAGGTGGCAACTCCATGAGGAGTTTCTCACCTGTTCTATAGAACGAAACGAATGGTCCCTTTGCAGAGTCTGTCTTCTCTTCGGTTAGAATACGCTCATAGGCATCTTTCTTCACCACAGAAGTAGTGGTTGTAGCCTTCTTTTTCTTCTTTTTAAAGAAAGGGAAAGCTTGTGCTGACAGTGAAAGGCTCAAGAATCCCACTGCTAATAGGGTTGCATGAACCGATTTCATTGATAAAAATGAAGTCTTTCTCATTTCTTCACCTCCATTGTCTTATTGATTTTGAAGAGCATCATCTCATAGTGTGTACGCGCTTCAAGTGGCAAGTTTGCCTTCAAACATTTCTCCAAAGCTGTTCTCAACTTCAAAAGACAGTTGTAGAAGTAAAGCTCTGAGTTGTCTGCGAGTGTGATATCAACTGTTGGAGCAAGATTCTGAGATGGATCACCAAAGCCCGGAGTAGCACCAAGATCATCACCCTTCAAAGCCATGCTGGAACCAGAACCACCACCAGAACCACCGTTTCCAGTAGCCTTAGAGACAACACTCTGTGCCTGACTCATGAATGCACGCTGCAAAACACGCTCGCCCTGAGATGGTGCGCGCATGTCAGTTACACTCTTGAAGAGGGTGTTATAGATATCATCAAAGTACTCTTTCTGTGTGTAACTGTTTGGATTCAAGTAAGAAGTGATAGCCACACGCATACGTGCTGCCATCAAATCGTAGCCCATGAACTCTAAGCTCTGGTCATAATAGCTTACTGACAAGTAGCCCTTACGCTCGAAGTTACGGTTAGCATACTTCTTGAAGCTCATTGCCTCCTGCAAACACCACAAGAGTGAACGACGCTGAAGATCCTTAGAAACAACCTGATACTGTGGTACTCCTGCTGAAATCTTCATATTGTTGAGGTACATTCCACCAACATTACTCAACACCTGCTTGAACAAAGCGTAACGATTCTGTGATATCTGCAGGTATAACTGATCTTTGATACGAGTATCCTCATCGTTCTTAATCCACTTAGAGAGGTTGTTTTCAACGATTGTATAGTTCTTATTTGCAAGGTTTGCACTTGCAATCATATCGTTACCAAGGGCTCCTGCAGCAAGACGTGGGTCCCATTTAGCATTGCGCTCAGCATAATAACGAAGACGTGGGTTTGTCACTTTCTTATCAACAAAAGCCTCAAGTGTATTCTTCTCATCATTGATAGAAACATTATCGGTATCGAAGTAACGATAGTTCCAATCAATTGTAAAGTAGTCGTACATGCCAAGTCCCTTCGGAGCAAGACGTAAACCATTATCTGTTGGCTGTGCAACATAATTGTAATGAACGTCATCCATAACAGAAGGAGCAAGCCCCATGGTAGTCGTGAAACGTGCATTACGCAATGAATCAGTAGAATAAGTAGCTGAAGCACCAAGGTTATCCAAGAGTCCTAACATACTACCAGTTTCCTTTGTAACCAACATCTTCAAGCCTTCAGCAAACTTTGCAGCAGACAAACGGTTGCTACGTACTGATGGATCAACAGCACCTGTTTCTATTAAACGCCACTTATGTAACAACTTCTCGACATCAGAATAGATGAACATAGAGGCTGCCATAATCTCTCCAGTATTAGGATTGACATAGATATCACTCTTTGGAGCAGATGAAGAACCACTTGGTATGTAGCGAATACAAGAATACTGAATGTTGTCTGGGTCGAAATCTCCTTGCTTCTGAGGGAAGTCAACAACCTCAATAGCATTCTTAAAGCCTATCTTTTCAAAAGCTTTATTCCACTCAAGAACACCCTCACGAATTGGCTGTTTCCATGCCTCTGGGAAGGTATCATCCAAATAGAAACGGATTGGATTAGCAGGCTGAGTCAACTTACCCTTAGCATAAGCCTTCTTATCCTTTGGTACAAGATTCCAACGATGAGAGTAGAAGATACGCTTTGTACCTGCACCTTCCTTTGGTATTCCCAAACGAACTGAGTAGTTAACACCGATACGTGAGTCCATAATACGTGGACGCATTGCAGACTCTGGCACAAGTGCTACGCTATAACTAACACCAACAGTTGTAGGACGTTCACCTCCGATAGGCATAGACATCAGAGATGTAGACACACCATAAGTGAAGTCATTATTAACGATAACATTTGTATCAAAACTCTTTATACCACGAATGAACGAGAGTTCAGGCTTTGGAGTAGCCTTGATACTATAGTTACCATTCTTTGTTGGCATAATCGATATGAGGTTAGTTGGTTTACCTAACAAAGAAGTTACGTCAAAGACAACCGCAGAGCTGTCGTTATTATAAGCCATAATGTTAAAGCCCTGCCAAATACCATCACGATAGTTCAGAGACAATGCATTATCAAGGTCTGCTGAGTTAGCATTCTCCTTGAAAAGAACATTGTTAGGAGTCTTCATCACAACAGAACTATCCTGTATGTCAAAATAGAACAAAACAGGATTAGAACTTGTTGAACCAACAGTAACTGTAGATGCATCAGTTGTTGAGTTTACTACTCCACCAAGCATCATCTGCTTCTTCAACAAAGTACGTGGCAACTCAAAGTAAATCTTGTTATCAAGCTTATGAACAGTAATAAACTTACTACGTGCCGTCTCAGTCTTTTTATCTTTGAAGAGACGGTCATACTTTGTCTCCTTCTTTGGTTTAGACTTAGACTTGTCATCATCAGCTTTTGCAACAGTACTTTGCAATACAAGGAGGAGCAATAATGCCCCTCCAAGTAAAGAGTTCTTAAATGAGAAATTCATTCTTATCATTTGTATGTTATTTATTTCTGAATAATGCCTTCACAATACGTCCCGTAATGTGCTGCTTTGACCAACGTAGAGCATTTGTCTGCGTGTCATAACAGTATAGACTACCTGGCATAGATGCCGATGTATCATTGGTTGCAACATAGATGAGGTTATCATCATCTGAGAACACCATGTCTACAATCTTCTCTGAACTGCTACCTACAGTGAACAGTGCTGCAGTTGGGAAGTTACTATTAGCAAGTACGTTATGTGCATAGACAGCATTGCCATTAGTGTAATAAACAATGTTCTTGCTACGAGCCGAGCGTACGACAGAGCCATTAGCGATACCAGAAGTAGAAGGCATTGCAACACGGTAAAGCACATTAGCTGCAATTCTCTTATCTGCAGAAGAAGAGTAGTAGCCTGGGAAGATGTATGTAAAGTAGAATGTTCCCGTGCTTGTTTGATTAGTAATCAGTGCAAGGTTACGCTGCTTGTTAACACTACCCATACCTACCAACGTATCACCAGTGAAGGTTCCCTTCAAAATTTCAGCAGGAACTGATGTATTCTCAATAGCCATTGCTAACAGAGAGCCATGTGCATTGTCAAAGTAAGCATCACCATGTGCATAGAAGAGGTCGTCTCTCCACCATGGAGTCATGTAATTTGCAAATGTAACAGAACCACCTACAGCACTTGTAAAGCGTGAAGTCTGTGAAACCAAGTTGGTTGTGTTCAGACCCAATGAATACAAGTTATTCTTAGTAACAGCCATAACCTTTGGTGCACCAGGATCAGAGTTAGCCGCTACCTGTATCACCTTCTCACCGACAGGAGTTTGGAAAAGTGACAACATTTCATAACCATCAAGCTGGTAAAGTGTTGATGGGTTACCTGCTGCAATAATCAGAACATTGTTTGCCTGACCACCGATAGTCTTGTTCCATGCCATTGAGCAAGGTGTACCAAAGTTAATGTTAGGGTTGTTAGGAGCCAACACATCAAGGTGGAAACTCTTGTTTACATCCTCTGTAGGTACATATGAAAGGATTGACTTACTATTGTTTTCTGCCAAGAGATAAACACCCTTTGTATAAGCATACTCAACATTCACATTGAATTCATAGATCTGAATGTTCTGACCATTGCTCAAACGAAGACGTCCAGTATAGCTTCCTGAATTCTGAATAGGATAAACAAGTGCAGAATCACTTGAAACCAACTTATGATTTATCTCCCATTCGTAGGTGAGTTTCTGCTTTCCATTGCTTTGCAACACCGCTGGGTTGATCTTCAAAGTATCACCCTGATTAAGTGTATAACTGCTATTCAGAGGTGTCTGCAGACTGATTACAGACACACCATCACCCCCTTCTGTTGAATCATCCTTGATACAAGAAGTGAAGGCAAGGGCTGTTGCAGCTAAGATAAATAAATATTTCTTTACCATAATTCGTCAATTATTTTAATCGTTATACCTATGAACGTGCTTATTCAGGATTGGCAGCAAAGTAAGCTTTCAACTTCTGAATATTTCTATAAAGCTGTGTCCAACTTCTTGTATTACGTATTGCCTTCTCAATCTCACTTGCATCTGAGTTATACAAGGACAGAAGATAACGATACTTAGCTGGTGTATAAGCTGGAAGACCCATAGCCTGCAACGTAGGATTGTCCCACCAGTATGGCTTTTCAAGCACATTATCAAAAGTAATCGTTCTCTTTAGTGCATTAGGGAAACGAACACCAAGGTCGTCAGATGCTTCCAAACGCAGAACAAGACGAATATTGTCATTCTTAACATCACTAAGATTCTGACGCAAAAGAACTACACGAAAACTGGATGCAAGACTATCAGCTGGAATTACTTGATCACTATTGATTGGCTCAAAGTGTACTCCTGCTTTTGCAGAACTACTTGGGTCAACAACTACATTATAATGTTGAGCCTGTGACTTTCTCACTCCTGCAAGCTTGACTTTTACTGTAACCGTGTCTGTTGTCACGCTCGTAGGCTGTGTTCCGAACGAATAGTTATATAATGTGTCAGAAGCATTATTGAGGTCGAAATAAACCTGGTTTGCTCCTTCGAAAGTACCATCCTTTGAGTATTCACCTTTGTACTCATCGTTTGAACACGCTGCCAACGACAATGCGATGACACCGATAGCGAAGAAGTTTGTGATTGATTTATACATAATCATTTGTTTTTTAGTGTTGTCCGATAAGCAATTTCCATGTAGCTTAGCCTTTTTCTCCCTTATTATATAGGACTGTGACGACTTCGCTTTCCCATGTTTTGCCATTGTGTTAAGTTCGCGCACATGTGGTGCGAAGGGTCAGCACGCATGGTGCGGAGGGCCAACACCAATGGTGCTGCATATTAGTTAGCCCGTTAGAGAGCTTATACTACTTAAGTATTATCGGATTACAATATTTGTTTTTATGTTTATAACTCTTCTTTTATACACTCAAGTCAGTGATTTAGCTATGCTAAACGTTTTTCACAAGTAGTCTTGCTCGTATCGCTTAGCAGTGCTAAACCATGCTAACTCTTTAATATGAACTATTCGTTATGTACTGCCTGATCACCGTACTCATTCTCTCTGTCTGGCCAAGGGAGATTGAAGATGGCATCTGAAGGCTGATACGTGTCGATATTTCTAAAGTCAGTGAAACTACGGTTATAGTGCTTCAACGCATAGAAAGTCTGTCCCATACCAGGGAATTCACGCATACGCTCACGCATCATCTCCTGCTCGAAGAGTGTACGCGTAGCTACCTTAGCCGCATCAACATCACCCAGTCCCCTACTCTTTCTTACCTGATTGAGCAGACTGATTGCCTCTGTCTGATTTGTATCATAAAGACTTTCGCTCAAAATATAATACATCTCTGGCAGACTAATTAACACAAAGCCTTTCAACACGCCTCTTGTAGCCTCAGCATCATTCTGAATTAGACGAATAAAGCTGAAAGAAGATGCTGAACCTGATGTATTCTCTCTAAAGAAAGAGGTGAAACGAAGGTCAGAGCTAAGCGCTGTAAAGAGGTCGGTCTCATAGAGACTACGTGTATCACGACGACCCTCAACGAAAGAGCCGTAACCTGTAGAGCGCAGGAAGGCTGTACGAATGGCTGTTGAACGATCGGCAGCATAAACACCGAAAATCATCTCCTTACTTGCAGGGAAACGCATCACAGAGTCAAGTGAAGTACTTGTATTCAGCTTAAAGTTCTGTGTAGCGTTGATGACTTCACGAGCATACTTTGCTGCTTCTGTGTACTTACCCATAGCGTAGTATACACGAGCTTTGGTAGCCTTTACTGCATACTTATTGAAAAGAATCACACGTCCCTTGCTATAATCACGTACGAAAGTATTATCGTAAGTAACATCATTGTCGTCTGTCAACAATGAGTCAGCCTGATTCAAGTCTTTAAGAATAAGGTTGAACGTTGCTTGTAAGGTATAACGTGTGCGGTTCTTCAAATTGAATTCTGTTGCATAAGGCAGACCAAGCGTGTTTGCATCACTGCGCGTATAGTCTGTACAGTAGAGGCGAGCGAGGTCGAAGTGCATAAAGCCACGCAGACCCAACGCCTCACCATGAATCATCTTGCGCTCCTGTGCACCTGCACTAATATCATTAATGTGTCTCAACACATTGTTGACATTAGAGATATTGTTATACATGTTGATCCAAACAGCATCCACGACGTTGCGTGCTTGCTGATTGGTATATTGGTAGCGGTTCAGATAATAACTAACATCTTGTGTGTTGTCATAACCGAACTGCTGACCTAACTCATCTACCATACCCCATGAAAGGTTACTACCATAGAGATTAGATGAAGCCAACTTACCGTAGATACCAAACATAGCATCCTCATAACCAGTAAGGTCAGTGAACATCTCGTCATCGGTAAGCTGTCCTTTAGACTGCACATCCAAGAAGTCGCTACATGATGTAAGCAGAGCAAACACCATGGATAGTCCTATATATTTCGTTATCTTCTTCATTGTTATCCTAATTTAGTTTTAGAGTGAGAATCGTAATGAGAATTCAAAGCTTCTGTCATATGGATAGTTCAAACCACGCTCTCTCTTCGCTGTTGACAGGTAGAAGAGGTCGTTAGTAAGAAGCTCTAAGAACATACGCTTCAATCCATACTTCTGAATAAAGTTTGTTGGTACCTCATAAGAGAGTGACAAACTGCTCATACGCAGGAAGTTGTTCTTCTCTACGAAGCGTGATGTTTGATACGGAGTAGTTGTATCGTCGATACGCTTATACTTTGCTACAGTTCCAGGAGTCTTCCATCTGTCATTCAATACACGCTCATCGGCATTGTACTTAGGGTTGGCTCCCTCTACCTTTGTTGCCAAAGTTTCATTATAGAGTGAACCACCGAAAGAGTACAAGAACGAACAACTTAATGCGAATCGCTTATAAGTAAGGTATGAAGTGATAGAACCCGTACCTAAAGGATTCGTATCTCCGAAGATTACCTTATCATTTGAATCATAAACGAAGGTATAAGAGCCATCACGCTTAATGAAGATTTCCTGACCTGTTACTGGGTCGATACCTGCAGAAGGAACAACCTTCAAGGCTGTCAAAGACTGTCCCTCTTCATAGATAGGAAGCGGTGCAACACCATTGTCGGACTTGTTCTTCTCATTCTGTTCACGCAAAGAATTACTGATCTTCTTAATCTTATTCTTGTTATAAGCATATGTAAGACCGAGTGACCACTGCCAATCTTTATTCTGAATTGGGAAGGTACGCAGACGAAGTTCAAAACCAGAGTTCTGTACCTCACCAATGTTCTCACGTGAAGTTATCACACCCACTGATGGTGCCTTAGTAATATCCAAGAGCAGGTTGTCTGTGTTCTTGATATAATAATCAGCCGAAAGGTCGACACGACCACGGAAAGCTGTGAAGTCAACACCGATGTTGGTGCTCAATGTACGCTCCCACTTCAAGTCTGGGTTACCGATAGTAATTGGCGTAGCACCAGTTCCCTTGCCATAGAAGTAAGAACTGTTATAGCTATAGGTAGTCAATGCCTGGTATGGGTTAAAGTTGATATTACCCAAGTAACCAACACTGGCACGAAGCTTCAAGAGCGAAACTGGTGAGCCCTTCATAAACTTCTCGTTGTGAATATTCCATCCACCACCGACACTCCAGAATGGAGCAAAGCGCTGATTCTTACCGAAACGAGATGAACCCTCATAACGATAGATAAGGTCAAGGAAGTACTTGTTATCCCAAATTGTATTGGCATTAACGAAGAAACCGACACCTCTTGTCTGTGTATCAGAGCCACTTGGACGCGTTGCAGCGTATGCTGTAGCGAAAGATGGATGTCCGAGCTTATCTGAATAGAATCCTATTGAAGTATAAGTAGCGGCATCTGATGACGTAGACTCAATACTTCCACCTCCCATTGCAGTAAGGAAGAGCTTCTTAAAGAAGTAGTTATTATATGATAACATTGCTTTTCCTTGCAATGTTGTGGTATTTACCCAGTTATCAGACAATGAACCACGCTGATCAGCAGACTTATTACGAATCTCGCTATAGGCAAAAGGAGATGTAAAAGTACGTCTATCCTGCTTGCTACGGTCGATTGTAAAGTCTCCATCCAAACGAATCTTCTCACCGAACCACAACTGAATACTTGTCGTATTAAGGAAGTCAAAGTTATTTGTCTTACTATAACTACCCAACGAAGCATCATACAATGGATTAGCCAAGTCATGATAGAGTGAAGAACGCAACTGTCCATCAGAGTTATATGGATTCTCATAAGGATTCATCTTAACCCAGTCTGAGAAGTCACCATAAGGTGACACGTTACTTGACACAGAAGAGAGTGTCGAACTGTTTGACACAAAGAACTTACCTGCAATATTGTAAGACAGGCGGAAATTGGTTGAAAGACGGGTACGATCAGAACCCTTCATAACACCAGCATCCTTACCATAGCGAATACCGAGATTATACTTTGCACGGTCATCACCACCATCTACACTCAAGCTGTGTGACTGTGAGATTGCATTACGCAGTGGCTTAGACAGCCAGTCAGTCTCAACACCTCTCTGAACATCATTATATATACGTGCATAATCCTTGTCGAGCGTATATTGAGTAGAAGGACTTGTGTCTGTAAACAAGCCTGCAAGACGCTCGTACTCCAACTTCTGACGTGCATTCAACAAGTTATAATCGTGCAAATCAGGTGTTGACAAACGTACTGTTCCGCTATAGTTCAATTTCAACTTACCACCCTTCAAGGTCTTTGTTGTAATAACAATAACACCAGCAGAGGCCTTAGCACCATAAAGAGCAGACGCTGAAGCATCCTTCAATACGGTAACTGTCTCAATATCATTCATGTCCATATCGGCAACATACTCAGCAGAAACCTGCGCACCATCTACCACATAGACTGGTGTATTGGCTTGTCCTTCGAAGGTTGCACGACCACGGATATTGAGTTCTGCCACCTTGTTAGGGTCAGAACCTTTGAGGTTATCATCTGCGATGACCATACCAGGAACGAAACTTGCAATACTCTGCAATACATTCTTCGTACCCACATTCATCAACTGGTCACGACTTACAGCCACCTGAGAACCCGTAAACGAATTCTTATTCTTAGTCTGATAACCCGTCACAACCACTTCCTGCATCTCTTTTGAATCTTCACGCAGCGTGATATTAGCAGTTGCGCCATTCTTTACAGTCTTTGTAACTGTCTTATAACCAATATATGACACATTCATGTGCACCTCTTTGAGGTCTGTCACAATCTCGTATTCACCATTGATATCGGTAACATAACCACCATTCACGCCATCCACACGGATGACAGCACCGATGATTGGATCGCCGTTGTTATCAGTAACCTGACCGCGAACGCCACCCTTGCGCTGTGTAGTTTCCTTCTTTGCAAGCGTCAGGGTATTGCCCTCAACGGTATAAGAGAGTGGGAACTGGTTTGCCAAGTTCAGTAACAAACTTGATACTGACTGATCACGCACGTCAAGAGTAACACCCTTAAGTGCCTTCACGCCTTCATCTGCAAACTTTACATTTAATCCTGTCTGCTTTGCGACCTCATTGGCGAAATCCTCTACCGTTGCATCATGCATAGAAAGAGTTACTTTTGCGCCATTCAGGTCCTGCGCTGACATGGGGAGACTTAATGGACCAAAACATAAAAGGTTCAAAAGAAGAACACATATTATGCGTTGGAGGAATTTAATCTTCTGCATCGTTCTCTAAAATTATGAATTTTGTTACTTGAAATTACAATCTTTTTTTACTCGAAAACTCTTATGTTAATAATTGTTCAGAGAGAAGAAAAGAAATATTCATTTCTATTAATACTATCGAGATAGTCCCTTAACAGGTGGACAATACCTATTATATATTATTCTGCAAAAGTACGAAAAAAAATAAAAAACCAAGCTATTTTATTATTAAAAATAAAGAATTCCTTTCATTATTATTAATTTTTGATAGCCAAATGTACATTTTAATGGCATTTTCTTTACGAAATGATAGAAAAAGATAAACGATATGTCTAATTCGTATAAGAATCCCTTATACTTTTTTACTTTTATGTTCTGATTGCCTTTCAATAATTTTTTAAAACGTCCTTATACTTACAAACGCCCGTTTATCATAGACAAAAGCTTACTATTCTATCAGCGTTTACATTCCGTAACATCAAAAGCATTGTGCTTTTGAAGGCTAAAATTACAAACTACTTACTTCCAGTTGCTCGCATATCTACCGTCTTTTGAAGACTATCTTATGCTCCGCACCATTGGTGCTAAGGCTCCGCACCAATAGTGCTAACCATCAACACAAAGTGTGCTGACCATCAATATATCGGGAAAAGATGACATAAAGAGTTCATTATGACTGTTACGAATCATAAAGATATTGATGGTTGACTTATTCAGCGATCACTTACAAGATTACACAAACCACTCTTTTTAACCCGTAGTTCGTATAACCAACATAAAAACAAGGAGTTGTATCAAAACAAAACCACTAACGGTTTCTTTGATACAACCCCTTTTTGAAGTTATAACTGTCGTCTTTCTACTATCTATATAGATAGCAAAAAGCTATGTTATCACGTAAAAATCTTACTGATGCTGTGCACGATAATTCTCCAATCCCTTATCAAGGAACTCAAGATAAGCAGGTACATCCTCCTTAAAACTAAAGCTACCATTCAATGGTTTACCCGCATTGTCCAAAGGCACATAGAATGGCTGAGCAAGATAACCGAACTTAGTCTGCTCCAAATAGCTCCACTTGTCACCGATAGTACGCAGTGTACGTGATGTTCCGTCAGGGAGTTTCACCTCTACAGGCTGCTTCAATGGTGTCTTATCATCTACATAAAGTGAGATGAGAACATAGTCCTTATTCAACTTTTCTGCTACACGTGAATCAGTCCATACAGATGCCTCCATCTTACGACAGTTCACACATCCGAAGCCTGTGAAGTCAACCAAGACTGGCTTACCTGCTGCTGCAGCGGCGCGCATACCCTCATCATAATCTGTATAAGCAGCATGTACCGCCTGTGGAGCAAGGTTAAAATCCTGTGTGTTAATAGGTGGTGCAAACGCACTAACTGCCTTAGAAGGAGCACCCCAGAGTCCTGGCAGCATATAAACAGAGAATGCCAATGAACAAAGACCAAGCATGATAGCAGGTACAGGCATAGCCTTCTGATCTGGATCATCATGTGGGAACTTAAGCTTACCAATGAGATAAAGACCCAAGAGACCGAAGAGGACAATCCAAATAGAGAGGAATGTCTCACGATCAAGAATATGCCAGCCGTATGCAAGGTCGGCTACTGACAAGAACTTCAGTGAGAATGCCAATTCGATGAAACCCAATACAACCTTAATCATGTTCATCCATGAACCAGACTTTGGTGCTTTCTTAAGTAAAGTTGGGAAGAGAGCAAAGAAGGTGAATGGCAAGGCAAGAGCCAAAGCAAAACCAAACATACCCACTGCAGGAGCTACCCAGTCACCACTTGTTGCTGCCTGAACAAGGAGAAGACCTACGACAGGAGCAGTACAAGAGAAACTTACCAATGACAAGGTGAATGCCATAAGGAAGATAGAAAGCAAACCAGTTGTCGCAGAAGCCTTATTGTCAACCGCATTACCCCATGAAGAAGGCAATCGAAGTTCAAACCATCCGAAGAAACTGAATGCAAAGACTACTAACAAAAGGAAGAAGAACACATTGAACGGTGCATTTGTTGCCAACTCATTCAACTTCTGTGGACCGAAAGCCCAAGTAACAAGCGTTGCCAAACCCATATAAATGACAATGATTGACAAGCCGTATGTCACAGCATCACGAATACCCTTCTTACGGTCATCCTTCGCTCTCTTGAGGAAGAAACTTACCGTCATTGGAATGATAGGCCATACACAAGGGGTGAGCAAAGCGATGAAACCACCCAAAACACCCATAAAGAAAATACTCCAAAGAGAGCTATTAGTACTATCCTTGGTGCTATTGAAGGCTGACAACTCTTTGATAACAGGTTGCCATAAGTTAACATCTGCATTTACTTGTGCATTCTCCTGCTTTAAAGCCCCTGCAGTATCAGCTGGTAACACATCAGACTTTTTTGCAGTATCTGCAGTCATTGCGGTAAGTGCAGATAAACCATCAGCTGCTACATCAGTAGCAGCTGTCGTTGTTTTTTCCGTTTCTGCATTAGCAGCTGTTGGTGTTGCTGCGGGCGCGGAAGCAGGTCCATTACCTTTGAAATTAAATTCAACCTGTGTTGGTGGCAAACACATCTCATCGTTACAAGCACCATATTCCAAGTAACCCTTTATACTATAGGTCTTAGCTGTTATCTTGTAACGCTGAACGAAACCAACGCTATTCTCGAAATAACGTAGTTTCATCTCGAAAGTCTTATCATAGACATTCAACTCTTTACCACGTGTTGTGAGCTTACCTACTGGTGTTACGCCCTCTGCTTTGTCTACATGTAAAGATGCAGATGTAGGACCATCAGCTGGAAGATTCGTTGAATATACATGCCATCCCTGGTCAATCTTCGCTGTGAAGATAACCTCTACCTCTGTTGGTGAAACCTGCTTCTGTTGTACAGAAAAATGAACAGGGTTCTGCTGTGCCATAGCTGTGAGGCTAAACAACAGCGTAAAGAGGATAAATAGTGTATTTCTTCTTTTCATCGTTTTATACTATTAGAATTTGAACTGCAAAGATAAGAAAATTATTTTTATAACATTACATAATGTATATATTTAATATTTATATCCAATAACTTTTTATCAATCTATGTTCAAAAGGTTTTCAGGATTAAGATGAGTTCTCTCGTCGATTTTTATTTTACGTATATTGTTGCAGACAGGTAGTCACCTACCTGCTGCAACAGCTATTCATTTAAGAATAATCAGCATTAATTATGCACCAACGTACCTATATCTTCACCGTCCATAACCTTCTTCAGATTACCAACAACGTCCATATTGAAGACATAAATAGGTAGGTCATTCTCCTTACACATGGTCGTTGCCGTGAGATCCATTACCTTAAGACCCTTTGTGTAAATCTCATCATATGTGATTTCAGAGAACTTTGTTGCCGTTGGATCTTTCTCTGGATCGGCAGTATAGATACCATCTACACGTGTACCCTTAAGCATTACGTCTGCCTCGATTTCAATACCACGTAGGCTTGAACCAGTGTCAGTAGTAAAGTAAGGACTACCAGTACCAGCTGAGAAGATACAAACATAACCTGCCTCCATAGCCTCGATAGCCTTCCACTTGCTATAGAACTCGCCGATTGGTTCCATACGGATAGCGGTCAAGACCTTAGCTTTCACACCGATTGCCTCAAGTGCTGAGCTAAGAGCAAGAGAGTTGATAACGGTTGCACACATACCCATCTGGTCGCCTTTCACACGGTCGAAGCCTTTCTGGCTACCGCTCAAACCACGGAAGATGTTACCGCCACCGATTACGATACCAATCTGTACACCCATTTCATGTACTTCCTTAATCTGCTTAGCATAATCGCTAAGACGCTCAGGGTCGATACCGAAGCCCTGTTTTCCCATCAAACTCTCACCCGAAAGTTTCAAGAGAATTCTTTTAAATCTTGCCATTATTTTTGGAGTTGAAGGAGTTGAAGGAACTTCTTTACTTTCCCAAACACCTTATTATATAATAAATTCTACTTCTTTAAATTGATATTCACGTATCATACCCTTGCTGTCACGGAGAATGAGATGCCCATCGTCTTCTACTTCAACGATAGCGCCTTCAAACTCGCCATCAGCATCACGGAACTTATGAAAGCCTCCACGACGATACAAGGCTTCGTGATACATTGCACTGATATCATTATATCCGCCCATCTCTAACAGCCGATAGAGTTCTGAGAACTTCTTGATTATCTTCTTCAATAGTTCTTCTTTGTCAACTTCATGCCCTAAAATCTGACGGAGAGAAACGGGATTAGGAGCATCACTATGGAACGTTTCCTGATTTACATTCAGTCCGACACCAAAGACACAGTCTTTTATACGTCCCGCAGCGAGCTTTGTTTCAATCAGTGTTCCGCTCAGTTTCTTATCTTTCCAATAGATGTCATTGGGCCATTTCAGACGGATATCGTCTTTTACATAGTCTGTCAAAGCTTCTTTCAGAGCCAAAGCACCAGCTTCAGAAAGTAGGAACTGACTACGAACAGGCAACATCGTTGGGTGAACAAGTACCGAGAACAACAGGTTCTTACCCGCTTCACTCTCCCAAGTGTTCGTCCCCTGCCCTTTTCCTGCAGTCTGATAATCGGCAACAACGACTGTCATTGGCTCATCTTCAGCAGGTGTGTAAGTGCGCAGATAGGCGTTTGTACTATCTACAGCATCTAATCTTACGACTTTCACCTCTCTTTCTTTCTCTACTACTGCTGGCTTAAAAAAGCCTAATACGGCATCTATTATCTTCATTTACAATCTATTCTTTATACGAATGGAAGAAAGGCATCCTTCACATGGCGCACTTCATTGGTTCCTGTTGGCTGCCCTACGACAGTAATTATATCAAAGCGAATATCCAAATTGATATTATATCGCTTGACGTATGCATTGGCAGCAATCGAGAGCGAACGCACTTTCTGCACGGTGACAGCCTCATCGGCATCAGCAAACTGCTCATTCTTTCGGGTCTTTACCTCAACGATAACCAGCGTACCATTATCTATAGCAACAATATCTAAGTCTCGATGATGGTAATCCCAATCACGATGAAGAATGACATAACCCAACTGTTGGAGATAGCTTACCGCCACATCCTCTCCCCATTTACCTAATTCGTTATGGTATGCCATGCGTCTTTCTTTCCTCAACTTGCAGAAGTTTTAGAGGTTCAGAATATTAGAAGGAGATAAGATAATTCTTTATACGTATCAAATCGATTTACGGATGAAACAAAGGTATTGCCTACTTCTTCTAAAATCCTTAAACTTTATCACTCCCGTCAAGAATTGTGTACATTAATATTCACGCACAAAGTTAGAATAATCTTTCGTAAAATCAAAATAAAACCCGTATTTTTGCAGTATGAGTACAGAAGAACAAAGCAAGAAAGACCTATACTATATGCAGCGTGCATTGGCTGAAGCCGAAGCTGCATATAAAGAAGGTGAAATCCCTGTTGGTGCTGTTGTGGTATGCCGTGACCGTATCATCGCTCGTGCCCATAACCTGACAGAGACGCTCAATGACGTTACTGCCCATGCAGAAATGCAAGTAATAACCATGGCGGCCAATGAGTTGGGAGGTAAATATCTGCAGGATTGCACGCTATATGTGACGGTTGAGCCTTGCATTATGTGTGCTGGTGCCATCGGTTGGGCGCAACTTCGGCGCATTGTCTACGGTTGTCCCGATGAAAAACGAGGCTATCATGAATATGCACCCAAGGCTTTCCACCCAAAAGCTAATGTTACTTACGGTGTAATGGAAGAGGAATGTCGAGCCTTGATGCAGCGATTCTTTCAAGAAAGAAGGTAGGGATTGAGGAGTTAAGGAGTGAAAGAGAGTGAAAGGAGTTAAGACATTACCTCTGTTCCTGATACTAATAAAGATATAGAAAGGAAAGAGAAAGGGTTTTACCAGTGCTCTTTACGAATATTAGAGGTAAGAGATAAACTGCTGATAAATGCCCTTTTAACTTCTTATAGCTACACGCTAACGAATTATTTACATGAAAATAAATATTTATTGTCGTGAAAATAATTCTTTTTTATCATGAATAAAAATATTTATTTTCATGTAAATAATTCGCTCAAAAGCTGTTGTAAGCATAAAAAAGAGCCGTTATCAAGAATACAATTAATACCATAAAACAAATAAATTTATGCCTTTGATGTCACCTTTTACAAATCAACAACGTTATACAAGTGAATCGGTTCAGAAAGAAAACCAAATGTATAACATATTAAAAACAAATGATTATGAATTATGTAATATTAGAATCAATCATTAAAAGTCTCGTTCCAATAGCAATTGCAGTAGTTCTTCCTATCATAATGGCTTGGCTCTCTTACCGTAACAAACAACACGAAACAGACAAAAGAAGCGAGATTGTTACGGCTATTATTGAAAAGAATCCTGACATTGACGTGCAGGAGTTTCTCGACAAGCTGAACCCTTCAAAGAAATCATACAAAGAGCAACTGATGACAAAAATGCACCAGGAACTACTTTGGGGGACAATCTGTCTTATCGGAGGGGCGGCAACCATATTGGTTATTATAGTTTTGAGCATTTTGCAAAGTTTTGACAAAGGATATATCCCTATAGGCGCCGTATTTGGTGTTGTCCCATTGGCAGTAGGATGCGGGTTGTTAATCGCCTACAACAATGCCAAAAAGACTTTGGAAAACTTGAAAGACAACGATTAGGTTATTATGACAAGAGAACAATTCGTCGAACAGGTCGGTCGGGAACAGGCAGCATTACGCCGGTTCCTGACGGCTCTATGCTGCGGCAATAGTGCTGAAGCTGACGATATTGCTCAAGAGGCTCTCATCAAAGCCTACCTTCGCAGTAGTCAATATGACGAACGTGGACAGTTCTCGGCTTGGCTAATGAAAATTGCTTATCGTGTCTTCATCGACTCACGTCGCAAACAGAAGCGCCAGCAGGAACTACCCCTTGAAAAGGCTATCACGCTCCAAGGAAACAGTAAGAGCGATGAAGCCTTCCGCTATCAAGAACTACACAGTGCTTTGACAATGCTCTCAGAGACAATGCGCACGAGTATTCTACTCTATTATATGCAGGGCTATCAAATAAAAGAGATTGCAGAGATAACCGAAAACAGTGAGGATGCAATTAAGAAACAACTCTCACGTGGACGGCAAGAACTTAAACACATATTGGAAAAATGAACGAAGATAAATTCTTAAAAGACTTGCTCTCGGACTATCATCCGCAGCTATCGGATGACAATGCCTTTATGCAAAGACTGCAACGACAGATGGAACTCATCGAAGAAGTTAAGGCATATCAACGTGCGGAGAGCCGAAAGAACAAACTGATGTCGCTAAAACTGCTTGCTGTCGGTGTTGTTTTGGGCTGTATAGTGACGCTTGCAAGCTTCACGCTACCTACTATCTTTGATAGATATATCAATGGGACTGAATCAGAATTCATCCTTACCTTGCTTCACAACGTTCAGTATATTGGATTGGCAATAGGCGCGACCTTCGTCACACTCAGCCTATTGTTTACCACGAAATTAGTAAATCTAAAAGACGAAACACCACTTCAATAGTGGTTTCTTTGGGTTTTGTTGAAGCTGACATAACTGATAACACGATTACAAAAAAGGTAGACCTTTTTGCCCAAAAAGGTCTACCTTTTTTGAAGAAACCGTCAACCTTTTTGAAGAAATAGGTACCCTCTTCTGAATATATCCAATTGTGAGACTGTAGTAAGTTTGGAGAAATAAAAAAGGAGATGTGCTGTTATAACACATCTCCTCTTTCTTATTTTGTATTTTATGATTATCTAACCTGAATAACCAAGTATTTGCTTGTGCTCCAGAATGTCTGTGGGTCCGTAATACGGAGAACATACTGTCCGTTTGTATCAGTTGTCAGCGTGTAGCTACTGCTTGGATGAGCAGTCAACAGGTGAGCACTCTTGCTGTAGAGCTTGATTTCCTTGTTAACACGGATATCAATCTTTGTGAAGTAACCCTTGTTGAAAGAACCCTGAAGAACCTTACCTCCATCGAGGATGCGCTGTGCCTTCAACTCGCTCTTAGTACCGAATACATACCAACCAGTATTCAACTGCTTGTCCTGTGTATTGATAGTCTCAGTCTTCTGGTTGCTCTCTGTCTGGAGATTCTCTTTCTCCTTGGTGAGGTTTTCCTTCTCTGCTGTAAGGTTCTCCTTATCAGTCTTGAGATTAGTAACATCCGTATTCAAACCAGTGATAGTCTCATCAAGTTCCTTGATATGGATATTCTTTGACTCCAACTCAGCACGCAACTGCTTCAACTCAGTCTCCTTTGCGCTCAATTGACTTGTCAGACGGCTAAGAGTTTCCTTCATTGCATCACCCTTAAAGCCTGTCTCGCGTAACTGCTGCTGCAACTTCTTGATGAGTTCACGGTTTTCCTGCATACGCTGAGCGATAAACTGGATATTCTCCTTCATCTGTTCTGTCTTGTTAGCAGCCTCACCATTCTTAGCAATCGTCACACGATTCTCAGCCTCGTTGATAGCAGCAAAACCCTGCTGAATATCATTCAGCGTTCCCATCATATCGTTAATCTCGTGATCACGTGCGTCGATAATATTGCGCAATGAATCGCTCTGTATTTCGGATGGGTTCAAAGCCGACTTCTTGTCTCGGTTGCAGGATGCCAGTGCAAGTACTCCACATACTGCGAAAACTAATAGTTTATTCATACATTATACTTTTTTATCCGTTTGTTTCTTCCTTTCAGAAGACTTTACTTTTTCTTTTCCTGCCACTACAATGACAAACTCACCACGTGGTTCTGTCTCTTTGAAGTGGGCTATTACCTCTTCCAATGTACCTCGAACGCTCTCTTCATGCAGTTTTGAAATCTCACGACAACAACTTACTTGTCGCTCAGCTCCAAACACCTCAGCAAACTGTTCCAAGGTTTTTACAACTCTATAAGGTGACTCATAGAATATCATTGTACGCGTTTCATCAGCCAAACTCTCTAAATGAGTCTTACGTCCCTTCTTTTGAGGGAGGAATCCTTCAAAGCAAAAGCGGTCACATGGTAAACCACTTGACACCAAAGCAGGCACGAAAGCGGTAGCTCCCGGAAGCGTCTGAACAGTTATTCCATTGGCTGCAGCCTCACGAGCGAGGAAGAATCCAGGGTCACTAATACCCGGAGTTCCCGCATCTGAGATCAGTGCAACCGTCTCACCAGCTTTCAGTCTATCGACAATACCAGCAGAACTTGCATGTTCATTGAATTTATGATGAGACATAAGACGATTCTTAATCTCAAAATGTTTCAACAAGATACCCGATGTACGAGTATCCTCACACAAAACTAAATCAGCTTCCTTTAGGATTCTGATAGCACGGAGGGTCATATCCTCCATGTTTCCAACTGGTGTCGGTACGAGATATAATGTTCCCATTGTTGGTTGCAAATGTAAAGTAAATGAACAGAAGGACAAAATAAATTAGCTTTTTTTACATAACAATCATGTCCGTTTGCAAGGAAAAAGACAAAGTAACAATGATGTTATAATTTTAAAGAATAAATACTACTATCTACGAAAAAATACAACTTCATTCTACAAATTAACTTTCAGTTCTCTTTTATTTTCCGCTAAGAAGACAAAGAACACACTTCCTCAATAACTTTTAACGCTTAACGTTTATCTATTCTTTTTAAATTATATATCTTTGCAATGATTATGACAAAGATAGACAACCATAACGGTGAAAGACGTCGTCAAGGACGCATTGAAGTGATTTGTGGAAGTATGTTCTCTGGTAAAACCGAAGAACTCATCCGTCGTATGAAACGTGCAAAGTTCGCAAAACAGAAGGTTGAGATTTTCAAACCTTCTATTGACACACGCTATTCAGACGAGGATGTAGTCAGTCATGACCAGAACAGCATCCATTCTACACCTATCGACTCATCTGGCAACATTCTTCTTCTTGCCTCAGACATTGATGTCGTGGGCATTGACGAGGCACAGTTCTTGGATGAAGGACTCACTGACATCTGCAACAAATTGGCAAACAACGGTGTACGCGTCATCGTTGCGGGCCTCGACATGGACTTTAAGGGTATTCCTTTCGGTCCAATCCCAGCTCTTTGTGCCATTGCAGATGAGGTAACAAAGGTACATGCACTCTGTGTGAAGTGTGGCGCGTTGGCATACGTTAGTCACCGTCTCATTGCTGACGACCGTCGTGTCATGCTCGGAGAGCAGCAGGAATATGAGCCTCTATGCCGTGACTGCTACAAGAAGGCAACACAGGAAGAAGCAAACAAAAACGTTTAAAAAGACATATGAGACAAACAATTACTTTTGATAAGTTCATACGCTGGGCATTGATAGCACTTGCCGTTTTAGCAGTTGGATTTATCATCAATGCACTATCTGAGGTTCTTTTACCATTCTTTATAGCATGGCTAATAGCCTACCTCCTCTATCCTATCGTGAAGTTTGTACAATATAAACTCCACATTCCAGGCAGAGCTTTGAGCATAATCATCACCTTTATATTGGTTGCAGCACTCTTTACTGCCATCTTCATGTTCATCGTTCCACCAATGATCAATCAGGTTGATAAGTTTATGACGATTGTCAATCGCTATCTACATGAGACGACACATACCAATGACATAGCGACAATGATACAGAAATGGATTAGGGAGAATCAGACAGAAATAGAAAGATTCTTAAAAAGTTCAGACTTCACAAACACGATTAAGACCGCTATGCCGAAGTTATTCTCTGTAATAGGTCAGACGGCAAGTATCGTGATTTCTATCATTGCATCATGTATCACCCTACTCTATACCTTCTTTATCCTGCTTGATTATGAGGTGTTGACTAACAATTGGATTAAGATATTCCCAAAGAACGTACGTCCTTTCTGGGCTGGATTGGCAGAAGATGCAGAGCGAGAATTGAATAATTACATACGTGGACAGGGATTAGTTTCACTCTGTATGGGTATACTCTTCTGCATTGGCTTTACCATTATTGATTTCCCAATGGCTATCGGTATGGGAATCCTTATTGGTATTCTTAACCTCGTCCCTTATCTTCACACCTTTGCACTTATCCCAACAGCTTTCCTTGCATTGCTCAAAGCTGCTGATACAGGACAGAATTTCTGGATTATCTTTGCCTCTGCACTAATTGTCTTTGCGGTTGTACAGCTGCTAATGGATATGGTGATAACACCAAAGGTCATGGGTAAAGCAATGGGCCTCAACCCAGCTATCCTACTCCTCTCTCTCTCTGTTTGGGGTGCTCTCTTGGGCTTTATCGGGCTTATCATAGCCTTACCACTCACGACCCTTATCATTGCTTACTGGCAAAGATATGTCACCAAAGAGGGTGATGGGGTTCAGGTAGAAAACATACCGGCTATTGCTGAGGAAAAGAAAGAAGATAAAGAATAAAGAAAGATAATAGCTATAGAACTATAACGAGCCTCCTTTTCACATGGAAAGGGGGCTTCTTTTTAATGCTATCTACCACCCGCACCAATGGTGCTTACCATGAACACCATATGTGTTAAGCCGTAGCACCATATGTGCGTGACCTTAACACACTGACTGAAGATAGGAAATGAGAGGCATTAAGGTCGTTATAATGGACATAGTAAGACGTTAATATCTAACTAAGAGCAAATCTATAACATAAAAATAGCTCTCCTCTTCACACGAAAAGGAGAGCTATTTTTATGTTATCTACACCACTATTAGCATTTTATCAACACATGATAATACAGCTAACGCAGTATCTTTTGCGCTTATTTATACGTAAGACTCTAAGAACTTAACTGTTCCGGAAACCTTAACAGTAGTTGCTGTAGCTGGAAGGAGTACACTCTCACCTGCACGGAATGAGATAGTATTGCCCTCAGCATCAGTAATCTCACCCTCACCCTTGAGTCCAACGAAGATTACAAAAGAGTCCAAATCACTATAATCAAGCGTCATTGGCTCTGTAAGGTCATAGACAGAAGTGGTGAAGTAAGGACAGCTAACGAGTTCTACGGGCTCATTCTGACGTGCTTCATACTGTGTGCGATAGTCTGGATAGACGGTATAATCGATACACTCAGCAGCTTCCTTGGTATGCAACTGACGATAATTGCCCTCTGCATCCTGACGCTTGAAGTCATAGATACGATAGGTTACATCGCTTGTCTCCTGTATCTCTGCCAAGAAACAGCCTGCACCAATAGAGTGGATACGACCTGCTGGCAAGAAGAAGACGTCACCCTCCTTAACAGGATATTCTGACAAAGCCTCTGTAATAGTATCATTTTCAACCATTTCCTTGTATTGTTCTGGTGTAATCTGCTGCTTCAAGCCGCTACGAAGAGAAGCATCAGCATCACTTTCCATCACATACCACATCTCTGTCTTACCACGACCCAAACCCTGTGCTTGTGCCTGCTCGTCCGTTGGATGAACCTGAATAGAAAGCTGCTCGCGTGCATCAATGAACTTAACAAGCAGAGGGAACTCATTACCAAAGCGTTCATAGTTCTCCTTACCCACAAATTTATCCTTCAAAGTCTCAACAAGTTTGTTCAGTGTCCAGCCTTTATATTCGCCATTAGAGACAACACTCTCGTTGTCCTTAACACCTGAAATTTCCCAGCTTTCGCCCACCTGCTTCTGATCAGAAGTCAAATGCTTGAAAGGTACTATCTTTTCTCCACCCCAAAGGATAGACTTTAAAAGAGGATTAAACTTAAACATTTCCATTTTTTATTGCTATTTTGATATATCAAACTTTATAATAACGAAACCAATCTATGGTCTCATTTGTACTGCAAAGTTACACTTTAATCAGTAGATTACCAAGAAAACTGATAGAAAGGCGTTGTTTCATTCTCCTCTAAAAGACCGAAAGAATATTGCCATATTACATAATTGCGCAACTGACTTTCACCTTTACTCCTGCTCTATTCCTACTAATAGATAACAAGAAATTATCCATCAGTTTCTGCATCGCGGTTTATATCAATAATAAAGCTGTTGTTTGACTTATGTAGAAGATAGGTTTAGACTTATTAAACCTTAACTTTACAAAGTTCAAACAACAGCTTTAACATATCATTTTACTTAATTTCAGACATTCGCTTTGTCTGTTTCTGAATTATCTTTTGTGTTGATTTGTCTGATGCAAACACACTGTAGAATCCTTGTGGCTCATGTGCTGGATCGCAGGTGAAGTCGTCTCCAGCCTGCCAACGCTCATGACGAGGTTTTCCATAACCACCCCAACCCCAGAAGTTACAACCAACAAGGAGTCCACCGTTCGCAGCGTTCTCTGCAACAGCTTCCATAACATACTTGTAATAAGCGTCGCGCGCCTTTGTTGTACTCTTCAGTGAGAATGAGAAACCATCACGAGGATAACCAAACTCTTCAAGAACAAGTGGCTTATTAAGACGCTTGCAAATGGCAAGATGGTTGTCGATATATTCTTGTGTCTGCTTAAAACTTGCCTTAAGGTCCTCTTTTAGATGTGTCTTTCTTGCCCATTGCCAATTGTATGGCCAAATGTGAATATTGCAATAGTCCACGTTCTTATCTGCACAGATACGCTCAAAGCAGCCATAATCACGCTCACAACCAAAGACACCTTCACTTCCAAGGCTTATCAGATGGTTCTGATCAAGACTGCGAACGAGTGCTGTTGCCTCTGAAAGCCACTTCTCAAACTCTGGTAAAGCTTCCTTTGAGAAGGCACGAGGCTCGTTACAAATCTGCCAAGACATGATTGTAGGGTCATCAACATACTTGATACCAGAGTATCGGTTGGTACGACTAAGGATGAAGCGAATATGCTCATAGAACATTAAATGTGCCTTCTGATTAGCCGCAAACTTGCTGGCAAACTTTGTATAAGCGCCATAGCCGTCTCTACGTGGTATCAAAGCAGGTCCCTCATCAGCCCACTCCAAATAAGCACCATAGCCCCCACTCCATTCCCAAGAGTTGGTAAGATAAAGTACAGCAACCATCTTTCGCTTGCTCATCTCAGTTAAAAGATAGTCTAATCCTGCAAGAATAGAATCGTTATATACACCTGGACGAGACTGTAAGACAGGCTCTATCTTATCCTCAACACCGGGCAAACCATCTGCACCAACCAAGATCCGAAGGTTATCTATACCCAAACGCTGCATCTCATCGAGTTCTCGACGAAGACGCGCACGGTCTCCTCCTGGTCCTTCAGAACCAAGTATAGGTCCATACCAGAAGTTTGTTCCCACATAATAGTAGGGTTTACCACCACGAACAAAGCGTCCGTTCTTTACTTTCACAAAGTCACCGGCCATCATATTCATAGCCATTGCCAAGGCAATAATTGCCATAAAAACTCTTTTCATATATTAGTAGTAAATCGAAATATTACCAACTTTACGAGCAATGTTTCCCTTTTAGGGAAGATGCATCTACTTATTAATACACCTAAAGCAAGTTTTTCCCTTACCCACATTGCTACTTTTAGAAGAATAAATCATTCTTCCGTCCAAATGTTTGGACGCTTTTCGTATTACTTTAACAAAAGAACAGAAGTTACTCATTAAGCAAAAACATGGCAAAGACAGCCAACTATCTACCCTATTATCATCTCCTTTTATTAAAAACCTTTTCATTTTAAGACTTCGAAAAACCACAGGCAATGGTTTAAAAATTCAATACATAATTTCAAGAAAAACATCTATAAATAACGACAAATGCATATACAAGAAGCATATCCGCAACTAACAGGAAATCAATTAGTTATAAAGTAGTAAAGTAAAAGGTGCTTAATTGGACTTCAAAAGGGCGTTAGTAAGGGGCTTAAAGGGCATCTTTTGCAAGCCAATTGGGCGTCTTTTAGAAGCTAAAAGAGCATGTATTGATTTTGAAGAGTATGAAAATAGTTTACAAACTTCAACTAATAAGAGAATACGTTGTTTGTAGAAGACAGATAGATATATGGGTCTTCAGGATTTTGGAGTGATAAGTTTTGCCATTTAAGGTTAGGTTTCTGACGATATGTCACACGGAGAAAAGGAGAGGACGGAGGATTATAAGGAAACGCAATGGAAGTCACGGAGGCACCGTCGGTGCGTAGAGCGACGGAGCTTGTTTGGCAATTCTATTAGTAATTTATATACAAAGCGTTTACCCCATAATATTTATCAAGAATCTGTAGGCTACATCTCCGTCGCTCTTTGTGCCGTCGGCACCTCCGTAATATTGCGTTTACCTCCGTCCCCTCCGTGACTCCGTGTGCCTATTATATAAGACTTTTAGTTTATCACTCCATATTTCGGAAGAACCATAAATACGCTTTTACTTTTTACTCTTTAACCGTTTTACTTATCCAAACCTATCCTTTTTCTCACATTTATTTACTAACTTTGTAGCCAAATGGGCAACAACATAACAGATATAAAGCAATTACTGAATGATGAGACCGACGAGAAACATTTCTCGTTTGAGGTTCTTCCCCCTTTGAAGGGTAATGGAACAGCGTCTCTTTTCCGCAATATTGATCAGCTCAAGGAGTTTAATCCGAGCTTCATAAACATCACCACTCACCATAGTGAGTTCGTATATCACGAGCGCGAAGACGGACTATTGGAACGTCAGAGTATACGTCGTCGACCTGGAACGGTAGCCATTGCAGCTGCTATCCAGCAAAGGTATGGCATTCCTGTCATCCCTCATGTGATATGCTCGGGTGCAACGAAAGAAGATATTGAGTACGAATTACTCGATTTACAGTTTCTTGGTATAGAAAACTTGATGCTTCTGCGTGGCGATAAAGCGCGCGAAGACCGATTCTTTACACCGACAGAAGGCGGTCATAGTCATACGACAGAACTGATTGAACAAGTGAATAGTTTCAACGAAGGTATATTCATTGATGGTTCTACCATGAAGCATCCAGGTAGGCGTTTCGTGTATGGTGTGGCATGTTATCCAGAGAAACATGAGGAAGCACCTAACCTTGAACAGGACCTACGTTACCTCAAGATGAAGCAGGATCTTGGTGCAACATTTGCCGTTACACAGCTTTTCTACGACAATGAGAAGTTCTATAACTTCGTTGATCAGGCTCGTAAGATGGGCGTTACCATTCCTATCATACCAGGAATTAAGCCTTTCGCAAAGCTATCCCAGCTGAATGTCGTTCCAAAGACATTCCATTGTGATATCCCAGAAGAGCTTGCTGGATTAGCTTTACTGTGTAAGTCGGACGAGGAGGCACGCCTGTTAGGTGTTGAGTGGGCTGTTAGACAGGTGAAAGACCTTTATGCACATGGTTTCAACAACGTACATTTCTATACCGTTTCGGCAGTGAGCAGTGTGCACGAGGTCATGAAACGGTTGGTAGAAACTGGTCTTCTGCAACAGAACAGCAAATAAAAAAGAATACAAGAGAAGATGAACTTTTCAGAAGTTATAGGACAAGAAGCAGTTAAGGAACGGCTTATTCAGATGGTTAAAGAAGAACGTCTGCCCCATGCCTTGCTTTTCTGCGGACCTCAAGGGGCGGGTAAGATGGCACTTGCAATGGCTTTTGCCAGCTATTTGCTTGCTGGTGACGAGGCCGAGGAAGCTACGTCATCAACCGTATCAAATGCTCGTGCCATGCTTCGAAACTGGGAACATCCTGACCTTCACTTCTCTTACCCTACCATCAAACTACCGAGCATGAGTAGTGACCACCAACCAGTAAGTGCAGACTTTGCGAAGGAATGGCACGGACTCATCATTCAAGGGACTTACTTCACCATGAATCAATGGATGAATCAGATGGGAGCTACCACACAGCAGGCTATCATCACGGGTGCTGAGAGCGACGAACTGTCACGCGTTTTGGCGCTGAAATCAAGTCAGGGGGGCTATAAGGTGTCTATCATCTGGCTGCCAGAACGAATGAATCTCACCTCAGCCAATAAGCTATTGAAGCTATTAGAGGAACCACCACAGGGCACTATCTTCCTCATGGTATGCGAAGAACCAGAGAAACTTCTCGAAACTATCATCAGCCGTACACAGCGTATTGATGTGAAACGCATCAACGATGAGGCGATTGAACAAGCACTCATCAACAAAAGGGGGATTGATACTGATGCGGCACACCGCATTGCTCGTATCGCAAATGGTAGTTGGCTGAAAGCATTGGAAGCAATGGATACGGGTAATGAAAACCGTGAATTCCACAACATGTTCCAAATGCTTATGCGCCTATGTTACCTTCGTAACGTCAAAGACCTCAAACGTTGGAGCGAGGTTGTAGCAGGATATGGACGTGAGAAAGAGCGTCGTATGCTTACTTACTTCCAACAGCAAGTGCGCGAGAACTTCATGTTTAACTTCCAAAACTCCGAACTCAACTACATGACTTTGGAGGAAGAGAACTTCGCTAAGAACTTCGCACGATTCATCAACGAGGCAAACGTCATTGAAATCAACGAACTCTTCCAGCGTGCTAATCGTGATATCGGACAGAATGCAAACGCTAAGATTGTCTTCTATGACATGGCATTGATACTCATTGTGCTGTTGTTGAAGAAGTAGACGAGTGGACAGGTGAACAAGTAGACGAGTTAACAAGTTGACAAGTTATATGCTTGAAACCTGTACTATATAATTAATCATTGCTTATCACAGCCTACCAAACTCTACAAGCAAAGAGGAACTTGGAGGCTTACAACATATATATAAACAAAAAGAAACAATCAATGGATTACAAAGATATGAAATTCAAGGTCTGGCATGGTTGCGACCGAGGCTTATGCCACAAAGGTTGTGGCAGACAAAACCACCAGTTAAACACGTTTGACTGGTTAGCTGACGTGCCTGGAAACAACCAGACAACTGACCTTGTTGAGGTTCAATTCAAGAATACTCGTAAGGGTTACTATCACAATGTCAACAATCTTGACCTAAAGAAGGGTGACATCGTGGCTGTAGAAGCTAACCCTGGACATGATATCGGAGTCGTTACACTGACTGGACGACTCGTTAAACTGCAGATTAAGAAGTCGTCAAGTGTGAAGTCACCAGACGACATCAAGCGTGTCTATCGACTTGCAAAAGAAGTTGATATGCAAAAGTATCACGAGGCAAAAGCACGTGAACACGCTACAATGATTGAGAGCCGACAGATTGCAAAGGGTTTAGGACTGAAGATGAAGATTGGCGACGTAGAGTATCAGGGCGATGGAAACAAAGCTATCTTCTACTACATTGCCGACGAACGTGTCGACTTCCGCCAGCTTATCAAGGACCTTGCTGCTGCCTTCCACGTACGAATCGAAATGAAACAGATTGGTGCACGACAGGAAGCAGGACGCATTGGCGGTACAGGTCCATGTGGTCGTGAGCTTTGCTGTGCTACTTGGATGAAGAATTTCTCCAGTGTTTCGACCACAGCTGCCCGTATTCAGGACATCTCACTCAACCCAACCAAACTGGCGGGTATGTGTGCTAAGCTAAAATGTTGCCTGAACTATGAGGTTGACGACTATATGGAGGCTGGCAGAAAACTGCCAAGCAAGGAGGTTATCTTGGAGACTATGGATGGCGAATACCATCTCTTCAAGACGGATATCCTCAATGGTCAATGCACCTACTCTACCGATAAGAACCTTGCAGCAAACCTCGAGACCATCAGTGCGGAGCGTGCAAAGGAGATTATCGAACTCAACCGACGTGGTGAGAAGCCTCTTTCGCTCCTTGAAGATGGTAAGGCAAAACCAGCCAAGAAGCCTGTTGACCTCCTCGCTGGTGCTGACCTCAGTCGATTTGATAAGGCTAAGAAACGCAAAAAGAACAACCAGCCACGCAACAACAACGGACAACAAGGTGGTAGACCACAACGCGACAACCGTCGTAATCAGCGTGATGGACAGGACAACTACCGTCAGCCAAATGACAACAGACGTCCACAGAACGATAACCGTCGCCCTCAGAATGGTAATCGTCGTCCTTATAACGGTCCTCGTCCTGCACAACAACAGAACGAAGGAACTCCACAGAACAATAGAAATGAAGGCAGACAGCCTCAGCAAACAGAAAGAAAACAAGAATGAGACATAAGGTTTCCACCTTATTATACATCATAGCACTCATGGTAATTACCATGGGTGCTGCTTCATGCAGTGACCCACGCACCTATGACCAATATAGAAGTGTGTCACTACAGGGGTGGTCACGCAATGATACACTTTCTTTTGATATCCCTCGCCAATGGGAAGGTAACTACCAATTAGACCTCTGCCTACGTGCTGCACAAACTTATCCTTACCGCAACATAAGTATGATTATTGAACGAAAGATAATCTACTACAGACAACGTAAGAAGCGAGAAAAGACATATAACGATACTATTAATTGTGAGATTATCAATGATAAGGGAATATTGGTAGGACAAAAAGGTATCTCAAATACTGAAATACGTCAGGCGATTACCACATTCCGTCTCAACCGCAATGACTCTATGCACGTCACGATACGTCATATCATGAGCCGTGAGTCACTTCCTGGTATCAGCGATGTGGGTATCAGACTTCTCAAGAAGTAAACATTAGAGACAAACTATAAAGGCTGCTTCATCCTCAATACATTAGAGTCATGAAGCAACCTTTACTTATGCAGGAATAAGCCTAAGTAGCACCAGCCTTAGCTATAATATCATATTTAGCGAGTATTAGTATCCTACTCTCCTTCATCTCATGATAATAAGTTGTTCAACTTCCCATATACTAAAAGGGTGATAATGCTTAACACAAGGCGTGTTGATGCTTAGCACGTGTGGTGCGGAGGCCTAACACCAATGGTGCAAAGCACAAAACACCTGGCAAAATACTATGCAATCAATATCCAAGCGTAATGCTATCGCCTACTGACGGATAAGATTACGTCCTGCATCTATGCGGAGGAAAATAAATAGGAGCAACGTAAAGCCCCAAAGAGAAGAACCTCCGTAACTAAAGAAAGGTAACGGAATACCAATAACCGGTGTCAAACCTAATACCATTCCTACGTTAATAAAAAGATGGAATAGGAATATTCCTGCAACACAATAGCCATAGACTCGCCCAAACTTAAAGGGTTGTCGATCGGCAAGGTACATTAATCGGAGTATTAGGAAAAGGAACAGCACAAGAACAGAGGCTGAACCGAGGAAGCCCTCCTCCTCACCTACTGTACAGAAGATAAAGTCGGTATCCTGCTCTGGTACAAACTTCAATTTAGTTTGTGTACCATTCAAGAAACCTTTACCTTGTAAGCCACCAGAGCCAATGGCTATCTCACTCTGATGTACATTATATCCTGCTCCTGCTAAGTCCTCATCTAAGCCTAAAAGTACGTTGATACGCACACGCTGGTGTGGCTGCATGACATCGTTCAACACATAGTCTGCTGAATAGAAAAAAGCTATTGACCCTAAAGCAAACAATGCAATATAGAAATAGTTAGCAAAGCGAGTGTTCATTGCATTATAAACTAAATAACCAATGACACATGCTGATAAAACCAACTGTATCCAAACAACATCAAACGGAATAACAAACTCTGAGAAGAGCAAGGCAAGTCCTGTGACACCAAAGACATAAGTTAGCAATAGGCGCGTACGTCCTTTGTCGCCCACATAGACCCACACCATGACCGAAGAGAATATCTGAACAAGTAGGAGTACAACAAACTTTCCTAAGGATGTTGGTGTATCCCATAACAAGATTTCCTCATACTTGATTCCGACAACGAAATAAATGACCATTGCCAGCCCAGTGAATAGGAACGCACCAGACATTCCTTCACGATAAAGCATAAGGAAGAAAGAGAAATAAACCAAGGCAGAACCTGTCTCACGCTGTCCGACAATACACAGCATTGGTAGGAAAATGATTCCGCACGCACCAGCAAAATGCTTCCAATTCTTGATAGTAAATCCATAAGCCGACATAAACTTGGCTATTGCTAATGCCGTTGCAAATTTCGCGAACTCGGCAGGCTGCAATCGGAGTGGACCCATAACGAGCCACGAGCGAGAACCCTTAATACTATGAGGATTAAAGATTGTGGCAAAGAGCAGTAGTACTAACAAGCCATAGATGACATAAGCAAAGGTGTCATAGAAACGGTCGTCCATCATTAGAAGCACAAAGCCTAAACAGATAGAAGTACCAATCCACACAATCTGCATACCCGAACGGGTTGAAAGTGAGAAAATCTCTGTATCGCCATAAGTATAACTTGCACCACAGACACTCACCCATCCAAAGGTGAGCAACGCAATATAGATACCTATCGTCCACCAATCTAATGAACGAAGTACACCTGGTTGTCTGTCTGCTGTATAATTACTTGGCACGATTTACTTTCTCCTTATTTTTTTGTTTATCGTTGGATTGACCCTTTGATTTCTCTTTAGGCTGTTCCTTTGGTTTATCTTTTACTTGTTCTTTCGTTTTAGCCTTAGGTTGTTCCTTAGGCTTTTCTTTCGCCTGTTCCTTAGACTTCACCTTGGGTTGTTCCTTCGCTTTGTCTTTGGACTGCTCCTTAAACTTTTCCTTCACCTTAGGCTTTTCCTTATTTTCCTTTCGACTGTCTTTATTCTTTTCTTTTTCTTTTTCCTTCTTATCGCCTTCCTTATCCTTCTCTTTCTTCTCCGTCTTAACCCTTGTTTCAGGCTCTACACGGATAGCAGGTTCGTTCTGTGGTTGCTTCTTCTTTTCCTTTTCCTCAGCTTCTTTTCTTGCCTTTGCTTCCTTCAGCTTTTCTGCATCAGCTAAATCCTGCTTCTCTTTTACCTTCTTCAGCGAGTCTCTAATAGTATTTACACGCTTAATAGAGTCGAGACGAAGAGAGTCAGCACGTGACAAAGGACGCTTAAAGGAGTAAGCGATATGGCGTTTCTGAACCGCTGCAGCACGAGCTTCATCACCAGGGGTAAGCTTTCCATTAATATACTGCTCTATCATTAGCGAACCAATTGGCACACCATAGTCTGCACCAAAGCCACCATTCTCAACATAAACAGCAATAGCTATCTTCGGAGTATCAACAGGTGCAAAGCCCATAAACACAGAGTGGTCCTTACCACGGTTCTGAGCCGTACCCGTCTTACCCGCCAATGAGTAACCAGGATGAACTGCATGCGCACAAGTTCCACCACGCACTGATGACACCATACCCGCTATTACTTCTTGGTAAGCTCTTAGACTTCCCTTTGTATGGTGCTTCTCCACATACTTCTTATCGAGTTTTTTCCCTTGAATACTACGTACAACATGTGGTGCAATATAATAACCACGATTCGCAATCGTAGCACCGAGGTTCGCAATCTGCAGTGGGGTAAGGTTGACCTCACCCTGACCGATAGAAATAGAGATAACCGAAAGCGGGTTCCATTTCTTAAAAGCATTATCATAAAACTTCGCATTTGGAATCATACCGCGCTTCTCACCAGGAAGATCGATACCTAATTTATAACCGAAGCCCATTGACACCATGTAGTCGCGCCACACGTTCATAGCATCCTCCAATGTCTTATATTTCTTACGATTGGAGAGCATATGATAGAGTCCCCAACAGTAATAACTATTACAAGAGGTGCTGATTGAAGGTACTAATGATATAGGAGATGCATGTGCGTGACAACCAACATGAAGTCCTTTAAAGTTGAATCCATGATGACAAGGATAACGTGTTGAGTCTGTCACAATACCTTCTGTGAAATAAGTAACAGCCTGCCCGGTCTTAAACGTTGAACCTGGAGGGTATTGTCCCATTATAGCACGATTAAGTAGAGGCTTGGCTGGGTCGAGCGTCATATCTCGTTGGTACTTACCACGTAGTTTACCGATCATCGAACGAGGGTCGAAAGTTGGTGCTGAAACCATTGCCAAGATTTGTCCTGTCTTTGGTTCGATAGCCACAACAGCACCTAATTTACCTTCCATTAGGCGCTCACCAAGTGCCTGAAGTTCTGCATCAAGACCAAGTTGGATATCACGTCCAGGATGTGGACGTTGGTCATACTTACCATCCTGATAGCGTCCTTGTATCTGTCCGTGGGCATCGCGCAGAAGTATCTGCACTCCCTTTACTCCACGCAAGTCTTTCTCATACTCACGCTCGACACCCATCTTACCGATATAATCTCCTGGCTGATAGTACTCATCTTCCTCAATATCACCCTGACTCACCTCTGCAACATCCCCAAGAACATGTGCAGCAATAGCTCGTTGATACTGACGAACACTACGTTTTTGAATATAGAAGCCTGGAAAACGATAGAGTTTCTCTTGGAAGGCACTAAAGTCTTTATCACTCAACTGGCTTAAGAATAGTTGTTGCGTAAAGCGAGAGTAACCCGGATTCTTACTTCTATCCTTGATATTAGCCATTCTGTTGATAAAGTCAGCCTTTGTTATGTTCAGTGCCTTACAAAACTCCAACGTATCAAGATGACCTTTCATCTCGTTGGTTACCACCATAATGTCATAAGCTGGCTGGTTAAAAACCAACAGCTTACCATTCCTATCAGTGATAGAACCACGTGAAGGGAACTCAATCTTCTTTAAGAAAGCATTAGAGTCGGCACTCTTCCGATAGTCGTCACTGGCTATCTGAAGAGCAAAAAGACGTATAATGTATATCACCACGATACCTATTGCAACAGCACTAAGCACGAGGCGACGTTTTTCTAAATCGTAATTCTTCATTTCTTATCGCCTCCTCACGTTCTCAACAACAAGAATAAGAATAAGCGTGAGCAATGAACTACCGCCAATACAAAGTAACCATTCTAACACATTAAAGAAACTAAACATCTCTAATGAGAAGAAAACAACGCTGTATGTCAAGGTTAGAATAGCCGCATACCACGTATATTGCGGTATACTAAGCGTGTCCATACCTGCTTGGAAGTTGTCACTACTGTCACGAGGTATGAATAGCTGCAGTACATAAGGCTGTAAAGCAGCTATTAAAGTCAATGAAGCAGAAGCTACACCGGGCGTATTTGAGAAAGTGTCAATGGTAAGACCCATTAGAAACGCCCATATCAACATAGCCCACTGAGGATAATTACGAGGGAACAAAAGGATAAAATAGATATAAAGCAATGGTGTGGCAACAGCAAACAGATGAATGTGATTGAGTACAAACACCTGTGCCACTGTCAAGACAGCAAACCAAAGCAAACGTTTTAGGAAATCTATATTCATTCTTTTTATTCGTAATTCAAAGGGGGAAAGTGGCTGACACCAATGTTAGAATGACTCTACAAAGTGTGGTTATCCTGCCTCCCATCAATCTAAATAATATCTGCAAGCAGTCTACTTACTGTACACTATTCTCCATCTGACTCTCAATAGGCTTGATAGAATCTTGTGCTGCCTTTATAACTTGACGTTGATCTCTTATAGAAGCATCGTCAATCACACAGACATCACGAAGGTTTCCGAAGTCTGTTGATAGCTGGATTTGTAGTCGATAAGAGAGTCCATCTTCTGAATTATAAACATGTTTTATCTTACCAACTAACACACCAGCTGGGAAAACAGAAGAATATCCACTCGTTACAACACGGTCGCCTAACTTAAACTTAGCATGACGAGGGACATCATCTAAATAAGCAACATCAGATGCGCCTCCATTCCAATGAAGATAACCGAAGTAGTCACGTCCTTGAATAGAACAACTGATGTTTGACTTTGAGTTCAGCACAGGAATTACAACAGCATAATGAATACCTACCATATAGACAATACCCACAACACCATTACCACAAGCAACACCCATATCCTTATGTACACCATCCCATGTTCCTTTGTTGATGGTGATAAAGTTATTAGGTTTATCCAGCGAATTGGCAACAACCTTTGCCTGTATCAATCGGAACTTTGAGAGGAAACGATACTGACCTTTATGAAGAAAGGTAGAATCCTTTGTCTTATCATAAAGTTGAGCAGATAACTCCTTCACTTGACGTTCCAGTTCAAGGTTACGTTTGGTTAAAGCCTCATTCACCTCACCCATTGTTAGATAAGATGTAACCTTCGAACTTCCTTCATAAGCTAAACCAGCCACATAGTTTGCTGACGTGAACCACACACTGCCCTGATAGTCATTGAATCGGAACAGAAGAACCATACTCAAGACTTCCAGGGCAACGAACAAGAACCAATGCTTGTACTTAGCAAGGAACTCAGTCAGATTGTGCATGAACGTTAGTTGTTATCTCATCAAGAACGAGAAACGATCTACGTTCTTCAATGCAATGCCTGCACCTTTAGCCACACTGTGCAATGGGTCTTCGGCAATATGGAATGGAATATTAATCTTATCAGTCAGACGCTTGTCGATACCACGAAGCAAAGCACCACCTCCACTAAGATAGATACCATTCTTTACGATGTCAGCATAGAGCTCAGGTGGAGTGTTCTCCAATGCTGAAAGAACAGCATTCTCAATCTTTGCAACAGTCTTATCAAGACAATGAGCAATCTCCTGATAGCATACAGGAACCTCCATAGGGAGAGCTGTGATGCGATTAGGGCCATGTACAATGTAATCCTCTGGAGCTTCATCACCAAGGTCTGTCAGCGCTGAACCTACATGGAGCTTAATACGCTCTGCCATACGCTCACTGACCTTCACATTGTGCTGACGACTCATATATTCCTGAATATCTGCAGTGAGGTCATCACCAGCTACACGGATAGAGTTATTACATACGATACCACCCAAAGAGATTACAGCAATCTCTGTGCTACCACCACCGATATCAACAATCATGTTACCCTCTGGAGCCTCTACATCAAGACCCATACCAAGAGCTGCAGCCATTGGTTCGAAGATAAGATATACATCACGACCATCAGCGTGTTCAGCTGAGTCACGGACAGCACGAAGCTCCACTTCAGTAGAACCTGATGGAACACCGATTACCATACGTAATGAAGGTGAGAAGAAACGATTACCACTGTGAACCATCTTAATAAGTCCACGCATCATCTGCTCACAAGCTGTAAAGTCAGCGATAACTCCGTCGCGCAAAGGGCGGATTGTACGAATATTGGGATGTTCCTTCTCGTACATCATCTTTGCATCACCACCCACAGCAATCATCTTATCTGTGCGACGGTCCAGTGCTACTACTGACGGCTCGTCAACTACAATCTTATCATCGCTGATAATAATCGTGTTTGCCGTTCCCAGGTCCATAGCAATTTCCTGGATAAATGAAAATAATCCCATTAATATATCTGTATTTTATAATTGTATATTCTTTTCTAATCTGTGCTTATTCTGTCGCAAACCAGCTATGGATAGCTTTATCATAGTGACTGCTAACACCAAAAGCACGCTCTGCAAACATCTTTCGGTCTTCGATATCTGTCTGCGCACCATTTGTATTGAGGATCTGGAGCAACACTGGATATTCTGCCTTACTTGGCACGATAACAACATCCTTAAAATTCTTTGCTCCTGCACGTATCAGTGAAATACCACCGATATCAATCTTCTCAATGATGTCTTCTGCGCTGGCACCACTGGCAACTGTCTGCTCAAACGGATAAAGATCTACGATAACAAGATCAATGAAAGGTATTTCATATTTCTGCATCTGTGCCTGATCACTTTCATTATCACGGCGAGAAAGGATTCCTCCAAAGACCTTTGGATGAAGGGTCTTCACACGACCTCCAAGGATAGAAGGATAAGATGTTACGTCTTCTACCTTTTGACATGGGTATCCTAATGATTCGATGAACTCTTGTGTACCACCTGTACTTAAGAATTTCACACCTTCCGCATCTAACTTCTTGAGCAAATCCTCAAGTCCATCTTTATGAAAAACCGAAATAAGAGCAGTCTTAATTTGTTTTTTACCAGCCATTGTAAAACATTTTATGGATTTGATTTGCAAAGTTACTAATTATAGGTGACTAAACAATATTTTAAATCAAAAAAAAACAAAAGGTTGCCAACTATTTGCTTAAAGTCTAATAAGCTGCCACCTTTTGTTTTATTCTGCCTGCTTCAAGTTCTGCTTTTTGAGAACTGAAGTTCAATTTCTTTATGCCTACCAAAGACCTTATCAAGTCTATTCTTTACCTTTGATACCGAAAGCATCTAAGATACCTTGTATCTCACTGCCAAGACCAAAGACGCTATTCATCACACCATCCTTGGCACCGCGCACCATATAACGGGCACAATCACCTTCGAGCTTACCGATACGCTGGCGTTCTGCAACGGTATAATCATGGCGTGAGATCTCTCGACGGATACGACCAAACTTATCAACAGCTTTACGCCACTTCTTTGCTGTGTAGTATTGGCTGTTATCACGTAATTCGTAGGAGAAATTCTCTAAGTCGTTAATAGCTGACTCACGCGTAGCACATGAGCTTACCGATAGCATTGCCACAATGAGGGCAAGGCCCATAAACATTTTCTTTACCTTGTTTCTCATCTTTTATAACTTCTAATTTTATAATAATCCTCCCTATATCTGGCTTATGTTTATAATACTTCTCTATCTGAAAGTAACATAAAAATATGCCTTTTAAGGGTAATAGTCATGGCAAAAATAGGAAATTATAATGATTTAACCAACAAAACATCACATTACTTTTCATTCTTTTTCCACTTTTTAACTACCTTTGTTCCATGAATTTCGCAGTAACACTCCTTCAATGGTTCAAAAATAACGGACGTTCTCTACCTTGGCGAGAGACAAAGGATGCATACGCTATCTGGCTGAGTGAGGTTATTTTACAGCAAACTCGTATCGTTCAAGGTATGAGTTATTGGGAACGTTTTATGGCAAAATGGCCCACCGTTAACGACCTCGCTGCTGCCACTGAGAACGAAGTGCTAAAGGCTTGGCAGGGTTTGGGTTACTATTCTCGTGCAAGAAACCTCCATACGGCAGCACAACAGGTGATGGAATTAGGTGGATTCCCACAGACTTTCAAAGAATTAAAGACTCTGAAAGGTGTAGGCGATTATACTGCTGCTGCCATTGCTTCTATTGCTTTTGGCGAACCAGTTGCTGTGGTAGACGGCAACGTTTATCGTGTGCTTTCTCGCTATTATGGCATCGAGACACCTATTGATAGCACCGAAGGGAAGAAGGAGTTTCAAACACTCGCTCAATCTCTTTTACCTATAAATGAACTGGCAGACTACAACGAAGCTATTATGGACTTTGGCGCAACGCAGTGTACACCAAATTCTCCTCATTGCAGTGCTTGTCCACTCTGCGAAACATGCGTTGCTTTCCGTGAACAACGCATTGATGAACTACCAGTAAAAAGCAAAAAAGTGAAACAACGGGAACGTCATTTCACCTATCTTTGTATTGAATATGAAGGAAAGATTGCCATCCACCAACGTGGTGCGGGTGACATTTGGCAAGGACTATGGGAGTTTCCACAGGAAGAACACCTTACATCATCTGAAGACTCTGCGTGGAAAACAGAAGCGCAGCTACTACAAAAGGGGGTAAAGCATATTCTTACCCATCAGATTCTTCTTGCAGACATCTACCTTTGGCAGCCTACGAGGCGTCCACAACTGCCCTCTGAATTCATATGGATTGAAAAGCAAGACCTTGAAAATTATGCTTTACCACGGCTAATTGAGATTCTGTTAAAGGCAGTTCCTGCCTAAATTCCGCCTCCCTTCAGCCGTCTATCTCACGGTCCGCTTCTACGAGGAATTGCCTCGTAGCCTTCCCTCCTCTCCTTTTTCTGTCTTCAAAGCGCCTCTATCGGCTACTTCTTCCCAAAATCCTCATCAATACGCAGCTGATGAGCAACCAAGAATGGGAAGATGCAAACAATCATGACGATAACAAAGAACCAACGATAACCCACCGCCTGTGCCAATGCACCTGCAAACAAGCCTGGAATCATCATTGACAACGCCATAAAGCCTGTACAAAGCGCATAATGACTGGTCTTATGCTCACCCCGACTGAAATAAATCATAAAGAGCATATAGGCACTAAAACCAAATCCATAACCGAAATTCTCAATAAATACAGCAATACTAATCGCTATCACATTATCGGGAAGTATATAGGCTAAATAGACATAAGCTAAGTTAGGCAACGTGATAGCTGCCGTCATCGGCCATATCCAGCGCTTCAAACCATCTCGACTAATCATCATTCCTCCAATGACACCTCCTATCAGGAGACCTGCCACGCCCACAACACCATTCACGGTGCCATACTCTATCTCAGAAAGTGCCAATCCCCCTTTAGTCTTCGATGCCTGCAGAAAGAGTTGAGAAATAGGGATTATCAAAGCTTCTGGCAAACGAAAGAGAAGTAGGAAACAGATCGTTGTCAAAGCCTGCTCCTTTTTAAAGAAGGAAAGAAAAGTCTCTCCAAAACTGCGAAGCAGATGACTGGCAGACACCTGTGCCCTCTCAGAATCCTCAGACGGACGTGGAAGAATAAAGCGATGATAGAGGGCAAGTCCCATAAAAAGAGCCATCAGACCGTAGAAGACAAGCGACCAAGTCCATTGTATATCAAACTTCTTATGTAAAAAACCAGCGAGCGCAATCAGACCGCCCTTACCGACAACCATTGAAATACGATAAAAAGTAGAACGAATACCCACGAAAAATGCCTGATCATGCTGGTTAAGTCCCATCATATAAAAACCATCAGCAACTACATCATGTGTCGCACTACTAAATGCCAGTAGCCAAAAGAAACAGATTGTCCCCTGAAGCCATAACGAGGTATTGACCGTAAAGGCAACACCTGCAAAGGCTGCCCCAACAAGCATTTGCATAACGATAATCCACCAACGCTTTGTCTTAATCAAATCAAGAAATGGACTCCACAGAGGTTTGATAACCCAAGGGAGGTAAAGCCATGAAGTATAAAAGGTCACTTCAGCATCTGACAAGCCCATCTGCATATAGACCTGCAGGGACAGTACTGTTACTGCAATATAAGGTAATCCCTCAGCAAAGTAAAGTGAGGGTATCCATGCCCATGGGCTTATCTGTCTTTCTGTTTTCAATGCTTATTGCGCTTTTGAGTTCTGTTATTATCATCATTGTATGTAAAGTGTCTTTTCTTCACAACCTATTATCAACAAAACCAATGAGAGATATATCAATCATGTAACCAAAAGAGATAAATAGGTTCAAGCAGGCTATTCAAACACCACTGCAAACTTAGTATTGTGTCTTTTCAAACGATGACAAAGATACATAAAATTAACGAGAAAAAGGAGGGATAGCGCTCACGAATAAGAATTAAAAGATAATTTATATATTAAAGACTAATGATTTTCGTTTTTCTTGAAAGTATGATTGAAATTTTTAGCTTATCTTTGTGAACAGGGGTTATGATTTATTACACTAACATTTACTCCATTTTACATACTGAGTAGTTTGACATAAATCATAAACACAGAATGACTCTAATACACTCTACCCTCTCTATTGGATATAGAGAATCATAGAGTAACACGATAAGGAAGCATGACACTGTAGAAGGTCTATCTACAACTCAAAGTGATATGCTTCCTCTTTTCTATAAATTCATAGTTACAAGCCCTATAAGAGTTGGAACATCCACAAGAAAATAAATTGAAACTTCAGCTATCTAAGTAGTATATCGTTCCATCTTATACAAACAGCTTATTCTTATATCAGCCAACATTTGTAAACTATTTTCACACAACCCTAAACCAATATATGTTCTTTTGGCTTCTTAAAGACGCCAAATTGCGTCGCTAAAGGTGCCCTTTAAGCCCCTTACTAACGCCCTTTTGAAGTCCTACTAAGCACCTTTTCTTCTACAGTTTTATAACTAATTGATTTCCTGTTGGTTGCAGACATGCTCTTCATACGTGTTTTTGTCCTTATTTATAGATGTTTTATTCGAAATTATGTAATGATTTTTCAAAACCTTATTTGCGTGGAACTCACTAAGTATAAACATGAAAGGGACATCTATGTCGAAGAATAAAATTGGTAGTTGATAGTCCTACTATGTTTTAGAGAAACACTAAGGTTCTTACGTTAAAACTATAAGGTAAGTATCCAAACATTTAATAAAGGAAGCAAAAAAAAGGGCGATAGTCATTACGACCATCGCCCTTATATCTAATGATTGTTTCAGATAATTACATACCTAAAGCCTTCTTAGCGCCGTCATTGTTAGGATTAATCTTCAGCACCTTATTGAAGTACTCGTCTGCAAGTGGCTTGTTACCCTTCTTTGAGTAATAGTAACCGAGACCATAGTAAACGTTCTCCAAGTAGCTCTTGCTATCCTCATCGAGCGTTGGCTTAGCCTCTTCGTAAGCAGCCACCTTCTGATAGATTTCAGCTACCTTATCAGGATCGTTCATCAACTGAGCTATGTTAGCTTGGTTCAACCATACCCAGTCAGAGATTGTTGGGAACTTAGAAACCATCTGCTCGTAAACATCAAATGCCTTTGCAAGAACAGCGTTCTTAGCAGCACGGTCTGTCAAGCCCTCTGCCTTTGTAACATATGTGTTAGCAAGTGTTGCCCAATCATTGTTAGTAGCCTTCTTACTCTTAGAAAGGTACTCCTGCTGAACCTCAAGTGCCTTGTCATCATTACCCTGTGCAGCATAGATAGCAGCCAAAGTCTTCAAAGGCTCAATATTGTTCTTATCAACCTCGAGTGCCTTGTTAACAGTGTTGATAGCTTCGTCATACTGCTGAGCACCGCAAAGTGCCTTTGCATATACATCGTAGTCGTTAGCAACCTTCTTACCAGAACCAGCAAACACTACCTTACCATAGTTGATAGCAGAAGCATAATCCTTCAACTCAACTGATGCCATCATAGCAATACGGCTCAAGTACTCACTGTTAGGGAACTTCTGCAAGCCCTGCTTTACAACATCCAAAGCTCTCTGATAGTCTTTTGTGATGTAAGCAGCAAAACCGTAGTTATAGAAGTTGTCCTCTGACATATTAGCTGGATTAGCCTTAGCATACCACTCTAATGCCTCCTTGTACTTACCATCGCCAAGCATGATTTCAGCTGCAGTTGCCTCTACTGGATAGTCTGGCTTAACCTTACGAAGTTCTTCAAGCTTCTGAACAGCAACCTTTGAGTTTACATGACGGAAAACCTTAGCATAACGCTCGTAAGCTGTTACGTTCTGTGGATCAACAGTAATCGCATTCTGATACTGTGTTGCAGCTGCACCAGCATTACCGATAGAATCCTTAAGAGCCGCAATATCACCCAAAAGAACATAAGCTAAACTTCCCTTGTATTTCTTGTTATTGATAACATTGTTTGCAATCTCTGTTGCTGCATCATAATTATGCTGCAAAAGGTAAACATTACCCAAAGCAACAATAGCCTCTTCACTCTTCTTAAAGTTCTTCTGATACTCCTTAATAAGATCCTTTGCTGCCTTTGGATCATTTGGTGCAGCTTCGATAGCTGCTACAATAGGCTTAAGAGCTACTGCGTAATCAACATCCTGTGCCATTGCTGGAGTTGACATTGCCAACATCAAGGCTCCAGCTATTAAATATTTCTTTGTCTTCATAATTCTTTCTCTTTAAATTTTAATTCAAGTGAACTTTATTCATTAAGACGCCTATCACACCATTTAGTTTAATTCTGTGAGAGTAGTAACTAATGTTGATAAGCAAAATAAATCTTCTCTAATGTTATAACGACCACATTTAATTAATCATAACTGATTATCATTTGCCAATGAATAACACTCAATGCATTACTGGCTATTGGGTCTTAACTTCAACTTCACGAATGTTGATTTCACCACGATAAGGCAAGAGACCAGCCTTAAAAATAATCTTCTGACCAATTGGATTGGTTACGAAGTTTGCAAATGCCCAAGGCAATGCTTTGTGAGGGTCAGCCACGACAGCGTAGATAGTTCTTACGAAAGGATATCTGCCATCCAACAGATAAGCTTGGTAAGGTTGCCAACTATTCTCTGGCTGTGCAACGGTAGTCTTTGAAAGACCAACCACTCTAATATCTTTCTTAAATGTGGTGTTTGTTGAGTCACGATGGTCATTCAACCAATTTGACCCGATAACACCTATAGCATTCGGAGTTTTATGAACATAATCAATAACTGACTTACTGTTACTTGCTGCAACAATGTTCGCACTCTTAATGTTCTTTCCACCTAAAATGGAGTCGACTACATAATGTAACGTAGCTGATGCTTTGTTGTCAAAGACAACTTCAATATTACCCTTATCATTCTTAGGGTTCAGCTGATTCCATTTTGCAATCTGACCACTGAGAATCTTCTTAACATCGGTAACCGTAATACATGAATCTACATTCGTATTGTTCACGATGAAAGCAATTCCATCATATCCTATCGGGAATACCGCTGGGATAGGACCTTTCTCTCGTAACATAGCATCTTCTCCCTTCGTCAATGCATGAGAAGTAAAGAAAAGATTAACTTTCTGGTCGAGGAGCAGTTGCATACCTTTGTTGTCATCTGTATAGATTGGCAACAAGTGAGTTTCTGGATAGCGGAACTGATAATTCTGTAACAGTTCCTCTATAATAGGACTAAAACTTTCGTCAGAGGCGAACTTAATCGTCCCTGACGTCGGTGTATCTGTTCTGCCGTCCTTAGCTTTCTTCTGTCCGCAAGCAGACAGAAGGAAGCCGAGGGATAGCATCAATCCTACTGTTATGTAGAATCTGGTTCTTTTCATATAATATTTGCTTTTACTGCAGTTTGAAGGTAATAGGAAGAGTAAACCAAACGTTTGCTGGCTGACCATTGTTCATACCTGGAGACCACTTCGGCATGCTATTAACAACGCGAAGTGCCTCACGGTCGAGTGCCTGATCAACACCACGAACGATTTGTGCCTGACTAACGCTACCATCACGTCCTACAACGAACTTGACAATAACACGTCCCTGCACACCATTCTCTGCTGCAACTGCTGGGTATTGGATATGAGAAGCCAACCAAGCATTTACATTAGGGAATGAAGGCATAACCTCTGCCACTGTGAAGACCTTGTTCTCAACCTCCTGCTTTGGCTCTGGTTTTGGAGCCTCAACAACAGGCTTCTCGATCTTTGGTACAATCTGTTCAGGAGTAGCAACAGTGCTACGAGCAGCAACTTCAGTACGATCTTCCGTACCTTCCTTGTTCTCAACACCGACTGCCTTGGTCTCCTTATTCATCTTGACCATTGGTGGCATCTCTTCCTTTACATCCTTATCATCCTTGATGACAGGGGCTGTAAACTTAACAGTTGCACGCGTTTCAGGAACAACCTTTTCAGGTTCAATCTTCTTAGGTTCTTCCTTCTTCTGTTGTTTCTTACGCTCAGCCTGTTCCTTCTTAGCCTGTTCAAGAGCAGCCAATTCCATCTTAGCTGCATATTCAGCTTGAGCAGCTAATTCATCGTTGTGCTTCTTAATCTGATAAGCTAAGTAACCACCACCGAGGAATGCAGCACAAAGCAGAATAGCTAAAGCCTTGATGTTACGCTGAGAAACAGTTTTACGAAGCTTGTATGCACCGTACTCCTTGTTCTTGTCGGCGAACACCATGTCGACCCATTTAGGATCGCATAAATCTATTTTTGCCATTGTTTTCTTTCTTTAATTGTTACTATTCAGTGATTAAGCCTTTATACCTTTCTTGGCTAAGAGAGCCTTGTCTTGGTCTGTCAGCTTGTCAATGACGTAAGTTCCAATATATGAAATCTGCATTTCATCGAGGATGTCTACCAAATGACGATAAGAAGCTTGATCAGTTGGCTTGATAATGACAGTCATAGTAGAAACCTTCTTGCCATTAATCATACCAGTTTTGATCGCGGACAAATCAGCCTGATAAATACTATCTGGATAAGCCTTTGGATTTTCCTGTTTCTTACGATTCAGTTCCTTCACAGCGATGTCCATATCCTGATATGGGATAGAAACTGGATCGCCTGTTGAAGGGTCACCCACCTGCTTATGCTGAAGAACGTAGCGAATACCACTTGGAGTGTTACTCCAATCAGCTGGCTTCAACCAATTAGCGTTATCATACTCTGGTTTACCATTACCGTAGAAGATTTTATCTCCGTCAGCAATGTAAATCGTAATAGAGTGTGACTCCTTGGCCTCATTCTTCTGAGTGTCCTTCTGAGTTTTATCATTACTTGGCATCGTCAACTCCATAGTTGAAGGCTTGCTAAGTGAAGTACAAAGCATGAAGAAGGTAATCAGCAACATAAGCATATCCACCATCGGCGTAAAGTCTACGCGGACGGTCATCTTCTTCTGCTTGCCGCCTTCTTTTCCTGTATCCATCATTTCCATACTTTGATCTCCTTACTTATTAGCTGCCTGCGCAGCCTTTTTAGCGTCCAACTGTGTGATCATATAGTAATGGCTCTCATCCATGTCCTGGAGTTCACTCATTACCTTCTTAACGGTACCATAAGGAGAATCGGAATCAGACTTGATAGCAAGTCTAACCTTAGGGTTCACCTGGCGGGCTGCGTTAACCCACTGTTGGAACTCAGTCATCTCCTGTCCTTGGATACTATCGAGAGGAATACCCATCTTAGGGAGTTCTTTACCACGCTCAGCAGCTGGCTTTGATAAATAAGCAGCTAACTTATCGAGCGGAGTACCAAATGTAGACTCAGCAACAAAAGTTTTCTTCTGTGCAGGAGTCAATGTAATGCCCATATTATCTACGATTTGTCCCAACTCATTGGTGTTATCGTAGCTCAAAAATACCTGGCCTTCGCCAGTAGGCTTTCCTGTAGGTCCCTTTTCAGGACTCACAAGAATTGTCAAGACACCATTCTCAGGCACCTTAGTTTCAGACACAGAACCTGGAGTATTTACCTTCACTGGCTCATTCTTAACGAACGTTGATGTCAGCATGAAGAAGGTAAGCAACAGGGTCATAACGTCTGACATAGGCGTCATGTCGATAAAAGTGTCACTCTTCTTAACTTTTACTTTACCCATAGCGATAAATTATTAAAGGGTTAGCAAAAATTAAGCCTCGTCTGTGTGGTTTACTTCGTATGTCTGAGCGATAGAATAACCAACCTCGTCGAGGGCAAAAGTCAACTTGTCAACCTTGTTAGAGTAGTAACCATAAGAAACTACAGCACACCAAGATGTTGCAATACCGAATGCGGTGTTGATCAACGCCTCAGAAATACCAGCAGAAAGTGCAGCAGAGTCAGCACCACCACCTGCAGCAAGAGCAGAGAACGACTTGATCATACCGGTTACAGTACCGAGAAGACCAGTAAGAGTACCAAGTGTTACGAGAGTAGCAATGATAGGGAGGTTCATTGTCAGAGTTGGCATCTCGAGCTGAGTAGCCTCCTCGTGAGCCTGCTGAATCTTAGCTACCTTCTGAGCCTTCTTAAGGTTAGCATTAGCACCAGTCTCCATATCCTTGTAAGCGTTCAAAGAAGCCTTAACAACATTTGCTACAGAACCCTTCTGCTGATCGCAGAGCTGGTTAGCCTTAGCAAGGTCATTAGCATTAAGAGCACTCTTGATGTTTGCAACGAACTTTGGAAGGGCACCCTTACCGAAAGCAGTCTTCAAAGCCATCCAACGCTCGATAGACATAGCGAGCACTGTCAACAAGAGAGTGTGGATAACAGGAACGACTACGCCACCCTTAAAGATGGTACCCCAAACGTCTGCTGGGTTCTCACGTACTGCTCCATCCTGGAAGTGCATTGGGTTGCCGAACCATGTGTAGAACAATGTGAACGCAACGACAGCGCAAACGACGATAATCCAGAATGCACCTCTAACTCCTGTGAAGCCCTCAGACTTTTTCTGTGGGACTGGTTTTTGTTGTGTAGTTGCCATAATTTGATAAAATTTTAATTTTTAGGTTATTAATGAATTAATTTGTTAATATCTTTCTGATTTATAAGCATTTGTATCTTACCGCCATTATAAAAGGGGGTTCAACACTGCTTCTTATCTCCGCAAAGATAGTAATTAAAAGAAAACTACAGCTACGATTAATAACATTTAACAGTTATAAATGTACAGTTTCTATCTCATCTTTATTACTATCTGCATTTCCGATTCCTATTTAAGTTTTGAAAGAACTTCTTTAATACGACGAAGCGCTTCCTTTATATTTTCATCACTTGTCGCATAACTCATTCTAAAACAGTCTGGAGCACCAAAAGCATCACCACCCACTGTTGCTACACATCCTTCTTCAAGAATATACATAGCAAGGTCGGATGAGTTATTAATCACATGTTTGCCATCTGTCTTTCCAAAGAAGCTGGAACATTTAGGGAAGAGATAGAATGCACCTTGTGGCACATTTACCTCAAGTCCAGGGATTTCTTTTGCCATACTAACAATCAGATCACGACGGCGACGGAATGTCTCTCGATACTCAGTTACACAAGCTTGGTCTTCAACATATGCCGCAACAGCAGCCATCTGACTTACGCTACATGTACCTGATGTATATTGTCCTTGCAACTTATTGAGACCTTTTACAATCCACTCTGGTGCTGCTACCCAACCGATTCTCCAGCCAGTCATAGCATAAGCCTTACTAACTCCGTTACAAAGAATCGTACGTTCTTTCATTCCAGAACAAGATGCGATACTGCAATGGCCACCTATATAACTAATGTGTTCGTAAATCTCATCTGAAAGAACAAACACGTCTTCATGTGCCAAGACAACCTTTGACAAAGCCTCCAACTCCTCTGCAGTATAAACACTACCAGTAGGATTACTTGGAGAGCAAAGAATTATCATCTTTGTCTTTGGTGTAATAGCCTCTTCTAACTGCTCTGCGGTAATCTTAAAGTCTTGCTCAATTCCTGCAGAAACAACAACAGGAACACCGCCAGCGAGTTTAACCATCTGTGGATAGCTCACCCAATAAGGTGCAGGAATAATCACCTCATCACCTGGATTCACCAAAGCCAAAACAGCATTGCAAACGCCTTGCTTACCACCAGTACCGACAATTATCTCTGATGCAGCATAATCAAGATTGTTTTCATCTTTCAGCTTCTTTGAGATAGCCTCTCTCAAAGCAGGATAACCAGGAACAGGAGAATACTTAGAGAAGTTATCATCAATAGCCTTTTTGCCCGCCTCCTTAACATGATCAGGAGTCATGAAGTCTGGTTCTCCCACACTCATGTTGATAACATCAATTCCCTGCGCTTTCATTTCACTACTCTTCTGCGACATTGCTAATGTCTCAGAAGGCGCCAATCGATTTAAACGATCTGATAGTTGTGCCATTTCAAACCTTATCTTTCTTTATAAATAATATCAAGTACAAAAGTACGCAAAATCATTTTGATAACGCAACTTTTCTTTCTTTATTTTATCTATATAACATTTTTACTGCCGATTTGACAGTTTAAATTAAACAATTATATAATAAATGAACTCTTTATAAACAAAACTATAAAAGGATATAACAATGGCATTCTTTTAAACCTACAAATTAAGAATCCCACCACAGAGAAACAAGTCATTTCTCTATAGTGGGATCCATTATAAGACTTATCTTAAAGCCTTCCTATTTGTTATTACACTTACAGATGCAAGTCGTGTCCCATACGATCACGCTTGGTCTTCAGATAGCGATAGTCAAACTTATTTGGAGTTATCTCAATAGGTACATTCTCTTCAATCTCTAAGCCATAAGCCTCGAGGCCTACTCGCTTCGTTGGATTGTTTGTTATCAAACGCATCTTATGAACACCAAGATGGCGCAACATCTGTGCTCCACAACCATAATCGCGTTCGTCTGGACGGAAACCAAGATGAAGGTTAGCCTCAACCGTATCAAGACCTTGCTCTTGCAACTTATAGGCTGCAATCTTATTCATCAAACCAATGCCACGACCTTCCTGCTGCATATAGATGATAACACCCTTGCCTTCTTTCTCAATCATCTCCATCGCCTTATGAAGTTGTTCGCCACAATCACAACGCTGACTACCAAGGATGTCACCCGTTGCACATGATGAGTGCACGCGTACGAGTACAGGTTCGTTTTCTTTCCATGTACCCTTGATAAGTGCCATGTGTTCCAAGCCATTTGCTTGACGGAATGGAATCAAGTGAAACATACCATATTCAGTAGGGAGTTCTACTTCCTCACCAACGACAATACTTGTTTCCTTCTTCAAACGATAGGCAATAATGTCCTTGATACTGATAATCTTCATACCCCATTCCTTTGCACGCTTCTGCAAATCAGGCATACGAGCCATCGTACCATCTTCGTTCATAATCTCCATTAACACACCAGCAGGGAAACAACCTGCAAGCTTACAGAGGTCAACAGCAGCTTCAGTATGACCCGAACGACGCAAAACACCATTATCCTGAGCATAAAGTGGATTGACATGTCCAGGACGGCCAAAAGTCTGAGGAGTAGAATTAGGATCAGCCAATGCCTTGATGGTCTCGGCACGGTCGTGTGTAGACACACCTGTTGAACAGCCTTCCAACTTATCAACCGTAACGGTGAAAGGAGTTCCAAGTACTGAAGTGTTATCAGAAACCTGATGAGGTAAATCTAATTCTTCCGCACGTGAGAGCGTAATAGGCACACAAAGCACACCTCGTGCATTCTTCAACATGAAGTTAACCTTCTCTGGCGTTATCTTTTCTGCAGCCATAATAAGGTCGCCTTCATTCTCTCGGTCTTCATCATCTACTACGATAACGAACTTTCCTTCCCGAAAGTCTTTCAGTGCATCCTCGATGCTATCGAGTTTAAAATCTTCCATATAGTTACTGATTTATATTGTTTTTATCAATAGCCCCTTGCTTCTTCTTTTTCCTTTATACGTTGTATCTCTGCGATAATCGTATCATTACAGCTAATAATAGTACGAAGGTCGCGATAAAGACGTAAGCGGAAACGCCACATTCGGAAGTAGAAGAAAATACCAGCAGGCACTATAACTGCTGCAAGAATGTTCGACCACTTATGATCGAATGGTCTTGTATGTGCCTTTACTGCTAATATTGGGTATTTATTTAATTCTGCCATGATGACTTTATTACGCGTATTGCCTAAGTCTTCTATGACATTTTCAAGTTCATCATTAATCTTCTCAATGACATGATCCGTATGATAGCGGAAGAACACCTTTATAATATTAGGCGCAGACTTCAACCTGCGTGTCTTAGCATACTCCGTAATTCTTACGTTCAAATCATTGAGTTGTTCTGCTGCCTTGCTATAATCAGGGTCATTTAAGATAACCTCCTTGCTGGCCACACTACGTTTCACACGCATTCCAAACATCTTCATCAACATGTTCTTATACATATCTGCATTGAACACTGTTGAATCATTGTTCGCCTTGTAGGTGAAGAATACAGCCATTGGGATAAGAACAGCCATAGACAATCCTTTACCAAACCATATCGCCCAGTCTCCCTGACGTGACATTCGATAACCAGTATTATCGAGGATATAAAAAATAATGAATACGATAACGCTGATAATGATAGGAATACCCAATCCTCCCTTACGGATAATCGCACCAAGTGGAGCTCCGATAAAGAAGAAGATAATACATATCAACGACAAGGTGAACTTGTTAATCGTCTCAATATCATGTAGACGAATTAGCCTATCACCATCGCTGGTTATCATACTCTTAAAGTCAAGGTCGCTAACTTCCTGCTGAACGGTAGACAACGCTTGGTCAATAACATAACGACGCTGGTCTGCAGGAAGCTTTTTAAATACCGAGTCTACGTTAAATGCCTTTTCTCCCGACAGTTTAATTGCCTGTTTCTTATCTGAAGCTTTAAGATTAGGTTCTCGATAATAAACAGTCTGCGCATCCTTATAAAACGCATTACCCACACTATCATAAACATGCACTAAGGAGTCTTTGTCGTGCTGTATCTTCTGAATACTCTTCGTACGGGCATCGTTAGAGATACCAGCCATATCCGTAAGATTGAAGTCACCATCGAAATCAAGAACAATATGCTTGTGTGCAAATGTCTCTCGACGATATGGAACACTGGCACTATTCCCCATTTCTTGTGAGCGCATATTCTCAAACCACTCGCCACTCCATAGGTTCAGAACTAGATGTTTCTTATCCGCTGTAGACTGCAACATACCTGAGTCTGCAAGGATAATAGCCTGATCTTCGTAGCTATCCGTCATTCGGTACACCATAATATTATATAGGTGACCAGTCTTCAAGTCTTTCTTCTCTACGTAGAGATTGGTTTGTGGAATACCATCATAGAAGATTCCTTCTGGGATTTCCAACTCAGGACTCTTCTGCTTCATAGAGATAAGCAGTTGGGCTATATGTTTATGCGCTATTGGTCCTACGTTATTTTGGAAGTAAAAAGAGCCAAAAGCAATAAAAATACTAACAACAATCAGTCCTCTAAACGACTGAATCAAAGAGATACCAGCTGCTTTTATCGCTGTCAACTCTGAACTTTCGCCAAGGTTACCATAAGAAATAAGTGATGAAAGAAGAATCGCCAAAGGAAGTGCCTGTGGTACCATCATCAAGCTCATATACCAAAAGAATTGTCCAAGAACGTCCATTGACAATCCTTTTCCAATCAAGTCATCAACATATCGCCACAAGAACTGCATCATCAACACAAACAAGCTGATGAAGAATGTTCCCATGAAAAGCATACCAAACTGCTTGGCAATGAATATATCTAACTTCTTGATTTGAAACATGATATAATAATGAGGTTCTTATCCTCCCTTATTTTATGTGCGAAGCTATTACGAATAAAAGCAAAGAAATCTTGCTTTTTATCTGTAAAATACGACTTACCTTTTGCAAAATTACATAAAAATATCAGAGTAATGGTCTTTTTTAGTATTTTTATTCTTTTACCAGCGTCTTTCCTTTTATAACATCTACCCTCCTCTACCCTTTACTCTTTTGTTTATACATCTTCTCCATAAAGCGCTACAACTTCAAAAGAAGTAACACTGGAAAGGCTCTTTCTTTCTCTATCTGTACAATATACTGAGTAAACAAAGAACATCATTCCACTCTTACAACCCCTCTAAACAACAGAATAGAGTATATGGACGGCTACTTCAACGTCGTGTCATATACCCTATTCCGATTACAATATATTTATAAAAGATTACATTCCTGTTATACGATGTAGGCGGTCTATATTCTGATTCCAAAGTTGTTCCAACCCTTCCACATCATCATCATCAGCGAAGTCAGTAACCAACAGATGATAGTTGCCAGCAATCTCGCTATGAAACATCTTCATTTCCCAATAAGAATCACTATCAGACGACTCCCAATGAAAACGTATATAATTGTTTTTTACCATTTCGACAACTGTTGCTGTATGTGTATCGTGTTCACGTAGCGGGTCACCCCAAATAAAGGTTGCCACATCTTCATCAATCGTTACTTCATCTGCCAACCATTTCATCAAACCAATTGGTGTGCTAATCAGTGCCCACACAGCACTGCCCGAACGTGTTTTCAATTCGTATTCCAGTTCGATTTTCTTACTCATCTTCAATTATTACGTTTAATATTATTCTTTTTACAACTCTCTTTTTTCTGCTATCAACGCTTCAAAAACATTCTATTAAAAGACATTCTTCATACAAGTCAGTTTTTAGCAGTTGTACAAATAGTCATTAGAACAACATAGTCTACATCATGTTAGAACTATAATTCTCTTTTCATGCGCCATACAGAAGGACATATCTTTAACGAATAAAGCCCCATTTTATTGCCTTCCAAACAAACTAACAGATAAATCCGTCAGTAATATTACAAGCCAAGAAATGCAGTTATCACACAAAATAACAAGATGTTATATAGTCGTTTATTCCTATTATCAGGTGCAAATATAAAACTTTTTATCGAATATCCATTAAAAAAACGACTTAATATTTGCGAGTATGATATTTTCTTCATACCTTTGCACCCGCTTTTAAGAACGAAAGTTAAATGGACGGCGGGATAGCTCAGTTGGTTAGAGCGTCGGATTCATAATCCGGAGGTCCGGGGATCGTAGCCCCGTCCCGCTACAAAAAGGTTGATAATCATTATGATTACCAACCTTTTTTTGTTTTCTATACAACCCAATGCACGCCTCAATATGAGTTTAAGCAGACAGGAAAGATTTTATTATAAAGCTATTCTTAACTTCATTGTACATACACATATCTTACAAGAATATATTTATTTCATTTTCCTGTCACTTTTAACACTTCGTTTATCTCTCTGTAAACTAACAAGTTAAGCACATACAATAAATGACAGCAGTGACAGCAAAATGAATTTCAACAATTGCCCAAGCAGCTCCACAAACTAAATGTGTATCCACACTAAAAATCTACTGTTCTACAAAAACTTATCAGGAAGTAGCAACTATTCATAGCGTTCGCAATAGCTCCTATCAATAATTCCCATTACAAACTATCATAAAACTTACAAGGCGAGCCTTTCGACTCGCCTTGTGAATTTAATCAGTAACAGGTTATAAAACCTTATGGAAGGCTGATAGCCTCACTTGGACAAACTGATGCACAAGTACCACACTCAGTACAAGCGTCTGCATCAATTTTATAGATATCACCCTCAGAGATAGCCTCTACTGGACATTCGTCGATACATGTACCACAAGCGATACAATCATTACCAATTACGTAAGCCATAATATAAATAATTTATAATGTTAATAATGTTCTTGTATTACAAATAGGCTCAATACCTAAATTTGATGATGCAAAGATAGAAATAATTTCTGGAATACCTAAACATATTGATAAAAATTACAAATATTTAGACGGCATAAAAATAAAAAACATGAAACATTCTATATGTTAACTTACTGATAAATTGACTATTACATAAACTTTTGGAACAATTATAAACAACAGATTAACCTCTATTTAGCCAACACATCCTTTCCACTCCCTACCTAAAAAGGATGAGAAGGCAGAAAAGTTGGACGAGAACTTTATTAATATAGACAATAAAACCAGTAGAAATACGTTTGAAGATTAATTATGAAAAGAATATTAGTAGCCCTCATCCTATTGACTTCTGTGCTTACAATCCACGCACAGGAACGAAGAGTGCAGAACCGCCCTTATACGGATCTGCGTGATTTTCATTTCGGAGTGCTCGTTGGTACACATCTGCAAGACCTTGAACTTAACAATGTTGGACCACAGATGGTCGACCTTGATGATGGCAACGGAGTAGTTCAGAAGATTGTTTCAGCCGATCAAGACCGTTGGGATGCTGGATTCACTGTGGGTGTATTGGGTGAGTTGCGCCTCAATTCTACCTTTCAGTTGCGTATGGCTCCAGCCATGTACTTTGGCACTCGACATCTGACTTTCCGTAATATCACAGACCTTAACGCACAAGGAGAGCCTACAGAGCAGGTGCAAGAACTCAAAACGGCATACATTTCTTGCGCTTTCGACCTCATTGCAGCCGCTCCTCGCTTTAATAATCATCGCCCTTACGTGATGTTAGGACTGAATCCTATGCTCAACCTCTCAGGTAAAGACAATGATTATATCAAGCTCAAACGTAGCGATGTCTTCGTAGAAGTGGGACTCGGTTGTGATTTCTATCTCCCTTATTTTAAACTACGTCCAGAGTTAAAGTTCATGTATAGTCTTATGAACAGTCTTGACAAGAGTCATGCAAAGAACCTACAAGACAAGAATATGCTCATGTACACCAACTCTGTTAACGAAACACGAGCAAAGATGATAGCACTTACTTTCTACTTCGAGTAAACCCTTTATGTGTCAAGCAATCAGATATGGCATAAAAGATTAATAACGAAGAAAGACTTATCAAAAGCAAATAGAATCTATGCAATTTTGAAGTTGAACTCCAAAATTGCATAGATTTTTTTATTAAAACACACTTTTCGCTTGTACACATGCCTTTTTTTATGTAATTTTGGAGTTGAACTTCAAAATTGCATAGATTAGATTTATAAAATTATTCATTTACTAAATAAGAATCTAAAGTTCATAAACTAAAGGAATTATGAGAAAGTCTATTATCCTAATCGTTGCACTCATAGCAAGTTTGAACATAAGTGCACAAACTAAAGAGAAGCAAGATAGCCTGAACATACCAGTGTTTCTTGTAGATGGAGTTGAGGTACAGAACATCGATAACCTTGACCAAAAAGACATCATTAGTGTGAATGTTATCAAAAACGGTGACTTCAACAAGCTATTTTATCCACGTACTGGCGGCGTGATGCTGATTACAACAAAATCAAAAAAATATCTGAAGCCTATCATTCAAAAGTATCAGGAAAATATGAAGAAAGCAAAGAGTGACAAGAAGTCTGGTGAGATTTACATAAGATAAAGGTGCACACAAACACCTTTCATAATACGAGAACGCTATCAGGCTATAGCTTTTTACATCGTAATCAATGTCCAATAGTAGCTGAATAATCGTAACTGCTACTATTGGGATTGGTTCTTGTAAATAAACGAGATTGATTACATCAAACTAATACCATGCATAAAACAAAAAACAAATAGATACGATAGCTGCTTCAACAAACAACTTGTCCCCTTATTAAACACTATTTGTAAACTATTTTCACACAACTCAAATCTAATATATGCTCTTTTGGCTTCTAAAAGACGCCTAATTGACTTGCAAAAGGTGCCCTTTTGAAGTCTTACTAACGCCCTTTTGAAGTCCAATTAAGCACCTTTTCTTCTACAGTTTTATAACTGATTGATTTTCTGTTGATTGCAAACTTGTTCTTGATACGTATTTTCTACCTTATTTATGGAAGTTTTATTTGAATTTATGTAATGATTTTTCAAATCCTTATTTGCGTAATTTTCAACATATTAAAAGAAGGGGTTTTCTGTGTCGAAAGATGATAATAGAATAGACAGTGGACAGTTTTAGCAATGTATTCGCTTAATGATAAACTTTCAATAACGTTTTAGAAAGTATAAAAGACTGTGGGCTGCATCAATAAGATTGCTATTGGCAATCATACTGATACAGCCCACATTATTTATATATAGGTCTTATCGATTGAATGACTTATTTTTTCTTCTTCATATCAAGCACCAACTTACCTACGTAAATAGCATGCTTGCCATTCTGATCTTCGCCAACCATCTTGCCGTCAAGGTCTTTCACGTACTCTAACTTTGTAAGATAGGTATGTGAGTGACCACCTAATACAAGGTCAAGACCACGAGTTCCAGCGATAACCTCCTCATCACTGACACCTTCTATATTCCAACCAAGGTGAGAGATACAGATAATAAGGTCGCACTTCTTTGCCTTTAATTCATTGATTACCTTCTGTGCGCATACCACAGGGTCATTATAAACAATTGGGCCATAGTTAGCTTTCACTACCAAACCATCCAATTTTGGAGCAAGACCAAAGACACCAATCTTCAGTCCGTTACGCTTCAAAATGATGTATGGCTTAACCAACTTTGCTAATTCAGTTCCTTTAAAATCATAGTTTGCACAAACGATTGGGAAGTTTGCCTTCTTAAAGAGGCGCACCATATTATCCAAACCAAAGTCAAATTCATGATTACCAATCGTAGCAGCGTCATAGTGCATCTGATTCATCAGTCCCACTTCAACATCACCCTTAAACATTGTGTAATAAGGTGAGCCTTGCGAGAAGTCGCCACTATCAAAGAGTAGCAAGTCAGGGTTCTTTGCACGCTCCTCTTTAAGCATTGCAATACGACGCACAAAACCACCACGATCAGCCTTCATCGTATCAGCAAGATTAGGACTTAGCGGATAAATCTGACTATGTGTATCGTTTGTATGGAGGATTGTCAGTTTCTTGTCCTGTCCAAAACCTACAACAGCTATGAAACAGAACATTATCAATAATATATTTCTTTTCATTTTCCTAACTCCTTAATTATTTATTCCACACGGATACGTCCTTCTGTGTGAGCATTAACTACCTTACCTTGAGCTGTCTGCTCCTTGAAATAGTTCATGATGATAAAACGTGTGTTGTTACTGCTTTCTTGTGGTGAAACAACACTTGTTGCCGACTTAAACGCCTCCATCTTATCATTACCCTGTGCTAAGTAATCGAGCGTAGCAATACGATAACTTGCCTTTGGATCAATCTCCTTACCATGCAAACGAGCAGATTTAAGCTTATGGTCGCGTGTGAAAACAAGTTCAACTCCATGGCTAACAGCCTCACCACCAGTATGAGCCATCTGTGAGAACAGCTCTAAAAGTTTCTCACCAGAAAGTGTTACGAAGCAAATTTTATTCTCGAAAGGTGCGATATCCAACACGTCACCAAAGGTAATCTTACCCTTAGAAAGGGCTGCACGAATACCACCCATATTATAAACACCAAAGTCAACCTTCTCATTATAATCGCGTGCAGCCCACACCATGATGTCTGCCAACAGATTAGAGAGGTCACTTTCTGGGCGGTGTGCCACCATATCGTGGTCAACCTCTCCCACAACAGGTCCCATCACCGAGTCAACCTTGTGTTTAAATGGTTCCATAAACTTTGCAGCCCCTACATCAGGAGTTGCATCATATCGATTATCAACCAGCACACGTGTACGCTGAATGCCTGCTAACTCATAATGAGAAGCACAGCCCGTCAACGCCAATAATGCTGTTAATCCAGACAGATAAACCGTTTTTTTATACATATATAATGACTTTTATAGTTCTCATAAATATTTATCAGAGAAGGAAATAGCCCTACTTTGATTAACTTCCAACGTCACCCACCCTACTATGCTTAGGTAACATCGGAAGTCGATAATATTCAAAAAGATAATGCAAAAGTAAGAAAAAAAAACGAATCAAATGCTTGTCGCATTACTAAAGATATATTGTCACATGGAAAAATACGTTCAAAATAAAGCGCATAGAACTACATATACCTCATTTTAGGTATTGTACGTTCTATAAAATATAAATACTTTTGCAGACGTTTATTAACACTCATAGGATTGTATTATATGAAGAAAGAAACAATTTATCTATCTCTCGCAATGCTTGCAATTACAAATATCCCTTGTAATGCACAATCAGAAGAGATTAAAGACTCCACATTACATCTCGAAGAAGTAACTATCAGTACCACACGTATGCCTGAAATAAAGCAGAATGCGGCTGCAACAGTTACGATTATTGACCAAAAGCAAATAGCAGAAATGAGCAAATCGGCTCCCGATATCACCCATCTCTTGGGCATGCTCACGCCTGGTATGGCTCTATCAAGTAATACTACAAGCTCGCGCGCACAATCACTTCGTGGAAGAAGTGCACTCATTTTGATTGATGGTATACCTCAATCAACTCCTTTACGTTCAACAGACCGTGATATCCGAACCATCGATATCGCTGCTATCGACCATATAGAAGTGGTAAAAGGGTCTACCGCTCTCTATGGTAATGGTGCTATCGGAGGATTGATAAACATCATAACTAAGAAGAATACCACCAACAGATCTGTAGCTGGAGAGACGACTCTCTCGGGTTCAACTTATAACTTCTTCCGTCACGGGAAAGGGCAAGGTTATCGCATCAACCAGCAAGTTTATGGTCGTGTGGGACAGTTTGATTATCTCGTAAATGGGGCTTTTGGACGTACAGGTAGTGCTATTGATGGTGATGGAAAGTTTATCTCTCCACGCTACGGACTCGGTGATACCTATACAACAAACGTACTTGTTAACCTCGGTTACAGCCTATCTCCAAAGAACAGAATCGAATTGATGTATAATTACTATCGTAGTTTGCAAGACACGAAATTGATTCCTTTCGGTGGAAAATACCTACAAAGTCCTTCTATTGGTATCATTGGCAGCAAGGACCCACAGGCTGTTGACGAGGGAACAAGATACAATCACAATGCCTACCTCAAGTTTACATCAAAGGATATATTCAAACATACCGACTTAGAAGCATCTGTTTATGGTTCGGGAATATATACTATCTTTGACTTCCGTAAGGCTAACCCAGCACAGCCAAGATGGGAAGAAACAAGTGGACAGTCGGCTGTTAAAGACCGTAAGTTTGGTTTCCGCACCCAGTTTAACACTCGACTTATATTCTCAGAGAATGCTTTCGCACATTTAGCATACGGTTATGACTATCTCTACAACAAGACATCTCAACCATTGGTAGATGGTAGATATTGGGTACCATGGTTAACAAGTAACAATCATGCGCCCTTTGTTCAAATGAAGACTACGCTTTGGCAGCACCTTAACGTCAAACTTGGAGGACGTTACGACTTCATTAATGTGAACGTACCAGACTACGATGTATTGCGCAATAAGCTCTCCGACCCACAGGTTCAGGTCAAGGGTGGAAAGCTAAAGTATAATAATATGTCTTTTAACGTTGGTCTTTCCTATAACAGATATCGCGCATTTCAACCCTTCGTAGCCTACTCTCAGGGCTTCTCTATCTTTGATTTAGGCCGTACACTACGTGCTGCCAAGGCTGATGTACTCTCTAAGATATCAACAGAACCAGTAAAGACAAACAACTACGAGGTGGGCGTTTACTCTGATATTAACCATTGGTTGCAGTTGAATGGATCTGTTTTCTACACCTATTCTAAGCTTGGAAGTGACCTCAAGATAGAGAATGGTTTCTGGGTAGTTAACCGTACTCCACAGAAGGTGTATGGCGTTGAATTGAGTGCAGATGCACAAATTCTCCGTAACTTAAAGGCTGGTGCTAACTTCTCATGGTTCGAAGGTAAGCTCAAATCAGCTACTGGTAATTGGGACACATATATGTCAAACATTTCCATCCCAGCCGCTAAGTTGGCAATGTATGTCAACTATGCTCCTGTCAAGAACACCTATCTCCAACTGCAATACATGCACACTGGTAAGCGTGACAGATTTACTCCTAATGCTTCAGGAGTATATAAGGAGGGTGAAGGTATCGTAAATCGTATCAACTTACTAAACCTTACTGCAGGCGTAAAGATGAAGGTTTGCGACTTAAGTTTGGCTGTATCCAACTTATTGAACTACACTTATTACACACCAGCATCTATGATGATGGCACGTAATGCAGAGTATGCACATGCTGATGGACGCAAGATAACACTCACTGCAGTGTTCAAGTATTAATGTTCAAACACTCGATATACTTATTCTCAGGTACTAAAAGGACATTATATAACAAGGTAAAGTTAGGTAAAGTTTACCTCTTATAATTATATAAGATACCCTTCTAAATACAGAAGCAGCCTAAAGTATATCATAAACTATAAGCAGGGAAGACGGAATAGAACAAGGATTCTACCGCTTCCCTGCTTTTCTTTTAGTTCTTCCGTTAAATGTGTAGATTATTAGTAGAATAAGATTAATCCACATAGATGGTATGCTTTCATCCAATAAGATTGTTTTATAAAGACTCAACACCCAACAACCATCACCCAACACCGGTATGATTACCCTCAATTAAATGGTTTTACAAATAGGGGTAAACTACGTAACAAATGTAATTAGGTGCGATGTCTATCCATCTTGTACAAACAACTTATTCCCTTGTTAATTGAAGTTTGTAAATTATTTTTGTACAGTTCAAAACTAATATATGCTCTTTTGGGTTCTAAAAGACGCCTAATTGACTTGCAAAAGATGCCCTTTAAGCCCCTTACTAACGCCCTTTTGAAGTCCAATTAAGCACCTTTTATTCTTCTACTTGGTAACTACCTGATTCTCATTTGATTGCAAATCTGATTCTCATATATGTTTTTACCGTCCTTTATAAATGTTTTACCCGAAATTATGTAATGATTTTTCAAACTCTTGTCTACAGATTTTCAAAGTCTTAAATGAAATTATTGCTGTCCGGTAAACCTTTTCCACATATAAAAGTTAAGGGCTAAAATCCGTATTTGGATTTCAGCCCTTTTTGTTACTTTTGTTTCTGCGATAAAACTTCAATAACATGGGCAAAAGTA